>OIWP01000565.1_pt1 | contig 54107 bp, 58 predicted proteins | sample 1587661 | NCBI WGS metagenome assembly OIWP01 (sample SAMEA3888899, study PRJEB22519) | human gut metagenome | biome: human gut; feature: human-associated habitat; material: faeces | place: Denmark | collected 2010 | reverse complement strand
GGTTTTGCTTGAATTTTTTCTGTATCACCTACTTGACTTCATACCATTGGACTTTGCCGCGGGGTACTGCCCCGCTGAATCAGCAGCATCGCATACTAAAGTATTGTACCAACCTTTCCCCAAAAAATCAACGCCTCTCCCCGGGGAAAGAAAAACCGTGTCCCCAAGCCGGGCACACGGTTTTCCATGCAACGGTTTCATGATTGGGCCGCTTTCCATGCGTCCCGATTCTGCTTGGCGCCCTGGAGGTAGAGGATGGACAGCACCAGTCCCACCACACTGTACGCCGCACCGGTGGGGCCGGACACGGCCACATTGACCACCAGCCCGATCACCACCAGCACCAGCACAATCACCCCAAGCACAAAGTTGGCCCCGCAGTTCTCCGGCCGGCCGCAGTTTCGGATGCCCAGGATGCCGATCACCAGGTAGAACACCCCACTGACCGCGCCGAGGACGCTGAACACGCCGGCCGCGGCCCCCAGGACCAGACCCACATCGTTATCACTGGCAAGCAGCAGGCCGCCGGCCCCCAAAATAAGCAAGGACCCCAAAATGGACAGGGCACCCAGAACGGTATAGATAATGCCTGTCACCTTCAATTTTCCCCTGCCGGGTGCATTGTTTTCCATCATGCGTTTCTCCTTTTTCTCTGAAAGCCCAAATCACGCTTTCTTTGTTGTCCATTCAGAATACGTTATCCATCCTCTTTTGTCAACAGGCCTTCGGCTCCCTTCTCCCCCCGCTCTTCCACAACCAAAACCGGTGGCTCCTTCCAAAAATGCTGGGGCGACTCAGCCCGCTCTGTCTTTACCTGCAGGGAGCCGCTGTGCTATCATGGACCCGGTGATAATTATGGAACTGCGTAAACTTGTCTGCTTCCTGCAGATCTGCACCTGCGACAGCCTGTCCCAAGCCGGGAGAAGGTTATACATGAGCCAGCAAGGGGTCAGCCGCCTTGTCCACAGTCTGGAAACAGAACTGGGCGTTCCCCTTTTCTATCGGGGGGCCCAGGGCATCAAGCTGACGGAAGAGGGGAAGCTTCTGAAAAAACATGCAGAACCCCTCTGTCGGGAGTACCAGCTTCTGTTGGAAGAGATTGAGGCGGGCAGACAGGCCGGAAAACCCCTGCGTCTGGGAATTACCTCCGGCATTCTCTTTGCCGCCCAGGACGGTTTGACCAGTCTGGAGCAGCAAAACATCACGCTGATTGACACCTATGACGATCTCTGCGACGAAATGGTGCTGGAGGGCAGCGTCTCCATGGGCATCGGTGTGGAGCCGGTGGACCATACCCGCTTTGAGGTCACCCCTCTGGCCCGGTATCCCCTGTATCTGATCTGCCGGCAGGACCATCCGTTGGCCTGCCGCGCTCAGGTCACCTTTGATGATCTGGCTGGCCAGCACCTGTACCTTCTGGGGCAGCACTACAAGGCCACCCCCAGGCTGCGGCAGATTTTGGCCAGCCGTCGCATTCCCAACCTGACCCTTCACGAGACGGGCTATATGATGAACATATACCGGCGCTGCCAACAGACAGGCTGCGTGGGGCTGGCAGTGCAGTACCCCAACTCCGTCACTGCACAGTTTGACTGCACTGCCATCCCCCTCCGGGAGGACTTTTTCTGGGAGCCCTGCTTGCTCCGCAAAAAAGGGCTCCCTCTCTCCCCTGAGGAAGCAATGCTGAAACGCCAGATTTTATCCTTGTTCCCCTGACCAAACAACGAAGGAAGATGTCCTCATGAACCTGCACCGCAGCGAGATTTCCCGCCGTTGGGCCGCCATCCTGGCTCGTCTGAAAGAGACCCAGCATATCATCGCACTCTCTGTCTTTTTGATCCTGTCCATGTGGTATTTGTTTGGAGCTGTCAACATTACGATCCCCACTGTGATCTCCCTCTTGTATATTTTCAAATACCAGCAGGCCTTTCGCCTGAGAGACGTACTGCGGATCAGCCTGCGGATGACTGTCCTCTGTGGCGCGGCAATAGTCTGCTGGGTGAATCTGCCCCTCTGTATCCTGGGCAACCTGGCGGTTCCTCTCGGTCTTGTCTACTCCCTCAGCGACCGGTTTACTCCCAAGGCCTACTATATCTACGTCATGGAATTCGTCTTTTTAGAGATGCTGCCTATTTCCGGCTCCGCCATCCTCACCCGGTTTTTCGCTCTGTTCTACGGCCTTTTGGTTTTCGCTGCGGCCTTCTACTGCTATGCCAGGCGGGCCAAACGGCGGCGCCACTATGGCACAGTACGAAAGGGAATGAAAACCCTGGCCACCCAGCTGGAAAACCGGGCGCTGGGGACCCCTGACGACGGCTTAGCCCAGACACTGGCCACCCTCTGCGCCCATATGAGCCACGTGGTCTACACCTCCCGGAATACCCGGTTCCTGGCCACAGGATATGGAAAAATCAATTACCTGTTTCTCCTTTTCTTCCAGCGAATGGCCTATTGCCTCGCCCACTTTTTCCCCGCCGGACAGACGCTGGCTCCCCAGGACGCCTCCTACCTTCGCCAGCTGAGCTGTCTGCTTGCCGCTTTGGAGACCAAGCTGGACCCGCCGCACAGCCAGCAGCTCCTCCGCAGGCTCCAGTTTCTTCAGGACACCTGCGCCCTTTCCTCCCCCGCCGGAACGGAGGCCATGGCAGAGGCGCTCGCCCTTCTGGTTGATGCCTTGGAGGAGATGGCGCACACCCCCATGAACCAGGCCATGACCCACTGGCCCCTGCTGTCTGAGGAACGGAAAACTCTGGACGGTCTTTTCCAATTCCACCGCTTTCAAAGCCGGTTCGCCATTCGGCTGGCGGTGGTGCTCTGCCTCTCGTTTACCTTCGTGTATCTCACCCAGTGGCCCTTTGCCTACTGGTACCCCATGACCGTCTTTCTGATGCTGATGCCCTACGCAGAGGAGAGCGCGGCCCGCATCAATAATCGGGTCCTGGGGAATCTGCTGGGGCTGCTGATGACCGCCCTCCTTCTCTCCCTCTTCCACAGTCTGCCGGCCTATGTCTTTCTGGTGGCGCTGATGACCTGCCTGATGTACTACGTGCCGCTCACCTCCACGTCCATGTCCACCTATGGCACCTGCTATGGCATGATCCTGGCCATTCTTCTGGTGGATATCCGCCTGGCCATCGGCCTTCGGCTTGCCTATGTGGCCATGGCGGCGGTGACCGCCTGGACCGCCAACCGCTTCCTCTTTCCCATCACCGAACCTGGCCAAGTGCGGGACAGCCTCCAAACCCTGTTGGAAACAGACGCCCGGATGCTGGCGGAACTGCAGGAAATGCTCTCCTCCAACAGCAGCCGGCACTCCTTTCGCCAGTATCTGATTCGGAGCAATATGCTCACCCAAGAAATGGAGACCCTCCTGGCGGGAAGCCCCAGTACAGCGGCCCACACCCTCCTTCTCCATCTGCTCCCCCTTCAGCGTAAGCTCAGCACCGAGCTGGAGCTGCTGGCAAGCTACGTCCACGACCACCCAGGCCGCTTTCTCCCAGAACAGCGCGGGGAGCTCCGCACCCTATTTTCGTCCCTTCAGAAGACACTTCAGGCCCTGGAGCAAGGGAGCTCGCCTGCCCCAGTCCCGGCGCCCCTCCCCTCCCTGTCCAAGGAACAGGTATACTTCCACACCCTCTTGTCCAACTGCGTGGAGACCCTGGAAGACACCCGGGCCCTTTTGCTCTGCCGCTTTGCTTGCGCCAAGAGAGCCGGTCTTATCTCCTGTTCCCACTGAGAAGGCCCGCTGCCTTTTAAGCGCAAACGCCCTGGCTCCTCCAAAAAGCCAGGGCGTTTATTGCGGTCATTTCTCCGCCAGTACAGCACGGTAGAAATACCCGTCGGACAGCGCCACCCCCGGGGCCCCTTTCCAGCTCATGGCCCCGGTGACCTGTATCCGATCCCCCTCCTTCCAAGCCCCACATGCCTCCTCCGGCAGAAACACCGCCACTGTCATCTCCTCTCCAAGCTCCGAGACCTCAGCCTGCTCCAACAAAACGTAAGGCCGCCCCGCCTGATCCCGCGCCAACGCGCTGATCCGCCCTGTCACCGTGAACACCGGGGTTTCTATATAGTAAGCAGGATCTAAGAGGATCGTACCATCCTCACAGGAAAAGCCCGCTATCGTCCCAGCAATCCAAACCATCTCATCACAGCGCAGTTCTCCCAGGGTCTGTTTGGAAAAATGGGCTCGGATTCCATTGCCGTATGTAACATGATCCCTAAAATCCTTCAATGCGATCACTCCATGCCCGGAGGAAAGGGACTTGACCGCACCCAGAAACGCATAGGTCTTCCCCACATAGGTTTCCTCGGCTTCCGCAACGTCGGAATAGAGCGCCTCATACAGCTCCCTCACATCCGCTTTCTGTATGGACTGCAAATCGGCCTGCCCCGCTGCGTTTTCGCAGGCGCAGAGCGTGCACAACAGCGCACACACCAGCCAGCCTGTCAGGAACCGTCTCATATTTTCCTCCCCTACGCTCACGTTTCTCCCCGGAGGCCCATTCCACCTCCCGTTTTTTCAGAATAAGCGTTTTTAAGACGTTATTTTTCCATTTTCGACATCTACAAAACTATAATAACATCTTTACGCGGGCGAATCAAGAGAATTCAAGTCTCAAAAAGGTATCTTCCCCCCTCCTCCCCGGCTATCCTTGTTACGAGGGGAGGCGATTGGGTGGATATCAATTTCGTTCGGGAACGAATTACACAGCTTCGTATGGCAAAGGGAATCTCAGAGTACCAAATGAGCTATGACCTTGGTCACAGCAGGGGATATATCAATAACATCAGCTCCGGTAAATCGTTGCCCTCCTTGACAGAGCTCTTCGCCATCTGTGACTATTTTCAGATCACGCCCGCTGAGTTCTTCGATCCGTCCATGGGCAACCCCACCCTGAAGAAACACGTGGTCTCCGGATTGGACCTGCTCAGTGAGAGGGACTTACAGCTCATCCAGAGCATCATAGCCCACCTCATACAGCGGGGATAGCGGCCGGCACAGGCCTCGACAGCAGATAGCCCGGCCCTGTCTCTCCCGTACCACAGGCTCCAAAGGCACAGCAGAAAAAGGCCGGGCTCCATTGCCCCGGCCTTTTCCAAAATCCACTTTATTATAGTTCGCGGGAAAATGCAGATAGAAGGTTTCACCTTTTTCCAGCAAAAAAGAGGGCGGGCATCTCTGCCCACCCTCAAAACGGTAGAAATTACTTGCCGAAGTAACGCTTCAGCAGGCCCTCGAACGCCTTGCCGTGGCGGGCCTCGTCCCGGGCCATCTCGTGGACGGTGTCGTGGATGGCGTCCAGGTTCAGCTTCTTGGCCCGTGTGGCCAGGTCCACCTTGCCGGCGGTGGCGCCGTTCTCAGCCTCCACACGCATCTCCAGGTTCTTCTTGGTGGAGTCAGTCACCACCTCGCCCAGCAGCTCGGCAAACTTGGCGGCATGCTCGGCCTCCTCAAAGGCCGCCCGGCGCCAATACTCCCCGATCTCGGGATAGCCTTCCCGATACGCCACCCGGCTCATGGCCAGGTACATGCCGACCTCGGTGCACTCTCCATTGAAATTGGCCCGCAGGTCCTCCATAATATCCTCGGGCGCACCCTGGGCCACGCCCACCACGTGCTCCGCGGCCCAGCTCATCTCGGGGCCCTGCTCCACAAACTTGCTGGCAGGCGCCTTGCACTGGGGACATTCCTTGGGGGGCTGGTCGCCCTCATGCACATAACCACAAACACTGCAGACATACTTGCTCATAACTGTATTCCTCCATCATCCGCGCCTTCCGGGAAAGCGCATGGTCGTTAAAAATTGATCTTAGACCAACAAAAGCTTGTCCATCTAAGCAGGCTTATTTTACACCACATCTGGTGTTTTGTAAACCCCTTTTCCCCATATATTTTGTAGTTTTTTCGTCAAATTGTGTAACTTACGTCACAGCTTTCGCATCTCCTCCAGCAGGGTCTGCCGGTCATACAGCGCGGAGAGCACCGGCAGCATGGCATTGGGGGACAGATGGGCGGGCAGACCCAGCTTACGCAGCAGAGCCTGCCGTTTCTCCTTGCTTCCCGCCCCCCCGGACAGGCCGCAGGCAAACAGATCCGCCTTGGTCAGCAGAGGAGCGGACGGGGTGGTCTCTTCCCCCAAAATGGTCGCCCCCGCCCGGCGCAGGGCGGTCTCCAGTACCGTGGGAGACATCCCCTCCACACCAAGCTTTCCCTCCTTCCCCGGCCGGCGTTTTCGCTTTTCCTTTCCGAAGCAGTCTGGGATATAGGCATGCTTGACCTGTTCCGGAGGGAGGGCGCCTTTCAAGTAATTGCGGATCACAAATCCCGCGCCGTCGCTGTCGGTGAGCAGAATGAGCCCTCGTTTCGCCCCGATCTTCCGCAGCAGCGCCAGGGTCTCCCGGTCCTTAAAAATCCCAAAGCCCGACGTCTCTAAAATCACCGTGTCCACCAGCTGGGACAGGGTGTTTTTGTCATATCGGCCCTCCACTACAATGGCCTCCCGGATTTTCAGCATGCTGTCCCTCCTGCCGCCAGCTCCAGCACCAGGGAGACCAGCAGTTCCTTGGCGTCGGCCCCAGACACCGACTTCATAGCCAGGTCGGTCTCCGCGCACCGGCGCATGGCCTGGCGGCACCAGTCCAGCCCATGGCGGCGGGCCCCTTCCATCAGCTTGTCCGCCGGATAGGCCGACCGCATCCCCCACAGTTCCATGAGCCACCGGCTCCCCTCTCCAGACTCCAGGGCCACCCGGGCTGTGTAGAGCTGCCGGAAGTGCTTGCCCAGCACCGCTAAAATCATAATCGGGGCCTGCTGGAGGCGCAGCAGATCATGGAGCACGGAAAAGGCCCGGTCCATTTCCTTTCGGGTGAGGGCATCGGTCATCTGGAACACCACCGCGTCAATGACGGGGATGGCCACCGCGTCAATGTCCTGCCGGGTGACCCGGCGATTCTGGGCGTACGCCCCGATCTTTCCGATCTCGGAAATCAGGCCGTTCATCAGGTCACCGCAGAGGAAGATCAGGTATTGGGCGTCCGCCGTGTCAATGTCGTGGCCCAAGGCCCGGAACCGGCGGACAATCCAGTCCACCAGATCACTCTGTCCCTGCCGGACGAAGGCCACCTCCGCCCCTTTGTCCCGGATAACCCCGGACAATTTTTTCATGCGGGCATCCCGTTTGTAGGGCACCGTGTCATAGACAAAGACCAGGCAGCAGTACTCCGGCAGATCGGAGAGAATCTGGGTCATGGCGTTCCGCTCGGCCTCGGGGGCTTTGAAGAGGTCATAGTCGCTGACCACCACCAAGGTGCGCTGGCTCATCATGGGCAGGGCATCCACCGTCTCCGCCAGCTGCTGGGCGGTGAGGGTCTTGCCCGGCAGGAGATGGTAGTTGAAGCTCTCCATCCCGGCGGGAATCAGTTTGGCCTTCATCTGGTCCAAATAGTAGTCCCGGAGATAGGCCTCCTCCCCATGAAAGATGTACAGAGAGCCCAAGGTCCCCTGGGCAAGTGCCTTCTTGAACTGCCGGTAAGCCTCCTGCCCCGGATTTTTCTCATATTTTTTTGCCATCACGTTTCCTCCCCACTCTGGGCATACACGGTGATCCCGCCCTGCCGGTCGGTGCGGTACACCTGGGCCCCCGCCGCCGACAGCCGGGCAAGGGTCTCCGGCGCGGGATGTCCGTAGGTATTCTGCCCCACGGAGATCACCACCGTCTCCGGGGCAACCGCTTCCAGCAGGGCTTGACTGGTTGACTGCTTGGAGCCGTGGTGTCCCGCCACCAGGACCTCCACTTCCGGCAGGTTCTCCCGGGCCACCAGCTTGGCCTCGGCCGCCGCCGGCATATCCCCGGTCAGCAGCGCTTCCCATCCCTTCCTGGCGCAGAGGACGGACAGGCATTGCTCATTGGCGTCCTTCCCCGCTGTCACTGGCGGATATAAGGTGATCTCCGCCCGGCCCAGGGTCACTTGGCTGGTCTCCGTCACATAGTAAACGGGAATATTTTCCGCCGCCGCCCGGGCTGTAATCTCCTGCCGGAGCGGGTTGTCCCGGTCCACGTCGGGGACCGCCAGGGCCCGGACCTTCACCCGGTCCATGAGCTCCAGCACCCCGCCAGCGTGGTCCGCGTGAAAATGGGTGAGAATGAGCAGGTCCAGCTCACTCCGCCCCAACGACTGCAAATAGGTGGCCGCGGTGTCCCCCGGGTCCCGGGTTCCGCCGCAGTCGATCAGGGCCCGGGCATGCCCCGAGGTCACCACCACGCTCTGCCCCTGGCCCACATCCAGCACCGTCAGGGCCAGGTCCTGCCGCTGAACCGTCTTGGCAGTGAGCAGCGCGGACAGGCACAGGGTCACCACGCAGGTGCACACCGGCACAACCGGGCGCTTTCGAGGCACCGGCGCCAACAAATACAGCAGAAAAACGCCATAGACAAACAGGGCCCACAGGGCGTAGTACCCCCGGTCCAGGTCCACCGAGGCCAGGCCCAGCCGGCTGGCCTGGGCCGCGCAGCCCAGGAAAAAGCGGATGGGAAATCCCACCAGCGCCGCCAAGCCCTGCCCCAGCGGGAACACCACCGCCCCCACCGCCACGGACAGTGCCCCGCCCACAAAGGCCAGGGTAACCGCCCAGCTGGTCATGAGATTGGTCAGGGGGGCGATGAGGGAAAACCGCCCAAAATACCCCGCAGACAGCGGCACGGTAAACACCATGGCCCCCAGACTGATCGCGGCCACCCCGAAAAAGGGGGCGGCCCACCGCCGGGCCCTTTTGGGGACCTGTGCCAGCCAGGCCTTGCTCCACCGCTGTCCAAAGAGCAGAATGCCCAAGGTGGACAGGAAGGAGAACTGCAGACCCGCGTTGGCCGCCGCGTAAGGGTTGGCCGCCAGAAGCACCAACAGTGCCGCGCACAGGCCGGTGAGGCTGTGGTAGTCCCGCCCCAGCTGCTGGGCCAGCAGGGCCATGGCACAGAGGACGGTGGCCCGCACCGTCCCCGGTCCGTTGCCCGTCATCAGGCAGAAGAGCACCAGGATCAGCAGGAGAAGCCCCAGTTGTCCCTTTTTCTTTGGGTCCAGAAACAACGTCAAAAACCCCATCAAAAAGGTCACATGAAGGCCAGAAACCACCACCACATGCCCCAGCCCTACGCGGTTGAGGTTGTTCCGGTCGGTCTCCTCCAGGCCGGTCTTATCCCCTGTGAGAAGGGCATGGAGAAACCCAGCCTCCCTGGGGGGATACAGCTGGTCCAGCATGGCCCGGATCTCCCCGGTCAGAATGGTCAGGGCATATCGGACTGAACTACTCTCCCCCCGGGTCACCATTACCTGGCCATATCCCTTCATCCGAAGCAGAATGCCCTGGGAGGGGTAGTACAGGCTCTCCTCTCCCCCCAGCTCCTCCGCCGGGGTACAGCGGGCCACGCAGGATATCCGGTCTCCCGGGCGCAGGTCCGCCAGGTCCGCCGGTCCATAAAACAGCGCGGACACCTTCCGGCCTTCCCTCTCCCCCGCCCGGACCGGCACCCGAACCCCGTAGTCGGTCTCCTCCGGCCACTGGGTCACCACGGCCTCCATTCGGATGGTGCGGTGCTCCAAGTCCTGTGCCGGGGCGTGAAAGAGCGCGCTGTACACCGCCAGCCACACCAAGATCGCCCCGGCCCCAAAGAGGAACCGGCGCAGAGGGGGCCATTTTTTCAGCCCTTTGAACAAAAATCCCGCCGCCAGACTGCCCAAGCCCACCGGCAGCACCCAGGCACTCCAGGGCAGATACACCCCCAGCAGGACAGCAGGCACCACCCCTGCGGTAAACCACAATAGAATCATCGCCGGTCTGACAAGCCCAGGATATAGTCCGTGCTGGTTCCATACAGCCGGGCCAGCTGAATCACCGCCCACACGGGAATCTCCCGCTCGCCTTTCTCGTAGCGCCGGTACACCTCCCGGTTCAAGTGGAGGTATGCCGCAACTTCATACTGTTTCCTGTCACTGTCAATGCGCAGGTCTTCAATCCGAGGAAAATACATCGTGCAACACCTCAAGAAAAGGCTACTATTTTGTCGCTTTTCCCCGCAATATTGCCACCATATAGTTGCAATTTTCCCCACACCTCACCCTGAAAAAGAGACACCCTGGCACCAGTTGGGCCAGGGCGCCCCCGCAAACCTTTTCCCAGCCTTCCGCTGTCCAGGTTCGGCAAACCCTATTCTGATTGGAGAGCGCCCCGGCAAAGCTGGGGCGCTCCTGTTTTTCATCCCGGCGGCCAGGTCATGTCCCGTCCCGCCAGCACGTGGAAGTGCAGGTGGAACACGCTCTGCCCCGCCTGCTCTCCACAGTTGGAGACCACCCGGAACTGGGCAATGCCCAGGTCCTTGGTGACCTTGGAAATCACCTCAAAGCAGTGGGCCACCACGGCGGAATTTTCCGCCGTAATCTCCCCGCAGGATGCAATGTGGGCCTTGGGAATCACCAGGAAATGGGTGGGTGCCTGGGGATCAATGTCATAAAAGGCATAGACCAGTTCGTCCTCATAGACCTTTTGGGAGGGAATTTCTCCCCCGGCGATTTTACAAAACAAACAGTCGCTCATGGTATCGCGCTCCTTTCTATGAATATCAGGGTTATGGCGCCTCGGGCACCACGGCAAAGAACTCCAAGGGAAGGGGGCCTGTGTTTTGGAGACTGTGCCCATGGCCCTTGGGGCAGTAGTGACAAGCGCCAGGGCCCAGCGGCTCCTGCACCCCGTCACAGAGGACCTGGCCGGTGCCCGATAGAATATAGATCACTTCACAATTGGTCTCATGGGAATGCATTCCAATGGTCGCCCCGGGAGGCAGTACCCCCCGCATCACCTTGACCGGTCCCTGGACCGTTTTCTGCAGCAGCACGGTCCCCTGGCCGCCCCGCATATTGGCCACAGGCTCCACTGGAATTTTGGCAAAGTCAAGCAGCATGGTTCCGCCCCCTCACAGGCCCAGCTTCACGGCCACAAAGTCGTCCACCGAGGCCAGGGCGTCGTCCAGCTTCAGCGGGTCCTTGCCACCGCCCATGGCGCTGTCCGGCTTGCCGCCGCCCTTGCCGCCGCAGAGGGCGCAGACACTTTTCACCAGGTCCCCCGCCTTGATGCCCTTGGCGATGGCCTGCTTGCCGCAGACGGCCAGGAAGGTGATCTTCTCCTCGTTGGTGGAGGCCAGCACCGCCACCACATTGGGCTCCTTGTCCCGGAGGAAATCCCCCATCTGCCGCAGGGCGTTTCCATCCATCCCTGGGCGGTGGGCGGTGAGCACCTTCAGTTCTCCCACATCCTTGGCCGCCATCAGGAACTGGCGGGCCTGGCCCAGGGAGGCCTCCGCCTCAAATTTTTCGATCACCTGGTGGAGCTGCTTGATCTCCGCCATGGCCGCCTTGGCCTTTTCCCGGAGCTCGCCGGGCTTGGCCTTCATGGCCGCCGCCGCCTCAAAGAGCAGCTCCTGATTCCGGTTCATAACCTCCAGGGAGAGTTTGCCGGTGGTGGCCTCAATCCGGCGCACCCCGGAGGCCACGGAGAACTCGCTGCCCACGTGGAAGACCCCCACCTTGGCGGTGTTGGACAGGTGGGTGCCGCCGCAGAACTCCACGGAGTAGCCCTCACCCATGTCCACCACCCGGACCACGTCGCCGTACTTCTCGCCAAAGAGAGCAATGGCCCCTTTCTTCTTGGCCTGCTCAATGGGCAGTTCCTCGGTGACCACGTCGTAGCCCTCCAGAATGGCCTCGTTGACCATGGCACTGACCTGGGCCAGCTCCTCCGCGGTCAGGGCGGAGAAGTGGGTGAAGTCAAAACGCAGCCGGTCGGGCTCCACCAGGGAGCCGGCCTGGTGGACATGGTCCCCCAGCACGGTGCGCAGGGCCTTGTCCAGCAGATGGGTGGCGGTGTGGGCCCGCATAATGGCCGCCCGGCGCACCGGGTCCACCGCAGTGGTGACCACATCGCCCACCTTCAGGCTCCCCTGGGTGAGCTTGCCATAGTGCATGTATTTGCCGCCCTTGTTCTTCTGCACGTCGGTCACCTGGAACAGACCGCCCTCGGGGCCGCTCTTGGCCAGGGTGCCATGGTCGGCCACCTGGCCGCCCATCTCCGCATAGAAGGTGGTGCGGTCCAGCACCACAATGGCCTCCACCCCGGGAATGATCTCATCCACCAGGGTGTCCTCCGCCACAATGGCCAGCACCTTGGCTCCGGTGAGGGTGGTCTGGGCATAGCCATCAAAGACCGTGGCGGGCACCTCCTTGCCAAACTCCACGCCGGACCAGCCCAGGTCCCCCAGGGCCTCTCGGGCCTTCCGGGCCCGGACCCGCTGGGCCTCCATCTCCTGGTCAAAGCCCGCCCGGTCCAGGGTCATCCCCTCGTCCCGGACCATCTCCTCGGTGAGGTCCACCGGGAAGCCGTAGGTGTCATAGAGCTTAAAGGCGTCGCTGCCGGCAAACTGGGTCTCCCCCTTGGCCTTGTGCTCGGCCAGCAGCTCGGAGAAAATCTTCATGCCCCCGTCGATGGTTTTGGCAAAGTTCTCCTCCTCAGTGCGGATGACTTTGGTGATATAGTCCTGCTTCTGCCGCAGGTCCTTGTACTCCCCCTCATTCTCATGGATGACGGTGTCGATGATCTGATACAGGAAGGGCTCATTCACCCCCAGCAGCTTGCCGTGGCGGGCCGCCCGGCGGAGGAGCCGGCGCAGCACATAGCCCCGCCCCTCGTTGGAGGGCAGCACCCCATCGCAGATCATAAAGGTGGCCGAGCGAATGTGGTCGGTGATGATCCGCAGGGACACGTCGCTGGCCTCGCTGTCCCCGTAATGGGCGCCGGTGATGTCAGAGACCTTGTTGGTGATGTTCATCACCGTGTCCACATCGAACAGGGAGTTTACATTCTGGCACACCACAGCCAGCCGCTCCAGGCCCATGCCCGTGTCAATGTTCTTCTGGGCCAGTTCGGTGTAGTGGCCCTCCCCATCGTTGTCAAACTGGGTAAAGACGTTGTTCCAGACCTCCATATACCGGTCGCAGTCACAGCCGGGCTTGCAGTCAGGGCTGCCGCAGCCGAAGGCCTCCCCCCGGTCATAGTAGACCTCGGAGCAGGGGCCGCAGGGGCCGGAGCCGTGCTCCCAGAAGTTGTCCTCCTTGCCCATGCGGTAGATCCGGTCCTCGGGAATCCCCACCACATCCCGCCAAATGTTGAATGCCTCGTCGTCCTCCAGGTAGACCGAAGGATAGAGCCGGTCCGCCTCCAGACCCACCCACTTGGGGTCGGTGAGGAACTCCCAGGTCCACTGAATGGCGTCGTGCTTGAAGTAATCCCCAAAGGAGAAGTTCCCCAGCATCTCAAAGTAGGTGCCGTGGCGGGCGGTGTGGCCGATGTTCTCAATGTCGCCGGTGCGGATACACTTCTGGCAGGTGCACACCCGCTTCCGGGGGGGCTCCTCCTCCCCCTTGAACCAGGGCTTCATGGGGGCCATGCCGGCGTTGATCAGCAGCAGGGACGGGTCGTTCTCCGGCACCAGGGGAAAACTGGGCAGGCGGAGGTGGCCCTTGGACTCAAAAAAAGTCAGGAACATCTCCCGCAGCTCGTTCAAACCGTAGTACTTATGCATAAACATACCTCCGATGTCTCAGAAAAATAAAATAAAAAAACTCCCTCCCTGTTCAGGGACGGAGTAAACTACTTCGCGGTACCACCCTAATTCACAGAACGCCTGGCGGCCTTCTGCCTCTCGGTTCATCCTGTAACGGGAATGGCCCGGCCCGGTCCTCCCGGGCGGCTCGGAAGTGGCGCTGTACCGGGCTGGGCCAAGGGGCTCTCACCGCTTCCCCTCTCGCTTGGGCGGCCATGGCACATGGGCTTCCTCATCGCCAGATATCCTATCGCTTTTTCATTTTATCACGGATTTTTCCCCTGTCAAGGGCTCCCGGCTGGAAATTTTCCCTGGGCGCCCTCCCCTCCTCTTTGTCAAGGGGGCCCGGCAGCGCGGTGCGCCGCCGGGCCTTCTGGTGCCTTTCCTCTTTTCCCCAGAGGAGAGGACGCCGTATTCCGTTATTCCAGGCCAAACGCCTTCTGGGTGTCCGCCAGGGCCTCATCCATGCGGGAGAGCACATCCTGGATGTCCTGCTCGGAGATGACTGCCGCGGGCTCAAACCGAATGGTTTTGGCGTTGACCAAGGTCCCGGCGGTGAGTACCTTCCGGGCAAACATGCCCTTGGCGCACGCATAGCCCATCTCGCTGGTGTGGAACTCCACCGCCAGCATCAGGCCAAGGCCGCGAACCGCCTGGATGATCTTGGGATACTTCTTGGCCAGGGCCTCCAGACCGGCTTTCAGGACCTCCCCTTTCCGCTTGCAGACACCGGGGATATCATGCTCCAGCATATACTTGATGGTGGCAAGGGCTGCGGCACAGCACACGGGGTTGCCGCCAAAGGTGGGGGAGCCCAGCAGCCAGGGGTTGTCAATGATCTCCTGGACCCACAGCTTGGGCTTGCAGATGATGCCGGTGATGGGCATAATGCCGCCGCCAAAGGCCTTGCCATAGGTCATGATGTCGGGTGTGACCCCTTCCGCCTGGCACCGCCACATGGTGCCGGTGCGGCCCATGCCCGTCTGGATCTCGTCAAAGATCAGCACCACGCCGGTCTCGTCACAGATCTCCCGGACCTCCTGGAGGTAGCCCTCGGGGGGCACAATGATCCCGGCCTCCCCCTGGATGGGCTCTAAAATCACCGCGGCCACCTTTTCGCCCACAGCCTGGAGGTTTCTTATGGCCTTGCGGATGTCCTCGGCCACGCCGTACTCCACGTGCTGCACCTGCTGGATCATGGGGGTGTACGGGGTGCGGTAGGTCCCCTTGCCGCCCATGGACACTGCGCCCATGGACTTGCCGTGGAAGGCCCCCACGGTGGAGATATACCACCGGCCGCCGGTGGCGATCCGGGCTAGCTTCAGGGCCATCTCCACCGCCTCGGCGCCGCCGTTGGTGAAGAAGCAGTACTGCAGCTCCCCGGGGGTGATGTCCGCCATGGCCTTGGCCAGGTAGCCCCGCAGGGGGTCCAGCAGTTCCTGAGAGTGGAGGGCCTGATGGTCCAGCTGGGCTTTCACCACGTCCAGAATCTCCGGGTTTCTGTGGCCGCAGGTGTAGATGCCGAAGCCGCCCAGGCAGTCAATAAACTGTTCCCCATTGAGGCCATAGCAGTAGGCGCCTTCGTCCTGCCACTCCAACACGGCCCCCGCCTCAGAGTCCGAAGAAACCGACTTGCGGTAGGCCAGCCAGCCGGGGCTCACATAGTGGTTGAAATGCTCCACGGTCTCCTCCACCATCTGTTTCTTCTCCGCGGGAGAAATCGCCTGAATATCCGTATGGATCAAAGAAATCACCCGGTTCAGCTCCTGAATCACTTGTTCCTTTTTTGACATAACGATGCGCCTCGCTTTCGGTTTTACTCAATCAAATCCCTGGGAAGGGCTCTCTTTATTTTGAGTATAAACTCTGGTATAATACCAGAGTCAAGGCCATTCCATCCATCATTTCAAATAGATTAAGCAGGTGTTTTTTGTGAAGGATTACTATAAAATCAACGAGATCGCACGGCTATATGGCATCGGTGTGGACTCCCTGCGCTACTACGAGAAACTGGGGATCCTCAAACCGCGCCGGGATACCAACGGCTACCGCTTATATAATTTGAAGGACATGTACAAGCTCAACGTCATCCGGGACCTGCGCCGGCTGGATTTTTCCATGCAGCAGATCAAAGACTATTTGGAAGGGCAGACCGTGGACCACACCCTGGCGCTGCTGCGCCAGGAGCAGACTCTGGTCCAGGCCCAAATCCAGGAGCTGCAAACCAAGGCCCGCCTACTCCAAAAGCGGATTGCCACCCTGACGGAGGCCCAGAGCATTGTCCCCGGCACCATCTCCCTCCGCACTCTCCCCCAACGCCCCTGCGTCCAGTTTAGCGCCCACATCACCCGGGATGAGGAGATGGACTTTGTGATGAAAAAGCTCCACCGAAAGCATGAGGACAAAATCCGGGACTTCGGCAACCAGACCTTCGGGGCATTTCTGGCCATGGATGAACTGATGCAGGGCATTCCCAATGTCTACGACGCCGTCTTCTCCGTGCTGGAGGAGGACGCGGCCGACTACGACTTTGTGCTGCCCGCCGGGGTCTACCTATCCTATTTCTACCAGGGCAGCTACCAGCAGAACCGCTCCAGGGTCCAGGAGGTCCTGGCCTACGCCGCCTCCCATGGCCTGACCCTGGCGGGAACCCCCTTTGAGCTCTATGAGATCGACAACCGGGACACCGTCCAGGAGGCGGAGTTCCTCACGGAAATTCAGGTTGCCATTTCCCCGGCTTCCCTGTAAAATGGGGAAAACACACAGCAGGAGGTACCCTATGAAAGCATTCACCACCGTCCTCTCCGTGGCGGAGATCCACGCAGCCCGGGCCTTTTATGAGGACCTTTTCGGCCTGGAGCTCTACCAGGACTACGGCAGGAATCTCACCTTTACCTGCGGGCTCTCCCTTCAGCAGGACTTCCACTGGCTGACGGGACTCTCCCGGGCGCAGATTCACCCCCAGCCCAACAACATGGAGCTGGCCTTTGAAACAGAGGACCTGGATGGATTCCTCCAAAAGCTGCGGGCCTATCCCCACCTGCAAACCCTGGGCGGGGTGGTGGAACATCCCTGGGGCCAGCGGGTGATCCGGTTCTACGACCTGGACGGCCACCTCATCGAGGTGGGAGAGTCCATGAAACTGGTCATCCGCCGCTTCCAGGCCGCCGGTATGACGCCGGAGGAGATCGCCCGGAAAATGGATGTCTCTCTCAAAGACCTGGACATCCTGCTCAGCGCTCCCTGAGCGCAATTTTCTGGGCCCGTAGCCCCCTCCGTTTCCGCTCCACGGCCTCCCCTGCCGCCCACGCTTGGCTTCCCGTATTCTGCACAGAAAACTTTGCAAAACAGGTTGACAAGTTTACTTGGTATGCTATAATAGGTATACCAAGTAAACTTGTCAAAAAGGAGGTCCTCCTATGAATCGAGACGAAATTCTCGCCAAAAGCCGGGCGGAAAATGCGGCAGAGGATGAGCGCGGCAGACTCATCAAATTGGAGAGCGCCAGTGTCTCCCGCTGTGCCTTTTTCATTCTCTTTTGCCTCTTAAAAATCTTTGTTCCCTTGGACGACATGGGGGACGCAGCCTTGAACCTCCTCTTTTTCGGCGGTGTCTTTTCTCAGTTTACCTACCAAGCAATCAAACAGAAGAGCGTGGGCGACGGCATCTGTTCTGTCATCTCCGCATGTTTCACGCTCTATTCGATCTTCTCCCTGTTCTCTGCCCTGGGTCTGCCCTGACCTCTGGACCCCACCCAACGCAAACACCGGCCGGTTGGCCGGTGTTTGCGTTTCCTATTTCTATGGATGCGCCAAAAGCACACCCCTCAAAAGCCCAGGCTCTCCCCAATCAGGATCACATGGTAATCCGACCGCATGGGCTTTTTGTGCAGGATGGTGGTGACATTGCAGATGCGGTTGGGCGCATCACAGCTGGGACAGCGCCCCGTTTTGACGCAGGCACAGGCCCGATCATACTTCAGGTTGTTCATGGGGGCCGCCACCCCCACCACAGCCCCGTCCGGGATCAGGGAGAGGAGCAGGGCAGCCGCCTCCCCCCGGCTGGCCGCGTAATGGGCGGCAAAGCCGTTCTTCTCCAGGCTTCGCACCGCAGCCGCCCCCTTGCTGGCGTAAAACCTTCTCTGAATCTCCTCCACGTCGTGGGCGGAATCCCGCACGCGGACCTCCCATCCCTTGAGGCATTGTTCCAGTTCATCGCGTTTCATGGTCTCCTCTCTGTTCAACACACTTAGACATCCCCAGGAAAGGCCTCTTTCAGCACGCCTCGCATTTCCTCAGATTGCTTTTCCGGTTAGAAAAACTGCATGGGGTCCACCCGGCTGCCAGAGCTACTCCCAGTCCAAGTCTCATAATGCAGATGATTTCCCGTGGAACTGCCTGTGCTGCCAATCCGCCCAATGGTCTGCCCCTGGGACACCGATGCCCCCGCCGCAAACAACCGCTCGGACAAATGGGCATATAAGGTCCTCATTCCATTAGGGTGCGCCACCACAATATAATTCCCATAGGATGAATGATAGCGGGAAATCACTACCACCCCACCTTGAGAAGCCACCACAGCTTCCCCATATGGCGCAGCAATATCAATGCCCCGGTGGAAATTCGGCCTGCCTGTAATGGGATGAATTCTTGGCCCAAAGGGAGAAGTAACCCGATAAGACGACGGCACCGGCCAAAGAAGGCCTTCAGTTACGCCGGCCCCCTGCGGATCCCCGACAGAAGAGGGGGGCATGGCTTCTGCCCGGCGCCTCTGTACCTCTTTTTTCTCCCGTTCCAGTTCTTGGGCATAGGCGGCTTCCGCCCGGACCAAGTCCTCTGCCACTCGGTCTTCCCCGACCTCCAAAGCAGTGATCTGCTGGCCATATACTGCCCTTTGGGTCTCAATCTCCGCAATAAGCTGCTCCACCTGGTCCTGTTCCTCTCTAAGCTCCTTCCGCTGGGCTATCTGTCCGTTCAATGCAGCCAGTCGGTCCTGCCGGCTCTGCTCCAAGCCAGCTTTGGCCTGGGCCACTGCCTGCTTTGCTCTGTCCAGTTGGTCCATCACCCGGTTATCATAATCCATGATTTCAGCTACCATGTTGAGCTGATCCAAAAAATCGGAAAAACTGTTGGCATGGAACAGGATCGCCCAGTAAGAAATTTTTCCCCGCTCTTCCATCTCACGCACTCGCTGACAGAATCTCTGGTGATACGCCGCTTCTTCTTGCTGGGCTTGGCGCAAACCTCCCTCCTTTTCTTTAATTTGCCTGTCCAAGGTCTCAATCATTTGCTGAGAAAGCTGAATTTCCTCTTCCAGCACATTGGCTTTTTGTTCCAGAAGCCCCTTTTTGTTCAGCGCCTGTCCCTTGGACTGGGCCAACCCATCTAACTTTTTCTGAAAGGATGATTTCTGGCACTTCAGCTCCCCCTGTCTTGCCTCTAAAGCTTGGATGGTATCTTGATCTGCGGCACAAAGGGATACACTCTCCCCTACAATTCCGATACAGAGTATCACTGCCAATCCCAGTCGGAGTAAAAAAGCGACCTGAGCTCTGTGTAATTGTTTCATAAATCCTCCTGAATGTGAATCCAAATTAAAGAACACTAACACAAAAAAGCTGCGAGCGGCGCTCCCAGCCTCTTTACCGCTGTTTCCTTAATCTATCAACTTCACTTTCAGGGACACCAGGGTAATATTGCCCACCTGTCGTCTGGGCAGACTGCTCTCTTTGCGCTGTCTGGTAAAAAACAGCAGAAACACCACCACAGGGGAAGCCATCCCAGCATGATGCAGAACCTGTCCGGCCAACTCCAGCATACGGCAGACCGAACAGTGTACCCCTGTACAATCATGGTCTGTATATTCTCTCAGAAGTTCAGAAGCCCCAAAATAAGATGTCAGCAAACCCGCCAGCATAGCCAGCGCCAAAAAACGGATTTTCCATTGCTTGTACATCTTCGGTCCTTCCTCCTCCCTTTTTCCTCTTTATCCTACTGTTTTTCTCAGTATAGCATATCTGTCAAGTACTTTAGAAAAAATACCGCAACCACCATTGCGCATTGAAAAAAGAAAATCTAAAATTGGATAAATTGAGGGGAAAATTTTACGATTCACTTATAACCAATGCAATGTTTTTTGAATACCATTTGCAAAGTATTCGTAAATTGGGGGCGTCGCATTTTGCCAGAATACCGTACAAAGCAGTGGGAGATTTTGCTGTCCTATCTTCGGAAACATTCCGATGAACCACTCTCCGTCCGCCGAATCGCAACGGCACGGCAGGGTAAACCTGGACAGATACCGCTTCATTTCCCGCTCCCTTCTTCTCCCTTTGGAAAAACCCACCGCCGGCGGGGCGCGCTGCGCCTGGCCAGGGGTGGGTTTTGTGTCTGTTCGGCCCGATTACGAGTTCTCCCGGCAGGCCCGCAGGAACGAGTGGGGCGGGGCGTAACAGGGCAGCTGAATCTGAAATTTCATCTGCGGATGCCGGGGCTCTTCCAGGGGAGCGCCGGTCTCGTCCGCCATCATGGGGGCCGTAAAAGCCACCGGCCGCACATCGGGCCCCACCAGCTCAATGGCGTCCCCCTGGGCAAACTTGTTCCGCAGGGAGGCGGTGGCCAGGCCCCTCTGGTCACAGGATACGACCTCCGCCACCACCTGCCAGTCCCGGATATACCGGGCGTCCTGGGTAAACTGGCCGGGCTGGCCGTAGAAAAAGCCCGTGGAGTAGTGCCGGTGGCTGACCTTCTCCACCTCCGCCCGCCAGACGGGGTCCAGGGGGCGCCCTGCCAGCACGTCGTCAATGCAGTGCCGGTAGGCCCCGGTGACAATGGCCGCGTAATAGGCCGACTTGGCTCGGCCCTCAATCTTCACCGAGTCCACCCCTGCCGCGATCAGGTCAGGCAGGTGGTCAATCATGCACATGTCCCGGGAGTTCATAATGTAGGTGCCCTTCTCATCCTCATAGACGGGAAAGTACTCCCCCGGCCGCTTCTCCTCCACCAGGGCATACTGGTACCGGCAGGGCTGGGCGCAGGCCCCCCGGTTGGCGTCCCGCCCCGTCATGTAGTTGGACAGCAGGCACCGGCCCGAGTAGGACACGCACATGGCGCCATGGGCAAAGGTCTCGATCTCCAGGGACGCCGGGGTCTTGGCCCGGATTTCCGCGATCTCCTCCAAGGTCAGTTCCCGGGCCAGGATCACCCGGTCGGCCCCCAAATCGTGCCAGGCCCGGGCCGCCTGATAGCTCACAATGCTGGCCTGGGTGCTGATGTGAATCTTAACCGACGGGGCATACCGCTTGGCCAGGGCCAGCACCCCCACATCAGCCAGGATCACGGCGGTGACGCCGCAGTCCTCCAGCCACGCCAGCCACTGGGGCAGCCGGTCCACCTCCTGGTTTCGGGGCATGGTGTTGCAGGTCACGTGGAGGGCCACCCCCCGGCGGCGGCACAGGTCCGCCGCCCGGCGGAGCTCCTCCGGGGAAAAGTTTCCCGCGAAGGAGCGCATGCCGAAGGTGTCCCCCGCCAGATAGACTGCGTCCGCCCCATAGGCCACGGCCATCTCCAGCCGCTCCCAGTCCCCCGCGGGGGACAGCAATTCCAGCTTTCTCTCCATGGCCATCAGCTGTTCAGGAAGGCCTGGTGCTCACTGTACGAGGTGAAGAAGTGGTGGACCCCATCATCTCCCAGGGCGTAATAGTAATAATTGGTGCTCTCGGGGTTCAGCGCCGCCATAATGGACTCCAGGCCGGGGTTGGCAATGGGGCCGGGGGGAAGTCCCTTGTTCAGGTAGGTGTTATAGGGGCTTTCCACCGTGTAATAGTCTTCTTCCGAGACAATTTCCCCCTCCGGCAGCACGTACTGGATGGTGGCATCAATGTTCAGGTGTCCCGTTGTCCCCGCGCCGGGGTTGTTCAGACGGTTGTAGATGACCGAGGCGATGGTGGTCCGGTCCGTGCCGTCGGTCTCCTTTTCGATCATGGAGGCCACCGTGAGGAGCTCCTGGATGGTGTACCCCTTGTCCGCAATCTTCTGCCGCATGCTGTCATCCACCTTGCTGTCAAAGTTCACCAGCATCTTATTGATGACATACTTGGGGTCCTCCCCCATGTAGAAGTTGTAGGTGTCCGGGAAGAGATAGCCTTCCAGACGGTTGGGGTCTCCCAGGGGGATGTCCTCCAGGAAGGAGAAGGCATAGTCGTGGTTGGCCGCCATGTCGTTGAGCTTCTCCACGGTGGAGACCCCCTCCTTCTCCAGCAGCTCAAAGATCTGCCGGACGGTGAGACCCTCCTGGATGGTGACCGACACCTCCACCCGGCTGGAGGAGCCAGACCCCAAGCTGTTCAAAATGGCCCGGTAGTCCATGTCCGTGTCCACCAAGTAGCTGCCCTGGGCAATCTTGTCGCTTCCCCCCGACAGGGCGGAGAAGAGGCGGAAGAGGCCCTTGTATTTGATGATATCGTTGTCCTTCAGCTGGTCCACCACACTGCCAAAGTCATTCTCGTCGTCCACCACGATGGTGGCGGTGACCTTGTCTTTGTTCAGCGCCAGCATGTCGTTGGCCAGAGACCAGCCCACCGCAGCCAAAACAATGGAAACCGCGCAGACCATCACAATATAGAGCATGGAGTTGGACAGAGGGGACCGCTTATTCCGCCGTCTCCGCTGGGGCGCGGGTCGTCGTTCCGGCTCTTCCGGGCGTCGTCTTCTGGTATCTCGTTCCATATGCTACCTCCTCAGGGCGGGGCCATGGGCCAGCCCCGCGGGTTTCTTTGTTTATTCAGCGGATGTTCCCATGGGCCAGACCTGGCCCTCCTCGGTGAGAACAAAGCGCACCCAGGCGTCCAGGGGCTCCCGGGGCAGGTTGACCTGGAAAAAGTCCTCCCGGCACAGGCCGATGGTCACCCCGTCATAGTCTTCCAGATAGCGGTCATAGTAGCCTCCGCCCTGCCCCAGGCGGCTGCCCCGGCTGTCAAAGCACAGGCCGGGCACTAAAATCAGGTCCAGCTTCTCCCGCTCCACCACCGGGCAGGTGTCCTTGGGGGCGGGGATGGCATACCGGTCGGGGGCCAGGTCCTCCAGGCTGGTGATGGCCCGGGCCTCCATCTGGTTTTCCGGCAGGCACTTGGGCAGGCAAACGGTCTTGCCCTGGTCCAGCAGGGTTTGGATGAGCCCCTCGGTCCGAATTTCGTGCCCCACGCCGTAGTAGAGCATCACCGTCTGGGCCTGGGCCAGCTTGGGGTGGTCCAAAAACCGCTGGATGAGCTCTCCGTCCGACCAGGCTCTCTCCTGGTCGCTGAGCTCCGCCAGCGCCTGCCGCATCTGTCCCCGAAGAATCTGTTTCACCTTAGAAACTTCTGTTCCCATCGTTTATCTCTCCTTTGTCTCCAGCAGGGGGCGCACCGCCTGCCAGATATCCTGGTGAATCTCGTCAATCCGCCGGAGCCGTCCCTCCTGATCCAGGCAGGGAATCTTGGTCCAGCCATATCGCTCGGCCGCCTCCAGGGCGGCCTGCCGGCAGGTGGCCAGATAGGCGCTGTCGGTCTCATGGATGTCCCCCTGTGTGTGGGTGTCCCTCTCCCGCTGGCGGAGCATGTCCACCGCCCGCTCCGTGGGCATGTCCAGGTAGAGCACCAGGTCCGGTTCCGGCAGGCCCAGCCGGCCATATTCAAAGTCAAACAGCCACTGGAAGAACGCCAGCCGCTCCTCCGGGGGAACCTTGCTGGACTGATGGACCGCGTTGGAGGTGGTGTACCGGTCCGCCAGCACCAGCCCCCCTGCCTCGTAGTACCCCTGCCATACCTTCTTCCAGGAGGCATACCGGTCCACCGCGTAGAAGCTGGAGGCCGCGTAGGCGTTCACATCGCCGGGCTTTCGCCCAAACTCTCCGTTGAGATACATCCGCAGCAGGGCGGAGGACTCCTCCTGATACTGGGGAAACACCAGCCGCTGAAAGGCAATGCCCTCGTGCTCTGCCCGGCGGCACAGCCGGGCAAACTGGGTGGACTTGCCCGAGCCATCGGTGCCCTCAATGACAATCAAGCGCCCCCGCTTCATGGCTTCCCCCGCTTTCCCTTTTCCCGGGCGGCCTCCAGCAGAAACAGGGGGAGCTTGGCCATCCGGCCCAGCCGACTGGGCTGATGGAGCAGGCGGTAACACCACTCCAGCCCCAGCTTCTGCCAGATTTCCGGCGCCCGTTTCACATGACCGGCATACACATCCAGCACACCGCCCAGCCCCACCATCAGGTGGGCCCCCGTCTCCGGGCCGTACTGGGCCATCCACCGCTCCTGCTTGGGCGCCCCCAGGCAGACAAAGACCACGTCCGCCCGGGCGGCCCGAATCTGGTCCACCACCGGGCCGTCCGCCTGGAAGTATCCGTCATGGGTGCCGCAGAGGAGAAGGTCCGGGTACCGCTTTTTCAGGTTCTCCCCCGCCTGCTCCGCCACGCCGGGCTTGGCCCCCAGCAGAAACAGGCGCAGCCCGTTTCGGGCCAGTCTCTCCACCAGGGCGGAGGCGAAGTCGATCCCTGGCACCCGCCCCTTCAGGGGGGTACCCAGAATCTTCGCCGCGTGGACCACACCGATCCCGTCAGGCAGAACCAAGCCGGCCCCGTTGAGAATCTCCCGATACGTCTCCGTCTGACGGGCCATCGCTACAATTTCCGGGTTGGGGGTTACCACATAGGAAAAGCCCGGCCCTGCCGCCAGTGCCTCCCCGGCGGCCACCGCCTCTTCCAGGGTGACATCGTCAAAGGTCACCCCCATAATTTCTTTTCGCACCGTTTCGCATCTCCATTGTCATACTTCCCCGCCAGAGGGCGAGAATTGCATATAATCCGTGTTATTGTAACACGAATCCATCCATTTGTCTATCATTAGGCGCAAGGACCTCCCCTCTTGCCCCCGGCAGAGTCAGGCTTTCCTCCAGGGACGGGCACGCCCTGTCCAGCCTTTTTCCCGCCAGTATACCTGGTCTGCTTCGTTCCAGCCCCGCTTCTGCATCCACCGAATTAGGGTAAAAAACGCCTTTGTCCGCAGGCCGGGCCGCACCTTTCCCACCCCACGCTCCACCCGTTTGGCCAGGGTAGACAGCTCCCGCGCCATCCGGTCTTTCCGCGCCTGGCTGACCTGCTCCCAGGAGACTGCCCGGACATTTCTGCCATACCGGTGAATCTTGGCAATCCCCCAGAAGAAGGCGCTGTCTGCCAGGTCCTGGTTGGTGCGCCGCGTTCCGGCCCCCGCCGCAGTGGACAGGCACACCGCCTGCTTGAAAAACATCCCCTCCTGGGGGCGGTGGACCATCCACCGGTAACCGTAGTGGTCCAGCAGCGCCTTCATCGGGCCGGTGACGTGGTAAACATAGACCGGGCTGGCCAGGACGATGACATCCGCAGCATCCAACGCCTCTGTAATCGGCCGGAGCTGGTCAGCGTGGGGGCACAGCTGTTCCGACTTGGAAAAGCACTGGCTGCACCCCACGCAGAAAGCGCCAAAATCCCGGGGGAGGAAAAACTCCGTCACCTCTCCCCCCAGTTTGTCGCAAAAGAGCTTTGCCAGATGATAGGTGGAGCCCTTATGGCTCTGTCCATGGAGCACGACAATTCGCATATTCTGCTGACCTCCCTGCTGGATTGATTGCCTCAGTGTAGCACATCCCCGCCGGAGCATCAAGGGAAAGTCTCACCTTCCCCTCTGAAAACCAACCGCCCCGCCATTGAAAAAGGTCCTCCGGGATGCTACAATGAACAACAACCAAACCGAGAGAAAGGATGGACCCCATGTTTCGACAAGCTACCCTAAGCGATCTGGAGCAAATTGCCGCCATTTACGACCACATCCATACCGAAGAGGAGGCCGGACGGGCCACTGTGGGCTGGGTCCGGGGGGTCTATCCCACCCGGCAGACCGCCCTGGACGCCATCCAGGCGGGGGATATGTTCGTGGCCGAGGAAAACGGCCGCCTGGTGGCCACCGCCAAGATCAACCAGGAGCAGGTCCCCGAGTACGCCGAGGCCGCCTGGACCCAGGACGCCCCCCCGGAACAGGTCATGGTACTCCACACCCTGGTGGTGGACCCCCAGGCCAAGGGGCGGGGCTACGGCTCCCGCTTCGTGGCCTTTTATGAGGCCTATGCCCTGGAACACGGCTGCCGCTACCTCCGCATGGACACCAACGAGCGCAACGCCAGCGCCCGGGCCCTCTATCGCAATTTGGGCTATCGGGAGGTTTCCATCGTCCCCTGCGCCTTCAACGGCATTCCCGGGGTCCAGCTGGTCTGCCTGGAAAAGACCCTGTGACCCTCTTTCAGCGGTGGTCCGTCTTCTTCCGTCAGCTCCACGGCATTGTCGCGGCCACCAACCGGTATCACGGGGCCCTTCCTGCCCCGGAGACATTCCATACGGCGGTGTCCTACCGGCTCCCCTTTCAGGGCAGCTGGACCGTCCTCAACGGCGGGATCACCCAGGCTACCTCCCACACCTGGGCCCTTCCCAGCCAGCGGTATGCCTACGACTTTCTCATCGCAGACGCCCAGGGGAACTCCTTTCAGGGGCCGGAGGAGCGCCTCTCCTCCTTCTACTGCTATGGACAGCCCATCCTCTCCCCCGCCCACGGGATCGTAATCGCCGCAGTGGACGGCGCCCCGGACAGCCCGGTCTGTTCCCCGCGAAAGGCAGTATGCGCCGCCAAAGACCTCCGGGGCAACTATCTGCTTCTCCAGCACAGTCCCCGGGAGTATTCCCTTCTGGCCCATCTGAAACCCGGCAGTCTCTTGGTCCGGCAGGGGGAATCAGTCCGCCAGGGACAGCCTGTCGCCGCCTGCGGAAACTCGGGCAACAGTTCAGAGCCCCATCTCCATTTTCAGCTCCAGGACACCCCCGATTTCTACACTTCTGCCGGGCTGCCCATCCCCTTTTCCTCCCTCCGGACCGCTCCCGCCCCCAACTACCACCGCCTGGACCCCCGCCCCCATGGGGCGGAGACCACGCCGCCTCCCTATCTTACCCGGGGGCAGCAGGTGTCCCCCCTCCCGCCGCCATAGACCCCAGCACAGGCAAAGAAAATGTCCCCGGTCTTTTGCCGGGGAGCCATAAGAAAGCGAGAACATTTTTCCGGGACGTCATGGCCTTTCAAGGTCATGACGTCTCCTCTTTTGTCAGTTCCTCCAGCGGGATGAAGCCCACAAGGTCATAGGCGATGCGGATGCCCTGCCGCCGTTTGCCGCTGCTCTTGTCCGGAGCCTCAATGTAGATGGCCTTTACCAGTTCCCGCAGGGCGTAGGGGGTCAGCTCCCGCAGGTCGGTGTACTTGTGTACCCTCTGGATGAACTGATCGAAATTCTCAAGCTGTCGTTCCTGTGCTTCTATCTCTTTCTGCAAGGTCTGTACCTCGGCCTTTAGGCTTTCCTGCTCGTCCTCATAGGCCGCACTCATCAGGGCAAACCGTTGGTCACTGACCTTCCCGCTCACGTTGTCCTCGTACAGCCGCATAAACAGCCGGTCCAGTTCCGCCAGACGCTTCTCATCCTGCCCCAGCTTCTTCCGCCGTACCCGGATGGCTTCGCCGGTGGAGAGCTTCAGCCGTTTCTCCATCACAGACCGGAAGTGTGCCTCATAGCGGGTCACATAGGAGATTACCGTCTCCATGTGAAGCAGCACCATCTCCTCCAGCACCACCGCCCGGATAAAGTGGGCGGAACAGGTTCCCGTGTTGCTCCGGTAGTTGGCGCATACGAAATGATCCTGCCGCTTCTCATAGTAGCTGGTGGTGGCGTACCGCATCTTCGCCCCGCAGTCGGCGCAGTAGACCAGGCCGGAAAACAAGCTGCTCTTGCCTGTCCGCGTCCGGCGGTGCCGCTGCTGCCGAATCTCCTGCACCTTGTCGAACACTTCCTGCTCAATGATGGCCGGGTGGGTGCCGTAGAACACCGCCTGCTTTTCAAGAGGCGTCTCCCGCTGTTTCTTGTCCCAGATGGAGTTGCTGTATGTCTTGAAGTTGACGGTACAGCCTGTGTACTCCCGCCGCTCTAAAATATGGACAACGGTATTCGTATTCCAGTAGTAGGGGTCGGCGTTCGCCTGGTTAGGCGTCCTGCGTCCCTGCCGGTGCTTGTAGGCCGTGGGGGTGAGTATCCTTTCCTCCCGCAGCGCCTTGGCGATCTGCATTAGTCCGCGCCCCTCCATGCACAGGTTAAAGATGTGCTTGACCACCTGGGCCGCTTCCTCGTCCACCAGCCACTTCGTCTTGTCCTTCTCGTCCTTGACATTTGACATAGCCGTAGGGGACGTGTACCGTCAGCGGCTCGCCGCGCTCCCCCTTGGCCTTGTTTACCGCGCGTATCTTGCGGCTGGTATCTTTTGCAAAAAACTCGTTGAACCAGTTTTTTATACCGGCCATGTCGTTGTCCACGCTGTTGGGGTCGATGGTGTCGAAGTAGTCGTTGATGGCGATATACCGTACTCCATACTTGGGGAAGGTGAAATTGATATACAGCCCGGTCAGGGATGAGTTGCGGCCCAGCCGCGACAGGTCTTTGGTGATACAGACAGCCACCTGTCCGCTCTCAATTGCCTCCAGCATCTTCTGAAAGCCGGGGCGGTCGTAGTTGGTGCCGCTGTACCCATCGTCTCCTAATGTCAAGAGAAAACCAAAAAATTTATAAGATTTTTTGCCGGATTTTACACTGATTTGGTAATTAAAGCCCTCAGAGAGTCAAGTCTATGACGGAAAACACGCCTACACCCGAAGTATTCGAGTCTGCGATCCATGCGGCAGTCTGTATGGCATCTCGCCCCAGGCGTGTCAAATCTTTTGTCAAAAGAGCGTCAGCCCGTCCTTGCCGAACAGCTTCAAGAAAATCATTCAGCCCAGGTCAGTCAAAGGTCAGGCCGCTGGCCTCGTCCTGGGATTCTCCCACAACATTGAGCTGATACTTTTCCGCAAAGCTGTGAAGATAAATCATTTGGTTCTCCAAAGCCCATTTATCAGGTGAAGCAACACGTCCATAAAGCCAATGCCGTTTTTTATCCCTGTTCATGCTCCGCAGCCTCCTTTTTTGCGGTATCGGCAAGCAGCCGTTGATATTCGTCCCCGCATTTCCAAACAATCTCAATGGAAGTTGAACTGTAAATGTAGATGTTCTGGATTAGCGAATCCACCAGTTCCCGTGTCAATGTTCTGACATTGGTATAGAGAATAATGTTGTCGGTGGAGAGTTCTTCTTCCTTTGCCTGCCGTTTGGCATCCTCCAGCACTTTGATTTTGATTTCAAGCCGTTGGATATGTTTTTCACACCGTCCTCGTTTATGCTGGTAGTCCTCCGCGCTGACTTTGCCGGATACCATATCCTCAAAAGCCGCCATCTTTTCCTGCTGGCGCATTTGGATTGAGTTCCGGTGCGCTTTGATCTGCCAGTCAAGGCGCTGGTTGTAACGGGTATCTTTTGCGGACTGGCGCTGTTTCGCCTGAACCGCCCCTCGAACAAGCTGGGCCATCGTGCGAATAGATGCTAAAACCGTCTGTTCCAGTTCCTTTTCATCTATCCTGTCCTGCGGACACCCAATATCCGGTTTATACCTGTCGGTTCGGCACACATAGCAGGGGTGGGCAGATTGCAGTCGCTCCATCGCAAGTCCACAGTGTCCGCACCGGATCTTCCGATAGAAAACGCGTGTGCTTTCCCCGGTAGAACCGGGATGGGAACCCCGATTCAGGCTCTTGGCCGTATCGAAAATCTCCTGCGTAATGATTGCCGGAAACGCCCCGTCCACAACAGTCCACTGATCTTCTGTGACAGCCTTGACCCGGCTAGAACCCACCTTTTTTCGGGTGGTCTTGCCATAGATCGCTTTGCCGGTGTACCGCTCATCATCCAGAATCTTGCGAACCATAGAAGAAGTCCAGTAGTTTTTATTCTGGTCTACGCAGTTCCATTTCCGGCTTACCTCTTGGAGTCGTTTCCTTTGTAGCGGGGTCAGCACTCCTTCTGTATTGAACTTTCTGGCTATGTCCGTAGTAGACAGGCCGCTGGTAAAGAGATCAAACACACGCCGGACCACGGCGGCGGCATCCTCGTCCACCAAAAGGGTGTGCTTATTTCCAGGCGCTTTCTGATAGCCAAAGAACGCATAGGGGGCAACGCAGTAGCCTTTTCCGGCAAGCTGCTTTTTAGTCGATCTCACTTTTTCCGATAAGTCTTTGCTGTAAAGGTCGTAGATCACATTTCGGAAGGACACATCAATCAAGCCCGCAGAACCGTACTTGTGATCCCTGCTGTCATAGGAATCATTGATGGCGATAAATCGCACATCCAGGAAAGGGAAAATCTGTTCCAGATAGTCCCCAACCACGATATAGTCGCGCCCAAACCGGGACATATCCTTGACGATAATGCAGTTGATCTTCCTCTGACGCACCTGTTCCAAAAGCCGCCGGACGGCGGGCCGTTCCATGTTCGTCCCAGAATAACCGTCATCACAAAATTCAAGAATCTGAGCTCCGGCAAATTCAGGCCGCAGTTCAATGAAACGGCGGATGTAGGCACGCTGATTGACAACGCTGTTGCTTTCGCTTTTTTCATCGGACAGGTCGCCGTCCTCGGCGGAGAGCCGGATGTAAATGGCAATCATATAGTTCAACATTTGCTGTAAGACCTCCGGCATCGTGCTACACCTCCTCCTGAAATAGTTTCTTCATCTCGTCCTGATAGTTCAACACGATATGTACCTGCTTGTCCTCATTCACATAGATCTTCTCCACCAGCGCCAGCAACATCTCACGGGTCAGCTCTTTTTCATCCCGGAACTTGGCAAAAGCGGAAAACCACTTATTTTGTTTGGGGCTTGCCTCCGGCAAGGTGTCCTTTTCGGCCTGCAAATCCTGAAGGCGTCCCTCAAGCTGGCGGGCTTCATCCTCATACCGGCTTTTCCCGAATAGATAATCCGCCTGCGTTACAATACCGTCCACATAGCTTTCAAAGAGCGTCTGGCGGAGTGTGTCCAGCTTCTTTAAGCGGCCCTGCACCGATATGACCTCATTGTCAAGAGCCGTCCTGCGGCTTCTGGCCGCCGAGGACCGGCTGACCCTTTGGATGACCGCCTCCGCATCCGTGAGCATCGCCATCTGCAATCGAAGGACCTCATAAACGGCCGCTTTCAAATCGTTTTCCCGCAAGCCACCCGCATTGGGGCATCCGGCATCCAGAAGCATAGCGTGGCGGGGGCAGATAAAGTGGTACGCCACCGTCCTGCCTTTGTTATAAACACTCTTATAGCGTGTCATATTGTGCTGGCAGCACGCGCATACCACAAGCCCTTCAAAAATGTTTTCGCTGTCAAAATGGGCGTATTTCTCCAGACGGCTGTGGTATTCCTCGTGCTTGGCTTTCAAAATGGCTTGAACCGCATCAAACAGCTCCTGCTCAATGATCGCCTCATGGGTATTGGGGACAATGATCCATTCTGATGGGGGCATAATTTTTTGCTTCTGCCCAGCGTGCAGTTTTGTGATTTTCTTGCCCTGAACCATGTGCCCCAGATACACCGGATTCTCCAAAATATGCTTCACTGTCTGTGTCTGCCACGGGCTGTTTTCAGAAAACCTCTTGGTAAACACAACGCCCTGCAAATAGCGGTGGTAATTGGGATTGGGAATCTGTTCGGCAGTCAATGTTCTTGCTATCGCAGCGTTGCTCATCCCATCCTTTTTCATCCGAAAGATACGCTTCACCACCTCCGCCGCCTCCGGTTCGACAACCAGCTTATGCCGATCCTCCGGGGATTTCACATAGCCATAGGCGGCAAAATTGCCGATAAACTCGCCGCTGCGTTTCTTGGTGTCCAGCGCGGAATACACCTTTTGAGAAATGTCCTTGGCGTAAATGTCGTTCATCAGGTTTTTCAGCGCGATGGTCATGGCCTCTCCGCTGTCCGCCCGGATACTGTCGTAGTTGTCGTTGACGGAGATAAACCGCACTCCCATGAAGGGCAGCACCTTTTCCAGAAAGTTTCCCGTTTCCAGGAAGTCGCGCCAAACCGGGACAGGTCTTTCACAATGATGCAGTCCACCTGGCCCGCTTTCACATCCTCCATCATCCGCTGGAATCCAGGGCGCTCAAAATTGGTCCCGGTTTCTCCGTTGTCACGATAGCAGTCGTACAGCTCCAAATCAGGGTGTTTGGCGATATATTCGCACAGATAGTCGATCTGCGTTTGCAGGCTCTCGCTGTCCTTGCGGTCACGGGTGTCCATGATGGAGAGGCGCACATAAAGGGCCGTGCGGAAAATCCGCAGAGCGGCGGCCTTGGGCAGCTCATCAACCGGAACGCCCTGTGCAGCCGCTATCTGTTTTCTTCTGCTTACACGCGCCATTTACACCGCCTCCTTTACCGTGGGGGCAGCCTGCGGTGCCTGACACTCCATATACTGTTCGATGTAGGCTGCCGCCGCCCTGTACTCATTCTGGTACTTGAAAATGATCTCAATTCGGTTCCCTTCATAGACATAGATACGGTCGATAATTTTCACCAGGATTTTGCGCTCCATCACATCCACATGGCGGAAGGACTTGAAATGGGCGATCCACTCCCCCTGCGGGGAACCCGCCCGCACAATGGCGTCCAATTCCTCCTGCCGCTTACTGATGGCCGCCGCAATCGCCTCACACTTTTCCGTGTAAATCCGCTGATACTGCTTGAACTCATCTTCATTCAGCAGATGGTCCACGAACTTCTCATAAGCGGACATTTTGAACCGCATGGCCTGTTCATAATCGGCTTTCAGCTTTTCAAGCTGCCGGTCAATCTTTCTGGCCTCTGTGTCCTCTGCGGGGAGGGCGGCGATGAATTGTAGGGTTTTCTCAATATTAAGCACCGTTTCCATGTGAGCGTGGATACAGTCACGAACTGCGTCTGTCAGCAGCGCCTCGCTGATATTGTGGGTGGTACAGGCGGTTTTGTCCGCCCGGTTGGTGGAACAGGAGTAGTAAAAATATTTTTTCCCGCCTGCCGGAACGGTCTTGCGGATCATGTTCTGCTTGCAGTCGGCGCAGAACAAAAGTCCCGAAAAGGGATAGACCGTCTTTTTCTGTACGGCGATTCTGGTATCCCGGCGCAGCAATCCACTCACGGTACGAAAATCCACCTCGCTGATAATCGGCTCATGGGCGCCGGGAACCCTGATCCACTCGTCCTCTGGCTTCTCCATCAACTTCTTGATTTTATAGTTTGGCCGCCCGGTCTTTCCCTGAACCATCACACCGATATAGAGGGGATTCTTCAGGATGCGCCCAACTGCTACCGCCGACCACTTGGCCTGCGGATTGCTTTTGAAGCCGGAGATATACTTCATTCCCAGGGAACGCTTGTATTCTGAGGGAGAGAGGACCCCATCGGCGTTCAGCCGGTCAGCGATTCCCTGCTGGCTCATTCCTTCCAGCTTCCAGCGGAAAATATCCCGCACCACCTCGGCGGCGTAATCGTCCACAACAAGCTGATTCTTGTCGTCCGGCGATTTCAGATAGCCGTAGGCGGCAAACGCCCCCACAAACTGCCCCTTTCTTTTTTTAACCTCCAAATGGCTGCGGATTTTCACTGAAATATCCCGGCTGTAAGAATCGTTCATCAGGTTTTTGATGGGCAGCAGGATAGTGCTGGCCTGCCCCTGTGCGTTGGCGGTATCGTAGCCGTCGTTGATGGCGATGAACCGTACCCCGTGGTCTGCAAACTCCTGTAAGACCTTTCCGGTTTCAATATAGTTGCGCCCCAAACGGGACAGGTCTTTTACCACGACGCAGTTGACTGCGCCGGAACGCACATCCTGTAAGACTTCCTGAATCCCAGGACGAAAAAAATCAACGCCACTAAACCCGTCATCCTTCCTCTCGGCATGGATGCGGATTTCTGGCATTGATTTCAAAAATTCCGTGATAAATTCCCGCTGATTTTTGATGCTGTTGCTTTCCGGCTTATCTCCATCGTCATCAGACAGACGGAGGTAGATGTCGGCGGTGTAAACAGCCTGTGCGGTCAAATTTTTCATAACAATGCCTCCAATCGTTTTGTTCGTCAGTCCCAACAACGATTGGAGTGCGAGTTTTGTCCGATTTCTATTATACAGCAGGACACAGCCAGCGTCCAGGTGTTTTTTTCGGTTCCATTCGTGTCGGGGATTTACAAGGTACGGAGATAGCTTTCAAATTGTTCCTCCATTGTGGTTTCCTTGGCCGCCTCGGAGAAGCCGATTTTCACGACGATCTTTCCGTGGCGGAAGCAGTAGGGGTTGCGGATCTGGCGGATGAAGTCCAGCACCCGTTCCTCTCTTGGAAGTTCTGTGTGGATGGATATATCCCGAATATCGACAAGCTGTTCTGGATCGACCGTCTTAATATCAACGGCGGAGAGCGTATCAAGCTCTGCAAGCGTGAGTGATTTCAAACAGGTTCCTCCTTTCTGCCTCTACCAATCTATTCAGAAGGGTGCCTGTCCTATGCCAGAGAACGCAGGCCCACGCTGATTGCCAGGGCTGTGTCGATCTCCTTCATCTTTTTCTTGTTGATCTGCCCGATATAGCCTCGCAGCCGCCTACGGTCAACCGTCCGTATCTGCTCCAACAGCAGCAGGGAGGTAGGGGCAAGGCCCGGCACATCCTCCAACAATACATGGGTAGGAAGGTGGGTCTTATCCCTTCGGCTGGTGATGGCCGCCGCTACCACGGTAGGGCTGAAATAGTTTCCCACATCATTTTGGAGAATGAGGATAGGGCGCGTTCCGCCCTGTTCCGATCCAACCACCGGGTCCAGGTCGGCATAGAACAAAGCGCCGCGCCGGATCGCCTTTCGCCGCATAAGAATGACCTCCTGAATATAAGTAAGCCGGAAACAGGGCAGGCCCCGAAAGGCCCGCCCTGCGTCCGGCGAATTTTTTCCAATCTGTTTTCTTTCATTGTGCTATTTGTCCTCGACACCCCGCACATGGGAAGTCATCAGCGGCCAGCAGCGAACCGGCCCACGGGAATCTCACCCCTCCGAGGATATCTCCGAGCTGCCCCCATTGCGTGATCCTGCGGTCAGGCAGGGCTGTGGCTGGACAGGAGTACCATTGTACCCTTTGCCGGTCATGGCCGCGCCGGGAGCTGCCCGGTTTTTACAGACCGCCGTTTCTCGCTCATACAGGCAGGATGACAGCAAGACCAATGAAAGAAAGTAGGTGGGATCTGCTCATCCGTGCCGTACCTCATGGCGCGGCTTCTGAATCGGCTTTTGCTCATCGCACTGGCAAAGGGGAAGTTACCGATGAATGAGTATGCGGTTGTCAAGGAACAGGCGAAAGGGGGGTCAGAAAGAACTCCTTTCACCCATCGTCCTGAAACCGTGGGGGTGTCAACCCTGCTCCGCAAAAAATTTTTTCAATTTTTCGATGGCAAGGTTCAGGGATTTGGCAACAGCCTGATGGCTTGTCCCTTCCAACCTGCCGATCTGCCGGGTGGACAGGCCACGGAACACATGAAGCCGAAAACGCCGTTTCTGGACTTCTGTAAGTACGCCCGCAGCAAACAGTCGCTCCAGTGCAATCCGGGCATAGCGGCGGTTTTGTACTTCTGCCGCCAGTTCCTCCAATTCTTCTTCCAATGGCCGGGTAGAGCAGCAGTCCATTTCCTCTAAACCGTGGATGGACACATCCTTGCGGGTCTGGGCGCTTTCAGACCGATCCTGCTCATAGTAGATCTCATCAGACAGGGCTTTCAGTTTTGTAAAGTCCTGCGCTGTTTTATCCGGGCTCTCTTTCAGGTAATCCTCCAGAGAAACCTCAACAATTTCATCATGGAAGCGATAAACAATATTGGGGCTGTATTTGTTTATCGCATAATCACTTTTGCGATAATCTCTCAATTTTTGTACCTCCGATCTGTTTTTTGTGAAAACAGATCGGAGGTGGCGGCGCCCTGCTCCTGTAATCAGGCCGCCTATGAAACAAGCGGCTGATTTTGTAATCTGGTACAAAATCAGCCGCTTGAAAGACAGGTACATTGAGAAGCCCAATGGCGTATGGAGCCTCCGCAGGCGGAGGCTTGTCCCCAGATGGGGCAAACTCTCTCCCACAGAAATGCCGGTGAACGCCGATTGAAAATTGTCCATTAAAAGCCGTGTGTCGTTTGAGAAGGACAAAAAGCAGCTTCTCAATGCTGTGGATTTTTTCATCCATAGCACACTACGCCTTGCCCGCTTATGCGGACGGCACACAGGCGGCTGGCGTCATCCCCCTTCTTTTAAGTGTGGCAGCCCAAAGCTGCCGCCTTTACTGATATTATGTTGTTGTATGGTCGAACCGAGAGAAATCATAGGGATATTTCCCGGATTATGTCGATGGATAAAAGAAAACGGCCCTTATCTAGCTACTAGATAAAGACCGCCTTGTTCAATAGTATATTCAATCTCATATACATCACCTACCCTTATTATTTTTTGAGGGATTTTGGATAATCTGCCACATTAATAGATTATCAGATATTTTTAGAGTTCTTTTGGAGTTGGTTTTGAGTAAAACATAATAGTAAGAAAAAATGTATTAAACCTACAATCTGTTGGAAAACTATTTTTGTGCGGCTCATTTTCCTGTTGGCGACTAGTTAGTCTTCTTGGAATGAGAACGTGCCCCTTGTTCAGCGCTCCAATCTCCTGACGCATACGCAGGATCAGCCCAGCAGTCTCTAACTCCCGCAAGGCCCGCTTTCAGGTCTGTGTACTGAGCCCAGCCAACTCAGCGAGATGGAGTTTGGCTGGGCTCAGTTTTTGGTATGGGAAAGGCGCGGCTTGCTGGCCGCGCCTTGGAATAATGTTGCTATTTTTGATTAAGACACAAAATTATTTTTGAAGTGGGCCAGATCATACGGATAATATCGCTGATTTTTTAGACAGCTATTTATAGTTCTTTTTGGGGGAAATACTCCATTAGCTGGGAGAATATCTCAGCTTCCTCTACTTGATCAATCGGATACTGACCGTGACATTCAGCAATATCTGGGACATAGGATGGGATGACCAGGGTGATTGGTACATCTTCGTCTCGAAGATATACTGTCCAACTAGAATTACCGTCCCGCTTGATACTTTCAATATTTTTTTGAATATAGTCTTGCTGGCGTCTCTATTCCTTGGAGATCTATGGGAGTTACAATAAACATAGCAAGCGTTGGAATACAAGCGATTGCATAATTGCAAATTGTCCATGTGCAACCATCCCAATCTATAGAATACCCATATACTGCTGTGTACGCGACTGGTGTATCTAAAGTCTTTAACAATGCTTCTTGAATCCGGTCACGGCTTTTTAGATTTTTTGGGGGTGAAACCTCAAAGAGCCGTCTTACATTACTATTATTATTCACACTGGACTGACATTTCCTTTCTGGTTCATATAAGTGTTTATCTCCCCGTATCACCTTGTTGGACACAGCGCTTTAAATCTGATCCAGGAGTGAATTTTACAGTATTCCGCGCCGGAATCAGAATAGTTTCCTGTGTCCTAGGATTCCTTCCTATCCGTTCCTTAGATACTGACACAGAAAAAGTGCCAAATCCAACTAGCTGTATCTTACCGCCGCTTTCCAGCTCTTCAGATACTGCTTTGCAGAAAGCATTTAATACAATTTGGGTAACCTTTGTGGGCATTCCCGATAGTTCTGCAATACGTTTCGATAACTCATCTTTGTTCATTTTATGGTATCCTCCTTTTTGTATTATCACAATCCATATTACTAAACGAGTTTCCCTGAGAAACCCGGATTTGTCGGTCCATTTGCGGTATCAGTTCAGGTATCTTGTTTATAAGGTAAGTGTCCAATAAAGAGTTTTCTTCACGCTTCACCTATCCGTAAATGTCCAAAAAGCTTTGTTATATATTCTCTGATGGTGCAGAGTCTCTCAGCTCCCCATCCTTTTCCTCCACATAAGCCTTCAATGTTTTCCCAGGACGGAATACGATCCTTCTTCGGAACGAACCACGCAGTTTGGGTCTGAGATAAAAGCTTCCAAATCCCGATATTTTGACGGATACCCCAGAACTAATCTCTTCCATCAATATATCAAACAGTGCGTTTGTCAAACGCTTTGCCTCCACCTGCGTAAGATTCATACGGTCTGCTAATACAAGACCCAGTTCTTTCTTATTCATTCTGATACCCTCTCTTTTTGACCTTTTTTATTATCGGGTCATATATAGGGCAAAAATAAAACGAGATAACTTATAACTACTTTAATATAGTTAATTATATTATGGTACAACTCAAATGTCCAGATAAAAATGACCTAATATTATAAATAGTCATAACAAGAAAGTGACCTTTGGCTATCTATACGCTCGATAAACCATACTCATCCAAACTGTCAATTTTATCTATTTATAAGAATAAAACAGTTCACATTCTCAAGTATATCTATTATAATAAAAGTGATACCAGTTCGGAGGAATCGATATGCCAAAAATATTTTCAGATATAGAAAAAGACATACAACGAAATACATTATTTGAAAAAGGGTTGCAAATGATTGTCGAACGTGGCTATAAAAATGTCACGGTAGATGAACTCGTCACTTTAATTGGATCTTCCAAGGGGTATTTCTACCGACTCTTTGAATCAAAAGAAGAATTCTTTTTGCAGGCAATCAGTTGGCAGATGACACAGAACCTTGAAATCCTGACGGCCGCCCGCAGTAACGGGGCCTCAACTGATGAACTTAGCCAGCTCTATAAAGAACTCTTTATGCAGGCCAGTACAATCAACTATATAGACATGTTTTATATTTATTCCAAAGTGAGTGAAGCGCAGTGGAAGCAGTTCCGGGATTTTGAAGAATCACATTATATTCGGGTGGTCAAACTGTTGGGGAAAGACCCAACCATCTGTGATCCCAAGGTACTCAGCAACCTATCCGCTATGATCTATCTCTCTTGCGGAATGATACAATACGCGCCCTATCTGTTTGAGGAAAAAAATGACGCTGTTCTAGATATTCTGCTTGCCACCATGCACCGCTATGTAACTGAACATTGAACCAGTCTATACTGTCATACTGTAATATAAAACAGCTCCATGCCAATAGTGGCACGGAGCTGTTTTATGGTGCAAAATGAACGTGATTTCAGAACAGTTCCCTTGATTCTAGGATTATAGGCATCCATATATTGGGATATGCTTCATTCAATAGGACACCACTCTATCTTTTCTAGAACCTAACATATCTGACGAGGTTGTGCTTGCAAAAGCATTATATTTCCGCAGATTTTGTTCTCCAATGCAGTATAAACCCAGGGATTTATCCCTGGGTTCCCTGCATATGCAGGGAACCCTTTTTTCCGTTTCCTTACAGTACAGACACTACTACTTTAATTTGATCCACCGCTCATGGACCCCATCTTCTTTCCGCTCAAATGAATGACTATTGGTGGCCTCCTGAACGGTCAGATAATACCATGCACTGGGGTCTGCATTATCCGGCCAGGTCTTCATACCAGAGAGCAAATCTTTTTCGCTTTCTGGCAGCCGACCCAAGACACGGTTTATCATTGCCATGGCCTCTGCGCGGGTGATTGTGGCGTTAGGGTGGAATGTACCGTCCATATAGCCGTTGACCCAGCCCAGTGCGGCGGCATGCTCAATGAACGTCTCTGCCCAATGTCCATGAATATCGAAGAAGCTCTTATCACTTTCTACGCTGGAATGGTCAAAACGGGCACAGACTGTTGCAAATTCAGCACGAGTGATTGGCGCATTTGGATCAAAGATTTCTGCGGAGCGGCCCTTCACAATGCCCAGTCTGGCAATTGTTGAAACCGCGGTATTAAACCACATGCCATTGGTCACATCCGAGAAAGAGTTGCTATCGGTTTCATTTGCTGCACGCACATCTTCATCCAGCAGCCGGTAGAAGATCATAGCCACTTCGGCCCGGGTGATCTTAGCATTTGGACGGACTGTACCATCCGTATACCCGGCCACATAGGCAAAATGGTCATCACCATTGAGCATATCAGGGATATGCAGCTCCGAGGCGTTCTTTTCCCAGCCCGCATACACGGTTTTATTCTTGGTCATCTGAATGCGGTCGATCTTGTCCGTGAGGTTCTTGTCTGCGTACCAGCCGGTGAAATGATAGCCTTCGCGCACGGGAGTTTTGCTGAGCTTCACCGTGGTGCCGGAGCTATACCGCTCAGCTTTATATTCCGTGCCGCCATTGGACACATAGGTGAGAGTATAACGTGTACTCCCACCGTGGCCACCATTCCCTCCATGGCCGCCGTCTCTGTGGAACGAGTAGGTATAAAGCAAGTTGCCAGTCACGGCATCCGCAGTGGTATCGGGCTGCCGGTCCCATGTGCCGCCGGTATAGCCGCTATCGGCTTTCATGCCGGTGGGAATGTCGGCGGCATCCAGCGTACCCTTACCCTCGTGTAGAAGGATGAGTATTTGCTTATCTGCCGTAGAGCCATCTGCCCAGGTACCGTTAGCGATTCGGAAGGTCACCATAGCAGTTGTAGCAACATCCTTTGTCCAAATGCCCTTCAATACAACATCGGTATTGGGCATAGTCAGGATGCCCTTGTCGATCACTGCACCTGCGGTGTCCGTTGTCCAGCCGGAGAACACATAACCTGCCAGTGTGGGGGGCTCTGCAATCGAGACATTGGCTCCATACCAAGAGTCCACCTTTGCCGGTACAGTTGGAGCCCCATCCGGGACTGTCCCCTCATACTGGTATGTTACTGTATGCGGTGCTCGTTTATAATAAGCACAGAGCGGTGTCTGCTTTCCAGCGTTTTCAACAATATCAGACAATCTGTTCTTCGCATTATCTGCATCAAATACATATTCTACACCTAATGTATCTCCCCAGGCGGTTTTCTGACCGTCAAACGCCGTCAAGTCCATCCGCACCGTAGTATTTGCTTTGGCAAAGCCACCATGGCCATAACTCCAACGACTAAAGGTACCGTCTGGGTTTTGCAGATAGATTTCCTGATACCACAAAACTTTACCGCCACTGTTCTTCGTATACTGTGCGGTGTAGGTGCCGCCTGTTACGGTTTCCGCCTCTCCGGGCAGTTGGGGATTCCACAGCTCCGCGCCGGACTTGGCGGTATAACCAGGCTTCGCCGTCACTGCAGGAGCCGCTATCTTTTCCCAGGTCTGGCCGGCCTTTACATCGTAGGCCACTTTTACCTTGTCCTGGCCACCGGCATAGGTCCCGAAGGTTCCATGTTCACCGGACTCAAAGATGACGCGCACGAATCCCTGCGGGGTTTTCTGGCTGTTGTTCCCGTCATCCGCATTCTCCGGGTTGAAGGGCTGGTCCGGGTCCTTCGGGGTCACTTCGATAATCTCCCGGCTGTCCGCAAAGGATGCCGTCAACTGCTCATCTGCGGTGAACTGTCCATTCTCAGGGAATCCATCCCATTTGCTGAAGATGTGGTCAGCCGGGGCCTCCAGGTTATCCGTTACCGCCTGGAAATCTGCCGGGGTGACCTCCACATCCTTCTGTACGTAGTAGCTGCTGGGCTTGGTGCCGTCTTTCCAGCTTCCCTGGCCGGTGTCAAATGTCACCGTCACATATCCGTCCGGCACAGTGCCGGGATGATTCGGGTCTACCGGAATTACCTTATCCAGATGCAGCACTTGAAGCGGAACACCCATTGCCGGGTTTTTACCATTGGGGCTGTAACTAACCAGGACTACTTTTTCTCCTGCCACTGCAGTGAGCGCATCCTTGGCCAAATCAATGCGAAAATTTCCGGCCTGCAGCTGGTCAAAAGGAATGACGGCACTGCCATAAATGACATCTGTAAAGGTATTTGTGGTATCGTCATATCCCTGCAGCTTCACAAGCGCATTGCCTGCCTGCTGGGAGGTGACCGGGACCTCAATGACCTTATCCCCTGGATCTTGATAGACGAGCTTTGGCGCGGTTCCTTCGATGGTATTCTCTATCCCACCATAAAGGACAGTGCTGCCTGTCTGCGGTGCTGCGGCCTTATAGTCTGCCGCATCGACCGGATCGGTGCTGTCATCCAGCAGCTCACTGCCATCCGGTACACCATCGCCATCCGTGTCTACCAGATTCATGTTAGAGCCAACCTGATTTTCAATGAAATCCCACAAGCCATCCTTATCACTGTCATTCATTGGAATATAAGCATTCGCATAGCTGTCTGTCAGATGCTTATAGGGGGCGCCATGATCCAACGTGCCTGTATAGACAAGGCCGTATCCATCCTTTTCATTTGGATAATCAGATTCCAGCCAGGAATCAAACAGCAGCTGATTATCATGCTCCGTAATGTACTTGTTCAGAAAAATGGCAAAATCACGGATCGAAACATTTTCTCGCAGGGGGTACTGGATGGTAAAATTCGCGTTTTGACCAGTCGCTACGGAGAAAACCGACTTTTCCAGTCTGTTACGGGCCGCGTTCAATGCATCACGGGTGTCACTCTGTGCAATGCTGATCGCACTGACACGGCTCGTATCAACCAATCCATTGGAGTCAATATCAATGGTGACTGGCGTATCTGTTCGGAACTCCGATCCCGGCTTGTCGCCCCGGCCATCCTCATTCGTAGCCCCAAGCCGAATATTCGCCGTATCAATATAAGGCAGCAGCTCCTTGGGTATCTGTTCCTTGATGTAAACCACCCAATACAGGTCCGTAGTGCTCATTTTTACATTTGGCTTGAAACTGTGGATCGACTTGATTACCAGCTGTCCTGTGAGTTGGTTATAATCCAGCCTGATCCGGTTGCTCATGGGGCCGGTTAGAAATCCGGTTTTCTGTTCGTCCTTTCTGTTTTGGTTATTCGCCAGAATAAAACCTTGATCCCAGCTTCTGTTGACCATCATGCTGCTCCCACCAGGATTGCCGGAGCCGGTCACAGCAAATGTCTCAAAGCTGATCGGCGTATTTTCCAACTGAAGGCTTTCCAGCGTCTGCCCATTTTTTAGCGTAATACGGATCTGTGAATTCGTCACTACTCCAATTTTACCAGAAGCCCATGTCCGGGTATTGATGGGAACGGTCCACAATGCGCCGTTTGCTTCTTTATCAAACTCAGTCACATTGTTCCCACTCACGATGGAAACACCTTGAATCTGCTCATAAAACTCAACTCTGTGGAAATTAAGCAGAAATCTCCCTGCATAGGGTTCTGTATTACTCAGGCCCCACTGGTTGGAACGGTCGGCAAATTTACTGCCGTTCAGCAGGATACTGCCGTCCGTATCAACCTTATCATACTCTATTGACCAATAGCGCACACCGGCATCAATAGCCCCATTTACTTGATAATGTACCTCATTATCAATCGACTTGTCCCCCGTGCTGGCAGCCATAGCGGTCGCTGGCAGCATACTGAGCAACAGCGCGAAGGTCAGTATAACTGCTGAAAGCCGCTCCCATTTTTTCTGGCTTGTTCTCATTCAATCACTTCCTCATTTCAATTTTTATATATATAAACAGAGCCCGCAAATACAGTGCTCTGAGTATTTGCTTACTGGATAGCGCTTTGTATGGGATTTAGAAACCCACAAATAAGCCAAGAAAATTGAACCGTTCTTGTAATCCACCTTTTCCATCATGGTCTAAAACATTTTTTCAATTCTGCCATCTGTATACAACACACTTGTGATGGCCTTCCGAAATGACCTATATATCAAAACGGTCATATTTCGCCTATAATAAAATGGTCATTTTATATGACCTAAATATCTATATGGTCATTATAGTTCATTTGCTATCCCATGTCCAGAAGAATATCCAAATAAGCGGTCGTTTGCATAGACAAAACTAGGGCAACCTTTCCCAAGAGGAGACCATCCCGTCTCAAAAAGTAGAATAGCTTCTTGCACAATTATGAATCCTAGATGTCCTCAGTTCTACATTTTTTCTACAGCTTATATTTGAAATATAGGAATATAAGTTCCAACCCAGATAAACTTCACATATCATGACCGGTAAAACAATATACAATGCCCCAAAAACAACGTGCAAGTCAAGTGCTGACTCGCACGTTGTTTGCTGACTCATTTTCAGCATCCTATAAAATCAATTACCTTTTCTGATACCCACACTTGGGACAAACACCGTTTTCATTCAGTGCAACACCGCACAGTGGGCAGCGATCAATTTCCAAATGAGACGCATATTCCTCAGACGCTTTGTTTACGCCGCTGGAAAATGTCAGTTTAACAATGTTCAGCTTGTCTTTCAAGAGGTCATAGACAATCTTGATCATGCCCTCCACAGTCATCGTTTCCTTGGTAACCACCAAGCGGCACTCGGGGTATGCCGTGGCAAACTCGGTCTGAAACGCAGGGCCAGTCATCGTATTATTTGGAGTTCCCCCCTTGATACCCTGCTTTTCATACACATCCAGAATTGCGGGTAGCAGCGGATCATCTGCACGAAGCACCAAGGCGTGGTCAAAATTCTTCAAAACATCCCAAGCCGTTTTTTGGATTTCGTTGCAGGGGAAAATCATGTTTACACCGACATTGATTGTGTCTTCCACCTCAATGGTCAAAACGCCTGTATGCCCGTGCAGATACTGGGCCTCTCCTTGAAACCCATAAAACCGATGCGCATATTGCAGTTCAAGTTGTGTGATACTTCTCATTCTAACCTCTCCTTTGATTTATATTTACAGGTATGATGCGCCTGTGTGCGCACTGAGTTAATTGGCTGTTACAATGAAATGATTCACAGTCTCTTGGTATATATAACTCCGTTGTGACCAATTATATATATTAGTCATTTTAAGGCGAAAGCAATCTAATGTCAACCCTATATACAGCTAGTTTCTGACAAAAATCAACAGTAAAATGATTGCTTAACTAAATATAAATTTCAATGAAATCGAAAATACGTTCCGCCGCCGCTTGATTCTGAGGATAGGTGTGCGGCAGGGGCGGGCGCTTCTTCCGCTTCAGATCGTACCAGAGACACCCTCCGTCCTTTCGGCTGGGGAACATACAGGATGGAACCGAAGTCCGCAAAGTAAAAGGGCACCCCCGGCAGGGATGCCCCTTGGGGTACTCATACGGCCGGGCCGTCGGGCAGGTCACGCCATAGGACCCTCTGGGGATAGACACCGGCACCCCGTTGTGCTTATAACTCGTTGCTACTGTGTTCATCCACTCTCCTTTCTCGAACCGGGCGGCCGGTTGTTTGATTTGTTTGATGTCGCAGGGCAGCAAAAAAGGCAGCCCTCGATGGACTGCCTTTCGCATTGGACATATTTAAGTTTGAGCTATCCGCTCACAGTTCTTTCAGCAGGAACGCCATATACAGCGGGAGTGTGAGAAGCTGTTCGGTGCGTTCTACATTGTAGTCCCCCAGCTTGATTGCTTGGCTGACATGGTACTTTTCAGGATGGCGCAGGATCGTTCTGGTGCTTTTCGTATTCCCTGTGGACGCTTTGACCTCCACCAATGTGCATTGTCCTTTATAACGGATCACAAAGTCCACTTCCAAACCGCTGTCTTTGTGGAAATAGTAGAGTTTTCGTCCCATCTTACCGAAAACATCCGCAATCAGATTTTCAAAAATCGCGCCTTTATAGCCATAAAGATTTCCTTGCAGGATGTCGTACTGTGTGCCATCCTCCAGCATACTGACAAAAAGGCCGCAGTCCCGCATATACACCTTGAATATATCTTCCTCGGCGTTCCCATCCAAAGGCAGTTCCGTAATGCTCAGATTATAGCAGCGGACAATGATACCGGCATCCTCGATCCATTGAAGGCTCCCGGCATATTTTGATGCGGTTGAACCTTTTTTGACAACAGAGTATTGAAATTTCTTGTTTTCTTTACTGAGCTGCTTCGGGATAGACTGAAAGCACTCCTTGATTCGTGATTTGTCCTTCTTCTCGGCGTACTTCACCATATCGTCCTCATAGGAGCGAACAATATCACGCTGGATTTGCAGTACCTCATCCATCTGCTTCGTATCTACAAAGGTCTGTACGGCATCCGGCATACCTCCGACAACCACATATTGCAGGAGCAGTTGCTTCATACGGTTGTGCAGGGCCTCCGGGACAGGAGTCTCTTTCTGCAAGCACTTCTTTAACATATCAATTACAGGGTCAGCAATCCCATTGGCCCACAGAAATTCTTCAAAATCCAGAGGGTACATATCAATCACCGTTTCCGATCCGACTGGAACAGACTTCGGTTCTTTTCCATACCCCTTCACACCCAGCAGAGAGCCGGTGCCTATCACATCATAGCGCCCATCAATTCGGAAAAATTTCAGGGCGGTCCGGGCCTCCGGGCACTCCTGAATCTCGTCCAGGATCAAGACTGTACTTCCGCTTTCAAACACCGCCTCGCTGCCCAGCAGGGCGGACAGCATCATCACAATTGTGTCCACTTCCAGGGACCCGGCAAATACAGAGGCATAGTCTGGATTTTCAAAAAAATTCAGGTACACAACATTTTTATAATTTTTCTTTGCAAAGTCAAGGACAGAAAATGTCTTGCCGCACTGCCGGCAGCCCTTGATAATCAATGGCTTGCGATTTTCTGTGTTTTTCCAGTCGATCAGTTTTTGCTCAATTTTCCTTTTCAGCATGACAGTTTCACCTCCCTTATTCTGTTCTATTCCAGTATAGCCGAAAGCGGCAACTTTTTCAAGGGAGTTTTGGCGTGAATTGCAAACTTTTTCAAGCGACTTTTATCGACAAGTATCAACTTTTTCTCTTGCGCCACACATTGGTTATGGTTCCATGCCCCTGTCCTTGTGCCGCAAATACCATTCCTTTTTGGCGGCCTTGGAAAGATCACCTCCCATAGCCTTCTGGCAATCGTCGTACTCCATGCCCATGCTGACGGTGTTCTGCTCCAGCGTCAGCAGGATTTCACAGATCAACCGCTCTGTATAGTAGGCTTTTCGGGCCTCCGCATACTCAAAAGAGCCGGTTTCCCGATCTTTGCGGAGCATGGTGCGTATGGCCTCCAATACCTTGTTGGCAATCAGCTTGTCCGCCTCCGCGATTCCTTTCCGCCGCTGTTCTTCCACATGGGCAGGGTCAGCGTCATAGAGCATGGAAAGCTGGCACTTGGCATCCGCATACTCGTTTACCAGATTACCAATGTACTTACAGTCTGTTTTCAAGCTGCCAATAAAAGCATCCAGTTCGGCCTTTACTTCCTCCGGCAGCAGCTTGCAAGCTAGGCGGCCTTTTTTCGGCATTTTTTCTTTCAGGGCAAACAGGCTGGGGATAAATCGGGCCAGCCCATCCGCACTCAAAACATCGTCCAGTGAGGCAGCTCCCAGCTCATCATCCGTGATATGGCCGAAGGTTTCCCGCAGGCGCTTGTACTCGCTGGGATGAAGCCGCTCCATATATTGCTCAAACTCATCAACCAGATCAACGGCGGCTGCGGTAAGCTGCTCTCTGGCCCGCTGCTTCGCTTCACAATACGCCTGTATTTTCTCCGAGAAGGTATCACGGATCAACTGCCTGCGTATTTTATCCGGGATGCTGGGATGCACAAACGGAACCATTGTGCGCTGGTTCTTATCCCAGAACACCACATGGATGTGCGGGTGGCCCCGTTCATTGTGGTGGGCGGCCACCCATTGTAGGTTCTGAACCCGGATTCCATTATACTTTTCCAGCGTTAAAATATGACGCTCCATGTAGTCCTCCCAGGTTTTGTGATGGGTCAGCCCCAGCTCGGCCGCTGTTTCTGGGGAGAAAGAGATAATGCCCCGGTACAGATTGACGCGGCGGTAGGACAGCTCCCGCACCAGACGGGCCGCCTCCTGCCAGGTGGAGAACTCCCGCACCTCGCCGGGTTCCAGTTTCCCGAACACGCCATGACGCATCCCCTCATTTTTTACCGTGCCGGGGCGGGTGGCGATATAGCCGATATGGGCATAGTTGCACTTGGGCGTCTTTCTCTGATTGGGGTGCCGGTGGCGCTGCTTATAGATCAGGATCGACACGGCGGCCCCCCCTGAACAGCTTGGATCGCTTTTTTCATTTCCTCATCATCCAGGAAAATACGCAGGGCGTCGGCGTTTTTTTGTTGGCAAACACCAGCGCCTTTTTTCGGGCCGCCGCCTCGATCTTCTCAAAAGAGGAATAGCGGTCCCGGTCGATCAGGTCTGCGATGATGGCAATATTGGCATAGTAGCCTGCGGCGGATATGATCGTCAGGCGGTTGATAAGTCCGGCCAGTCGGTTTCCCAGCCCCTTGATCTGGCCGCTGAGTTCCTGCCGGATCACGCCGCTTATCATGTCGATGTTCTCAGCGGTGCTTTCCAAATCCAGATATTCGTCAATCGCCCGCCGCACCTCTTTGGAGAAGTCCGTCCCATTCCTGGCCGCCAGCTTATTGAGCGCCTGAATGGTGTCTGGGGGAAGATGAACGGTCTTGCGCTCGGTTCGGATGGGGGATTCTTTCAAGTCAAGCCTCCCTTCAATAAGGTGTGACAAAAATCACACCCAAATTAAAAAATCATACCTTGTAAAATCCTTAAAAACCCGTTGAAAGCACGGCTTTCAAGCAGTCGGCCCGCCGTCAGGTATGACGGCTATTCCTGCCTTAACCGGGAAATCGCAGGCTTTGCCTGCGGTTTCCCGGCTGCGGGGCGCCCCGGCGGGGTGGTCAGTACGGATGAAAAGAGAAGTGAGAGGGTCAGCGGTCCAGCTCGTCCTCTGGTTCCTCGGCGGATTCCCAATCCGTGAAGATCTCCGCCATGATCTGCTCCCTGCTCCCACGGACGGAACTGCCCTGTGTTTCATAATCCCGCAGAGCGTTCATCCGCTCCGGGATGGCGAAGAACGCAAAGCGCCCGTCCTTCATCCGCGTCAGAAGCCTTGTTTCACAGCCGGATGTGGGGTCCATGCCGCTCATCAGTTCTTCCAGTGTCCCCACCTTTTCCGCTGCCTCCCGGACGATGGAGTGGAACATATCGGACGGGATCTCCACTTCCAGAGGGCGTAATCATCGCGTCCGTGGCAGGTGATGGTCTGGATGGCCGTGCGTGGTGCGCCGTTGAATTTACCAAGCGCGGAGGACAACAGAGCCTCCGATTCCGGCTTCAGATAGCCGCACAGATCCAATTCCACCGAATTTGCGACGGCCTCGGCCTCCTTCTCGGTCAGCACAATATCCACATTATTTCTCTCATAAGAAAAGCCGCGCCCATTCAGCATCAGGGAACACTCGGCGGCGATGCGGAACATCCGAAAATAATCGTCTGCCGTTTCGCCCAGCGTCTTGCCTGTGGCAAAAGGTTGAAAATACCGTTTGCCCTCTCTGTCCCGGCAGGCCAGGGAAATATCCAGGTAGATACCCTCGCTGCCGCCAAAATTCGGGATGCAAAGGGCTTCTTCAAATTCAGGCAGTTCGCCGGTCAATCCCTCATACTTGCCGGAGAATGAAAAGTATTCATCCGGGAGAAGTCCGTGAGCCTCCAAATGCGTTTTCAGCTTATCAAAGGTTTCCTTGGCGTCAGCCATACCGATGTGTTTAACCCGGTGGTTCTCATCCGGTTCACTCCATCGGTCCAGTTCAAAGGTCTGTATCTTTGCCATAATCAAGCCTCCATTTCCTGTTCATCTTCGCTTTCAGATTCTTCAGCGGCGTCCCTGTTAAACTCCGCCTCCAACTCCGCCATACGCAGGCGGTCTAAATCCTCCACGGAGCGGCCTTTCCGCCGCTCCACCAGATCGGTGTTAAAATCATTCAGATGGGGAAGATGGACGGCGCACTGAAATCCCCTCCCGGTATATTCCCGCACCCACTTGGCCGCCGTAAGCTGCCCCCAATTCCGAAACTGCCCGTCCTTGTCACGGGCCAGATAATCGTTGTCCACCGCAAACACCAACCGCCTGATCTGCGGATGGCCCTCCAGATAGCGGTCAATGGCCCCATTCCAGAGACAGCCGGTGGAGATACGGTGGTCCTTTATCCAGTCCTGTCCATAAAAGTCAGCGGCGATGGACGCATGGCTCATCAGGTCGATAGGGGCCTCGGTGACGATCAGCAGGTCGCTTGTTCCCTCATGGAAAAAGGGGTAACTTTTATCAGAGCCGGTCGCGTCCATCTTGAATGAGCTGTTTTCTCTGGCCGCCCGCATGGAGCAGTACCGGGGCGTTCCCTCGGCGTCATAACCCACAAACACGCAGTTGCCGTACTTTTTCTCCTGATAGATCATCTTCCGATTCATAAAATGGCTGACGATTTGTGGACTGATCCCTCGGATGGACACCAGATACCAATAGGCCCGCTTCATGTTATCCGCCTTGTCCGGCAGTTCCAGCGGCCCACGCTCCTTCTTCTCATAGGGCGTTACCTGTCGGGCTTCCGCCGCATATTCCTCGCCGATCAGCTTGCCCACTGCCTCTGGAAAGGACAGATTTTCCTCCCGCATGACAAAATCAATGGCGCCGCCCTTGATACCGTCATCCGGCCCCGTCCACTGGAAAAAGCGGTTGTTCTCCGGGAAGATATACAGGCCGCCGCTGTGCTTCATGTGGACGGCCTTGCGGCCTGCCTTTTCCGGCTCATAGCCATACCCACGGGCAAGAGAGAGAATGTCCACGCTGTTTGCCTGCCGTATCTCGTCCTCGGTGAATTTATGATACACGGCGGCGCTTCTTCGCATAAATCCTCACCTCACAATTCCAAATCAGTTTCTTCTTCATCAGGCAATTCCGGTTCCTGCACGGTTTCTTTGTGGAAATGATCTGTTCCGGGAACGAGACGGAACGAAAGTCCATTTTCCCACTGACAAAAGATCTGACCGGCGTCATCCACAGACTGAACGATACCGGCCAGCCCTGCGGGCGCGTCATAGCAGGGGTCGATTACCGCCTCATCCAGCACAACTTTCGTACCGGGGACATATTCCTCCCGCAGCAGCTTGGCCTGTTCATACAGATATTGCGGGAACCGGGGCAGGGCCTTCCGCACACCCGGTCGGACCGGCTCTCCTTCCAGATCATATTGGGACGGGTTGGCAGCAGGGACATTCCAGCCAAACATGGACCCGGCCAGCATAGCCGCCGCCTGTGCCTTTGTGATACCCTCATGGGCGTTGAAATAGTTTGCCAGGACTTGATTGTAGGAGCGGTCGCCGGTGGAGTAGGTGCAGGGGTAATAGCCCATTTCGCCGCGCCGAACCTCAATGAGCTGACCGGAACTGGGGAGGACCGCATAGCAGTGTTCCGGCAGGGATGAAGTATCATAATTCTTCCTCATAGTCGTCCTCCGGCTCATAGTCCGCTTCGTCCTCCAGCGCCTCGTCCTCGTAGAACTCATCCAGTTCAAACCCGGTTTTTCCGATCTCCTCGTTGCTCATGCCGAGTTCTTCTCTCAAATACTGGTACAAGTCCCATCCGGCATAGTTCTGGGCTGCCCAAGACAGCGCCTTATCCAGAATCAAACGGGTGCGGTCAGCGCCCAGGTTCTCCAGAGAACCGCTGCGGATGGCATTGAACTCACGCTCAGACAGGTTCAGCAGCCGGTAGGCTTTCTCAAGCCGCGGCTCCTTTGCACAGTCCAGGAGCATCAGATTCTCCGTCTGCTCCACAAAGCCATAGTCCAGATCGCTGTACCGAACATCACCGGCACAGCAGGCCGTCCGGAACTGTTCAAAGCCCTTCATGTTGCTGAAGCTCCGGTAGTCCATTGTGCCGCCGAGGATTTGGGCGCCGATGATGGTATGCAGCATTTCTTCATCCGTAGTGGCGGCCACGATTCGCATGGAGCTTCGCTCCTTACTCAAGGTGCAGCCATACAGCACATACACGGTCAAGGAATCATCCAGCTTCACAGTCCAATCCCTCCGTTTCTTCCCGTAGTTCTTCCAGATACTCGTCAATGTCCAGCTCCTCATAGCGGAACTGGAGCAGTTCCACGATAGCCGGATCGCAGTCCTCTGGCAGATAGTCCTTTACATCATCCTGCACATCCCGTATCTCGCCCAGGAAGCCCCAGCAACTATCCACCTCCACCTCTTCCCGGAATAGCTGGAACCCGTAGCACTGGCCGGTCAGGAAATAGTCGAAGGACTTCACCTCGCCTTCCAGCACTTGGCGGGCCTTCTCCATAGTTTCAGGCGTTACCTTGCCGTACTCCGCTTCAATCCTTCGCCTGTCCGCATAAATCCATCCTACCTGACCGGAATCCCACGGGCAGGAAAAGCCGATGGTGTTCATGGTGATGCCCGAATGGTCGTAGAGATAGAGGGGCAGGATCACCACGCCCTCCATCTGCTCCACCAGTGAAAACAGTTCGCCGGTGAAGAGGGCGGAGAGGCAGTCATCCAAAAACCAATCCGGCACATCATCTTTCAGCGAGGCGGCATAGCTGGACGATACATACCAGTCGCTCTCGGAAGTCCAGTGCTGGTTCTCCAGCAGCTCCCACTCCTTTGTGGAGCGGTTATACTCTAACTTGGCGTCCTTGGCCTTGCCGGATTTGAGAAACGCCAAAACCGGATTGCTTCGGTCATGGCTGCTGGAATATTCAGAAAACAGCAAATCCTTCAAGAAATCACGGGGTTCCTCAAAATCGTGCTTTTCGCCCAGAGAGTAGCGCCCATGCCAGCAGACCATTTTTCCCAGGCAGTCGCAGTCCTCACGGGGATTCAGGGGCATATCATCATCCACGATAAACAGGGTGTAGGGCGCCCTTGTTGCCGCAAGTGGCATGATACCTCACCTCCTTGACCACAGGGACCGCCTCACCGAATCGCGTCACGGTAATGCCGGTACCAGGCAAAATAGAAAAAGCCGCCGATCATGGCGGCAGCGGCGGAAATACCCACAATTATTTTTTTCATACGCGCTCCTTTCCAAAAACAGGTTTACAGTTCCATGTCCTGCTCGTCCTCATCCACAGCGGCAGGAGTCTCCGGGCTGACCTCGCCCTGTTCCTCAAACTGCTGCTTGGTTTGAATTGCCGCTGACAGCTTCGGGAGCAGTTCAAACATTTTCGTACTGTCACGGTTGCCTTTATAATAACGGTAGTCCCACTGCCCACTGTCCGGGGAATAGCGGATGCTGTGCAGCACATTGATGATCCAGCCCTGTGTTTTCAGGGGGACTGGAATCTCATGCTCCCGGAAAAACTGCATAATCAGGGCCTTGCCGTTGACCTCCCGGTTTACCACCTCCTTTCCCGCCAGAATGTCTTTCTCCGCCTCCCGGATAGCGGCATCATAGCGGGCCTGCTGTTCCTGTTCACGCTGGCGCCTCTCTGCTTCACGCTCTGCCGCCCATCGTTCTTCCCGCTGCCTGCGCTCTGTTTCTAATGGAATATTGTGCCGTTTTGCCTCATAGTACCGGCCCAGCAGATTGGCAAAGCCCAGGTCTGCCCACCGCTTCGGATCGCCCATACTCTCATTAAAAACCCGTTCTATCTCACCCCGGATGCCATGCTCCAGCGTGGACAGCCATTTCAGAATTTCTTCCAATCGGTGCCGCTGGTCGATGCCTACCATGAACCCCTCGCAGGGGATAAAGACCGTCTGAAAAAACTCCCGCCTCTTTTCCATCGTGTAGAGTTCAATGCCGTTCTCATTATAAAAACGGTAGTAGTAATGCTTATTGCCCATCAGGTCTTTGGCAAACACCCGGTTTTCGTCCCTTGGTTCCGGTGGAAACAAATCTTTTTTCTTTTCATCCGGCCGGGTGTAACGGGGGGACAGGCCGGTGCGCGCTAAACTGTCCGCGATCAGCTTTTGCACCTTTTCCAGCCCGCCATGTTTTTCAATAAAAGAAGCTATATCCGCCGCCTGCTTCAAGGGACAGAATTGCAGGCCCGTCCTGCCCTCGTACACAGCGCCCTTGTACTGAAACAGATCCAGGCCGAAATCGTTGTGGAACGACTTGGCCTCTTTCACCGGGGAGAAGGCGCCCTCCCGGAAGATATAGCAGACGGAGGAATGCTTTTCATTCATCATGCCGCCCCTCCATTTCCTTTACCAGCGCATCAATGGCTTCATCACTGAATTTAGCAGACAGATATTTATGGATACAGTCCACTTCCGAATCCCGCAGAGATTGTGTAAGGGCCTTTTCCAGTTTCTCGTGATCTTCTGCCTGTATGCCGGGGTAGCTGTCCATGATCCGGCGCACATACGCTTTCAACAGCGAATACTGGTCAAATGAGTTCAAAATAATTTCCTTATAACTCGGTGCCAGTGCCGGGAAGAACACAGTCAGCAGATTGATCTTCCTTGCGATCAGATCGTTCTCCATTCTCATCTAAAATCACCTCACTTTCCTGCCCCTGCAAAGACTCAAATTCCAGCTTTGTGTTGATCTCCGTCAGGGTAGCAACCTTTTCGGACAGTTCCTCCTCATAAATAAAAAACCCCCGGCCCAGCCGGGGGTTTTTCATAGACGGGTATAACCCTTTGATACTAGCTTACACGTCACGTCGTGTGAG
>OIWP01000557.1_pt1 | contig 54352 bp, 76 predicted proteins | sample 1587661 | NCBI WGS metagenome assembly OIWP01 (sample SAMEA3888899, study PRJEB22519) | human gut metagenome | biome: human gut; feature: human-associated habitat; material: faeces | place: Denmark | collected 2010 | reverse complement strand
TAATGCAGGGAGAAAACCAACTCCCAGGGCATATACCAAAGATTCGCCAGCACCATTAGCAACAGCGAACACCAGGTTGCGCTCATGCCTGAACGGCGCCAGCGGAAAAGCCGGTGGTGGAATCCGTAATAATGCATCAGTCGTCCGGCAATCAACATCAGCCCGCAAAGATGCACCATCCACGTCTCTGCGCCGTTCATTTCCATAAATAACAGCAGCACTAACGCGACGGGAATATATTCCACCGCGTTACCGTGAATGCGGATAGCGCTTTGCAGTTCGCTAAAACCTCCATCGCCATAGGCAACGCGATATTGCATGCGCAGGCGAACAACGTCAAAGGAGAACTTTATTAACAATAACGCACCCAATACGGCATAAAGCGCGCTTACCATACAAACTCCCTTTTAAAATGGCTGCTGGCATTGACTATGATAGGTGGCATTTTCAGAAAAGAGAAGATTGCTGTGGAATAGACGGTGCTGATCCGATCTCTGGCAGAGCATTGCGTAAATCTGCCCATAGCGTATCGACAAGCTCCGGGGCCTGCGCGATGTCCGGCGTATGCAAAAACAGATACGGCGTCGTGGTGTGATGCCATAGCGACAGCTTGGTCAGCCAGACGGCAAAAAGCGCGCTGTTTTGTGCCATATCATCGCTACCGATAAAGCGTACCATCGGATGGTTTGCCGTCACCACCGCATGCACCGGAACCTTCGGTTTCTTGCGCTGGGCGTCACGTATCGCTTCGGTATGTGGGATTGCGGCATGTACCGGGCGGCTGTCCAGAATCACCCGGTTTACTCCACGCTCGTGTAACCCGCGATTAAATAGCTGTTCGGCTTCGCCTTTGGCAAAGAAGTCTGGATGGCGAACTTCCACACCGTAGGTAAAGCATTTGGGGAGCGCATCGAGAAACTGCCACAGGGCAGGCAGGTCGCGTGGGCTAAAAGTCGCGGGTAATTGCAGCCAGTATTGTCCAATGCGCGATTCCAGCGGCGACATGCGCATAAAAAATTCCTGTACCAGGTCATCACAATTACGCAGCGCGGCCTTATGCGAAATGGTCGCCGGAAACTTAAAACAAAATCGAAACGTATCGGTGGTCTGTGCCTGCCAGCGGGCAACAATATCGGCTTTAGGCAGCGCATACAGCGTGGTATTGCCCTCCACGCAGTTAACATGACGGGCGTTAGGGGTTAACTTACTGATTTTAATAATCCTCCCGTACTGCTCTCGTGGCTATGGGGCATCAATGGGGCAAAATCTGCCAGCTTCTGATTCAGCATTGCGATCTGCTCTGCGCTGCTGTCAGCCATCCATGCACCATAAACATTGAACACCATCTGCGCGCTCGCATGCCCCATCTGACTGGCAATAAAACTCGGGTTTGCACCAGCAGATAATGACCAGCACGCATAGGTATGTCGTGACTGGTACGCCTTTCTGTGTCTGATCCCCGCGCGCTTAAGTGCCGCTTCCCATGAGTCGCCTACTGAATCGACCCGGTAGATAAATCCGACCTGCTTACAGCGTCTGACCACATGCGGGTTAAAGACGAATGTACACTCATGGTTCACCGAACGGCCGTACTCACGTAACTGAACTTCAATGTGATGTTGCCTGCCCAGCCTTGTCATCTCAGCCTGATTTTTCAGGATGCTGATTGCGGGCTGGATAAGATGCACCACTCGATCTGTGCTTGCCTCGGTTTTCGGTAGAGTGAACTCACCAAGTTTCGTATAATTACGCCTGACGGTAATTGTTCCCGTCTTCAGGTCGATATCTTCCCAGGCCAGGGAGACCAGTTCCCCGTGACGCATTCCTGTGTACACTGCTAATGACCACAGGTTTTTCGTCTGCTGATGCCGGCATGCATCTATCAGGCGAATAAATTCATCACGAGACAGAGGATCTGGTTCTGCCCTGGCTTTTTTCAGAGGCTTAATTCCCTCGAATGGGTTCACCTCTAAGTAACCGTGATCCGCAGCAAACTGAAACATTCCGGCCATTGTCGTCATGTAATAGTTCACGGTAACAACGCTTCGCCCTTTTGCCGGGACTTTGTTTTTCGTCGGATTCTGGTAACCAGTTAGCAAATCTTTCCTGAGATACAGCAATTCCTCTTTGGTTACTGCTGATACCAAGCGATTACCTCCGATCCTCGGCACCATATTCCTTGCGACAGACTCATAGCGATTGAATGCGTTCGCGCAGATTTCCATCCGTTTCAGATCCAGCCATTTTTCTTCAAGTTCTTTCACTGTAATGTCTTTTTTACTTACACCAAAAGCCTTGAGGTTAGGGGAGTCAGGAAACTGGGTTGCATAATCAAAGGTTCCTGTGCGGATAGCAAAACATACTGATGTCCGCAGTTCCCCGGCTATCTTCCTGTTCTTAGCGGTGTCAGGGACACCGAGACTTTCCCTGACACGCTTACCTTTAAAATTAAACCAGATGCGTAAAGTGCCACCGTGGTTTTCGACGCCTGTTGGATATGTGACTTTATCCATTGGTGTTACCTCCAGACGCCCAAGAGCGATACGAGCTTACCTTTTTCATGGCATCAAATCACCCTGGCTGCTTGCATTTCATTGAAGCGACCCAGGCATCTACAGCCTTTCTGTTATACATGCACTCACTGGACGGTTTTGGATTCCCGTCAGGCGAGACGTGGATATATTCCCTCCCAACCATCCAGCACTCTTTTCTTGCCCGTAGGATGGTACCGGGCTTGAGCCCGGTAACCGCGATAAGAACGCTTTCACAAACCCAATCGTTAGGAGCTAACTGAATAACATTGCTCATATACCCGCCTCACACCAAGTCAAGGCCACGGCAGTGGCGCCACACATCAAACATCCGCTTTACCACTTCCCTACAGTAAAAACCGTCGCAATCTCGCGTAAGGTCGTAACGGCTCCCGTACCGTTGGCGCACCCATATTTCAAATGCTTTGTGCATTACTTCACCTCTGCAGATAACGTCGTCACAATTACATGCTGGCGCGCCTTGGGCTTTATCAGAAAAATAGCCTTGTCATGTCTGAGTCCGTACCCACCCTCACGTTCGCAGCGTGCGACTGAGGCGCATAAAGAGCGGGGAATTCCTTTCTTGCTGACATCAAATACCCAGGCGTTTTTGAGGTCGAGGATCAGATTCCCCACGTCGCCACCAATGCGTTCGATATAGCGTTCAATAGCGTGAACGGTCACCATGTAGTGGCGAAACTGCACACTTCCGGAGGCGGTCATTATTGGCGTCGTAGTGGTCATAACTTCACCTCCACGCCGATCCCGGCGATAATACAGGCTCGTTCTATAGCTTCTTTCGCCCAGCGCTTATAGGTTTCCGGATGGAAAGCCTCGCTTTTGCCTGTACCGCTCCAGAATGCTTTTGAACCAGTATCTGGCAGGGTGATGGTCAATTGCTTACCATTGGTAACATCGTTAATCAGCCCTGACTTAATATTCAGTTGCAATTCTTTGTCTATCAGTGCTTCTTCCAGTTCGGCAACATGGCATTCAGAATCAATCAGGTTGCTTTCCACAGAAGACAGGGCTTGTTTTAGTCGCTCGATCTCCGCCGCCATGTAGTAACCGGTTTTGCTCCAGGTATCCACATCATCACCGGTCATATCCGGTTCCATCGTCGCCATGAGAATGGCGTCGTGATAGTCCTGGCTGCCACTGGTAATCGCAACAGCGTAGGTGTCACTGTTTTCGCGCTTATGGATAAGCACGACAGGGTTAGTGATTTTGCTCATTTCGCCGTCTCCCGCTCAGCTTCGATGATGGCATCTACAGCCATCACCAGAGTTCTGGCTAGGTCGTCGTAATCCTGCCACGCATCATTGCTAAAAAAATTCGTGAGCATTACCGGCGCTATCTGCACAACGAGGTGCTGGCGGTAAGTCATGCCACGGGGAGTATCGATGCGTGGGCATGGATAGGCTGAATGTTGTCCTGTTTTCACGACTAACCCCCGAAATCCATCAAAAATTTGTATTCAATCAGCGCGCCGAACACGACGGCCACCAATAACAGGGCAAACAGCATGGACAGGAGAAATGATTTCATCTTGTCACCTCTCGCTGGATTGTTTTGTAGGCCCGCAGCATGTCGCGATATTTACCGGAAAAAACCGTCTTCATGAAGAACATTCCACTACGGTTTGCAACTATTCCTAAGGTTGAAAAAAGCGTGGTATCGACCACGCGGTTATGTTTACGGAACTCAAACACAGTGCTGGTGATCACGATGTTCGCTACGGCGCCATAGTCCTGATATTCGATTTTCATGCCAGATGCTCCTCAATAATTTTGAAAGCATCATCACGGCATGGCATCACGACGAACTCAGGATTACCGTATGCAGTGTTGATCACTGGATCGAACTGAATGCGAACCGCTCCAGCCTCACCGGAAGGGCGTAACTGGATGGGAATAAACTTCCGCTCGCGACCAAACATCTTTTCCGGATAACTGAGGTATTCAGCCTGGATAACCGGATTGATACTGAAATCCACTTTTTTCGGGATGACGCGTTCCATATCAGGAAAGCGACCATCAACAAGTTTGATGCCGGTGATCGAAATCCGGCGTTCGAATGCGTCGCGGTGAATGGCAAACGCTTCTTTGTTAAATACCAGTTCAGTGGTTTCCGCTTTCGCCGGAACCGGCCCTTCAAACTGGACGATGATGTTTTTCTTCGTCCGGATGCCGTGCTCCATGCGCAGGGCTACATGCCCGTTAGTCGACTCGATATATTTCGGAGTGATGTGCACACCATTAAGGTAGTAACGGACATCATTTTTTGCTGCGCATACCAGAGCTGCGCGAATGAGTTTCGACTGGAGGATCATGCTTCCACCTCCACGAAGATCTCTTTCGGATCCTTACGCAGAACGAAGCCACCAAATTCAGGATGTTGCCAGCGCTTGCGTTTACCGCTTGGGCGAACGGATTCTTCCAGCAGCACCTGAAATGCGTGAATGAACGATTCACGATGTACGCACAGCCCACGAACTCCCGGCAACTGTCTGGAGGGCAGGTTTGCGAACTGAACAAGACGACGGCACGAAGGATCGGACAGACTGGTTTCCCATGACACTTTGTGTACCGGAACGAATTCGGCATCGGTATTCACGAATTCAGTCGAATTAATGCGCCGTTGTGGTAGAGAGGAAGATACAGGCGAAGCAGCAACCAGGTTGGCGCCACTCACTTCCATTACTGCTTTCATCGTCGCTGATGCGGTTGCTTCGGCCACAACGCGGGCCAGTGAAAGAATGTCATGGTTCATGCTGATTTCCTGCTGGTGTGATTTAGCTACTGGCACTTCTTTGCTGTATGTGCCTGTGGTCATGATGGCAGGGAGTACATCCTCACAAACCCAGTCCTGTACGCGTTCAGCCGATGGAAGCTGGCTACGCAGGATCAGTCGGAACAAATCAGCCTGACCGGCAAGTTGAGTGCCACGTGGTTTTTCACCAAATCCCAATTCTAACGATTCGTTATAATTAAGTTTAATCAGAGACTTACAATGGTCTTTCAGTGCTTTTGCTGGGTTCGTATACCCAAGCGACTTAGCCAATTCAACTGCGTCAAATGCTGGTTTTCCTTCGTAGAGGACCCCACTCATCGAAAAATCGAGCTCTTCTGAACTAAATGTCATCAGCTGGTTATTCATCATCAGTTCCCTCAGTGCATAACTGGCATTTCTGGCATGCCGCTGGTTTTAATCATTCCGATGTAGTCATCGTGAAGCATCTCAAGCCCCTCTCGTCCAAAGGGTGACATCCTGAATCCGTCTTCTGGATCTGCAATCACCATGTCCTGATACATGCGAAGGGCAAGGGCTGAACCCTCGCAAACTCCATATTTCTCGATGGCAATGCCTTCCACATGGTTGGCGAGAGAAAAACGCAGCGGACCGGGATAGATACTCAAATTTCCTTTCTTGCCCGAATAGATCACTGCGATATCAACACCACCGTCTTCGTTCGGGATTTCGATAGTGCCGTTCTTATCCTTCTCTTCGTTGATGAATACCGTTGCTACCAGCCAGCGCCACAGAATGAGTTCTTTCTCTGTGCCTAAAGAAACCCAACCAACTGCCACGGCATCCATAATGCAGGCCAACCAACGCAGCCCCTCTGAGTTGCGGAAGTCAAAGCGCGGACCATCGAATTGTTTAACCGCACCAGACCAGCCAATTACGCGGCTTCCGATCTTGATGCCGTTTGGCGAAGTTTCTGGCGCGTCGTAATTGCTGCTCATCGAATACCCTCCGGTTTACTGGCCTGTAGTTCGTCAACCTCTTTAACGAAGCGGTCGTGCATGGCGTCCCACTTCTCACACCATTTCGTCATGTCACGCTTAATGGCCAGAATGCGACGAAGACGTCGAACACAGCGCTGGTGGGCTCCGATGTACTCAACTGTTACACCTCCTCGCTGCCAACAATTCAGTTCTGGATTGAGAGGGTGGACAGCCTGCACATCCGGGTAGCGTTGCTCGAAGCCGGAACGACGGAAAGCTTCGGTAGTCATAAAGAACGCCAGATAGCGGATCGCCGTATCGCGGCTGAAGCAGCGCTTCATACGGCCATGCCGCATCGCAACGAACAAGTTGCCCACAGGCGTATGGTGAATCTGAAATGCCAGGTCAATTGCGCTGGCGGTGCGGTTGTCGATCATCTGTCTTTCTCCCGGTTATAAGTTTCATGGCTCATTACTTCCCAGTTCCGGCCATCGTCTTTCGATAGCAGCCGCCAGCGCGGATTAACCTTCAGGCTGAGAAATCCGGTGCGTCGCATACGTCGTGCATATACTCGCTTCCGTCGGTATCGCAGCAGGACCTGCATCGCCTGCAGGTGTACGCGTTCAGGTATTCGAATTGCTGTCAGTGCCACCAGTTAGCTCCTGTATACGTAACCCGGCTTCGCGAGCCATTTCGATAAAAGTGTCCAGTGCGCAAATATGTTCGTCGTCGAGCAGCCGGCGGTCGCATGTCACACGCCCTTTTTCGATGTAAAGAACCACGCGGCCGGTGAAATCCGGAAGCACATGTAGATCCACGTTGAGGGCTGGGGGGTGGATCTGCATTCTGTGCATAATTGTTTGTTGTGAGGCCATCAGTTAATTCCTCCATATACGTATTTCTCTTTCGCGTGTTTAATTAACTCCGCAAAAATCTCGTCAACAATCATCTTTCCGGTTTCGGTCAGATATTCGGTGTGTCCATTGATATCGACGCTTTTCATATACGTCTGGCGAAGAAATGTTTCCGCTTCTGTGTTGAATTCAGTCCGAGCCTGTTTTTCGAAGCGCAGCAAAAGTTTCAGCATTGATTCTTCGTTAATCTCGATAACCTGAATATTGTCATCGGGCATATTTACGGAGAGACAATAACCTCCTGTCTTGCGCTTCATTCGGTTTAATGTCGCAATAGCAATGCGGCGACGATAAATTTCAATGGTATTGTTTTTCATTGTCATTACCGCCCGTAAGCCTTGCGCAGAAAAAGGTTTGCAATATGCAGATAACTATTTCCATAAGAGGCAAAAAGTTTTGCAGTATTGTGTGCTGCTTTATCTTTCAGAAACGTCATTATTGCCCCCCCCCTTTGAGGTGTTCTCCATGGTCATTTGGGTCATGAAGCAAAGCTCATTAAGTAATGAGGTGAATCTTCCTGCTACCTTCACATCAGTGCGTGTGATTGCTGGCATAAGTAACTGGGTAAATTCAGCACGGAGTTCATGTGCATATTTATTGGCACACTCTGCTGTTTTGTGGGCTTTGTTTATGTAAAGAATGTCGTCATCCTGATTGGCTGGATGGGCTTTGTTATTCACGACTTCATTTCTGACGATAATATTCATTTGCATTTCCTCAGGGTGAGTGATGTCCCACCGATTAAGGTGTTATTTATGATTTCTTGATTTAATTAATGTTTTAATTAAATAGCAGAGAACATTCTTTTAAGATCAGGGTGGTCATCAATGATTTTTTTAGCATCATCACATGCTTCATCGTATGACTTAAAGAAATCAACCAAAACAAAATAATTATCGATACGTTCGTAAACAGCGAATTCCATCTCACCAATAAAAGTTGTATTAAATTGGTAATTAAATCCTTTCTCGCAAGGCTGAACAGCATAACAATAGGACCAATGCGAATTAGCTGCTTTAAGCTTGGCGTGAATATCAAATTCCTGGCTGGTTGGTTTTGGTTGGGAGGTTATGTTCATCTCATTGGCTCCGTAATTTGCCGATGAACTGATATTACAAAACGTAATTGACTATGTCTATACAAAATGAAATAAAATTTAATTATTTATTGAAAGCGATTGATTTCAAAGTGTATTTAATTAGTGGCATTGATATCCAGACAAAAAAAATCCCGGCATGAGCCGGGAGTGAGTATTTTACAGAATGTTTTATCCGAATGTCTCTTCAGGCCATTGTGATGCGACCACCTTGCCAACGATTCTGCAATGCTCGTTGCAGGGTATCATTGGAAACTGAGGGTTCAACGGCTGAAGGAAGACCTGTCCACTATCTTTAATCAATTTCTTAAAGGTGAATTCATCCCCGCCAAGCCTGGCGATGCAAAAATCTCCAGGGTCAACCGGTTCTTCAGGATCAACAAGGATGAGCATTCCGGCTGGAAAGCTTGGTCTTGAACCGGTAGGAGCTGTCATAGAGTGCCCGTCAACTTCAAGCCAGAATGCATGATCACTGGCTTTTTTAGTTGTACTAACCCAGCTTTCTGCATCGCGCTCCGTAAAGGTTCTGAACTCTGGCGAAAACATACCTGCCTGAACGTGAGAGAAAACAGGGTATTCATAATGAGGTTTAGGAGGCTCAACAAATTGTCCAGCTCCTACGGTGAAGGAACCATCTATGTTGAGGGTTGCACCGACAATGCCAAGAATTCGGAAAATCGATCCTATTTCAGCAAGCGAAGCCGATCTCCTGCCGTTAAGCCAGTGGCTCAAAGCACCTTGTGTAACACCCAATTCCTCTGAAAGTTGGGCTTGTGTAATCCCCACCTCAGACATTCTGGCTTTTGCCAGTTCATACCATTCTGTTTTCATAGGCTCATATTATTACAGTATGTGATAAGGTTTCAATGCACATGATGTAATATTTCCTTGATGATTTCAAATACAATATGTAATATCTCCTTAAACTACGGGAGACCAAAATGAGCAATCTTAAAAATCTGCGTATTGCCAGTGGCTTAACTCAGTGCGAGCTAGCTAAGTGTATAGGTCACACACAAAGCTCCATTTGCCACTACGAATCTGGCCGGAGAGTTCCTGATATTGAGACATGCCATCTCATCGCCACCGCTTTGAGCACAACAGAACGCAAGGTTTTTATCGAAGAAATTTTCCCACATCCCTCCTCAGAGGTGTGACATGTCACACGCGAACACATCACAAGATCCGATTAAGTCACTCGATATCGATTATCGCGATCCGCGAGGTGTTGTTGTGCATGTCACCGGATGGAACCGGGAAAAGCAGCAGGTTTATTTCACTCGGCCCGGATACCCGCATGAGTGCATGCAACCGGTCTGGAAGTTTCAACAGTATTTCAAGAGGTTAACATCATGAGCAGCAAACTACAGGGCTATGTCTGGGATGCCTGCGCTGTTTCTGGTGTCAAGGGGACGCGGCTAATGGTTATGGTACGCCTGGCTGATTATTCCAGTGATGATGGGAAAAGCTATCCTGGCATAAAAACCATTGCCCGCCAACTTGGCGCGGGGGAGAGCACCATACGAACAGCCATTGCTGAACTTGAATCAGAGAAATGGCTTCGACGTGAGAATCGCCGGAATGGTAACCGCAATACATCAAATATGTACTTTCTGAATGTCGAAAAACTTGAAGAAATTGCACTTCGGGAGAGATCTGCTCTTCGTCTGGAACGACGCAAAAACAACCATTTTGACCCGTCAGATTCTGACGTATCGGATTCTGACAAGTCAGATTTTGACGCGTCAGAAATGAGTGACTCAAGTGCACTTGACCCGTCAGATTCTGGCAAAAACAACCATTTTGACCAGTCAGATTCTGGGGGACATGATCCACAAGGTTTAAAACATGATCCACAAGTAAAAGATCATGAACCACAAGAAGTGCGCGCAAAGCGCCAGAAAAAATCTTCTTTCGACCCTGCATGGCTAAAACCTGAAAACGTCAGCGCTGAAATCTGGCTGGACTGGATTAAATTTCGCCGGGAGAAGCGTCAACCGCTGACGGAAACAACCTGCGCATACCAGGCTAAGCAGCTTGCAGGCCATCAGAATGCCGATGAAGTGATCCGACGCTCAATTGCTGGAGGCTGGCAGGGATTGTTCCCGGATCGTGTGCCCAACAAGCCCGCAATGTCACTAGCTGAAAACGAAACGCTGACCGCAAGTCAACCGCCAGCTGGGTCATGGTGCACACCATCTGGAGATGGAACAGCGGAGGTATTTATCAACCAGGCCGCTATCGAGCGCATGAAGCGCGGTGGGTATCGCCAATGAAACCATTCCTCAAGAGCGTGCTGATTGCAGGTTATAACCACGGCGTTCTGAGCGAGGAATTCGTGACATGGTGTTTTGTTAAATTTGATTTACGGAGTGAGTGAGCATGACGCCCGCCGAACTTTCAGAAAAATTATGGGACAACGCCGAAAGGGTTGCAAAGTACCTGCTGCCAAAAGGTCACCTGGAAGGCAAAGAATGGTGTGTTGGGAATACCAACGGTGACGCCGGAAAGAGCCTTAAAATTAACATCGGTGGCAAAAAAACGTGGGCAGACTTCGCCAGCGGCGACAGTGGTGATCTGCTTGATTTGTGGGTGTTGGTACGCAACTGCCAGCTGCATGATGCGATGCGTGAGGCAAAAGAATTTCTCGGTCTGAAAGACGACGATCACCATTTCGAGGCGAAGAAAAAAACATTCTCCAGGCCGACGAAGAAGGGCGTGAAAAAAGCGAGCAATTGTTACGACTACCTGGCTACGCGAGGAATCACCCGCGAGACGGCGGATCTGTTCCGTGTGTCTGATGCGGTGGTCTGGTATCACGAAGAAAATCGAGAAGTACCCGCCGTGGCATTCCCGTACATCCGGAATGGCGAACTGCTGCAAGTAAAACGCATAGGTACTGAAAGACCAAACGGCAAAAAGATAATTATGGCTGAGGCGGATTGCGAGCCATGTCTCTTTGGTTGGCAGGCCCTGGACAAATCCACGCGTCTGGTTGTTCTGTGCGAAGGCGAGATTGACTGTATGACTTTCACGCAGCTTGGTTACGACGCGCTTTCTGTTCCCTTTGGCGGCGGCAAGGGTGCCAAACAGCAGTGGATTGAATATGAGTACCACAATCTGGATCGCTTTCAGGAGATCTGGCTTTGCCTGGATAACGACGATGTCGGCCGTGAAGCTGCAAAGGAAATTGCCAGACGACTTGGCGAGCATCGCTGCCGCTTGGTTGAACTCCCGCACAAGGATATCAACGATTGCCTGATGAGCGGCATGGACAGTGAGTCCATCCTGGAGCACATGGAACGCGCTAAATTTTTCGATCCAGATGAACTGTGCTCGGCAGGTGATTTACTTCAGGAAACCATTGAAGCGTTTGAGCATCGCGATGTTGGCTTGTTCACCAGCCCATGGACCTCGCTGAATTACAATTTCAAATTTCGCGCCGGAGAACTGACGCTGGTAAATGGCGTGAATGGTCACGGCAAGACCGAACTGGTTGGCCATATCGCAGTTGCTGCTATGAATCAGGGGATTCGGACGTGCATCGCCTCTCTGGAACTGAAGCCAGGGAAAATGTTGGCCCGTCTGACGCGGCAGACTATCTGTACCGCATCACCGAAGCGCGAAGAAATCGTTATGACGAACGAATGGTTCTCCGATCGTCTGTGGGTGTTCAAACTCACCGGCACCGCGAAAGCTGGCCGTCTGCTGGAAATCTTCGCCTATGCCCGGCGTCGGTATGGAATCGATCTGTTCGTTATCGACAACCTGGCGAAATGCGGGCTCGATGAGGAGGACTACGGCGGACAGAAAGAATTTATCGACACCCTGTGTGACTTCAAAAACGAACATAACTGTCACGTCCTTCTGGTGACGCACGCCCGCAAAACCAACGAAGCGGCACCGACCGGGAAAATGGACGTCAAAGGCACCGGCGCATTAACCGATATGCCTGATAACGTTATGTCCGTCTGGCGCAACATTCCCCGCGAGCTGGCACAACGTAAGGCTGAAAAAATGGGATACGAAAGCCTGGATAAGGATGAGCAGGCAGCGATCCAGATGCCAGCTTCAATGATTCGTCTGCTCAAACAACGCGAAGGTGAGGGGTGGGTTGGTGATATTGGCGCAAATTTTGATACCCGTTCACACCAGTTTCTGGAAGGAGAAAAACAACCATTTAACTATCTGGTCGGTAAGCCTCAGAGCGAGGTGGATCTGGAATGGGAAGCAGGCAACGTGACGAGGTACTGAGCATGACAAACGAAATTTTAAAAGAGGTTATTGAAAACTATCAGCACCTGAAAGCGCAGGTTCGCCAGCAGGAAGAAGAAGACGATGATGACATTGAGTCTTTCGGTGGGGTTGATACGGATTTATTTGAACGGTTCATGTTTGCCAAAAGTCAGCTCCAGGAGCTGATTAACCCCGATGATTATTTTTCGATGAAGGATAAGGTGTCGCACCTTAACAGCGAGATCGGGGCGCTGATACTAGAAAATATCATTCTTAAAAATGAGGTAGCTAGGTTAGGCGGCGCTCCTGATTTTTTGGGCAATGTGGACGTTGAGGGGAAAGCATGAAACTGGAAGCATCACTCAAACATTTCAGCCCTCAGGGTATGCACATCAGCGACGACGTGAAAGGAACAGGAGCAAAAGACAATGCGTGATATGTATGAGCTAATGGACCTCTGGGGGGCTTGGGCTGCGGCAGACAGTAGCGGTGTTGACTGGCAACCTATTGCCGCTGGGTTTAAGGGGCTACTACCTCACGGCAAAAAATCACGTCTTCAGTGTAACGATGATGAGGGCATCATGATTGACGGTTGTGTGGCTCGTCTGCGGAAATATAAGCCAGAAGAGCATGAACTGATTATTGCTCACTTTGTTATCGGTATCTCATTACGCACGATTGCGAAAAAGCGGAAGTGTTCTGATGGGACGGTCAGGAAGGAATTGCAAACAGCATTAGGATTTATAGATGGGGTGCTGTCAACTTTCGGTTAGAAGGGGGGGCTATAGCCCCCCTCTAATTCAACGGCTAAAAAAACTTTGTTGGAGGTATTTGCTGCTGTTCTTATCGTTACTCAAGCGTTTTGTCGACGGAGTTATGGTTTTAACCGGCTGAGAAGGGTTAAATTTTTTCTGCCATTCGCGTAGTTCAATGTTTGTTTGAAGCTGAGTAGACATGGTTTCCCTCATTAATTCCTATTAAAGTACTGATAGTTAAGCTCTTTATCGAAGTAATGTTTTCGCTTAACCCAGACAAAACCGTCACCTTTAGATATTATAGCAACATCGATTGGACCGCCAACAGTTTCACTATCGTTTGAGATTTTTCGTTTGAAAGCGGTGAGGTTAACCAACGACTCTGCCATGTATCCTAGATCTTGCTTTGGAAGGAACTCAATCATCTCCACAACTTTGCTAATGTGGTTTTCGATTATGTATTCCCGTATCTCACCAGTTGTTTTCGTCCAATCTTCATTTGCAAAATTCGTAATATCGGCAATTAAAGCATCACTTTCATCAGTCGGAAGTGAAGATTGTTTAATTCTTTCAATTACATCGTTTAAGATGCTATCTGTTCCTTTTTCAATTTTAGGGAACATGAAATCTTGAAGCTCACCACTTATTCCTGTCATGAAGGCACTAACTTCATCTTCTTGAGCGTAAGCTGTGACACCACTTTCTCCACCACTTGTACTTTTATCCATATTTGGTGAATAGCGAAGTTTGTTTCCAAAAAAACCGATCACATCATATGCTAAAATACTTGGGAAAAACTCCTTTTCTCCATAACCGGCAATAACTAGGCCAGTATTTGTTCCAAATGGAGATTTTCTGCATATAATATGTGCGAACATCGTTGAAAGTGCATCTATAAGTGTGCTTGGTAACTCTACTCCATCTTCTTGATATAGTATTGCTTCGCAAGCGTCTTTCGCAATCGGTGTGGAAAAATCAATGGCGCTAGTCAAATCTTGGGAATCAAACCCTTCATAAAAATTACTTGAGTTAAAGTTATTAACGAACTCTCTACACGCATTTTCCAAAATATTATAAGTTTCTAATGTGCTGGGTTGATGTTTGTTCTGCTCAATAAAACCTTTTATGTGATTATCTTGAATGTGTTGCATGAAACCAGGGAATACATTGTAAAGAAGGATATCTTCTAAGTGATTTTTTTTAATATCATCAGGGATTATGTGATCACATTCACAAAGAAAGTTCCAAAAATTTGCAGCGTACTGTTCAACTGTATCATAACTTTTGTTGCCTAACTGACGACGATACTCTTTAATAATCATTTCCCAAGGAACACCACATAAGCTTCCTGCTCCGTAGACCATCAGACCTACAGGATGATGTTTACTTAATGCAAATAATTTCTCTGCACCATTATTTATTTTTACAGTATTTCCACCTGTTATAGTGACTGCGGAATCAGCCGCAAGTGAAACTGCAAGTTTGTTATATACTGCTATTTCAGCTGTCATTGGCATCACTCGAAAAAATAATTAATTAGTCTGTTTATCCTACATGCTGGCAGGTTTTTCAAGGGAAAATAACTAACGCGTACGCAAAAAGTATCGTAACATGATAAGAGTGGTCACTTCGACACATAGCTTAACAATCGAAGCCCTGCCAGAAATGGTGGGGTTTTTGTTTTTCGCACTCAGTGTAAGTGAAATATAACCATGTGCTTTCAGGGTGAGTTACTATGCAGATTCCTTTCAAAAGTTGTCTGGAGAGTGGCATGGAATTAACATTTAAGGATCTGAAAGAAAAACGCACTAAACTGGTCGAGGCGCAATGGAAGTTACAGGATAAACTTCAGGAGAAGGCGAGCGAACTACTACGAGAGTATTCAGGTTCTCTTGATCTTACATCTCGTGAGTGGACTGGTTCTGACGGAACAAGATGGCCTTATGTGGACATTGGTATTTGGGAGGAGGAGGGGAAGTTCTTTCCTGTCTTAATCCCCCAACTCAATATGGACAGCCGTTACCACTTGAATTTCGTGATTGCAACCACTCTTGATGATTCTCCGCTAACAGGTGGCTACAGGCAGGGCGTAAGCATCTCACTCTGGTATGAGAACTCATCATTTTATGCTGAAGTAGGCTCAGGAGACGACGTCTCCCGTTTTTCTGTCTCATCTCAGCTGGGTGGATTTTATCAGGTATGCAACGCTATTAAGGCGTTAATTAGCTCTTCTATGGATCGCGCCATGCCAGATATTCCAGCGAATTAATAAAGCATAAACATCTTTCAGGGCTATGCAAATGCATGGCCTTTTCTATATCCCGTTGTGAAATGTTCGTGAGGCATGGGTTGTCAGCCAAAGGATCACCGGGAGACACCCAGCACCACGCATCCATTATTGCATAGCAAAAAGGCTCACAACGGTGGAACTTTTAGCAGGGCGAAAAAAAGCCCGCATTGGGTTGCGGGCATAACAGAGAACAAATAGCTAATATTCAAGTTGTCTTTCATCAACTTGTCAGAAGAATTTAACCTTAAGAAAAATTGATGTAAAGACAATATTGATTTCTGGTTACAGGCTGCGCATTTGCGTGGCCTTTTCTATTTCAGGCTCACGGGAATCATCCGCTACGTGCTTTGTTGATAAATCCAGCCCGTGAAGCCTGACCCTTTTCAAACACACAGCGCCATCCGAACTATCGGAGGTGAGAGACCATGAAAATGCACAACGACCCTCACTCCTGGACGGAGTTAATTGAGTTACTTCATAGCTGGTGGCGCGGTGATACGCCAATGGGCGCAGTTCTTTTATCGGTAGCGATGGCTGTACTTCGGATTGCGTATGGCGGCGGCGGCTGGAAAAAGATGGTGTTGGAAGGTTTGATGTGTGGCGCCATGACGCTGACGGCTGTTTCCGCACTCGAGTATTTCAGCCTTCCACAGTCTCTTTCCATTGCTATTGGTGGTGCGCTGGGCTTCGTTGGAGTTGAGCAGGTGCGCTCAGTGGCCACACGCGTTTTCAATGTTCGCTTTGGTGGCGACGCCAAGTAAGGGATCCACATGAACCAACAACAATTTCAGCAGGCGGCTGGTATCAGCGCCGGGATTTCAGCACGCTGGTTTCCGCACATTGATGCGGCAATGAAAGAGTTTGGTATTACAGCAGTTAATGATCAGGCCATGTTTATTGCACAAGTCGGGCATGAGTCTGCTGGCTTTACTTCGCTGGCAGAAAGCTTCAACTACTCGGTTGAAGGGCTGAAGAAAACCTTTGGTAAGCGTCTGACGCCGTACCAGTGCGAAATGCTGGGGCGTGTCGATGGTAAACAGGCCGCTCACCAGCCGCAAATAGCCAATCTGGTTTACGGTGACCGCATGGGTAATAACAGCCAGGGGGACGGCTGGAAATATCGCGGTCGTGGCCTGCTGCAAATTACTGGCCGTGAGAACTACACCAAATGCGGTGCGGCGCTGAAGCTTGACCTTGTCAGTACGCCAGAATTGCTAATGCAGGAGCGACATGCGGCCCGTTCGGCGGCGTGGTACTTCACGTTACGCGGTTGCCTGATGTATTCGGGTGATGTGGAACGTGTAACGCAGATTATTAACGGCGGGCAGAATGGCATTAAAGACCGCCGTGAACGTTACGCCAAAGCAAAAGCCGCACTGGTCTGAGGTCGCTATGGGACTTGAAATGATTATCGGCCTGGTTGTTGCTGTGCTGGCTGCAATTGCAGGTGCTTTTGGTCTGGGTAAATCACGCGGAACCAATATCGCCGAAACAAAAGCAGACCAGCAACGCACTGAAGAACGTGCAGCAGCTACTGAAGCCGTTGCAGAACGCCGGGTAGAGACAACAATAGGAGCCAGGGATGTACAGCAGACTGTTAGTCATCTTCCTGATGACGATGTTGACCGCGAGTTGCGCGAAAACTTTACCCGCAAAACCTGAAGTAACTGACACTGCCTGTGACTGGGTAAATATCATCTACCTCACAGAGCACGATATTGCCGTGCTGGATAAACAGACTAAGCGGGACATTTTGGCGCACAACAAATCAGTGCAGGCTAACTGCATGAAGGAGCCAGGTCGTGAACGTAGAGAACCTAAGTGACGCGCATTACATCTATAACGAGATGAAAGAGCTACAGCGACAGAAAGGCATACTGGAAAGCGGTGCCGGACTTGGGGTGACAATCCAGTCGACCTATCAGGATAATGCCTTTCTTGATGCCATACGCCCGCATGCAGTGGATGAACTTGATCGGCGTATAGAGGAGAAAAAAGATGTACTGGTTAATTTGGGCCTCTCCTTCTCTTAAACTATCATGCATTACAGCAGGCACGTATCAGGTGCCTGCCATCAGTTAATAGGATATTTTATCGGAAGACTTGAGCGCTTTTAATGTAGCTTCAAGTATATCGAGAAATAGATCAACATCTTCATAATCATAAGATGGATTAGGTTTGTACTCCCCAATGTAAACCAACCCATTTTTACCTAAAAAGAAGCTAATTACTTCCTTGTTATTTTCATCAGTTGAGTCAGTTGCAACGAACTTCAAAAGAGGGGCTTCATTGATGACTACCAGTTTCTCATTGAAAACGAGTTCTAACCCATATGTTGAAAGTTCTAGGGTTAGTCTGTTTTCTGCATCTTGATTGAAAATCAAGGTGTTAGAAGTTAAAGAGCTTTCTTTGCATGAGTCAATAACGTTTTTCTTAAGTTTGATTGCTTTTTCATCTAAAGCCTTTTTGTGTTCTGCACACTTAATAACCTTACGGACGTCTAAATAGTCGATGTTCATAATTAAACCTCTTATTGATGAGTTAATAAACATTGAGCCATTAAGGCCAATATCAATACTAAAGAATGAGAAAGTTTAAGTTATTAGAGTTATGTCTCAATTTGATGCCACTTCGAACACAAAAATGAACCTAACAAGAGGTCATATGCGTCTAACTGTATTAGATGACGATCCCGGCAGGAAGATTAATCTCGGTGTAGAGCGATACGCTGTTTTTCTCGATGGTATTGAGGTTAAGCATGTCTTCACTGCTGACGATGAGAAGGGAGAAGTAATCGCAGCCGTTCCTGATGAGCGTGGTTATATGACGACAGAGAACGGTGAAGTGAAGCGGCATACGCTTTACGGCTCTGTGAGGATTGAACCATGCCAGCGTTAATCCCTCGCGCATGTCGCAAGAGAGGTTGTCCCGGTACGACTACGGACCGTTCAGGCTACTGTGAGCAGCATCGCAATGAGGGCTGGCAGCAGCACCAGCAAGGCAAGAGCCGCCATGAACGTGGCTACGGCAGTAAGTGGGATATCAAGCGCGCTCGTATTCTGAAGCGTGATAATCATCTTTGTCAGAACTGCCTGCGTACTGGCCTGGCTGTTGCGGCCACAACCGTTGACCATATCAAAGCTAAGGCACATGGGGGTACCGATGATGATTCGAACCTCGAAAGTCTGTGCTGGCCCTGCCACCGCTCGAAAACAGGGCGCGAGCGCTCCAAATGATAATGATTACCATCAACGGGTGTGGAGGGGAGGGGGAGGTCAAATCCCTGTAGCCAGGCACCCAAAGGACCGCCGCCTAGCCTTTCTTCACATCGCCGCAGGTTAGAAAACTTTTTTTGGGGTACCCCAGCCGATGATTAATAGGAGTTTTCGATTATGTCTGGACCGCCGAAAACCCCTACCCATCTGCGTTTGGTGAGGGGTAACCCATCCAAACGACCAATCAACAAAAACGAGCCGCAGCCACCTAAAGGGGTCCCCCCAGTTCCCAAGCATTTCGACAAGCAGGGGAAGTACTGGTTTAAGCGGATGGCCGAAGAACTTGATGCCATTGGCGTCATATCTCAGCTGGATGCCAGGGCTCTGGAGTTGCTGGTAGAGGCATATACGGAATACCGCCATCATTGTGAAACGCTGGATCGGGAAGGTTATACCTATGCGGTATACAGCGATGATGATGCTGATGAAGGGAAAGAGCGTGAAATACGCATGATCAAGCCGCATCCGGCAGCCATGATGAAAGCTGATGCCTGGAAGCGACTTCGCGCGATGTTAGCGGAGTTTGGTATGACTCCTTCCAGCAGGTCTAAGGTCAGTAAAGACAAACCAGACGATGATGACCTGTTAAGTCAATTTCTTAATTCGAGGGACTGATGGCTAAAGTTTCTGATGGCATACGTTACGCCGAACGCGTCGTTGCCGGGGAGGTTATTGCCTGTGAATTTGTCCGTCTTTCCTGCCAGCGATTTCTTGATGATCTGAAGCACGGTGGAGAACGTGGCATCTATTTCAGCGAGCCCCGCGCACAACATATCCTCAATTTCTATAAATTCGTGCCTCATGTTAAAGGAGCACTGGCAGGACAGCCGATTGAGTTGATGGACTGGCATGTTTTCATTCTGATCAATATCTTCGGATTTGTTATACCTCTGATAAATGAACAGACAGGTGAAGTTGTGCTGCGCAACGATGGCAGTGAACGCCCGGTGATGGTCCGCAGGTTTCGTACTGCATATAACGAGGTAGCCCGTAAAAACGCCAAGTCGACACTTTCTTCTGGTGTTGCGCTCTATATGGCTGGCGCTGATGGTGAGGGTGGGGCAGAGGTTTATTCCGCAGCAACAACCCGTGATCAGGCCCGAATCGTATTTGATGATGCAAAAACGATGGTCAAAAAAGCCCGACCTACTCTGGGCCGGTTGTTTGAATTTAACAAACTGGCTATCTACCAGGAGCAGACCGCATCAAAATTTGAACCGCTTTCTTCTGATGCCAACAATCTGGATGGTCTCAATATCCATTGCGCCATCATCGACGAACTGCACGCCCATAAAACCCGTGATGTCTGGGACGTTCTGGAAACGGCGACGGGCGCGCGACTGCAACCTTTGCTGTTTGGTATCACCACGGCCGGTTTCAATAAAGAGGGCATTTGCTACGAACAGCGTGATTATGCGATTAAGGTATTGCGCGGTTTCAACAGCAATGTTGAAGGAGCCGTTAAGGATGACAGCTATTTTGCCATTATCTTCACGCTGGATAAGGATGATGATCCGTTTGATGAAACGGTCTGGCAAAAGGCTAACCCCGGGCTGGGTATCTGTAAGCGCTGGGATGACCTTCGACGCCTGGCAAAGAAGGCCAAAGAACAGGTTTCCGCCAGAGTTAACTTTTTCACCAAACACATGAATATCTGGGTGACCGCTGAGTCAGCCTGGATGGACATGATTAAGTGGGAAAAATGTGAGTTTATAGCCCCCCGTCATGAGCTGAAAACCTACCCGATGTGGGCTGGCGTGGATCTGGCCCACAAGATTGATATTTGCGCAGCAGTAAAACTCTGGCGGGCAGACAACGGTCACGCGCATGCAGACTTTAAATTCTGGTTACCCGAAGGGCGGCTGGAAAAATGTTCCGCTCAAATGGCGCAGATGTATCGCAAATGGGCTGAGCTTGGGAAGCTGGAACTGACCGATGGTGATGTTATCGATCATGCGCAGATTAAAGCTGATTTTCTGGAATGGATTAGTGGCGAAAACCTGAAGGAAACCGGATTCGACCCGTGGAGCGCAACGCAGTTTAGCCTCGCTCTGGCAGAAGAGGGCGTGCCGCTGGTGGAAGTTCCGCAAACGGTCAGAAACTTTTCCGAGTCAATGAAGGAGGTTGAATCGCTGGTTTACGGCGGGCGCTTCCATCACAGCAATCACCCTGTAATGAACTGGATGATGTCTAACGTCACCGTCAAGCCTGACAAAAACGACAATATCTTTCCGAACAAATCCACGCCAGAAGCGAAAATAGACGGGCCTGCCGCCTTGTTTACCGCAATGAGCCGCATGCTTGTAAACGGCGGCGAACAACAGGACAGCCTCTCTGACCATCTGGAAAGTTACGGCGTCCGTTCATTATAAAGAGGCAGTTATGATCCTGATGATTCTCGCCCCGCTGATCGGGGTGATGGGCGCTATTTTGCTTTCGTTTGGTGTATGGATGATTTATCCGCCAGGAGGCTTAATCAGTGCGGGTATGCTTTGCCTTATCTGGTCATGGCTGGTTTCCCGCACGCTTTCGCTGGCCGGGAAAACATTGCGAGGAGGGACTGACTGATGTTTTTCCCCGGAATGTTCAAAAAAAGTGACGCCCCTGTCACTACTCCGGCAGAACTCGCTGAGGCAGTGGGAATGACTTACGACACCTATACAGGGAAAAGGGTAAGCAGCCAGAAAGCCATGCGGCTTACAGCTGTTTTCGGTTGTATCAGGGTTCTTGCTGAGTCGATGGGCATGCTGCCCTGTAACCTGTACAAGATAACCGGAAGCAGTAAACAAAAAGCGACTTCCGAAAGGCTGCATAAATTACTGACGATGAAGCCAAATGATTACATGACCCCCCAGGAGTTCTGGGAACTGGTCATTGTCTGTCTTTGTCTTCGCGGTAATTTTTACGCCTACAAAGTTAAAGCGCTTGGCGAGGTGGTGGAGCTTCTTCCCATTGACCCCGGGTGTGTTGAACCAAAGCTTAACAGTCAGTGGCAGCCGGTTTACCAGGTAACATTCCCCGATGGCTCAACAGATGTGCTTGGGCAGGATGATATCTGGCATGTCAGAACGCTTACCTTTGACGGGCTGGTGGGGCTGAACCCTATAGCCTATGCAAGAGAAGCAATATCTCTGGGAATGGCAACAGAGGAACATGGGGCGCGGTTGTTCTCAAATGGCGCGGTTACCTCCGGCGTACTCCGCACTGAGCAAACGCTCACTGACGCTGCTTACGCAAGGCTGAAAAAGGATTTTGAGGATCGTCACCTCGGGCTGAGCAACGCGCACCGACCAATGATTCTCGAAATGGGACTGGACTGGAAGTCGATGGCGCTCAATGCGGAAGACAGTCAGTTCCTTGAGACCAGGAAATTCCAGCTGGAGGAAATATGCCGCCTGTTCCGGGTGCCGATGCACATGGTGCAGAACACTGACCGCTCGACGTTTAACAATATTGAAAACCTCGGCATGGGGTTTATCAATTATTCACTCGTTCCATATATGACCCGCATTGAGCAGCGAATCAACATCGGGCTGGTGAAGGAATCAAAGCAGGGTGTGTACTACGCAAAATTCAACGCCGGCGCATTGCTGCGCGGGGATATGAAGTCGCGATTTGAGGCGTATTCAACAGGCATTAACTGGGGTATTTACTCACCAAATGACTGCCGGGAACTTGAAGAACTTAACCCACGCGCAGGCGGAGATATTTACCTTACGCCAATGAACATGACGACGAAGCCGTCAGACAGCAGCAAGAACAAAACAACAGAGGAACAACATAATGCCGATGACTAAACAGCGGCTGGACATTCCGCTACAGCTAAAGTCTGTCAGCGACAGCGGGGAGTTTGAAGGCTATGGCTCTGTTTTTGGCGTAAAGGACAGCTACGATGATGTTGTCGTGCCAGGCGCTTTTTCGGCCTCCCTTCAGGCATGGAAAGAAAAGAATGCTCTCCCTGCATTACTCTGGCAGCACCGTATGGATGAACCCATCGGTATTTACACTGAGATGAAAGAGGATGAGGTTGGTCTTTATGTTAAAGGCCGGTTACTCATTGATGACGATCCCCTTTCGAAACGCGCACACGCCCACATGAAGGCCGGTTCTTTAACCGGCCTTTCTATTGGTTACATGCTGAAAGACTGGGAGTACGACCGTGTTAAGGGTGTGTTCCTTCTCAAAGAGATCGACCTCTGGGAAGTCAGTCTCGTCACGTTTCCGTCGAACGATGAAGCGCGTGTAAGCGATGTCAAAAGCGCATTTTCCCGCGGAGAAATCCCTTCTCAAAAAAGTATTGAACGAGTCCTGCGCGATGTTGGGCTCTCACGCACCCAGGCTAAAGCATTCATGGCCGGGGGTTATAGCTCACTTTCACAGCGTGATGTTGATGAGGTGAGTACCGCACTGGATGCACTGAAAAACATCAAATTTTAATCAGGAGTTAATTATGTCAGTTGACGTTAAAGACGTAGAGCAGGTCGCGCAGGAACTGCAGGCGAAGTTTGATGCGTTCAAAGAAAAGAACGATAAGCGCCTGGAAGCAGTTGAACAGGAAAAGGGCAAGCTGGCGGGGGAGGTTGAAACCTTAAACGGCAAGTTGTCTGAACTGGATGAGCTTAAATCTGCGCTGGAAGAGGAACTGAAGCAGGTTAAGCGTCCAGCCGGTGGTCCTCAGAGCAAAGCCGCAAGCGAACATAAAACCGCTTTCATTGGCTTTATGCGCAAGGGTAAAGATGACGGGCTGCGCGAACTTGAACGCAAAGCCCTGCAGGTCGGTGTGGATGAAGATGGTGGCTATGCCGTGCCGGAAGAGCTGGATCGCACGATCCTTAATCTTCTGAAAGATGAAGTGGTGATGCGCCAGGAGGCGACAACCATCACAGTCGGCGGCGCTAACTATAAAAAACTGGTTAATCTCGGCGGTACGGCTTCCGGCTGGGTTGGTGAAACTGATGCCCGCCCGGAAACCGATGCGTCTAAACTCGGTCAGATTGAGCCGTTCATGGGAGAAATTTACGGTAACCCGCAGGCGACTCAAACCATGCTGGATGATGCCTTTTTCAATGTCGAAGACTGGATCAACAGCGAACTGGCAATTGAGTTTGCAGAGCAGGAAGAAATCGCCTTTACCAGCGGTAACGGGACGAAGAAGCCGAAAGGTTTTCTGGCATACGCTTCCACGCTTGATCCGGACAAGACTCGTGCATTTGGTACTCTCCAGCACATTCTCTCTGGCGCTGCGGCAGGCGTAACGGCTGATGCGATCATCAAACTGGTCTACACGCTGCGTAAAGTGCATCGTAATGGTGCTAAGTTCATGATGAACAATAACAGTCTGTTTGCTATCCGAATCCTGAAAGATTCAGAAGGCAACTACCTGTGGCGTCCTGGTCTGGAACTGGGTCAGCCTTCCTCTCTGGCCGGGTACGGTGTGGCAGAGAACGAACAGATGCCGGATATCGCTGCTGATGCTAAAGCAATTGCATTTGGCAATTTCAAGCGTGGTTACACCATTGTTGACCGCATCGGCACCCGCATTCTTCGTGACCCCTACACCAAAAAACCATTCGTTGGTTTCTACACCACCAAACGAACCGGGGGAATGCTGGTGGATTCTCAGGCCATTAAACTGCTGCAGATCGGCACTGGCGCTTAATTCTCTGGGGCTTCGGCCCCGATTTTTCGAGGTAATTTATGCCTGAATTATTGCGTGAACTTAAGTGGTCCCCAGATGGTTGTATTGTCGAATCCATTCCCGCAGGGGTGTATTCGGACGGTGAGCTACCTGCCCGCGCTGAGGAAATTGCTGCCGAACTTGGCATTATTAAATTTGGTGGTGGCGATGTTCATGTCGCTGCAGAGTCAGATCCAGAGCCAGCGGTAACAAAACGCGGGAAAACCAAATGAAGCCATCCATACAAGAGCTTCGCTACCAATGCCGCATCGACAGTGATGACGATGCCGAAGATGTAATGCTGGAACTGTACCTTAACGCCTCTCTGAAACATGCCGAAAAAATTGTTAATCGCCATCTTTATGATGACGCTGTTCCGGAAGATGACCCGGATGGACTGGTAATTGATGACGATGTCAAGCTGGCCCTGATGTTGCTGGTATCGCACTGGTATGAGAACAGAGAGCCAGTAAGTCACGACAGCGTCAATACTATTCCATTCGGTGTTGAGGCGATTCTCAAACAGCACCGCAAAAGACCGGGAACGTAGGAGGGAGTATGCAGGCAGGTCGATTACGCCATCGCGTTACTATCCTGAACTATGTTGCTGTGCGTGATACAACGGGGCAACTGATTGAAGAGTGGCAGGAGGGAAAGACCATATGGGCGGAAGTGTTGGGTATCAGTGGCAGGGAGCAGTTGCAATCGGGTGCGGAAACGGCGCAGGCAACGATCCGGGTGTGGGTCCGTTTCCGGCGTGATGTGACTGCTGCATCAAGATTAAAGGTGCTGACAGGGCCATTCAAAGGCGCGGTACTGAATATCATTGGTCCTCCCATACCCGACAGTAAAGCTACCAGGCTGGAAATACTCTGTAAAAATGGAGCGGAAAAATGATTGATATCAGTCTGGATTTTTCTGGTCTTGAAGCGATTTCCCGCGATCTGGAGTTACTGAGCAGAGCCGAAAACAACAAAGTCCTGCGTGATGCCACGCGAGCTGGTGCTGAGGTTCTGAAAGACGAGGTGATAGCAAGAGCGCCTGAACGAACCGGCAAGCTGAAGAAAAACGTTGTGGTGCTGACGCAGCGATCACGTAAACGCGGTGATATTTCATCCGGTGTTCATATTCGTGGTCGAAACATGCGAACGGGTAACAGCGATAATTCAATGAAAGCCTCCGATCGACGTAACGCGTTTTACTGGCGATTTGTCGAAATGGGTACAGTGAATATGCCCCCACATCCTTTTGTCCGTCCTGCGTTTGATACCCGCGAAGAACTGGCGGCGCAGGTTGCTATGAAACGCATGAACCAGGCCATTGACGAGGTGCTGAGTAAATGACGGAAGGTGACCTTTATCTTTTGCTGAGGCCGCTGGCCGGAGGGCAGGTTTATCCCTATGTTGCCCCGCTTGGCAGTGATGGTCAGCCCTCGATATCGCCACCCTGGGTGATTTTTTCACTTATTTCTGATGTGACCGCTGATGTTCTTTGTGGGCAGGCCGAATCAGGGATATCGGTCCAGGTGGATGTTTACTCACTGACTCTCAAAGAGGCGCGGAATCTTCGTGATATGGCGCTTCAGGTGGTTAAGCCACTCAATCCCACCAATATAAGCAAAACCCCTGGTTATGAACCAGAGAACCGGCATTACCGGGCGACGCTGGAATTTCAGGTCACTGTCTGACAAATCCATTAACTCACAGACCCGCTACGGCGGGTTTTCTATTTTCAGGAGACAAATATGTCCTCACTGTATGAAAAATCGCAGGGTACGAAAATTCAGATCACCTCTGCGCCAGCGACACTGGATACGATTGGCGCCGCAACCTGGCTGGATTTGCACTGTACTATCAAAGAAGTCCAGTTTACTGGCGGTCAGAAGCAGGACATTGATGTCACCACGCTGTGTTCCACCGAGCAGGAAAACATCAACGGCCTGGGTGCTCAGTCAGAAATCTCTATGTCCGGTAACTTCTATGTTAACCCGGCACAGGATGCGCTGCGTGAAGCTTACGATAACGACACCACGTATGGTTTTCGGATTGTCTTCCCGTCTGGTATTGGCTTCCAGTTCCTGTCTGAAGTTCGTCAGCACACCTGGTCTTCAGGGACAAACAGCGTGGTGGCTGCAACGTTCTCGTTACGCCTGAAAGGTAAGCCGACGAAAATTGATAACGCGCTGCGCCTGACCACCGACCTGCCTGACACCAAATCTGTTACCTCTGGTGCGGCTTTATCACTGACGGTGGTAGCTGCCGGGGGAACAGCACCTTATTCCTATGTCTGGAAGAAAGGCGGCAGCGCGGTGAGTGGACAGACGGCTGCAACGTTCAACAAGGCAAACGCTGCTGCAGGTGATGCCGGTGATTACGTTTGTGAAGTTACCGACGCCTCCACACCTGCTGGAAAAGTTACCTCAGCAACCTGCGTCGTAACGGTAGCGTAATTCATCTTCTTTAATCAGGGATAAAAAATGGCTAAAAGTCTTAAAGAACTGGCACTGGCTAAAATGTCAGGCTTTCGTCATAAAATCATTACGGTCCCTGAATGGGGTGGCGTGAAGGTTGTTCTACGGGAACCTTCTGGCGAAGGTTGGCTACGCTGGCAGGAAATTGCAAAATCTGGCGCTGATGAAGAAGGCGAGGTGTCTGTATCAGAAAAAGCACACCGTAATCTTTGTGCTGACGTGGTGCTGTTCATTGATGTCCTGTGCGACACCGATAAGCAACCGGTATTCAGCGTAGACGAAGAAGAGCAGGTGCGTGAAATCTACGGCCCCGTCCATTCACGCCTGCTCAAACAGGCGCTTGACCTGATCAACAACGCGGACGAAGCGCGGGAAAAGTCTCAACCCCCGGCGTAAAGTTTCTGATGTCGCTTGCGCTCCGGATGGGGCGCACGCTCTCAGAGCTTCGGCAGAATATGACGGCAAGCGAGCTTCTGATGTGGATTGAGTACGACAGGCAAAGTCCGGTTAGCGATATTCGCGGTGACATTCAGGCCGCCCAGCTCGTCTCTGCCATCTACGGCTCACAGGGGGCGAAAGTACCGCTGGACGATGCGATCCTGCGCTGGGGTGGTGATGAACAATCAGCACCGAAGGACCCGTTTGCAGGGCTTGAGGCTGCTTTGTCAAACGCAGCGGCAACTAATTAAATGCTAAAGTCAAAAAATAGAATTTCGAATTTCCTTTGTTCATGTTTATGTATTTTAATAACCTCCTTACTTCTTGAGGTGTGAAAATGAAAAAGGTAGTTGGTATTTTATTAGTTATGTTCGCCGTTACTGGATGTAAATCTTTAGACTCAGTTAGGGCTACAAAGCCTGTAAACATTGGGGGATCTGATAAGAGCGTTAACTCATTCTCATCTTGTGTTTCTGGGAAATGGGCTGGAAATGGAACACCAGTAACTTCCTTGCCGCTTGAACATGGCATAAGCATACTCGTCCCTCAGGCAATGGGGGGTTATGACGTAGTTCTTGACGTAATAGAAAATAATGGGAAAACAAGTTACGTGCTCTACGAAAGAGTGCCCTCAATGACATCCGACTCATATGAGAAAACGGTATTATCTTGTAGATAAGAAAACATAGATAAAACAGACCCGCTCCGGCGGGTTTTTTTTCGCCTGGAGAAATGTGATGGCAACATTACGTGAATTGATTATTAAAATTTCCGCTAACTCGCAATCATTCCAGACGGAAATTTCCCGCGCCTCACGCATGGGCCAGGATTATTATCGCACCATGCAAAATGGTGGACGCCAGGCAGCAGCGGCGTCCAGAGAAACTCAGAGAGCTTTGGCTGACTTAACGGGACAACTTAATTCCGCCAAGGCGTCTGCTGTTGGTCTTGCTGGGGCATTTGCAGGAGCATATGCCACCGGCCACCTTATTTCTTTAGCTGACGAGTGGAGTTCAGTTAACGCTAGGTTAAAGCAGGCTTCAAAATCTACTGATGACTTCAAAGAGTCACAGCGCGCGCTGATGGAAATCAGTCAGCGCACCGGCACGGCATTTTCAGATAACGCCAGCCTTTTTGCCCGTTCAGCTGCTTCTATGCGTGAATATGGCTACAGTTCAGAAGAGGTACTGAAAGTAACCGAAGCTATATCGACGGGTCTTAAGTTGTCAGGCGCAAGCACGTCGGAAGCGGGTTCGGTAATCACGCAGTTCAGCCAGGCTCTGGCGCAGGGTGTTCTTCGTGGTGAGGAGTTTAACTCTGTCAACGAAAACGGTGATCGCGTTATTCGCGCACTGGCATCTGGAATGGGTGTGGCCAGGAAAGACTTAAAGGCGATGGCCGATCAGGGGCAGCTTACCGCTGATAAAGTTGTTCCGGCTTTAATAAGCCAGCTTGGAGCGTTACAGGATGAATATGGCGCGATGCCGCAAACTGTTGCATCAGCAACGACCAAAATTGAAAACGCATTTCTGGCGTGGGTAGGCGGTGCGAATGAGGCCACGGGTGCGACAAGTGCGCTTACCGGAGCATTGAATGCTATTTCAGACAATATCAATACCGTTGCCTCTGCTGCTGGCGTGCTGGCGGCCATCGGCGGTTCAAGATTTATTGGCGGCATGATTGGCGATCTTGGAAGCCAGACGGCGCAGTTGGTCGAAGCGAGAAAAAATGAAATAGCGCTTGCGGCCGCTAGGGCGAGCACGGCCACGCAATCACAGCGCAAGGCCGCCGCCGATGCTATTGCTGCTGAGCGGGCTTACCAGCTTGCCCAGTCAGAGCTTGTGCTGGCAAAGAATACTAATGCTGAGGCTACTGCCACTCAAAATGCCATAGCCAAGCGCCGGGCAATGATTACAGCAAACGCGGCACTGGTACAATCAAACAGAGCCGTCGCGGCCTCTCAGCAGGCACTTAACTCTGCAACATCAGTGCTGGGGCTTGTAAAAACTGGCGCTACAGGTTTGCTGGGGCTTGTTGGTGGTCTTCCTGGGCTTCTGATGCTGGGGGCTGGTGCCTGGTACACGATGTATCAGAATCAGGAGCAGGCACGTCGTTCCGCCCAGGAATACGCAGGTCAGATTGATGAAATTAGGCAAAAAACATCAAAAATGTCTCTGACTGAGTCGGATGAAAATCGTGGCCAAACCGTTGATGCTCTCGCTGAACAAAATCGACTTGTTGATGAGCAAGCCAAAAAAGTCCGAAATTTAAAAGATGAAATTGATAAGTTGAACTCAGCCCGTGGACAGCCAGGTATAACTAGCGTTAACGATGCGGATATTTTAAGAGCTATTGCCATCGTCACAGATCAGCTCGCTGTTGAAGAGGGGAAGTTAAATGGTATGCGAGATAAGTCTCGCGGCATCCAGCAGACTCTCGAAGAAATTGAGCGGCGGCGTAATGATTTAATACGCGAACAAGCATGGCGACAGAATGCGGCTTATCAGTCGATGATCATGATGAATGGTCAGCATACTGAATTTAACCGTCTGCTGGGGCTTGGCAACCAACTTCTCATGGCACGTCAGGGTCTGGCTAACTTACCGCTCAGACTTCCTCAGGCAGACCTCGATAAAAAGCAGATCGATGCCCTCGAAAAGAGTCGCCGGGATCTGGAGTTGTCACGCTTGAAGGGTGAGGCCAAAGAGCGCCTGCGGCTAAGTTATGCCGCCGATGACCTGGGGTTAACCAGTGATCCACAATTCCAGACAGGCCGTCAGGAGTTGATTAATAACGGTCTTGCTGAATGGCGGAATAATGAGGCCAACAAACCTAAGGCGAAGGGCGGTAAAACCGAAGGCGAGAAAACCGAGGATGTGTATAAGCGCCTTATCAAGCAGCAAAAAGAGCAGATCGCCCTGCAAGGCCAGAATACTGAACTGGCGAAGGTTAAATACCAGGTCAGCCAGGGGGAACTTGCTTCTTTGACGGAAGCCCAGAAAAAGACGGTATTGCAGAATGCTGCGCTGATTGATCAGGTTAAATTGCGTGAGCAACTGCGAAATTACGAAGCCAACCTTGCTGACAGCAACGCCAGCGCTCGCGCAGCCAATGAAGCGCAACTGCTGGGCTACGGGCAGGGAACCAGGTTCCGTGAAAGACTTCAGGAGCAGTTCAATCTGCGTAAGGAGTTCGAGCAGAAGAATACCGATCTTCTCCGCCAGCGTCAGGCTGGTGAAATCGACGAGACGTTCTATCAGCAGGGGCTGGCACTTAATAAGCGCTACCTCGAAGAGCGCCTGCGCGACCAGGAGGGATATTACGCAGCTTCTGATGCGCAGCGTGACGACTGGATGACGGGACTGTCTGAGGGTTATGCGAACTGGGTGGACGAAGCTACTGATTATTCTTCCATGGCCGCTGACGGCATGAAGCAGGCCATGGGTGGCGCGGTCACCACGATCACCGACATGCTCAATGGCAACGTTGATAGCTGGAAGGACTGGGGCGTCAGCGTACTGAAGATTATCCAGAACGTCCTGGTGAATATGGCTGTTGCTAATGGCGTTAGCTCAATTGGTTCACTGTTCAGTTTTGGTGCCTCGTCAGCCGCTACCGCCAGCAGCGGTACCGCTATTCAGAATGCTGGCGCGAACTTTACCTTTAATGCGAAGGGTAATGTTTACGACTCTCCGTCCCTGAGCGCTTACAGCAATGGCGTTTTTCAGACGCCTCAGCTGTTTGCTTTTGCCAAAGGTGCAGGGGTTTTTGCCGAAGCTGGTCCGGAAGCCATTATGCCGCTTACGCGCGCCGCTGATGGTTCGCTTGGCGTTCGGGCTGTTGGCACTCCTCAGGTCTCCGGTGGTATGCCTTCAGTTAACTTCGGCGATATCAATATTCAGGGTGGATCACCACAGGCAGCCAGTCAGGGAACAACCGGCGCTGCTGGTAGACAACTGAAAGATGCCATCACTGGCGTCATTAACGAACAGGCCAGCATGCCGGGCTCGCCTCTGTGGCGATTAATCAAGGGGGTTTAACCATGGCAGTCGAAACATTTAGATGGTGCCCAAAGATTGCCTCTCAGGTTGATACAAATTTTCGTACACGAAAGGCACAGTTTGGCGATGGCTATGCGCAGGTGTCCGGGGACGGTATCAACCCGGTAACATCTCAATGGAGCGTGAGTTTTACCGGCGATGAGGCTTACATTCAGGCCATTAAAAACTTTCTCAACAGACATGCCGGGTGGAAATCATTTATCTGGAAGTCGCCGCTTGAGCCATCAGGCTTATGGCGCGCGGAATCCTTTCAGATATCTACACACGGCAACAAAAAATACACCCTCAGCAGCACATTCACACAGGCATACCACCCATGAGTATTTCATCTGATGTCCAGAAACTGGAGCCGGGTAAGCGCGTCCGCCTGATCGAGGTGGACGGCTCAGCTTTCGGTGCAGGTATTCTTCGCTTTCACAACGAGACAATCCCGCATACCGAGGCAGAAATCATCGCCGCAGGCGGCGACGAGTCAAAACTTGAGCCGAAGTCGGTGTGGTGGCAGGGGCAGGAGTATGGCGCGTGGCCGTATGAACTGACCGGCATATCTGTCAGCAGTGACGGCCAGTGTTCACGACCGTCTCTCACCGTTGCAAACATCAGCGGCACGATTGGCGCGCTGTGCCGAAGATTTCAGGGGATGGCTAAAGCAAAGGTGATCATCCATGACACCTTCGCACACTATCTGGACGCCAGAAACTTCCCTGATGGGAACCAGACTGCGAATCCCAACGAGGAGCGCAAACAGGTTTATTACATCGACCGTAAATCAGGATCAGACGATGAAACCGTAGAATTTGAGCTTTCCAGTCCAGCCGATCTGCGCGGGCAACTCATTCCGACCCGGCAAATTCAGCCAATGTGCACGTGGTGCATGCGTGGCTGGTACAAAACCGGGAACGGCTGCACCTACGCCGGGCAAAACGGCTGGTTCGATAAAGACGGCAATCGGGTGGACGATCCTTCACAGGATGTTTGCTCCGGATTGCTGTCAACGGGCTGTAAACCTCGCTTCGGAGAGAATGAACAGCTGGATTATGGCGGGTTCCCCGGCGCTTCACTTCTGAGAGGATAATCATGCGCGACAAAACAGTTAGCGCCATTCTGGCGCATGCCGCCGCATCCTTCCCCGAGGAGTGCTGTGGCGTGGTTATTCAGAAGGGGCGGGTGGAGAAATACATCCCCTGCAAAAATAATGCTGAGTCGCCGACTGAGCAATTTGAACTCAATCCTGAGGATTATGCGGCCGCCGAAGAGCAGGGAACTGTGGTGGCGATCGTCCACAGTCACCCCGGAGACGGGGCAACAACCCAGCCGAGTGAACTCGACATGCTGATGTGTGATGCCACGGAACTGCCCTGGATTATTGCATCGTGGCCTGAGGGCGACATTCGCACCGTCATGCCTCGCGGAGACCGTCCCCTCACAGGGCGCCAGTTTGTACTCGGGCATGCAGACTGCTGGTCTCTCATTATGGACTATTTCCGCATCGAACACGGCATTGAACTGCCCAACTACAGCGTAGATCGGCACTGGTGGGAGCAGGGTGAAAACCTCTATATGGACAACTGGCAGGAATGCGGTTTCCGTGAGTACGACGGTCCAGCTCAGCCCGGTGACATGGTTATCATGCAGGTACAGTCCACCGTCCCGAACCATGCCGGGATTTTGCTTGATGGCAACATGCTACTGCATCACATGTATGGCCAGCTAAGCCAGCGTATTCCCTACGGTGGTTATTACCGTGACCGTACCATCAAAATTCTGCGTTATAAGGATTTGATGTAATGGAAAGAAAAACCGTTATCAAACTCAGCGGCTCAATGGCTCAGCGATTTGGCAGGACGCATCGCCGCGCACTAACGTCTGCCAGCGAAGTGTTCAGGGCGCTTTCTAACACCATTGACGGCTTTGATGCTTATCTGCGTGAAGCTCGGGCAAAGGGACTGGATTTTGTTATTTTCCGGGATCGTCGCAATATCGGGCACGAAGAGTTTGAACTCCTGGGACCGGGTGATGAGTTAAGAATAATCCCTGTGATAAGGGGTAGTAAAAGAGCTGGAGTTTTCCAGGCGTTGCTCGGAACGGCTCTGGTCGCTGCTGCCATATGGATGCCGGGAGTTAGTATCGCAGCAAGTAACATCATGTTTCCCGTTGGTGCCGCAATGGCCGTTGGTGGTGTAGTGCAAATGCTCTCTCCTCAGGTTTCAGGCCTGCGAATGCGTCAGGAACCTGATAACAAACCCTCCTATGCGTTTGGTGGGCCAGTTAACACAACAGCATCTGGCAATCCCGTCCCCCTGCTTTATGGGCAACGCGAAATTGGCGGCGCAATTATATCCGCCGGGGTTTATGCAGAAGATCAGCAATAAACCAAACCACGTACTATAAGCCACCTGACGGTGGCTTTTTTTATGGACGCGATATGACGACGACAATCATCAAAGGCCGCGGTAAAGGTGGCAGCAATCAGACCAGAACGCCCGTGGAAGCACCGGACAGCATTCAGTCCATTGCGAGGGCAAAGGTGCTGATTGCTCTTGGAGAGGGTGAGTTCGCTGGCGGACTTGATGGTAAAAACATTTTTCTTGGTGACTCTTCTTCATACACGCCCCTTCAGAACGCCGACGGAAGTTATAACTTCAATAATGTAAAATATGAGTTCCGTTCCGGTACTCAGGACCAGGACTACATTCAGGGCTTCCCCGGCATTGAAAACGAGATTCAGGTTTCATACGAGCTGAAACAGGCCGTGCCGTACGTTCGCGCGGTATCCAACACGCAGCTCTCTGCGCTGCGAATTCGCCTGGGATGGCCAACTCTTTTACTCCAGAAAAACAACGGCGATAAAGTCGGCACCCGCGTTGAGTATGCTATCGATCTGTCGGTCGATGGTGGGCCGTATGAAACGGTGATTAACGGTGCTGTTGATGACAAAACCACGTCGCTTTATGAGCGCAGCCACCGCGTCAATCTTCCAAAAGCCTCGACTGGATGGCAGTTGCGGGTTCGCAGAATCACGCCGGATTCCACGAGCGTGAATGTCGTGGACATCATGCGCGTTGTGGCCGTTACTGAAATTATTGACGCCAAACTTCGCTACGTTAACACAGCTCTGCTGTATGTAGAGTTTGACGCAAAGCAGTTCCCCAATGGCATTCCTCAGGTTGTGTGCAATCCGAAAGGGCGAATCATCCGTGTACCTGACACGTATGATCCTGAAACCCGTACTTACTCTGGTACATGGGAGGGCGTATTTAAATGGGCATGGACGGATAATCCAGCCTGGATATATTACGACATCATCCTGAACGAGCGTTTCGGGCTGGGTCAAAGAATCGACGCGACTCAGATAGACAAATGGGAGCTATATCGCATCGCTCAGTATTGCGATCAGCCGGTACCAGACGGCAGGGGCGGCAGCGGGACGGAGCCTCGCTTTCGTTGTAACGTTTATATTCAGGACCGTAATGACGCCTGGACCGTACTTCGTGATCTGGCGGGTATATTTCGCGGCATGGCGTACTGGGGCGACAACAAGATGTATGTCCTCGCCGATATGCCCCGCGATGTGTGGCACATCTATAACCACTCCAGTGTTGTTGAAGGAAAATTTACCTTTGCAGACCCGAGTGAAACCACCCGAAATACCGCCGCGCTAGTGAACTGGTCAGATCCAGCTAACCACTATAAGGACACGCCTGAGCCAGTTTACGATAACGATCTGGCCATGCGCTTCGATTATCGTCAGCTTGAAATGACCGCAATCGGCTGCACAAGGCAGTCAGAGGCAAACCGGCGCGGGCGCTGGGCGCTGCTTACTAACGGTATCGGCGAGGTGGTGACCTTCAGCACGGGCATGGATGTCCCCCCTGTCGGGGAGGTGATCGGCGTGGCTGCCAACGAGCTGGCCGGAAGAACCATTGGCGGCAGAGTGAGTGCGGTTAACGGTCGCAACATAACTCTCGATCGCGCTGCTGATGTGAAAGCGGGGAACAGGCTGTTTTTGAATCTGCCATCAGGCATAGCTCAGGCCAGAACCGTTCAGGCCGTTAACGGAAACACAGTCACTGTAACCACATCCTACAGCGAAACGCCTGAGGCTGAATGTAACTGGGGTGTTGATTCTGACGATCTGTTTATTGCGCTTTTTCGTGTTACGGGAACGCGGGATAACAATGATGGCACTTTCGAAGTCACCGGAACGACATACAACCCTGACATCTATCCTGCCGTTGACACCGGAGCAAGACTGGACGAGCGTCCTATCAGTGTCATTCCTCCGGGTGTTCAGACTCCTCCAGGAAATATTGTCGTAGACAGTTACTCTACGGTTAACCAGAACATTGCGATTACCACTATGCGCGTCGCTTGGGATGCTGTTCAGGGTGCAGTTGCGTACGAGGCGGAATGGCGGCGTGACAGCGGAAACTGGGTAACCGTGCCCCGAACGTCTTCTCTCGGCTTTGAAGTGCAGGGTATCTACTCGGGTCGCTATCTGGTCCGCGTTAGGGCGGTGAACACCAGCGACGTTTCATCAGTCTGGGCGATATCATCAGAAGTAAATCTTACAGGCAAGGTGGGAAATCCACCGAAACCTGTCGGCTTTGCGACAACTCCGATCAACTGGGGGATTCGCCTGAACTGGGGATTCCCGGCTAACACCGGGGACACACTGAAAACGGAAATTCAGTACACCGCGAACAGTGATTTCTCTAATCCTCTTTTGCTGTCGGATGTGCCTTATCCGTCTGCCGAATACACCCAACTGGGTTTAAAAGCGGGGCAGGAATTCTGGTACCGAGCGCAGCTGGTAGACAGAACGGGTAATGAATCAGGCTGGACCGACTGGATTCGTGGTGAATCCAACGCGAATGCTGACGACTACCTGGGCGATATTGCCGATGATTTTCTGACGTCTACCGATGGCGACCGCCTGACAAGCGACATTGATACCAATCTGGAAGCTGCGTTGCAGAATGCGCTGGCCAACCATGGAACGGTGGAACATCAGTGGGCGCAGTACGGCGAGGTGCGTGCGGATATTCTGGTGGTTAAAACGACCATTGCGCAGGTCGATAAGGCTATGGCTGAAATGTCGACGCAGGTGCAGGCGCAGTTCAATGATGTGACTGCCGCGCTGGAAGATAAGCTCACCGCCGTGGTTGATGCGACCGGGGCATCTGCAATTTACACTCTTAAAACCGGAGTTCGAATAAACGGTGTGATGTATAACGCCGGGATGTCGATTGCCGTGCTGGCAGAAGCGGGTAAGCCGGTAGTCACCCGTGTCGGGTTTAACGCCAACCAGTTCGTCCTGATGAGTGGCAGCGGTGATACGCAATATTCACCCTTTGCTGTTGTTAATGGACAGGTGTTTATCAGCGATGCGTTTATTCAGAATGGCAGTATAACAAGCGCCAAAATTGCTAACGCCGCAATTAACAATGCAAAAATATCAGGTTCTATCTGGTCAGAAGGTTACAAAGTTGAAAATCAGGGTGGGTGGTGTCTTTCTAAAGCCGACAACAATCTTTCATTTACGGGGCCGGAAGGTCGTTTGCTTGTGCAGATTGGTAAACTAACAGGAGTGGCTCCCAATGTCTGATTTTGGATTTGCCTCATGGGACGCTAACGGCGTCCCGAATAACTATGGCATTAAACCTGTAACCGTGGTGGGTATCATCGATCTTGCTTTAGGTCAGAAAACGGGAAGCTACCAGTTCAGTCTGGAGCCTGGTTTAAAGGTTGGTTTTGCGGTTGGTACTCTGGAGGATAAAGGGACAATAAGTTATACAGACAAAAGAAGCATTATTGCCTCAGGAAACACCATAACAATACAGCCTTCTGGTGGTGATGGTATTAACGATTACCCGGCAATGAAGGTGCAGTTAATCGTGTTTGCGGAGGCTGTATAAATGGCTAAATATGGCGCATTGATTTCATTACATAACGGAAATCCTTTTATCACGCCTGATTCCACACCAATGACGCTTTACCGAAAAGTAACGGCAAACTCAACTTTTGGGGGGAGCTTTAATAGTGCTTCGGTGTCAGTGACTATCGACGGTCAGAAGGGAGGGATTGCATTTGCAAGAACCAGCGCCCCGGCGAAAATATCAGCTTCAAAAAGTGGCAACACGTTCAGTGTTGATGCGTCTAATTACAGAGGTTCGGCTTTCGTTCTGGAGGCGTATTTTTTTGCTATATATCCGCTCACCCTTCCGGCCTGGGGTGTGGCTATATGGGATGCCGAAGGGACACTGGTACTTACGAATGAGTCCCGGGTATTAAGCGACCTTACAACTATAGGCTCACCCGGCGCTGCAAAGGGTGGGCTTAACATCGATACATACATGGCAAGCAAATGGGCCGTAAATCCGATGGGGCTGGGGTCTGTTCTTCTGCATGCTGGTTCAGCACCTGGCGGGCAACCAATAATCCAGCCTGTGGATGTGGGAACGGGGTGCTTCAATGAAGGTGCGGGAACAAGAATAAAAGGACTTTCATCAACAACAGCAAGTGGTTCTTCAGTCGGAACGACGAATAGCGGGATTGTAATAACGGCGATAAACACAACTGCATATGATTAAATTGATCGATTTAAACGTTCAATTTAAGAATATTGATCCATTAAAACTGTTTCTAATATTTAGTGTCGTTGGTTATTTTTGTTTAAATAATTAACTCTGGTGTCGAAATGAAAAATATAATTATTCCCGTTATTGTTTGTCTGGCGCTTTCTGCGTGTTCAGTTCCTGTACTGGAGAAACAGAAGCCAGTTTGTCAGGCTGAGTCTGTACTTGGCGGACAGCCACAGTTAGTACAGATTTACGGTGTGCGAAAAGTTGCAAATCAGACTGAGTACAGAGCCGGTTATCCATTTAACTGGCGATGGGTGAATAAAAATAACTTCACCAGTTCGAATTGCCCTTAATGACTTACTAAAAATAACCCGCTCCGGCGGGTTTTTTATTATCTGAATTCAGGAGATATCCATGTCAGCAGGAACCTTAACTCTGACGAATAACTCTGCCCTGATATCAGGGGCAGGGACTTCATTCACTACCGAACTGACCGCTGGCGATTTTATTGTTGTCACTGTCGGTGGTATTCCCTATACGCTCCCGGTTAAATCAGTGGAAAGCGGTACAGCGTTGACGCTGATAAGCAATTTCACCGGGCCAACACAATCTGGTGCGGCCTGGTCAGCTGTTCCTCGTGTTGCGCTGAATATGGTTACCGCAGCGCTGGTGGCTCAGAGTGCGGAAGCGCTTCGTGGCCTGAACTACGATAAACAGAACTGGCAGCAGTTCTTCACCGCTACAGGTGATGTAACCATCACACTTCCAGACAACAGCCAGACAACTGGACCATCAGCGAAAAAATTAATCAGTAGCGTGGGTGGCAAAGCTGATAAAACAGATCTGGATAAAAAGGCAGACTCATATTTTCCGAATTTTACCGGGAAAATGAATTTTGATGGAGGTGCCGCATCAATACACCAGTCATCAGGTGTGATGATTATGGGTACTGCCGGCGTTGACCGCTTGCAGCTGAGCTCGAATGGAATTTATTTAGTCAGCGTCATGGATGCGGCGGGGGGGTATCGTTCACGTCAGGGGCAAAGTGGGGCGACAACATCAAACGTCTGGAATTTTCACTGGAACGGCTCACTCAATGCATGGGTTGATTCGTCTAACGTCGGTCAGGTGTCACTTGTCACTACATCAGATAAATTTCTGAAGAAAGACATAATTTATCAGTCAGATGAATCGCCAACATTTTACATCCAATGCCTTGATGAGGTATTGCGCTGGAAACCTGCATTATTCAAATATAAAAAGCGCGGGGTTATTCCGGAATCTGATGAGAAGCTCGGGTTTATTGCAAACGACCTTGTTGAAGTATCACCCGAGTGTGTTACCGGAGATGGTTTGAAAGAAGACTTTGATCCACTCAACCCAGTCGGGGCGTATAGTCTGAACGAAGTCGCAATGCTTGCAAAACTGACCGGAGCAATTCAGGCATTGCAGAAACAAATTACTGAACTTCAGGGCAGTAGGGTGTGATGCCTTTCTTGTGATATGAATTGCCGCAGTCACGTCGTATGCAGAACGGGCTGCGGCAGACCGTCACTTAATCTGAAACCAGCCACATATCAGCCTCTTCAAACATTTCCTGAACAGTACGGTTTATCTGTTCTTTCTCATGCTTGCTGGCGTCAGTGTTGATCGCCGGCAATGTCATCATCGGTTTAACCCGGACATCAGCGCCGGGGAAAATCCGGTGAACCCTCTTGGTCAACTCGCCCAGAATGATATCTTTTGCACCGGGCAGACCATCAAAATTCCTTTTGTCATAAACGAGTTCCACGAACATTGATTATTGCTCCTTTACTGGATTAATATACAGTTAATATTGTCTGGTTATTTATACAGTGTCAAGGCAGGTAACGAGGCATGGCGGGTGGTTATCTTGGGGCATATTTGGGACAAAAATGTCTGCTTTGGGGCATTTTGGGGCATGATTGGGACGTTATAACACATATGAATTTTACCGAACTTCATACGATGTCAATTTTTAATGTGTTGAATATACTAAAGAAAACACATGCTCTTGGGCGTTCTTTAGTGATTTTTAAAATACCCGCGTCACGCAGTTAAAGTGGCGGGCATACTCTTCAAGGCTTGTGATCCCCAAACGCACCCATTTTGGATGCGACCACTGGGGTAAACCGATATAGATCATAGCGCTTGCAAAATCTCCTCCACGCTGCGAACGCGCGCAATGCGGGGGAAAATGTGAGTCATGCTACCCTGGTGTTGCTCAGCACTGGCGGCGCTACAGGCATCCTCTGCAATGATAAGACTGAAACCCAGCTCCCACGCATTTCGCGCCGTCGACTCAACGCCAATGTTCGTAGAGATGCCGCACAGGACGATGGTATCGATACCCCGGCGACGCAGCTGTAATTCCAGATCGGTGCCATAGAAGGCTCCCCACTGGCGTTTGGTTACTTCGAGATCGCTGGTGCATTTACCCAGAGCAGCCGGGTAATTCCACCAGTTTTCGGGCAACGCTTTTGCTGGAGTCTGAGCATCTACTGGTTGTTTCAGTGCTTCGGCGTAATCGTCAGACCACCCGACGCGCACCATTACCACCGGGGAACCGTGGGTACGGAATTTTTCCGCCAACTGCGCGGTGCGGGCAACCACAGCGTGTGCCGTATGAGGTCCGCCAGCGAAAGGCAGGATCCCTTCCTGTAAGTCAATCACGACAAGGGCAGTTGTTTTTGCGTTCAGTTCCAGCATGTTCACTCCAGTAAAAAATAGAATTCCGTTACACCTTAAGCGCGAATCAGTGTGAAAGGGGCGACAATTTTTGTTATTTTTTGTGAGATTACGCAATGCCCGTCCAGGAAACAGGCGTACAGTCAGTACCGGACTAAGAGTCTATCCCAGTAGGCTCTTATCGTGCGGCAGAATTTCCAGTATAATAGCCGCCTTTTTTCATTCAGTTGTGACATTCAGCTAAAGCTGCGACTTCGTCATCTGCGAGACAGGTGACAATCCGCCTGCGGCAAAGTTAAGGGATATCTCATGCGTACAGAATATTGCGGACAGCTACGTCTGTCCCACGAGGGGCAGCAGGTGACTCTGTGTGGTTGGGTCAACCGTCGTCGTGATCTTGGTAGCCTGATCTTCATCGATATGCGCGACCGCGAAGGTATCGTGCAGGTATTTTTCGATCCGGATCGTGCGGACGCGTTAAAGCTGGCCTCTGAACTGCGTAATGAGTTCTGCATCCAGGTTACGGGCACCGTGCGTGCGCGTGACGCGAAAAACGTCAACGCCGAGATGGCGACGGGCGAAATTGAAGTGCTGGCCTCCGATCTGACCATCATCAACCGTTCAGACTCGCTGCCGTTGGACTCTAACCACGTCAACACCGAAGAAGCGCGACTGAAGTATCGCTATTTAGATCTGCGTCGCCCTGAAATGGCGCAGCGCCTGAAAACGCGTGCCAAAATTACCAGTCTGGTGCGTCGTTTTATGGACGACCACGGCTTCCTCGACATCGAAACACCGATGCTGACCAAAGCGACGCCGGAAGGCGCGCGCGATTACCTGGTACCTTCTCGCGTACATAAAGGTAAATTCTACGCGCTGCCGCAATCACCTCAGTTGTTTAAACAACTGCTGATGATGTCTGGCTTTGACCGCTACTATCAGATCGTAAAATGCTTCCGTGATGAAGACTTACGTGCTGACCGTCAGCCTGAATTTACCCAGATCGACGTTGAGACTTCCTTCATGACCGCACCGCAGGTGCGTGAAGTGATGGAAGCGCTGGTGCGTAATCTGTGGCTGGAAGTTAAAGGGGTGGATCTGGGTGATTTCCCGATCATGACCTTTGCCGAAGCTGAGCGTCGTTACGGTTCCGATAAACCAGACCTGCGTAACCCGATGGAGCTGGTTGACGTTGCCGATCTGGTGAAAGACGTTGAGTTCGCAGTGTTCTCTGGTCCGGCAAACGATGCGAAAGGCCGCGTAGCTGCTCTGCGTGTACCGGGCGGTGCCGCACTGAGCCGTAAGCAAATTGACGATTACGGCAACTTTATTAAGATTTACGGCGCGAAAGGTCTGGCTTACATCAAAGTCACCGAGCGTGCGAAAGGTCTGGAAGGTATCACCAGCCCGGTTGCTAAGTTCCTGAACGCAGAAATCGTGGAAGCGATTCTGGCGCGTACCGGTGCGCAAGACGGCGACATGATTTTCTTCGGTGCCGACAACAAGAAAGTGGTTGCCGACGCGATGGGCGCGCTGCGTCTGAAACTGGGTAAAGACCTGAACATTACCGACGAAGCCAAATGGGCGCCGCTGTGGGTTATCGACTTCCCAATGTTTGAAGACGATGGTGAAGGCGGACTGACCGCAATGCACCATCCGTTCACCGCGCCGAAAGATATGACAGCTGCTGAGCTGAAAGCTGCGCCGGAAGACGCGGTTGCTAACGCATACGATATGGTTATCAACGGCTACGAAGTGGGCGGCGGTTCCGTGCGTATTCACAACGGCGACATGCAGCAGACCGTATTTGGTATTCTGGGCATTAACGAGCAAGAGCAGCGTGAGAAATTCGGCTTCCTGCTGGATGCGCTAAAATATGGTACACCACCGCATGCGGGCCTGGCGTTTGGTCTGGACCGTCTGACTATGCTGCTGACCGGTACTGACAACATTCGTGACGTTATTGCTTTCCCGAAAACCACTGCTGCAGCGTGTCTGATGACTGAAGCGCCGAGCTTTGCCAACGAAGCTGCGCTGGCGGAACTGAGCATTCAGGTTGTTAAGAAGGCCGAGAATAACTGATATGACATACAAACAGCCTGTCTCGGTGTTAGTCGTGATTTATGCAAAGGACACCGGGAGAGTGCTGATGTTACAGCGACGCGACGATCCTGATTTCTGGCAGTCGGTCACCGGCAGCCTTGAAGAGGGTGAAACCGCGTCGCAAGCCGCTATGCGCGAAGTAAAGGAAGAGGTCGCCATTGATGTTGCATCTGAGCAACTGACCTTAATTGACTGTCAGCGCACGGTGGAGTTTGAGATTTTTAGCCATTTACGTCATCGCTATGCACCGGGAATTGAACGAAATACTGAATCCTGGTTTTGCCTGGCACTTCCCTCAGAACGAGAGATCGTGTTCACCGAACATCTGACCTATCGTTGGGTTAATGCGGTTGAAGCCGCCCAATTAACCAAGTCGTGGAGTAACCGGCAGGCGATTGAAGAGTTTGTAATTAACGTCGCCTGAAAAGGCGCGCTTTTTGGAGATATTATTTATGGCAGGTCATAGTAAATGGGCCAACACCAGACACCGTAAAGCAGCGCAGGATGCTAAACGCGGTAAAATTTTCACCAAAATAATTCGTGAGCTGGTGACGGCGGCAAAACTCGGCGGCGGCGATCCGGACGCTAACCCGCGTCTGCGTGCAGCGGTTGATAAAGCGCTGGCTAACAACATGACCCGTGACACCCTGAACCGTGCAATCGCGCGCGGTGTGGGTGGTGATGAAGATTCCAACATGGAAACCATCATCTATGAAGGTTATGGTCCTGGCGGTACAGCCGTTATGATTGAATGTCTGTCTGACAACCGTAACCGTACTGTTGCGGAAGTGCGTCACGCGTTCACGAAAACGGGCGGCAACCTCGGTACCGACGGTTCCGTGGCTTACCTGTTCAGCAAAAAAGGCGTGATCTCCTTTGAACAAGGCGACGAAGACGCCATCATGGAAGCGGCGCTGGAAGCAGGTGCTGAAGACGTGGTGACCTTCGACGACGGCGCAATTGACGTTTACACCGCGTGGGAAGAGATGGGTAAAGTGCGTGACGCGCTGGAAGCGGCGGGTCTGAAAGCGGACGCGGCTGAAGTGTCTATGATTCCATCCACCAAAGCAGATATGGATGCAGAAACAGCGCCGAAGTTGTTGCGTCTGATCGATATGCTGGAAGACTGCGACGACGTGCAGGAAGTTTACCATAACGGCGAGATCTCTGATGAGGTTGCAGCTACCTTAGAATGAGGTGGCTGTACCGCAACCTGACAGGAGGTGCGTGATGTCTATCATTCTCGGCATTGACCCGGGGTCGCGCATCACCGGTTATGGCGTTATTCGTCAGGTCGGCAGACAGCTGACCTACCTCGGCAGCGGTTGTATCCGCACCAAAGTCGACGATCTCCCGTCACGTTTGAAGTTAATTTACGCGGGCGTGACGGAAATCATCACCCAGTTCCAGCCGGACTATTTTGCCATTGAGCAGGTCTTTATGGCGAAGAACGCTGACTCGGCGCTAAAGCTTGGACAGGCACGCGGCGTGGCAATCGTTGCGGCGACCAATCAGGATCTACCGGTCTTTGAATACGCGGCCCGCCAGGTAAAACAGACTGTGGTGGGGATCGGTAGTGCGGAAAAAAGCCAGGTCCAGCATATGGTGCGCACGCTGCTAAAACTCCCGGCGAATCCGCAAGCGGATGCCGCGGATGCGCTGGCGATTGCTATTACCCACTGCCATGTCAGTCAGAATGCCATGCAAATGAGCGAGTCGAGGCTGAATTTGGCGCGAGGTCGATTACGTTAGTGACAAATGAGGCTGGATATCTATCCAGCCTTTTTTTATGATAGCGCATTACCTTTTAGCCCTTAACGCAGGAGCGTCACGTGATAGGCAGACTCAGAGGCATCATTATTGAAAAACAACCCCCGCTGGTCCTTCTGGAAACGGGTGGGGTAGGCTATGAAGTGCACATGCCAATGACCTGTTTCTACGAGTTGCCGGAAGCCGGGCAGGAAGCGATTATCTTCACCCATTTTGTGGTGCGTGAAGACGCTCAACTGCTGTATGGCTTTAACAACAAGCAAGAGCGCACGCTGTTTAAAGAGTTAATCAAAACCAATGGCGTGGGGCCGAAGCTGGCGCTGGCGATCCTCTCCGGAATGTCTGCGCAGCAGTTTGTTAATGCCGTTGAGCGCGAAGAGCTTGGCGCGTTAGTGAAATTACCGGGCATTGGTAAGAAAACCGCAGAGCGTTTGATTGTTGAAATGAAAGACCGCTTTAAAGGCCTGCATGGTGACCTCTTTACCCCGGCGGCGGATCTGGTTCTGACCTCTCCGGCCAGTCCGACAACGGACGACGCCGAGCAGGAAGCGGTTGCTGCGCTGGTGGCGTTGGGCTATAAACCACAAGAAGCCAGCCGCATGGTGAGCAAAATTGCCCGCCCTGATGCCAGCAGTGAAACCCTGATTCGTGAAGCGCTTCGCGCGGCATTGTGAGGTAAAGGATGATTGAAGCAGATCGCCTGATTTCGGCTGTCAGCACGACCCCTGAAGACCTGGTGGATCGTGCGATCCGCCCTAAATTGCTGGAAGAGTATATTGGCCAGCCTCAGGTCCGTTCGCAAATGGAGATTTTTATCCAGGCGGCGAAGCTGCGTGGTGACGCTCTCGATCACCTGCTGATTTTCGGTCCTCCAGGTCTTGGTAAAACCACGCTTGCCAATATTGTCGCCAATGAAATGGGCGTTAATCTGCGCACCACGTCCGGTCCGGTACTGGAAAAAGCGGGTGACCTGGCGGCAATGCTTACCAACCTTGAACCCCACGATGTGCTGTTTATCGATGAAATCCATCGTCTTTCACCGGTGGTGGAAGAGGTGCTGTATCCGGCGATGGAAGATTATCAGCTGGATATCATGATTGGTGAAGGGCCGGCTGCACGTTCGATCAAGATCGATCTGCCACCGTTTACGCTAATCGGGGCGACGACGCGCGCCGGGTCGTTAACGTCTCCGTTGCGTGACCGTTTTGGTATTGTACAGCGCCTGGAATTCTATCAGGTGGCTGATCTGCAGCACATTGTAGGACGCAGTGCGCGTTTTATGGGCCTGGAAATGAGCGATGAAGGCGCGCTGGAAGTGGCACGCCGCGCTCGCGGTACGCCGCGTATCGCCAACCGCTTATTACGCCGGGTACGTGATTTCGCCGAAGTGAAGCATGACGGCACGATTTCAGCAGATATCGCCGCTCAGGCGCTGGATATGCTCAATGTGGATGCGGAAGGATTTGATTATATGGACCGTAAGTTGCTGCTGGCGGTTATCGACAAATTCTTTGGCGGACCGGTCGGACTGGATAACCTGGCAGCGGCGATCGGGGAAGAGCGTGAAACCATTGAGGACGTGCTTGAGCCATATCTGATTCAGCAAGGTTTTCTGCAGCGTACGCCGCGTGGACGTATGGCAACCGTGCGCGCCTGGAACCATTTTGGCATTACGCCGCCACAGATGCCTTAATGCATGATGTCGCTACGCTTATAAGGCCTGGGCGATTTTGTAGGCCCGGTAAGCGCAGCGCCACCGGGCAACGCATGCTTAGCTCGCTTGCTTTTTCATCATGCTGAAAATAAACAGCAGCGCGGCACACAGCACCACGGAGGGACCTGCCGGGGTGTCATAGAAGGCCGAGAAGGTCAGCCCACCTGTAACCGCTATCATTCCCACACCAACGGCAACTCCTGCCATCTGTTCCGGCGTACGGGCAAAGCGACGGGCGGTCGCCGCAGGGATAATAAGCAGCGAGGTGATAATCAACGCCCCGACAAACTTCATCGCCACGCCAATCGTTAACGCCGTAACCAGCATCAGCAGCAGCTTCACGCGTTGCAGCTTCACGCCATCGACAAATGCCAGATCCGGACTGATGGTCATCGACAGCAGGTTACGCCACTGCCAGAACAGAATCGCCAGAACAATAACCACGCCGATGGCGATGGAGATAAGATCTTCAGGCGTCACGGCGAGCAAATCACCAAACAGGTATGCCATCAGATCCACACGGATGTTGGACATCAGGCTGACGACAACCAGCCCCAGCGACAATGCACTATGCGCCATAATGCCCAGTAAGGTATCGATCGCAAGGTGAGGGCGCTTTTCAAGCCATACCAGACCACCAGCCAGCAACAAAGTGACGGCGATAACCGCATAGAAAGGGTTTACATCCAGCAGCAGGCCAAAGGCGACTCCCAGCAGCGAAGCGTGGGCCAGCGTATCACCGAAATAAGACATTCGACGCCAGACCACAAACGAGCCGAGTGGGCCAGCAGCACAGGCCAGCATGATCCCGGCTAACCAACCGGGTAATAACAATTCAATCATGAGTGACCATTTCCCCGGCGTAAGACGATACGACCCTGTAAATCGTGGCGGTGGTTGTGATTATGACGGTAAATTCCGAGTTGTTCGGCGCCGCGTTGCCCGAACATTGAGATGAATTCCGGGTGCATGGAAACCACTTCCGGTGCACCGGAACAGCAAATATGATGGTTCAGGCACAGTACTTCATCGGTTTTGGCCATCACCAGATGCAGGTCATGGGAAACCATCAGTACGGCGCAATCCAGTTCACGTCGCAACTGGTCGATAAGGTCGTACAGTGCGACCTGCCCATTGACATCCACGCCCTGGGTCGGCTCATCGAGCACCAGTAGCTGAGGTTTATTCAATAAAGCACGGGCTAACAGGACGCGTTGCGTTTCCCCGCCAGAGAGCTTTTGCATCGGCGCATTCATCAGATGTCCGGCCTGAACGCGCTTCAGTGCCGGAAGGATATCCTCTTTTTTGGTGCCGGGACGTAAGCGCATAAACCGACTTACCGTCAGCGGAAGCGTAGTATCGAGGTACAGTTTTTGCGGTACATAGCCAATCCGCAATTGGCCATTACGCTTGATAACTCCCTCATCAGCCGCTACCAGTCCTAATACAACGCGCACCAGCGTAGACTTCCCGGCACCATTTGGGCCGAGAAGCGTTAAAATTTTACCGGGTCGAAGTTCAAGCGATACGTCAGACAGGACGCGGCGTTGACCATAAGAGACCGAGACATTTTCCAGTGAAACCAAAGTCGTCATATCAATTTTAGTCTTGCAGAAGTTATAGAATGTTATAATATCACATTTCTTACATTCATTACGATGATTGGTCGCATTATGTTACATAAAAATACGCTTCTTTTCGCAGCATTATCCGCTGCTCTTTGGGGTAGTGCAACACAGGCAGCAAATGCTGCTGTGGTGGCCTCGCTCAAGCCGCTGGGATTTATTGCTTCGGCCATTGCGGACGGGGTAACAGACACTGAAGTTTTGCTGCCTGACGGGGCTTCCGAACACGACTATTCACTGCGTCCATCAGACGTAAAACGCTTACAGGGCGCGGACTTAGTCGTTTGGATTGGCCCTGAGATGGAAGCGTTTATGGAAAAGTCAGTTAAGAATATTCCTAACGCGAAACTGGTAACGATTGCGCAGCTCAATGACGTGAAACCGTTACTCATGAAAGGTGCTGACGACGACGATGACGATCATGGACACAATGATGCTGGCAGTGAAAAAAGTGACGAGCATCACCATCATGGCGATTACAACATGCATCTTTGGCTTTCCCCAGAGATAGCGCGGGCCTCAGCGGTTGCAATCCATGAAAAATTAGTGGAACTTATGCCGCAAAGTCGAGCCAAACTTGACGCCAACCTGAAGGATTTTGAGGCACAATTAGCCTCAACCGAAACGCAGGTTGGTAACGAGCTCGCGCCGCTCAAGGGGAAAGGTTATTTCGTTTTTCACGATGCTTACGGCTATTTCGAAAAACAGTTTGGACTGACACCGCTTGGTCATTTTACCGTTAACCCTGAGATTCAACCTGGCGCGCAGCGTTTACATGAAATAAGAACACAGTTGGTTGAGCAAAAAGCAACCTGCGTTTTTGCTGAGCCACAGTTCAGGCCAGCGGTCGTTGAGAGCGTCGCACGAGGGACATCCGTTCGTATGGGAACGTTGGATCCCCTGGGGACGAATATCAAACTGGGTAAAACAAGCTATTCAGAATTCCTGAGTCAATTAGCCAACCAGTATGCGAGCTGCCTGAAAGGAGATTAATGAGGAAGTGATTACGTGCAACAGATAGCCCGCTCTGTCGCCCTGGCGTTTAATAATTTACCGCGACCACACCGCGTTATGTTGGGGTCGCTCACCGTTCTTACTCTGGCCGTCGCTGTCTGGCGGCCTTATGTTTATCACCGTGATGCCACGCCAATTGTCAAAACCATTGAGCTGGAACAGAACGAAATTCGTTCGCTCTTACCTGAAGCCAGTGAGCCGATTGATCAAGCTGCACAAGAAGATGAAGCCATTCCCCAGGACGAACTGGATGACAAAATCGCCGGTGAAGCGGGCGTGCATGAATATGTTGTTTCCACTGGCGATACGCTAAGCAGCATTCTCAATCAGTATGGTATTGATATGGGTGATATCACCCAACTGGCTGCGGCCGACAAAGAATTGCGTAACCTGAAAATCGGTCAACAACTCTCCTGGACATTAACCGCGGACGGCGAACTGCAGCGCCTCACCTGGGAAGTGTCTCGTCGTGAAACCCGAACCTATGACCGTACTGCCGCTAACGGTTTTAAAATGACCAGCGAAATGCAGCAAGGAGAGTGGGTTAACAATCTGCTGAAAGGTACCGTCGGGGGAAGCTTTGTTGCCAGCGCCAGAAACGCCGGTTTAACCAGCGCCGAAGTGAGCGCAGTGATTAAAGCCATGCAGTGGCAAATGGATTTCCGCAAACTGAAAAAAGGCGATGAATTTGCGGTGTTAATGTCTCGAGAAATGCTTGATGGTAAACGTGAGCAAAGCCAGCTGCTGGGCGTACGTTTGCGTTCAGAAGGTAAAGATTATTACGCTATCCGCGCTGAAGATGGCAAATTCTACGATCGTAACGGTACTGGTCTGGCGAAAGGATTCTTGCGATTCCCGACGGCGAAACAGTTCCGTATCTCGTCTAACTTTAACCCGCGTCGTACTAATCCGGTGACCGGGCGCGTTGCACCACACAGAGGTGTTGATTTCGCCATGCCGCAGGGTACGCCAGTGCTTTCAGTGGGTGACGGTGAAGTGGTGGTTGCCAAACGCAGTGGCGCAGCAGGTTATTATGTGGCTATTCGTCATGGTCGCAGCTACACCACGCGTTATATGCACTTGCGCAAGATTCTGGTGAAACCGGGACAGAAGGTGAAACGTGGCGACCGTATCGCGCTTTCCGGTAATACCGGACGTTCAACCGGGCCGCATCTGCACTATGAAGTATGGATAAACCAGCAGGCCGTAAACCCGCTGACGGCAAAACTGCCGCGTACCGAAGGGCTGACCGGCTCCGATCGTCGCGAATTCCTGGCGCAGGCCAAAGAGATTGTGCCGCAGCTACGGTTTGATTAATTAACATCCATTCGCAGCCGGTACGCAGTCAGTACCGGCTTTTTTTATTTGGTGCGGGGCAAGTTGCGCCGCTACACTATCACCAGATTGATTTTTGCCTTATCCGAAACTGGAAAAGCATGGAAACGAAAAAAAATAATAGCGAATACATTCCTGAGTTTGATAAATCCTTTCGCCACCCGCGCTACTGGGGAGCATGGCTGGGCGTAGCAGCGATGGCGGGTATCGCTTTAACGCCGCCAAAGTTCCGTGATCCCATTCTGGCACGGCTGGGACGTTTTGCCGGACGACTGGGAAAAAGCTCACGCCGTCGTGCGTTAATCAATCTGTCGCTCTGCTTTCCAGAACGTAGTGAAGCTGAACGCGAAGCGATTGTTGATGAGATGTTTGCCACCGCGCCGCAAGCGATGGCAATGATGGCTGAGTTGGCAATACGCGGGCCGGAGAAAATTCAGCCGCGCGTTGACTGGCAAGGGCTGGAGATCATCGAAGAGATGCGGCGTAATAACGAGAAAGTTATCTTTCTGGTGCCGCACGGTTGGGCCGTCGATATTCCTGCCATGCTGATGGCCTCGCAAGGGCAGAAAATGGCAGCGATGTTCCATAATCAGGGCAACCCGGTTTTTGATTATGTCTGGAACACGGTGCGTCGTCGCTTTGGCGGTCGTCTGCATGCGAGAAATGACGGTATTAAACCATTCATCCAGTCGGTACGTCAGGGGTACTGGGGATATTATTTACCCGATCAGGATCATGGCCCAGAGCACAGCGAATTTGTGGATTTCTTTGCCACCTATAAAGCGACGTTGCCCGCGATTGGTCGTTTGATGAAAGTGTGCCGTGCGCGCGTTGTACCGCTGTTTCCGATTTATGATGGCAAGACGCATCGTCTGACGATTCAGGTGCGCCCACCGATGGATGATCTGTTAGAGGCGGATGATCATACGATTGCGCGGCGGATGAATGAAGAAGTCGAGATTTTTGTTGGTCCGCGACCAGAACAATACACCTGGATACTAAAATTGCTGAAAACTCGCAAACCGGGCGAAATCCAGCCGTATAAGCGCAAAGATCTTTATCCCATCAAATAAAAAAGCCTCTCGCGAGGAGAGGCCTTCGCCTGATGATAAGTTCAAGTTTGCTTCAGAATATTCGAAATCTGTTGAACTATCATTGAACTGTAGGCCGGATGTGGCGTTTTCGCCGCATCCGGCAACGTACTTACTCTACCGTTAAAATACGCGTGGTATTAGTAGAACCCACGGTACTCATCACGTCGCCCTGGGTGACAATCACCAGGTCACCAGACATCAAGTAACCTTTATCGCGCAGCAGATTAACCGCTTCGCTGGCAGCTGCTACGCCGTCATTAGCGCTATCAAAGTGCACCGGCGTAACGCCACGATAGAGAGCAGTCAGGTTCAGCGTACGTTCATGGCGCGACATGGCGAAAATTGGCAGACCAGAGCTGATACGGGAGGTCATCAGCGCGGTACGACCCGATTCGGTCATGGTGATGATCGCCGTAACGCCTTTCAGGTGGTTAGCTGCGTACATTGCTGACATGGCAATAGCTTCTTCCACATTGTCGAACTGAACGTCCAGACGGTGTTTAGAAACGTTGATGCTCGGGATTTTTTCCGCACCCAGGCAAACGCGCGCCATGGCTGCAACGGTTTCTGACGGATACTGCCCAGCGGCAGTTTCTGCAGACAGCATCACAGCGTCAGTACCATCCAGAACGGCGTTTGCTACGTCCATGACTTCTGCACGCGTCGGCATCGGGTTAGTAATCATTGACTCCATCATCTGGGTCGCCGTGATTACCGCTCGGTTTAGCTGACGCGCACGACGGATCAACGCTTTCTGAATGCCGACCAGTTCCGGGTCGCCAATTTCCACACCGAGGTCGCCACGTGCAACCATTACCACGTCAGAGGCGAGGATGATGTCATCCATTGCATCCTGGCTGCAAACGGCTTCCGCACGTTCAACCTTGGCAACAATTTTCGCATCACATCCTGCATCGCGTGCCAGGCGACGGGCATAGTTCAGATCTTCGCCACAGCGTGGGAAGGAGACAGCCAGGTAATCTACGCCAATCAACGCCGCAGTCTTAATGTCTGCTTTGTCTTTTTCGGTCAGCGCTTCAGCCGACAAACCGCCGCCAAGTTTGTTGATACCTTTATTGTTGGAGAGGGGACCACCGACGGTGACTTCGGTGAACACTTTCATGCCCTGAACTTCCAGTACTTTTAACTGGACGCGACCATCGTCCAGCAGCAGGATGTCACCAGGCACGACGTCAGCAGGCAGGCCTTTGTAGTCGATACCGACTTTTTCTTTGTCGCCTTCACCTTTACCCAGGTTGGCGTCGAGCAGGAATTTATCCCCAATATTGAGGAAAACTTTGCCTTCTTTAAAGGTGGATACACGGATTTTGGGCCCCTGGAGGTCACCCAGAATAGCCACATGACGCCCCAGTTTTGCGGCAATCTCACGAACTTTATCCGCGCGCATTTTGTGATCTTCAGGCGAGCCGTGAGAAAAGTTCATACGTACAACGTTGGCACCCGCCGCGATAACTTTTTCAAGATTATTATCGCGATCTGTTGCTGGGCCTAACGTGGTAACGATTTTTGTTCTGCGAAGCCTTCTGGACATGTAATACTCCGTTGACTGAAACAACCAGGTGTTGCTTGAACATGAAATCCGAATGAAATAACGCCGCGATGGCGATAAATTAATCTCATTCGGATGTCGTATAAGATTAGGACAGTGACAGTCGTTTTTAGCGATCGTCACTTAAATTAAGTAACTGCTTATCAAAACGCGATTCCTTCAGCGCTTCTTTGACCCGCTTCAAGTTATCTCTGAATTTTGCACCGCGTCGCAAAGTAAATCCTGTCGCCAGCACATCTATCACGGTCAGCTGTGCAAGTCGAGAAACCATGGGCATATAAATGTCAGTATCTTCCGGTACGTCGAGGGTAATTGCCAGCGTTGCTTCCCGGGCGAGCGGGGTACCCGCAGAGGTGAGGGCAATCACCATGGCGTCGTTTTCGCGTGCCAGCTGCGCCAGCTCGACCAGATTTTTTGTTCTTCCAGTGTGAGAAATCAGCACCACCACGTCTCCGTCGCTACAATTCATACAACTCATGCGTTGCAGCACGATATCATCGGAGTACACCACCGGAACATTAAAACGAAAGAACTTATTCATCGCATCGTGGGCAACGGCGGCTGAAGAGCCTAATCCGAAAAAGGCGATTTTTTTTGCCTGAGTGAGCAAGTCGACGGCGCGGTTGATGGCAGATTTATCCAGTGAATGACGGACATGATCAAGCGTTGCCATTGCGGACTCAAATATTTTCCCTGTGTATGATTCAACGCTGTCATCTTCATTGACATTGCGATTAACATAGGGAGTGCCATTCGCCAGACTCTGTGCCAGATGAAGTTTAAAATCAGGAAAACCGCGCGTGTCCATGCTGCGACAGAAACGATTCACCGTCGGTTCGCTAACATTGGCTTCCAGTGCCATAGCAGCAATACTCGAATGGATCGCGTTATCGGGCGAAGCCAGAATGACCTCGGCAACTTTGCGCTCTGATTTGCTCAAATGTTCCAGCTGAGACTGGATTTTTTCCAGCATATTCATGATGTAAAGAGACTCACGGGTAATGACGATTTCCGCACTGAAAGAAATCGAAATGCAGTTTTGTCAGATATTACGCCTGTGTGCCGTGTTAATGACAAAAGCAGATAAAAAAGTTGTTATTTTTTTTCATAACATGATCAGTGTCAGATTTTTACCCAATGGAAAACGATGATTTTTTTATCAGTTTTGCCGCACTTTGCGCGCTTTTCCCGTAATCGCACGGGTGGATAAGCGTTTACAGTTTTCGCAAGCTCGTAAAAGCAGTACAGTGCACCGTAAGAAAATTACAAGTATACCCTGGCTTAAGTACCGGGTTAGTTAACTTAAGGAGAATGACATGGCGGTAACGCAAACAGCCCAGGCCTGTGACCTGGTCATTTT
>OIWP01000536.1_pt1 | contig 55661 bp, 66 predicted proteins | sample 1587661 | NCBI WGS metagenome assembly OIWP01 (sample SAMEA3888899, study PRJEB22519) | human gut metagenome | biome: human gut; feature: human-associated habitat; material: faeces | place: Denmark | collected 2010 | reverse complement strand
AACCGATACTGGAAAAACTCTAAAGCCGTGGCCAGTTTTAGTTGACCACTACACAACGAACACGAGAATTGACCGGCAGCGCCGCAAGATACTCCTCTTTGATCGATTCCAATCCTGACCCGTCTAGATTCTTCGCAAACCTGAATATCAATTCTTTCACCACGAAATGGTGCAGCCTTACTGATTGTTCCACCGCCAGCACCTGATTTTGTTTGTCTGAATCTTATGATCGGACCTTTTACATGTCCGCTCATGTTGCGCTGAGATATGAAAGCCATTGCCTCACCTCTAAATAAGTGGAGTAGATTTACCGCGCTGCAACCCGGTTAATGGTCAGCGCGGTTCAGTAATCAGAAATTCCATGGCTTAGCTGACAGCTCGTTAGCCAGCTTTCGAGCCTCAGACTTGTTTGCGACTTCGTACTTCTCATCTGTCTGTCGACCATCAACACCGATGACCAGGAACTTCTGAGAGCGGCTTGCGTAGTAGTGTGCTGTTTTCATATCTAATTCCTTAACGAGCTGTAATCTGCTTGGTGTTCCTGTGACCTGCTGCGTACAAAGCCACATCTGGCAAGCACGCAGATCCGCCTGTATTGTTGTCACGCAGACTACCGAGCGAAGTGGAGCGGTCTACTCGTGACATATCCTGTTTTCTTTCCTGTGACGCGCTCTGAGCAGCCTCAGCGCGTCGCTTAGCCATCAGCTCACCACGTTTCAGATAACGCCGTGTAACGCTGTTGCTTGCGATAAATTTGGTCATATGTCCTCCAGTGGTTGCTTTGGTGGTGTGGTGTTAGGACTTATGAGCTTCTCAGTTCGGTCTTGCACGGCGTGGCCTGAATCGCCTTCCGTGTGAGCCTAGGCCTTACGTCTATGCCTCTCTGCCATACCCTACTGGTCGATTACTAACGGCGCGCGGCCTGAGCATCATTCTCCATCTACTATCTGGCAGGGCTTATCGCTCACCACACCCCAAAGCAACTTCCTTTGGTCTCCCACAAGGGCGGGAGAAGTAACCCCATCATGTTAAAGAGCTGAGACTCAATTCCTTGTCTCGGTGGTGCGTCCTGCTGATGGGATAAATTTACAAGATAGTTTGTATTGTGTCTACAAGGAATATTGTATTTTTGGGCAATAAAAACAAACTCCGTTGTTTTTAAACGGAAAATAATTTGTTTTTATTTTTTAAAAGGAGGGGGGTTTAGGGGCGATCAATTGGTGCAGGTACCAACTACATCACCAACAAACGCCTTGGTTGATGTGAGTTTCTGGTAACCGTGTATGTTCATGACTTTGGAGTATATTACTTTTTTGTCTTTGGTAACTGACCATGTTTCAACTGTTATTCCGCCTCCTGATTGGTAACTTCCAACCATGGTATTGCTAGATAGTGGAACGTAAGAAAGATCAGAAACAGGTGAACCATCCATGTGTGTTAATGACGCTACGTCTCCATTAATGGTTAGCTTGAAAGCCACTCCAGTCATAGCATCATCAATGAATGTATAGCCATCATCGCTAAATGAAGATTTACCCTGAAGGCCAGACACAATCCAACAATCAGCATTAGATAGCGGAGACAGTGAAAGTAATGCCATAGCAATTATGTAATTTCTCATACGAATTTTACCCTTGCCTCCACCACGACACCGATGATCTTGCAGTTCCCGTTTATGGGAATCATCGGCCACGCCGGATTCAGTCCTTTCAGGTATTTCATGCCACCATCTATGACTAATTTTTTAAATGTAGCCTCATTAGCATCGATCAGTTTGGCAACCACAAGGCTACCGTTAGATGGCTCTCTACCAGTATCTACAAGAACAAGATGACCTTCTGGTATGCTTTGTCCTGCTGGCGATGTCATTGAGTCACCCTCGACTCTAAGCCAGAAACCATCACCCAGCATGTTGATATCGCTGTCATACCATTCTTCAATATCTTTGAGATTATATGGCTCGCACGCTTCAGACCAGCATCCGGCACTTACAGCGCTAATCAATGGATATTTTCCCTTTGGATTATTTGGGCCAGCATATTCTACATTGGCTTCAGGAGATCCATTCAAAAGCCAATCAACGCTAGTACCCAATGCAACAGCAAGCTCAGGCAGGAACCTTGGGCGCTTTGTTTTTCCGTTTTCAAGCTGCTCAATTGATTGCTGTGTTGTTCCTACTCTTTCGGCAAGCTCAACTTGGTTAAGTCCTAACTGAGTTCTTTTGCTTTTTACCCTGGAAGAAATACTCATAAACACCTCTGTAAATTTACCCCCATGGTTACAAGAAAAACTGTAATTGACAAACAAGATATTTTGTATGAAAATACAAGAAAGTTTGTAGAAGGAGGCATTATGCAAACATTATCTGAGCGCCTCAAAAACAAACGAGTGTCACTGAAAATGACCCAAACCGAGCTTGCTACAAAAGCTGGGGTAAAGCAGCAGTCAATCCAATTGATTGAAGCTGGAGTCACAAAGCGTCCTCGTTTCTTGTTTGAGATTGCAACAGCTCTTAACTGCGACCCTGTATGGCTGCAGTACGGAGAGAAAGACGGCAAAGCCGCTTAATTACCAACGCTCTTTAACATCGCTGCTCATCCTCTCCGCCCTTGTGGAGATAACAACTACGCATCACAGGATGCGCATTAACTATTTCAACACCAAAGGAATTATCACAGATGGAAAACTCAATTAACCGCAACAAGGTCAATGCCCGTCGCATTGAATCCTGGTTGCTTAACCGTATCGCCATGAAAGGTGGAAGCAACGTAGCTAAAGAGATCGGCGTCGATAAGGCACAGATAACCCGCTGGAAAGAAAGCTGGCTGCCGAAGATGGCAATGCTCTTAGCAGTTCTGGAATGGGGTGTCGTTGATGACGATATGGCTCGGCTGGCAAGAGAAGTTGCTGCGGTGCTTACAAAGAAAAATCGCCCGGCGGCAACCGAGCGATCAGAACAGATGAATATGAATTTCTAACAGGAGTCATTTTAATGGCTAAACGCAAAAAGTACCAGGAAAAAGAAGAGATTCGACACCCTGATTCACCAGATGGTTTGGTCGTTGCTGCTTCTAAAAATAAGGCGTTCGCAGAGCGTCTTGTTGGCGTTATTCGTATCGCAATGGCTAAGGCAGGGGTGAAGCATGGCAGTCGTTAAGTTAGCAGACTACAGGCGCTCAGAATGCGCTGAAACATCTCAAGGGGCGGCAAACATGGGCTTTGTCTATCTGCACCGCCAGTTCATGGATAGCAAGCTCTATAAGGACTCTCAGGCCGTCCACTTATGGCTTCACCTGATCCTCAAGGCTAACCATGCAGATACCGTAGTAATGACTGATATCGGCGAGATGATTGTTGGTCGTGGGCAGATGATCACAGGCCGACCAACTCTTGTCATGGAAACCTTTATTCCTGATAACAAGGTGAGAAGTTTACTCAGAACCTTTGAGTCAAAAGGAATGATTAAAACCGAATCGAAAGAGCGGAAATTTAGCCTGATAACCATATGCAAATATGACGATTTTCAGACTCAAAATTGTCCAACGAATGTCCAACGGTTGTCCAACGCAACACAGCATCCGGAAAGGGCTGAGCAGGGTATCTGTCCAACGAATGTCCAACGGTTGTCCATAAACAATAATATAACTAATAACTCTCTTACTAACGTAAGAGAGAGTGCATCTTCCTCAGAAAATTCTGACCAGAAAAAACCGTCACTCAGCTGCGAGCAGGTGGTCGATGTGTACCGCAGAATTCTTCCGGAAGCTCAGGGGATAAACATCCTAACTGACAAGCGTAGAAACATGATCCGAACGTTCTGGCAGAAAGCCAGCAAAGTGACTCGTCAACTTGACGGACATCCCTTCACCCTGAACGACTGGGAAGTTTATCTGAACTACATCGCTACCAACTGCAGATGGATGCTGGAAAACAGACCTGACCAGCGCACAGGAAAGACATGGCGGAAAAAGTCCCTGGAGTTCTTCCTGAACGTCGATGTCTATGCCAAGACGCGCGAGGGAGCCTGTGATGACCTCTGAAATCCTGACCGTACCTCACAACCTTGAAGCAGAGCAAAGTGTGATCGGAGGACTCCTGTTGGACGACGACAGCAGCGAGCGTGTGCAGAAAGTTCTGGCAATGCTCAAGCCCGAGTCGTTTTACATCCGGGTTCACCAGATTATCTTTGCTGAAATTCGTCAGATGTTCCGCGACAACAAACCGGTAGACGGCCTGACATTGTTCGACTCACTGGAAAGCAAAGGGCTAACTGAACAGGTAGGCGGTTTCGCTTACATCGCTCAGATCGCCAAGAACACGCCAAGCGCCGCAAACATCGTTGCCTACGCCGCATCAGTTCGTGAGTCAGCAATGGAGCGCTACGGAATCCAGCGCATGACCGAGGCGACAGAGTTGCTCTACGCCAGAAACGGCATGAGCGCCACGGAGAAGTACGAAGCTATCCAGAGCATATTCACCCAACTTACTGACCATTCAAAGACCGGTAGCCGCCGAGGGCTTCGCTCATTTGGCGATGTCATGGAGGACTGGGTAACAGATCTGGAAAAACGCTTCGACCCATCCGGAGAACAGCGCGGTATGAGTACCGGCATCCCATCACTCGATCGGATGCTTGCACCGAAAGGACTGGTTAAAGGTTCGCTCTTCGTCATCGGCGCCCGTCCGAAGATGGGTAAGACGACGCTTTACGGTCAGATGGCTATCAACTGTGCCGTGAGAGAACACAAACCAGCCCTGATGTTCAGCCTTGAAATGCCAGGCGATCAGATTCTGGAAAAGCTTGTCGGTCAGAAGTCAGGCGTTAACCCGAGCATTTTCTACATGCCAGTAACTGACGATGCAGATGATCAATACCAGGGTGATTATGACGGTGATTTCAAGAAAGCCATGGCAACCGCCGGAAGACTTAGTGAAATCGATATGCTCTACATCGACGACACACCCGGGTTATCACTGGCGCACATCGTTAGCGAAAGCAGACGAATCAAGCGAGAGAAAGGAGTTGTCGGGATGATTCTCGTCGATTACCTAACGCTCATGACCGCCGAGAAAGCAGACCGTAACGACCTTGCATACGGGATGATCACCAAAGGCCTCAAGAACCTCGCCAAAGAGCTTGGTTGCGTTGTTGTCCTGCTGACTCAGCTAAACCGTGAACTGGAGAAGCGAGTCAACAAGCGGCCTTTACCAAGCGATTCCAGAGATACCGGCCAGATTGAGCAGGATTGTGATTACTGGGTAGGAATTCACCGAGAAGGCGCATTCGATGACAGCGTTCCTGCAGGTGAAACCGAGTTAATCCTGAGGCTAAACCGTCATGGAAATACCGGAACCGTTTACTGCAACCAATACAACGGTGCTATCTACGACACAGATCAGCAATCCGCAGCTGCAACAAGGCGCGGACGAGAAACCCAACCGAAACAGAAAGGCGGATTCTGATGAACGCTAAAGACAAAATCATCACTTACCTTGAAACACACAAGCCGGCATCAAAGAAAGAACTCATCGCAGTAACCAAATTACCAGTTAACCGCATCAATCAGGTAGTGCGCGACCTTCTCGAATCAGGCCAGTTAGAAATCCATAGCGTCACCAACAAGGTTAATCACTACCGGCTTACTGATTTACATAATCAGCGCGTGAAAGCCGTTCTGGATTATTTCGAAGACGGGAGTAGCGCAACATCTGGCGAGGTTTCTGACATTACTGGGCTGGAAAAAACAACGGTCACACAGATTTTGATTTCTCTGAATAAGCAGGGCGAACTGCACAGGGAATGGCATGGCCAGCGCAAGTTGTGGGTATACAGCAAATCAGCACCGTTTGTCTTTGGATGCGCCAATCATCTGACTGCATTCATCAACAATGCACTGAGAGAGGTCAGGGCATCATGACTGAACCTTACATAGCAGAGCTATCTGCAAGCGTGGCCGTGATAGTCGGCCTTTTTTATGCAATACGCAAAAACATCGATTAACAGGTCCGAATGCGGGCCTTTTTTATGAGGGTACGATTATGACCGCATACGAAATGGAAGGTTTTCTCCGTGGCAAATGTCTGCCAGGAGACATGAAAGTTAACGAGAGTAATGCGCAGTATCTGGTGCGTAAATTCAGTGAATTCGAATCAAATCTATCCGAGTCAAAACGCGAGTTCCGTGCAGCAGATGCGACTATTCACAATCTTGAACTGAGAATCACAGACATGGCAGTACAGCTCGCTAACGCCGAGAGCAAGTGCAGGGATCTGGCGGCGGAGAATGCGGGGCTGAACGTTTTCATCGAGGAAGAATGCTTTGTCTACTCAAACGACACTCCAGAGCCTATTGATGCGAATGACTGCAAGCCTGAAACCCCGGCGACCAACGCTTTCCTTGCTGAAGTTCGGGCGCAGGGTGTGGAGATGTTTGCTCATGATGTTGGTGAGTTTGAGCAAGGGAATGGACTGATGAAAGCAATCGGACGACGCGCCATTAAGTTCGCCGCCCAGCTTCGCAAAGGAGTGCAGTCATGAGCACACAAATTAAACCTTGCCCGTTTTGCGGTAGCAAAGACGTAGAAGCGTTCGCGCAGGATAAAGATGACTGTCATTTCCGGTCTGCAATAGTTCACTGCCATTCCTGCGACGCGCGGTCTGCTCAGATGGTTGGCGCCAACAAAATAAACATGGCTATAGCTGCATGGAATAAACGTGTCGGGGAGGCCGCCCAATGAGCGACAACACCAAAGCGCTGAATTATGACCCGACAGACCCGGACAAGATGCGTCTGCCAAAAGGCTCTACCTGTGGTAGCTGCCATCACATCCGCCGCTGCAAAGCCATGTTCGGCCACACAGAGACGGATACCTATTGCGACTGGTCACCATCGCGATTTATCGCTGGCATTGGCGTGAAGGGGGAGTGAGATGGCTACTTTGCAAGAAATGATTGACCTGACCCCGGCGCAGGAGAAAGCCTGGAAGCGACTTGAGCGTGCAGTGAAAGATTTCAGAGCCGCCGGAGGCAAGTTCTATAGCGTTCTGGACACGTTGAGCGCCTACAACGGCGAACACGTTGCCTATATTGATAACGACACGGGATATCACACTGCAAGTGTCTATATGCCTAGTATTGATGCGCCAGGGCTAACAAGCTGGGCTGATGATTGGCATGGCATAACGCTGAAAGATGGCGTTGAAGTGGATGAGGACTAACCCATGACAACTAACAACCACCCGGCGCACGGTAATGTATCACTCGATCGCCTGCACCAGATACGCGAAATACTCAGCAAAGCATCCGAACAAAGCGACGGCGGTAATCTCGGCTACGCAATGGCTGATGCTGTGAAGGTGATTGATGGGGCGATTGCAGAGTTTGGTGCTGAGCCTGATTACGACATTCATAGGGATGCTAACCGTTACCGCTTCCTGCGTGATAAAGATGCCTTTGGTGACGAGGGCGCACAGGGCTTAGCCAATTGGGATGACCTTGCTGAACTGGACATGGGAGAATTTGACTCCGCAGTTGATGCGAGGCTTCTTAGCTGTGAAATGCCGCAACATATCCTAACTGAAGCTCATGAGAGAACGGCAACAGCAGGGGTTTATGCAGAACTTTACCGATTGCGGGAGGAGATAAAAGGCCCAAGTGGGTTTGATACATGGAAGGATGCCGCAATAGCAGAAAGGAAAGCCAGAGTTGAACTTGAAAAAGCAGGTCCGCGTTTTGGCGATATTGATTATCTCAGCGCAATGTCGGCTTTCCACTCCAATGAATGGCATAAAATGGGGCCAATTACTGGATATATGCACGGCTGGAACGCCTTCCGCGCCGCCATGCTTCAGGCTGGCAACTCTCCGGTATCTCCGGATTGTTGGATTCCGGTAAGCGACCGGGTGCCGGAAACTGACGGTAACTACTGGGGATGGTGGAGCGAAAGCAAGCGCCAAGGCCCGGTATGGTTTATCAAAAGTGACTTGCAAGCTCAATTTCAGAGCAGCGAGATAACTCACTGGATGCCACTGCCAGCAGCACCGCAGCAGGAGGTGAAGTCTGCACTTGAACATGGAATGCAGCGTTACGCTGGAGCAATGCAGAAACTATCTGAAGGAGGTTAAGTGATTGCAAATCGACCTGGTTAAACACCCAGGCGGCGTATTCTCTCCAGCAAACGAAACAGACCTCGAACGACTCCAGCGATTCAAAAACGGCGAAACCTACGTAGCCGAAATCAAACTCACACGAAACCCCGCTTTTCATCGAAAGGTGATGGCCTTCTTTGGCTTCTGTTTTGCTCATTGGTGTGCAAACAGGGCAGGGCTTGAGCATATGGACGAACACAGCCAGTTCGACAGGTTCCGCAAAGACCTGACAATACTGTCTGGCTTTTATGTGCAGACCGTGAGGTTAAACGGTGAAGTTAGGACAGAAGCGCAGAGCCTTGCTTACGCCAGCATGGAACAGGAGAAATTCGAGAGAGTTTACAAGGCGCTGATTAACGCCGCTATCAAACACGTATTCGCCGGGACAACCGACCCGGCAATACTCAACCGATTACAGTCATTCTTCTGAGGAGGATACATGGCTGATTTACGCAAAGCTGCACGAGGCCGTGAGTGCCAGGTGCGCATCCCGGGCGTATGTAACGGAAACCCTGAAACAACAATCCTTGCTCATATCCGGTTGGCTGGATTGTGCGGTACCGGTATTAAGCCGCCAGACCTGATCGCCACTGTGGCATGCAGCCGGTGTCACGACGAGATAGACAGGCGAACGCATCTTGTTGATGCGGAGTATGCGAAAGAATGCGCTCTGGAAGGAATGGCGCGAACGCAGGTTATGTGGCTGAAAGAGGGGCTAGTGAAGATATGAACGAATATCGAATTAGCCTGGCATGGCCTCCAAGCAATAACCGGTATTACAGGCACAACAGGGGAAGAACGCACATCAGTACCGAAGGTAAGGCGTACCGAGATCTGGTAGCGGAAGTCATCAAGGAAGAGATGCTCGACATTGGCGTGACGTGCCCACTGAAGGTTCGCATTGAGTGTCACATGCCTGATCGCCGCCGTCGCGATCTGGACAACCTGCAAAAAGCAGCATTCGATGCGCTGACTAAAGCCGGTTTCTGGATGGATGACGTTCAGGTAGTGGATTACCGGGTGGTGAAAATGCCGATCGTCAAAGGTGGTCGCCTTGAACTGACGATTACTGAACTGGAGGACGCATGACATTCGAATCCTACTTTGCTGATCACCTGCGACTGCGCTGGACACGGTTACGCATCTATCGTCGCCCTGGCTCATTTGCCACTGACTACAGGATATTACGCAATTACATCAGTCGCTATAAACCATCAGGAGCAGAAGCATGAATCTCGAAAACACACTGAAATTCCACTTTGCGAAATCAACGATGATTAGCGACTCTCCGCGCGCCACGGCGTCAGACTCTTTGACCGGAACTGACATCATGGCGGCAATTGGCATGACACAAACACGCGCCGCTCTCGGATTTAGCGCTTTCCTCGGCAAGATGGATATCAGCGACTATGACCGTGACCGGGCGATCAGACTTTTAACTCAATACGCAATGGAGCAGTGCGACAAGGTTGCAGCCTTACGCAAGCTCGAGACAGATATTAAGCTGAAAGTGATGCAAGTGCTCGCAACGTTAGCATTTGCTGACTACGCACGCAGCGCCGCCAGCACCAGAACGTGCGACTGCTGCCAGGGTAATAAATTCGTCGAAGCGCAGGTGATGACGATGAAGCACATCGGCAGACCTAATCTGGAGGAAAGGCGGGAAACGGTTAAGGTGCTTTGCCACAAATGCAAAGGGAAGGGGGTGCTGACCAATGCTTGCCAGTGCAATGGCAAGGGCGTCGTTCTGGACAAAGAGAAAACTATTCTACAAGGCGGCGTGCCAGCTTATAAAACGTGCAGCCGATGCAATGGTCGTGGATATGCGAGATTGCTACCGGATAGCGTACGTAAATACATCTGCGCTACGGTGATGGATATACCTGAAACAACGTGGCGCAGGTCTTACAAGGATTTCTTTGAAAGTCTGGTAGGCGAGTGTATTAAACAGGAGGAATACGCAAACCGGATGTTGAACAAAGTCACGCAGTAGTGAATATTTTCTATGAAATAGGATTTATCTAGAAAATTGCACTTTACAAAGTGGCGATTTTTGTTTAACCTGAACTCAATGATGGAGTAGTGCATTCATTCGATGGCGGTGAGATAAGCGAGGCGGCGCTCACCACTGAACCGCCTAGTTGGTATCTTCGACGCATCGTCTGGTACTCCAACCATCGCAGGCTGAGAGGTTTGCAAGAGCGTTTCCTTCCCGCGTCGGCATGAATAGGAAGGTGTAGGTCAGCATTAACATGTCGCCTGATGAAGCTAAAGGCAGAAACCGAAAGGTCGCGACACTTCCCCGAGCTGACTACGATGGGAAGACAGGCCGACACTATTTAAGCCCTTGCAGAAATGCAGGGGCTTTTGCATTTAGGCAGATTCACCAGGTGGTGGCTAGTGCTTCTGGGGCTCTAGTTTGTTGGTTCAATTCCGTCATCTGCCGCCAAATTCCTACCAGGACCATAAGAGCGAAAGCTCAACGCACTACCCTCATCTTGCCAGCCGCGCCGCTGGCTTTTTTAAAGCGCATTACCACCAAGAACCAGACCCAACCAACTTATTGCTGAATATCTGTGGCTACGGTGGTTTAGTGCGCTTCAAAAAAGAAAACCCAGCACATGGCTGGGCTTCGTGAAGATGGGCGGCAAGAGACTGCTCTAACAGCCTCCTGCCTGATCTGCCCACGCCTTAAATCGCGAGCAAACCACGTTACCCAAAAATGTATCCTGGATTTGTTCAAGCGACCATCATCCCTATTCCTAATTTGAACAGATCCCCTTCCCGGGGGTAAGAAATGAAAATGCCCGAAAAACATGACCTGTTATCCGCCATCATGGCGGCCAAGGAACAAGGCATAGGGGCAATCCTTGCGTTTGCAATGGCGTACCTTCGCGGAAGATATAATGGCGGTGCGTTTACTAAGACAGTAATCGACGCAATGATGTGCGCCATTATCGCCTGGTTCGTTCGTGACCTCCTCGATTTCTTTGGCCTGACTAGCAACCTTGCTTACATAGCAAGTGTGTTCATCGGCTATATCGGCACTGACTCGATTGGATCGCTAATCAAACGCTTCGCAGCCAAAAAAGCCGGAGTTGACGATGGTGGAAACCAATAAACAGCGCAAAGCATTCTTAGACATGCTGGCGTGGTCAGAAGGTACTGACAAAAAAGGACAGCCTACAAACAACCGTGGATACGACGTGATTGTAGGTGGATCGTTATTCACTGATTATTCAGATCACCCTCGCAAGCTGGTAACGCTGAGTCCGAAACTGAAATCTACGGCCGCCGGGCGATATCAACTACTGGCGCGTTACTGGGATGCTTATCGCAAGCAGCTTGGGATGAAAGACTTCTCACCTGCCAACCAGGATGCTGTCGCATTGCAGCAGATTAAAGAACGCCGCGCACTGGAGTTAATAGACTCTGGCGACATCCGTCAGGCCATCGATCGCTGCAGCAATATATGGGCATCACTACCCGGGGCAGGTTACGGTCAGTTTGAGCACAAAGCAGATAACCTTATCGCCAAATTCAAAGAGGCTGGCGGTACGGTAAACGAGCCAAAATCATGAGCAGGTTAACCGCAATCATCATTGCTGTTGTCGTCTGCATCATCGTGTCACTTGGCTGGGCGGTGAACCACTACCGCGACAACGCCGCCGAATACAAGAAGCAGCGCGATGAGAAAACTCAGGCGCTGAATCTGGCTAACGCCACCATCAAAGATATGCAGGTGCGCCAGCGCGATGTAGCTGCACTGGATGCCAAATACACGAAGGACTTAGCTGATGCGAAAAAGCAGCTTGATGATCTGCAGCGTTGCATTCGTGATGGCAAGTGTGGGTTGCGCATCAACGCAAAATGTCCAGCGAACGGAGCGCCCATCACCAGCGGCATGGGCGATGCTTCCGGCCCCCGACTTACTGACTCCGCTGAACGGGATTATTTCACCCTCAGAGAGCGAATCGTCACAGTGACGAGGCAGGTTGGCTATCTGCAAGACTATGTCAAAGAGCAGTGCCTCAAATAAACGGGTGCTGAAAATCAATAAACAGGAGCAATACATGGTTAAGTTTTACTCGCGCATCTCCGCTTTTTTCTCTGGGTGCTGGGCGTTCATCGCGTCCATTTCGCTAACCAGCGACATCATTAGTCGCACAGCATTCTCGCTGCGCCGTGTGGTGGAGCGTGTAATTTCTGCAACCGCTCGGCATAATTTTCCTGAAAAGGCTGAATGGCGAATTGTAGAGCGAATGTGTAGCGAAACCGTTCGAGAGAAGATTAACATTTTTGGTCGCCATCCTAGAAATACTGGCGCTCTATGCAGCCCTCTACTGTAGACATTACAGAAGCTCTTCACTGAGGGGCTTCGATAATGGCAATTAATAACGTGGTGATTCATGAGAAAGCGAGAGCGCGAAATAACATTGCTCTACGGATTATCACTGATACGCGATGACGTTCTCGCCCATCCTGAGAAAAAACCAACGCTGACTGACAGAATCATCACCTTCACTCACCACTTCTTCTACATTGCATCTGCGCTTGTTATCGCAGCGTCAGGATTCGCATTCTTCATCTGGACATCGACATTTCTGTAAGTCGATGCAACACAACAACCGGAGCCAACAATGGCAGAGATTACCGCATTGACAGAATTACAGCAGATGAACCTCGATATCCTTCGCCTGGTGCAGAGTGATACCGCGGCAGCAGAAAAGGCAATCACCTTTGTTAGCGGCAGCAAGCTGAACTTTGAGCTATTCAAAGATCAACTGGTACTGGCTTCCGGTGAAGGCACCGCGCTGGCTCGTGCTGAGAAGGCAATCCGCGAAGCTAAAGAAGCGCTGGACCTGTTCACTACCGGAGCATAACCATGGTAAGTGTCGTTGATTTGGGGAAAGAGAAGAAATTCCCCATCACCCAAGAGCTTTTCGACAGGCTTAGTGATGTCGTTCATGAATATGACGGTGACATCAGTTTGTGTGAGGCGCTCGGTACATTAGAGCTACTGAAATCAGTATTGATTAGTGAAGGTGCAGAAGATGCCGCTAAAGAAAGGTAAATCCAAAAAAGTTATCGGTGAGAACATCGCAACCGAAATCAAGTCTGGAAAGAAACCTGATCAGGCGATCGCCATTGCCATGAGTAAGGCCGGTAAGAAGAAAAAGAAAGGAAAATAATTATGCAGAAACCGGACTGGGAAAGGATTGAAGTTGATTACCGGGCCGGTGTTCTTTCTGTAAGAGAAATTGCATCAAGCCAGGGAATATCTCATACCGCCATAAACAAGCGGGCAAAAGCTGAAGGGTGGGAGCGAGATCTAAACGCAAAGATTAATGCCAAAGCTGATGCCTTGGTTTCCAAGCGCGAGGTTTCCACTAAGGTTTCCACCGGAAACTCAATTTCAGAAAAGCAGATTGTCGAAGCCAATGCGGAAGTTATCGCTAATGTTCGCATGGAGCATCGAGGCGATATACGAAAGGCTCGGGCACTAACCAATGCGTTGCTGAATGAGCTTGATGCTGAATGCTCTGACGTTCCGGCTCTTGAGCAGCTTGGTGAGTTGCTGAGGCGAGAAGATGATAAGGGAATGGATAAGCTAAATGACCTTTACCACAAGATCATTAGTTTACCTGGCAGGGTGAAAGCCATGAAGGATTTAGCTGATAGCCTGAAAAACCTTATCGCACTTGAGCGACAGGCATATGGTCTAGATAACCCTGATGCTGGAAAAAATACTACCCTCAAAGATAAAACAGACGACGAGCTAACGCGGCGCATTCAGGAGCTAATGAATGGAAAATCTGACGCGGGAGCAAAAGCTTGAGTTGGTTCAGCTTTTAGAAGAACAAAAGCGACGCCAGCACGTCTATAGATATCGCGATTACTATGCAACGCGCTATGACTGGCAAAAGAAATTTATTTCCCACACCGCAAACTTTTCACAGGTTGCGCTGATCGCTGCTAACCGAGTTGGTAAAACTGACACTGCAACATTCATTGATGCCATTCATGCTATTGGAGATTATCCAGATGACTGGGAAGGTCATAGGTTTACGCATGCTCCCCTGATCTGGTGCCTTGGGTATTCAGGTGAAAAATGCCGTGACTTACTTCAAACCCCTCTAATTGGCCGCAAGACGGATAAGGGGTGGGAAGGTGGGCTAATACCGGGTGAGCTGATCACCGGCACTGAAATCATGCAGGGAACTGCCAATGCAATGCGTTCGGTATATGTGAAACATAAATCAGGTGGCGTTTCTAAGATTCAGTTCTGGTCGTATTCACAAGGCCAGCATGCATTGATGGGTGACGCCGTCGACTGGTTCCACATTGACGAAGAGCCAAAGGATCCGACTATTTACCCCCAGGTGCTGACGCGAACCGCAACTGGCGACTCAGGCAATGGCGGGCGTGGCATTCTGACTTTTACGCCAGAGAACGGGCGCACAGAGTTGGTTATCCAGTTTATGGATTCTCCTTCATCTGCACAGCATTGCATGAATGTAGGCTGGGACGATGCACCTCACCTTAGCGACCGGGTCAAAGAAGAATTGCTAGCATCATTCCCTCCGCACCAGAGAGATATGCGAACCAAGGGTATACCAATGCTTGGGCATGGACGGATTTATGATGCCAGTGAAGATCTGATCACCTGCGACCCGTTCCCAATTCCGGACCACTGGTTTGTTATCGATGGCATGGACTTCGGCTGGGATCACCCTCAGGCGCACGTTCAGTTAGCCTGGGACAGAGATGAAGATAAGTTCTATCTGACCCGCGCATACAAGGCCAAGCAGACATCTCCGGCTGAGGCGTGGTTTGCCACCAAAATGTGGGCCAATGGCATACCTACAGCGTGGCCGCACGATGGTCTGCAAACAGAGAAAGGTTCCGGGCTACAACAGAAATCGTATTACGAAGAGGCTGGCTTCTACATGCTTCCTGACCGCGCTACGTGGGAAGACGGAAGTAACTCAGTGGAAGCTGGTTTGTTCGAGTTGTACGACCTCATGCGCTCCGGGAGACTGAAAGTATTCCGCGGGCTGCGTGACTGGTTCGAGGAATACAACTTCTACCACCGTGACGAGAAAGGCCGCATCGTGAAGATCCGCGATGACCTCATGGACGCCACGCGCTACGCATACATGATGCGCCGGTTCTCCATCCGTTACGGTGATGTTGGTAGGCCAAAAGATAATGATTACTCAAATATTAATATTCCTTGTGGAGTTGGATGATGGCAGACGATAAAAAGATGGATGACTGGCATCGTAAGGCGCTATGCAACTTCGATAACGCCTACACCGCAACACAGGATATGCGTGAGCAGATCATCGAAGCTCAAAGGTTCGTCAGGGTATCCGGTGCGCAGTGGGAAGGAAGCACCAATGCTGGATACTCATTCGACGAGGGCCGTTTTGAGCATTACCCGCGCTTCGAACTGAACAAGATCGCTCGCGAGTGCGACCGCATCATTGGTGAGTATCGACAGAACCGCATCAGCGTAAGATTCAGGCCGAAGGATGGTCAGGCATCGGAGGCTCTTGCCGAAAAGTTAAATGGTAAGTTTCGCGCTGACTATCAGGAAACATCCGGTGGCGAGGCATGCGATAACGCATTCGATGATGCTGTAACTGGTGGTTTCGGTTGCTGGCGCATGTGTGCTGACTACGAAGACGAGATGGACCCGAGCAACGAACAGCGCCGCATTAGCCTGCTGCCAGTTTATGACCCGGCTACATGCGTATTCTTCGATCAGGACAGCAAGCAATACGACCGCAGCGATGCAACGTGGGCAATGGAGATGTTCTCCATGACGCCTAAAGCATTCGAGGATGAATATCCTGACTCAATCGCCGCAAGTTTAAGCAAAGATGATTCCGGTACGCAATACGACTGGTCGACACCTGACGCTATCTACGTCGGGCGTTACTACGAAGTTCGTACTGAGAAGGTGAATATTAGCGCCTGGCGCAATCCGATCACCAATGCCACAGCCATTTATGACGAAGACCAGATCAAGGATATCGAGGACGAACTAAAAGAAGGTTCGTTCGAAATGCTTGGCGAACGTGAAGTTAAAAAGCGCCGCGTGTACTGCGGTCTGTTGTCTGGCGCTGAATGGCTGGAAGAGCCCAAACGTATACCTGGCGAGCATATACCTCTTATTCCGGTGTATGGTCGTCGTGCATTCGTTGATAACCAGGAACGTATCGAAGGTCACGCAGCCAAAGCTATGGATGCTCAGAGACTTGAGAACCTGATGGTTTCCATGATTGCTGATAACGCAACGCAAGCGGGTGGAGATGGAATTCCTATTGTCGATGTCGATTTTATCCCTGGACCATTAGCCGATCACTGGGCGCAGCGAAACAAAAAGCGACCAGCGTTTCTTCCGATGGTAAGCCAGAAGGATAAGCAAGGCGCAGTAGTCGCACAGGCTCAGGTAAGCGGATACACGCCACCAACTCAAATGCCACCGGCACTTGCCGGGCTCCTGCAATACACCGGCACAGCCATTCAGCAGATCACTGGCGCGTCACAGCTTGAGAATATGCCAAGCAACGTTGCCACTGACACAGTGGACAGCATTTTCAACCGGATGGATACGCAGTCCTATATCTACATGGACAACATGGCGAAATCCATGCGACGAGCTGGCGTTGTATGGCTTTCCATGGCGCGGGAGGTTTACGGAAGCGATACACCGATGCGCATCGTTAATGAGGATGGTACTGATGATGTTGCGCTGATGAATGGAGCCGTCGTTGACCGGCAAACGGGTGAAGAGGTGGCGCTTAACGACCTGTCGCAGGGCAAGTATGAGGTGACGGTTGATGTAGGGCAGTCATTCTCAACACGCCGCGATGCCACTGTTAAATCGCTTCTATCTATGCTGGCTCTCATCCCGCCTGGAACGCCGAAACACGACCTTGTTTCATCCATGATCCTCGACAACATGGATGGAGAAGGAATCGACGATCTGAAAGAGTACAACCGTAATCAGCTGTTGCTATCTGGAGTTATCAAGCCACGCACACCGGAAGAGCAGCAGATGGTTGCTCAGGCGCAGCAAGCACAACAAAACCAGCCAGACCCGGCGATGGTTCAGGCTCAAGGTGTTCTCATGCAGGGTCAGGCAGAACTGCAGAAGGCACAGAACGAGCAGGCAGCAATTCAGGTTAAGGCCTTCCAGGCTCAGGCTGATGCACAGGTAGCTGCGGCTAACGTTGTTAAGATACTCGCATCGGCAGATAGCCAGCAGAAGTCAGATATCCGTGAAGCGTTGAAATTACTGGGCCAGTTCCAGCAACAGAGTGGAGACAACGCCCGCGCTGATGCAGAGCTCGTCCTAAAAGGTCAGGCACAGGGACATTCCCAGCGGATGGATGTAACAAGCATTATGCAATCTGCAACTCAACAGCAGCAACCACCACAGCAGTAATCAAACCTATCTCGCCACGGTCGTCATTATGAGGCCGGGCATCCTATTGCCTCCGATGGGCATAACATCGAGTAAACAGGGGTATTTATGTACGGAACGGCAGAAGAAAACACACCAGAAGTAGAAGTCGACAACGACACGTCTGAGCAAATTCCAGATGAGGTCGAAACTGAAAACGACACTGAAAATAGTGAAGACGATGATCATGAGAATGGTGATGTCGAAACTGAAGAAGGTGACGATTCAGAACAAGAATTCTATTTCGGTGATGAAAAGCTGGACTCGCCGACCAGCGAAGAAGCGAAAGACCCGGCACTGGTTAAGCACCTGCGCAGTACGATTAAAGAAAAGGATCGTGAGCTTAAAGAACTCCGCCGACTCTCTACTCAACCCGCACAGCAACAACCTGTTATCGCCCAGCCCCCGGTAATGCCAAAGCTCACTGACCCTGGCATTGACTATGACGAAGACTTGCTTCAGGAGAAGCTTGAGCAATGGGCTAAAGATAACGACCAATACAAAGAGCAGCAGCGCGTAATTAAACAGCAGCAGGAACAATTCAATGAGCAACATCGGCTAAAAGTAGCCAATTACCAGCAGCGAGCAAAGGCGCTGAAGGTAAAAGGTTTCGCTGAAGCTGAGCAAATTGTTATTGATGAAGTCCCTAAAGTCATTCAGGACGCAATTCTTCACGAGTCTGAAAAACCAGAAATGGTTGTGCTTGCTCTTGGTCGTAATGCCGAACTTCGCAAACAACTGGCAGAGGCTACCAACCCCGTAGCTCTTGGTCGACTTCTCGAGCGTATCGAGTCAAAAGCCAAAACAATGCCTAAAGCAAAAACAAATGCCGCAACAACGCCAGAAGTAAGAGGCAGCAACGGCGCGGTGATCAACAACCTCGACAAACTGAAAGCCAAGGCACTGGAAACCGGTGACTGGACGCCGTATTTCGCAGCCAAAAAGGCAAAAAAATAACCTATCGGAGCATTAAGCATGGCTAACCAATTAGCAAAAGACCTAGAGATTATGTTTGAGCAGTACGTAGAAGGTTTCGAAGCTTCCTGCGTAGTGTCTCGCAATGCCAAGAAATTCCGCCCGGGCGATACTGCAATGCAGCGCGCTGGCGATGTTCTGTATCGCCCGCAGCACTACCACATGAATGTGGAGGAAGGTCTCGACCTGACCGGTAAAACACCAACCGCATTAGTTCAGCGTCTGGTTCCTTCTGTATTCAAAGAACCGAAAAACATCCTGTACACTCTGGATGCTCGTGAAATGCGTGACCCGGAGCACAAGACAGAAGCTGGGCGTGCTGCTGGTCAGAGACTGGCTGCGCAGATTGATTCTGATCTGATTACAATGGTTACTCAACGTGCAACAAACGTTGTGGCCATGGCCAACTCAACTACCGGGACTCAGGGGAGCGATCTATGGAATAGCGCGGCTGGAATTGATGCTATCATGACTGCTATCGGCGTTCCGCAGGGTATTAACCGCCGTTCATTCTGGAACCCATTCAACTACAAAGATCTGGCCGGTGAGTTAGGGCGTCGCGCATACACTCAGGGCGTATCTCTGACAGCATACGAAAAAGCTCAGATTCCGCCAGTTGCATCATTCGACAGCTACAAAACTGACATCTCCGGCCGTGTACCTAATGGCACTGCAACAGCGCTTACTCTGGCTGCCGCTCCTGCTCACAAGGTTCAGGCAAAAGATGCCAACGATATGCCAGTGGATAACCGCCAGGGCACTATCACACTCTCTGCTGCTGGTCTTCAGGTTGGCGATGCTTTCACTATCGCTGGCGTTCACTCCGTACACCAGATCACCAAAGACACCACCGATCAGCTTCAGGTGTTCCGTGTGCTGGCGGTAAACGGTGTAACTGCGACAATTTCTCCTCAGATTTTGCCTCCGGATAACGCCGACGTTCCGAGCCGTCCGTACGCCAACGTTGATGCAAACGCAGCTAACGGCGCAGCACTGACACTGCTCAACCAGAACGCTGCCCCGGCTAACCTGTTCTGGGCTGATGGCTCTGTCGAATTGATGTATGGCAAACTGGCATTCCCTACCGGTCAGGGTCCGCAGGTAATGACTGCAACCACCGAGCAGGGCGCTACGCTGATCATGTCCTACGCATTCGACCACATCAAAGGCTCAACTACCTGTCGCTTTACGACTCTGTACGGTTGCTCTGTACTGGTGCCGGAATACACCGGGATCGTCATCGCTGGTCAGTGATTAATTGCATTAATTAATCAGGGGCTTCGGCCCCTTTTTTAATGGGGGGAAATATGTCAAAAACCATGCTTTATAAGCAGGGTGAGATGATCACCTGCGGACCGCACTCTCTGGATTACGTCATCGTTGCAGATGAAGAGGTAGAAGAAAAATTATCTCTTGGATGGGTGAAGACACCGGCTGAAACTGAACTTCCAGAGCCAGAGCCAGAGCCAGAGCCAGAGCCAGAAGTAAAAACGAAGAAAAAGCCGGGTCCAAAACCAAAGGCGGAACAAAATGGCGAAGACAAAGGGTGATTTAGTCCTCAAAGCTCTGAGAAAGGCCGGGCTTTATTCTAACTCTACGCTGACTGATGCAGATCCTCAGGCTGTCGAAGATGCTGTAAATGACCTTGAAGATATGATGGCGGCATGGCAGGTAAAAGGCATTGAGCTTGGCTACCTGTTCGCCGATTCTGCAAACGATGTGATGCCACTTCCTGGTGACGATTCCGGTATTCCGGCATGGGCATATGACGGCGTATCGCTAAAATTAGCTGTGCAAGTCTGCATGGATAACGTCATTCAGCCATCCGATACACTTCTCTCAGCAGCAGACAGCGCATATCAGACAATCTGCATTGCATTAACCACCATTCCACCGCTTGAGCGTAGAAACGATATGCCTCGCGGATCTGGTAACAAATCAGCATTCACATGGAATCGCTTTTACATCGAACAAGACGATCCGAGCACATGAGGTGAGTAAATGCCGATTCAGCAATTACCTTTAATGAAAGGAGTCGGCAAGGACTTCCGTAACGCCGACTACATCGACTACCTCCCGGTCAATCTTCTGGCAACTCCTAAAGAAGTGCTCAACAGTAACGGTTATCTGCGCTCCTTCCCCGGCGTAACGAAGTTGTCAGACGTTGCTGGTACATCTCGCGGGGCTGAGTACAACACCTCTCAGAATGCCGTATATCGAGTTATGGGTGGCAAGTTATACCGGTCTGATTCTGCTGTAGGCGATGTCGCAGGTTCATCCCGCGTATCTCTGGCTCACGGGCGTACGTCTCAGGCTGTTTGTGTTAATGGCAATGTTGTCGAGTACCGGTATGATGGAACGGTGAAGACGATCGCCAACTGGCCTGTAAGCAGCGGTTATACGCAATATGAACTCGGATCTGCGCGTGATGTAACCCGGTTGCGTGGACGCTATGCCTGGGCAAAGGATAATTCAGACTCATGGTTTATTACCGACCTTGAAGATGAATCGCATCCTGACCGTTACAGCGCTGAGTATCGCGCTGAGTCACAGCCTGATGGCATCATCGGAATCGGAACATGGCGAGACTTTATCGTCTGCTTTGGCTCATCAACCATTGAATATTTCACGCTGACAGGCACATCAACAGTCGGCGCGGCGCTCTACGTTGCCAACCCGGCTTACATGGTTCCAAAAGGTATCGCCGGCACGTTCTGCAAATGCGTGTTCATGGATGCTTATGCCATTGTCAGCAATCCGGCAACTGGCGCGCCGTCGGTGTATATCATCGACTCCGGCCGCGCGAATCCGATCGCCACAGCAAGCATTGAGAAGATTATCCGCTCATACACCGCAGAAGAATTGGCGGCGTCCGTAATGGAATCTCTGCGCTTCGATTCTCACGAGTTGCTGATGATTCACTTGCCGCGCCATGTGCTGGTATATGACGGCACCGCATCGCAGAACGGTCCACAGTGGTGCATCCTGAAAACCGGACTATATGACGATGTGTATCGTGCCATCGACTTCATGTACGAAGGAAATGCGATCACCTGCGGAGACAAGCTTGAAGCAGTGAAGGGGTCTCTTCAGTTCGACATCTCCAGCCAGTATGAAAAGCAGCAGGAGCACCTGTTATTCACGCCGCTTTTCAAAGCTGATAACGCCCGGGTTTTCGACTTCGAGGTTGAATCATCAACTGGCGTGGCGCAATACGCTGACCGATTATTCCTTTCAGCCACCACTGACGGCATCAACTATGGCCGTGAACAGATGATTGAGCAGAACGAGCCATTCGTTTATGACAAGCGCGTCATCTGGAAGCGAGTAGGGCGCATCCGTAAAAACGTAGGCTTTAAAATCAGAGTTATCACCAAGTCACCTGTCACATTATCAGGCGCACAGATAAGGATTGAGTGATGGCTGATCCGTCCCTAAAAGATCCGGTAATGATTAGGGCAATTAGCCTAAGCGCAAAATCATTACCAGCTGGTTATAGTCCTGCATATGAGCAATATATTCTGTCTCAGGCCGCTGACTTTACCAGTGTTGCAGGCAAGGCTAACGAAGCCGGACAGGGGGCATACGATGCTCAGGTTAAGAATGATGAACAGGATGTAACGCTAGCGGACCACGAAGGAAGAATTACCGCCAACACCCTCGCTATTCAGCTTCTCGATGTACGACTGACAACGGCAGAAGGGAAGATTGATGTACTGCGCAACGATGTCGATTACCTTATCGATGAAGTAGCTGATATTGAGACGACTCTTGCTAATCACGAAACGCGGATCACGGCGAATGAAGCGGAACTGGCAAACCATGAGACTCGCATTGATGCTCTGGAATACGCCACTACTCGCAAAAAGTCAGAGGTGGTTTACACCGGTATATCGCAGGTAATCCCGACGACTCCGACGAACCTGATCACGATGCTCAAGGCATTGACACCATCATCAGGAACATTGCTCCCGTTCTTCAACACAACCACAGACAAGTTGACTGTCTACAACGAGAACAAGACGCTTAATTTCAAGTTGTCGCTTATAGGAAGTTACCCTGGTGGCACGACAAACCGGTCGATGCAACTGACTTTCTCCGGAGCAGTTCCAGACACGCTGGTAGCAAGCCGTAACGCTGCCACAACAACAGACAACATTCTCCTTGCTACGTTCTTCAGCGTCGATCAAGGCGGATTCCTTGCCACAAACGGCAGCACTATCACTATTCAGGCAAACGGCGCGGCATTCACTGCCACGACCATCAAGATTATCGCGGAGCAATGATGATTATATTCAAGCCAACGCGAGATGCCGATCTGGTTGAGGCCGTCGGTAATCATCCTGACATCATCGCCGGAAGCAACAACGGCGACGGATACGACTACAAACCAGACACGAAATACTTCGAAGTTCACGTGCATGACGAGTTCGGCGGCATCGTGTATTACCACGAAACCCAGCCGCTAACCTTCGACTGCCACGCGATGTACCTTCCACACGCAAGAGGATTCAGCAAAGACATTGGCCTGGCATTCTGGCGACACATCATTGCCACGACTAACTTCGCATGCGTCATCTCTTATGCAGCGCGTAAGTTTCGCCACGGCCAGATTTACTGCGCAATGATCGGCATGACCCGCGTCGGAACCATCAAGAAGTACTTCAAAGGCGTAGACGACGTCACTTTCTATTCAGCAACCCGCGAAGAGCTAATCGACTTCCTCTCCCGTCATTCAAGATAGGTAACAACATGCTAATTTTTCAGATTGCGAGTAAACATCTCGAGAATCGCCTGTACCTGAAAGGTGGGAAAGGCGGGTCATCTGATGGTGGTGCAAAGGCAGCGGCTGAGGCTCAGAAATATCAAGCCGATCTGCAAAACGAACAGTTTAATCGCATCATGGATAACCTTGCTCCGTTCACTCCACTTGCTCAGCAGTACATCAGCCAACTTCAAGGTTTATCAAGTCTGGAAGGGCAAGGTAAGGCGCTTGGTGATTACTATAACTCTCAGCAATATAAAGACCTTGCTGGTCAGGCCCGTTATCAATCACTGAATTCAGCAGAGGCAACAGGCGGCCTTGGTTCGACTGCGACATCCAACCAGTTGGCTACGATTGCGCCAACGCTCGGTCAAAACTGGCTATCTGGTCAGATGAATAGCTATAACAATCTCGCAAATATCGGACTTGGTGCACTTCAAGGTCAGGCTAACGCCGGACAGAACTACGCCAACAATATGGGGCAGATTTCGCAGAATAGCGCAGCTCTTGCTGCTGCAAATGCTAATCGTCCATCTTCTTTCCAGCAGGGTATGTCCGGCGCTCTTGGTGGCGGTGCTCTTGGCTATGGTATCGCTAGCGCATTGGGTACTTCAACGCCATGGGGTGCTGGTATTGGCGCTGGTATTGGTCTTCTTGGTTCGCTGTTTTAAGGGGTAATCATGGCAACATGGCAAGAAGGTAATGGCGGTAGATTTCTGGCTGGTATTGGAAGTCAGAATGACAATGCTCCAAGGTCAGGAGATAACTCACTGGCGCTTGGTTTGATCCGTGAGAACAATGACTTTGCTCGCGCCGGTGGAAATAACATTGGTTTGCAGGCGTTGCAAGGTCTAAGCGGTATTGCTGGCATGTATCAACAGGATCAGCAGCAGCAGCGACAGAATGAATTTAAGCAGGCCTATGGCTCTGCGTTTCAGTCAGGTGACCGCACGGCAATGCGTAACCTTGCTGCGCAATATCCAGAGCAGTTCGACTCCATCCAAAAGGGCATGGGTTTTATTGATGATGACCAGCGTAACACGATTGGTCATCTGGCAACATCAGCACAACTTGCATCTACTCAAGGGCCTGAGGCTTTTGGTACATGGCTGAATAACAACGCCAGTGAATTGCAGCGAGCAGGATTCAATCCAAACGACGTAGCGAATATGTACCAGCAAAGCCCTGAAGGATTTAATCAGTTTGCTGGCAATATGGCTATGTTCTCTCTTGGTCCAGAGAAGATGTTTGAAGCTCAGGACAGGCTTGCTGGGCGTGAGATTGATCGCGGTCGCTTAGCTGAAACAGTACGCAGCAATAAAGCCGGTGAGGGTCTTCAAGCCCGCGGGCAGAACATTACGATGCGCGGGCAGGATATTTCAGCTTCTACTGCACGTCGTGGTCAGGATATGGCAAGCCAACGCGCTGGCGCAGCAGGCGGCCAAGGTGATCGCGTTGTACAGTTAGCTGACGGACGTACTGTTAATGTTGGCGGTAAGTTGCATGGATCCGGTGCGAACGCTTTTTATGAAGGTATCGACAATGCCGGAAATATGGTCCGAGTCCCTGCAAGCTCAATTGCTGCACCGGCCACTTCAGCGGCAAGCGCTCAGAATTACGCAATGAAGAAAGACCTTGATGCAATTTCTGGCGCATCAGCTGACGACCTTGGCTTCATGACTGGAGTGACAGGCTCATCTGGATCTCCTGCGCTTGGTGCTGACATTCGTAGCCGGGCATCTGGTGGAGACCAAAGGAAGCTCTACAACGCTGCTCAACGCGTCCAGGGAAAGATGCAGAATCAGGGTATTGCAGCAGCTCGCGATATGGGTGCGTCTGGCATCAACACTGTTTCAGAAGCAAAGATGTACTTTCAAGGCATGCCACAGGTTGACTATTCGAGCCCTGAAGCAATGCAGCAATCAATGCGCGATATCCAGCAATACACCGATAACTACAACCAACAGTATCAGGTTGATGTTGGTAATGGTGGACAGCGCCAACAGCAGCCATCTGCACCACAAACTACTCAACCGAAAACATCTGGCTACCAGTCTCTATGGGGTGATTAATGGCTAAGGCATGGAAAGACGTTATTGCCTCTCAACAGTACCAGGCATTAGCACCAGAGCAGAAAGCACAGGCGCAAGAGCAATACTTCAATGAAGTAGTAGCTCCGCAAGCAGGAAACGATGCAGAACAGGCTAAACAGGCTTTCTATGCTGCTTATCCACCTCCAGCGACTCAACAACCAGCACAGCAACCACAGGAATTAGCGCAGCCACAGCAACAAGGTGGCTTCATGTCTGACCTTGGAAATGCTGCAGCGGAAACCGGGAGTGGATTGCTACAGGCTGGTGTTAATCTGGCAAATATTCCTGCATCAATGGCTGATGCGGTTGCCAGCGCCGGGGCATGGGCTGGTCAGAAACTTGGCATTGGTGACGGTACTTATCAGCCAGCGCCGCGTGTCACGACTCAAGGACTTGAGCAGGACTTTGGCTTGCAACAGGGCGCTCTTACCCCTCAGACGACAGAAGGTAAAATCTTCTCTGAAGCTCTGCCATATTTGACTCCTGTTGGTGCTGAGAGAATTGCAGCACAAGCTCCATCTATTGCTGGTCGTGTTGCTCAGGGTGCATCACGATTACTGGCTGAAAACGCCGTTGGTTCACTTGCTGCAAATAGTGAACGTGATAATCCAGAAGCTCTGGCTACAGATCTCGGTGCCGGTGTTGTATTGGGTGGCGCTATTAACCAGTTAGGTCGTGCTGCTGGCGCAGCTTATCGCGGTGTGCGCGGCACGCTCGCACCAGAAGCGCAGCAGGCTATTCAGTTCGCCAACGCTGCTGATGTCCCTCTGCATACCACTGACGTTTTGCAGCCAAATTCCCGCGTCGGACGCATGGCGCAAGCCACTGCAGAAGGAATTCCTTTTATTGGTACCAGTGGCATGAGAGCCAACCAGCAAGAGGCTCGTAATCAGCTGATGGAGGAATTTTCTAGTCGCTTTGGGGAGTACGATCCATCTATCATTATTGGAAGCCTGAAAGCAAAAACATCAGGCATCAAGCGTGCTGCTGGTAATCGCCTGGAGCAAGTGCAAAATGCAATGACAGGCGTAAACATTCAGCCGTCAAAGGCAATTCAGCAGATTGATACTGAAATAGCCAGTTTGCAGAAGCTTGGGAAGGTTGCTGATAACGATACGATTTCAAAGCTTCAGGCCTATCGCGATGAGCTTACCCGTAATGCAGGTGCAAGCGGTCCAATGGCTATGGATTTGCAGCAACTGAGCGGACTGAGAAGCCAGTTTAGGCAGGATGTTAAAGGTGAGAGAACTGTATTGCCAAGCCGATCTGATGCAGCGATTCAGCGTATTTACAACGCAATGACCGGTGATATCGACAGCGCCATCGGGCAGAATCTTGGTAATGACACTCTGCGTCGCTATAAACAAGCTAACGCCATCTACGCCGACGAAGCCAACAAACTACAAAATACCCGCCTCAAGAACGTGATCATGAAAGGTGATTTAACGCCTGAAGTGGTAAACAACATGCTTTTCAGTAAAAACAAGTCTGAGGTTCAGAATCTGTACCGGTCTGTTGGTCAAATGGGTCGAGCTCAGATGCGTAACGGCATCATCGGAAAGGCCATGGAGAAATCTGGAGGTTCTCCTGACCAGTTTCTGCGCCAGGTAAACATGATGTCAAACCAGACGGGAATCGCATTTAAAGGTCGAGACGCTGCATATCTGAAAGGTCTGAAAAACTATCTGGAATCAACCAAGCGAGCAGGTCAGGCTGGAGTTACAACTCCAACTGGTCAGCAGGCTGTACCTGTTGTCGCTCTGGCAGCATCTTTGGCTAATCCTAAATTTGCAGCTTTAGCAGGGGGGTATGGGGTTATAGCTAGGATTTATGAGAGCGAGATTGGTAGAAATGCCATGTTAAAAATGGCTAATACACCGAGAGGTTCTACCGCCTTTGAAAAAGCGGCATCGGAATTCGAGAGGGCGTTAAACTCAGCGCTTCAAGGAGCTAAATCTACTGCTCTTGAGAACGAATCTCGTCCTCGGTAGCTTTCTTAGTGATCTCTCGAGTTATTATCGCCACTAGTTCGAGAGACACTGCGATCAATACCGCAACGAACAGAAACCAAGAAATTCCTTTTGAAGGAACTATGCAATAATACAACGCAACTATCATTGCGACGTAGAAGCAGTTTCGTATAGCAACAAGACACCTGATGTTTTTTATATAGTCTATATACACATCAACCTCCTTAGCTTTCTATCTCTTTATCATGGTCGGAGAATCTTATTATCAATAGCATCCAAATTGGTTACAGGTATGATTATATGACTTCCCTTGAGAGTTTCTACCGGAGATCACCCTCGTCCCACCAATGTTCGTCTGTGTTTCATTCCACGTTTGCCCATTAGACGCTCTCCCATTGGTATAGGTAGAGTTTCCGATAGTATTGGAAGTCTGAGACCAAGTAGAGCCGGTATTTGAGTTTCGTCCATTAACCGTAGTCATACCACCCATGCGGTTAACCTGATACGTATTGCCATTGTTGTCGTAGCATGTGGACATTGCGGCTGTACCAATGCATTGCGCACTAGCTACGGACGATGCGCAGAATAGCGCCAGTGCTATCATTTTTTTCATTTTCCATCCTTACCATAAATATTTTTAAGTGTCTCAAATACTACAGATTTGAACTGCTCTGCCTGCTGGTCAGCCAAACGCTCAGCCTCGTCGCGATATCCTGATACTGGAGATGGCGTAGAGACTGCAGCCTGAACAATCTGCACAAGCTCAGCATTAATTGACCTTCCGTTCATCTTGGCTCTTTGATCTAACTTTGCTTTTAAATCAGCAGGAAGGCGCAACTTAAACTGTGGGTCTTCTCTGGACATTTTATCACCATTGTTTTTCTTGACAGTCTATAACGGTGATAGTACATTCTCAATTGAACCACCGTGGTTCATTGTTGTGGAGGTGACATGCAAGGTGCAAGAAAACTGCCGCAATTTAACCTGCGCTGGCCACAAGAGTCATTGAACTTGGCTAAGCAGATTGCAGCGGAAAATGGAAGATCAGTAAACGAAGAGCTTCATCGGATGTTTTTGCAGAAGATGAAAGAGGAAGGTCGGTGCGTAGCATAAAAGTTGAAGCCCCAACTGCGGTAACAGTCAGGGCTTCGGTATCAACATAACGTGTAGGAATATTGACATGACAAGTATAGCAATTCTTGAAGCAGTTAACACCTCTTACGTTCCTTTCAATGGACAGCAAATTATCACTGCTATGGCTGCCGGTGTGGCATATGTAGCGATGAAGCCAATCGTTGAAAATCTCGGAATGAGTTGGTCAACTCAACAAACCAAGCTTATGAAGCAATTACAGAAATTCAACTATGTTCATATGAACATGGTTGCCGCTGACGGAAAGCTGCGCAAGCTTCTCTGTTTACCACTGAAAAAGCTCAATGGCTGGCTGTTCAGCATCAACCCTGAAAAGGTACGCGCTGACATTCGCGACAAACTAATTCAGTACCAGGAAGAATGCTTCACCGTTCTTCACGAATACTGGACTAAGGGTAAAGCAGAGAACCCACGCAAAAAGACAACCGTTGACGAGCGTACCCCGCTGCGTGATGCGGTGAACATGCTGGTAAGCAAAAAGCATCTGATGTACCCGGAAGCTTACGCAATGATTCATCAGCGCTTCAATGTGGATAGCATTGAAGATCTCGAGGCTTCACAGATACAACAGGCAATCGAGTATGTTCACCGTGTGGTGTTAGAGGGTGAATTAATGCCTGATGACAAACTACCAGCACCAATAACAAGGCAGTTTACAGACGAAGAGCTTTGTTCTCTGGCATGGCTTTGGCGGGCTGGCGCAGTAATGATTACAGCATGCCGTGGTATTTACCCCCTACTGAAGGTAGCAGAACACCGTGAAGCTGGTCATTTTTACTCTATAGGACATGAATACCAACGCACTCTAAATAAAGCCAGAGAAGTGATTAAGCGCGAGACATCGCACATTGAATTTCAACCGTGGAGAGATGATAACTGGAGCAGAGTATTACCGCATTTGCGTAACGATTCATTCCCTACGATTGAATAAACAATCTATTAAACAAATCTGAACCTCGCTCCGGCGGGGTTTTTTTATACCCAAATTCTACCGCAGCTCGCCTGTGGGGATTACTTGCGCCTGGAGCACAGTAAATGTCAGACATCACCGCTAATGTCGTAATTGGAATGCCTTCGCAGTTGTTCACTATGCCGCGGTCATTTAAGGCTGTGGCTAATGGGAAAATCTATATTTCAAAAATTGATACACCTCCTGGGGAAATGACAGATCCTGCTAACTCTGTTCAGGTTTATCTTGAGAACGAAGATGGAAGACTTGTTCCTGTTTCACAGCCACTCATAATTAATGCAGGTGGATTCCCTGTTTATAACGGACAGATTGCAAAGTTTGTGACTGTTGAAGGTCACGCTATGTCTGTGTATGACTCATATAATGCGCAGCAATTCTACTATCCAAACGTATTAAAATATGACCCTGATCAATTACGCCTGGAGCTTTCTGGATCAGATGGATATTCTCTAGTTGGAGTTGGGCAATCAACTCTAAAACAAGCTCTGTATTACGGGTTTCCAGAGATGTATGGCGCATTAGGTGATGGCGATGCCGATGATGGCGCAGCACTGCAGGATTGTTTTAATAATCACTCTGTAACTATCCTTCTGGATAAAACATATGCCTCATCTACTGAATTAACTATCAACCCAGGTCACAGTGTGAAAGGCGAAGGTAAGGACAAATCAATAATTAAGAAAATAGGCGCAAGCTCTGTTTTCTTTCTTAAAATTGTTGGTAAAAATGGAATTGGTTATAGTGGTTTTTGTGAGGATTTTCAGGTTGATGCTGACGGAAAGGCAGACCATACAATTTATTTTGGTGGTGATTCTACAGCTACCGTGTCAAAAGGTAGATTCTCTGGGTTGAAGCCAAGAAACGGAAAGGAATCGAACTGCTTACTTGATGCCGTTCAAAACTCAACGTTTATTGATATTGACAGTGCAAATGCAACTAGCTTCTCTGGGAAGAGAGGATTGTATCTGATAAATGGTGCAGGAAATAATATCATTATTAACTGTGAAATGTCTGGCGGTGAACTTGGGAGCTTTGTTACAGGTCAGGACAGTTCAATGCCATGCTGGGGGTTGAATGCTTTCTCAAGAATCAACGCAAATAATACAATAAGTCGTTGTATTTTAGAGAGCATTTCAGAAAATAGCGTACTTCTTTTAAGGCAAAGAGCAATACTTCTTGAACATGCAAACAACAATACATTTATTGCTTGTGATAGTGTTTCAGGGGAGTATAGTGATACAAATACTCACATCAAAGACACGTGTTCATACAACACTTTCATAGCAAATAGCTTTGGATCCAATCCAGGAACAACTATTGCTGCAATAAAAAATGAAGGATTCAATACCAGGATAATAGGAGGCAACATTGATGGTTTCTCTGGAAGTCATCATATCGTTACAACTCAGGCTATAACAGCGAGAGATTGCTATGCCCAAAATGGTTTATTGGCAAAAATATTAAACTCAGCTGGCAATACAAATTCAAATATAAAAGGAACAGCCAGGCATAGCGAAACATCTGGTAACGTACTACCTGAATTTATCAATCCGAACGAGCTTATTGGTGATGAGGATGGTAGATATTGGTTAACAAGAGGGACTTCATTCAGTGAATCAGTTCAATTAAAAACAGGATATCAAAGGAGATACACTGGTATTTGTTCTATAACAGGATCTGTGGCTTCGTTTGGTATTCAGATTGAAAATGAAGGGATGAGTGATGTAACTGTTATTTTGCGATCTTCTGATTTTGCGCATTCATTGATGTGTAAAGTACAATTATGTTTAATAAAAAACCAATTACATACGGCTAATTCAATTAATAATGCATCATCAAGTTCTGGAGCTATATCACTGTTTTCTGCAGCATTAGATCCATCAGGTTTCTTAACTGTTTCTGTAACGATTGCTGGTGTTTCTGAGATTGCATATTCAGCTACTGTATGCGGTTGATAAATTTATGTTGACATTATTATATAAACTATTTAGTAGCGTGTGATTGCGCCATTATGTAATCAATAAAATAATAGCTACCGAATAACCTTTCGAGATAGGGAAGGTAAACAATGAGACAAAAGTGAGACACACAAAGCTTTGCATAGGTTTGCAAGGCTTTGCATGTTTTCCGAAGATGGGACTTGTGAGCGCAGTATTGATGGGGTATGTTGTTGACTTAGAAGGTAGTTCTAGGAACTTCTAAGCCGTAGGTCGTAGGTTCGAATCCTACAGGGCGTACCATTCAAAGTTAGTCCCTATGCTCAGCTTCAACGCACCGTTACGCGCGGGACGGTTTTTCTGCTTCCAGCCAACGTTCTACCTCATAAAGACTTTGTTGGATCTCCTCTCTGAGTGAAAAATCACCCAACGGCTGCTGTTCAAGTGCTGCACACATCGTGCTGGCTGAGCGCATTCCCATGCTGGCGCAGCTGCTTTTGAGCTGATGTGCCAGACGTTTTATCTGCTCGCGCTCATTTAAATCTCGCGCCGTGTCAATTTCATCTAATAAAGGAAGGGTGTGTTGCTTAAAGAGCGCTAACCATTCGTGCACCTTTTGCCATCCCATGACCTGGATATCCCCAGCCAGTTGCTGAAAATCTAACCGTTTGTTGTCATTGTCTGATGCAAGCGGGAGAGACTCGTTGGCGTGCAGATAATGCGTAATAAGTCGACTGAGTTCATCCCGGGGAACCGGTTTTTGAATAATGCCGAGAAACAGGGTACTGGTTCTTTGGTTTAGCGTTTCGTCGATGACGTGTGCGCTAAAGCCGATCAGGTTAAGTGCCGGATAGTCGTGGGCTAACTGCTGCGCCAGCGTGATCCCGTCGATATCAGGAAGATCGAAATCAACCAGAGCAGCATTAAAGCTGGCATCTTCCCGCAACAGGCTTAACGCCTCCTCGGCACAGTCGACAGCGGTGACCTGTGCGCCATTGAGAGTGAGCATTTCTGTGCTGATGCGCTGCGTAAGAGGATTATCCTCGATAAGCAATAAGCGTAAGCCCTGTAATGATATGGAACGTTGTGCGGGTTTAATGATGGGCATCGTGGTTGCCCGCAATGGCAGACGCAGCTGGAAACAACTCCCGACGCCGGGTGTGCTGGTGACGCTTAGTTCTCCCTGCATTGCCTTGGCGAGACTGGCGCTGATGGTGAGTCCGAGCCCGGTTCCTCCGCGTTTACCGCTTACCTGAACGAACGGCTGAAAAATATCGTGCTGACGGGCAGGGTCAATTCCGCATCCTGTATCCTCAACCTCAACATACCAGTCCTGATCTTCACGCCGACTACGCAGGATAATGTGTCCTCGATCGGTAAAGCGTAGTGCGTTGTTTAATAAGTTAGTAATGATTTGCCGGATACGGCGCGGATCGCCACGCAGGGAAGCGGGAACGTCATCGGCAAAATCCGCAACCAGCACGACCGGGCGACCGCTAACGCGGCTGTTCATGAGTTGAAGCGTACTTTCCAGCAAGGGTTTGGGTTCAAAAGGCTCATCGCCTATCGCCACATTCTTTCCACCGGCTTCGATGGCGGAATAGTCGAGGATATCGTTGAGGATGGTCAGCAGAGACTCGCCCGAGTCGGTGATTGCGCGTAGATTTTCCCGATGCTGTGCCAGGGCGGGATTGTCTGAGAGCAACTGCGCAGTGCCGAGGATACCATACAACGGAGTGCGTATTTCATGACTCATGGCGGCAAGAAACGCCGATTTTGCCTGGTTAGCTTTTTCAGCTTCTGCACGGGCCTGCCGGTGTTCAGATACCATAGAATGCAGCTCGGCGGTGCGAGCTTTAACCTGTGCGGCCAGATGTTTGCGATGGTTATTGAGGGCGTGAACGCTACTGCGAAAGGCATCCATCAACCGCCCGATGGTATCCAGCTCGCGAACGCCTGCGGTTTCCGGAAAGGGGGAGTCAATATCCCCCTCAAGTAGACGCTGCAACGCCTGGGTTTGCTGTGCCAGTGGGCGTGTGACTGAGCGATAAACCACACGCCAAAGTATAAGAATCAGCAAACATAATGACACGCCACCTAACAGCAGCAGCAAGTGTTGCCCGCGCTGGCTGGCCTGTTTGAGATGCGCGAGTCCGCTTTGATTGCGTTGGCCGATGATTTCCACCAACTGGCTGACTTCGCTACTGAAACGGGTAAATTGTTCGATATTATTCTGCGATAAGATCTGCAATTGGGTCGTGATGTCATTATCCTGGCGATACAGGGACAGCAGCTCAATATAACGGCTAATCGTATTGACGGTGTCGGCCACCTGAGTGCGCACCACTGGATCTTCAATACGTATTTGTCGGCGGTGAAGCACTCTGACGGCGGCATTCAACTGGCTTTCCAGCGCAGCCAGGTTATTCTGCGCCTGGTTATTCCCCAGATTCATCACCATTTGCTGCACGCGTAGCGCGCTCAGGCGCAGCTCATTCATCTGGTTATAATATTCCAGATCGATATCGATGAGCCTGTCCAACGCGTGTTCAGCCGCTTGCCCCTGATGACTCTCAATTAAATCATAAATGCTTGCCTGCGTGGCGCCCGCCGAGGTAGCTGCATTGCTGGCCTGGCCGCGCGCCATTTCGGCAACGTCAGCGGTGGCCTCAATAATTTGCTGGCTAAGTTGTTGCTGTTGAGCGCGTAATTTCAGGCGTTCGCCAACCATCTCCCCCTGATGGCTTAACGACTGGGCGATCTCTTTTTCCTGTTGTTCTATGGCCGAAGTATCAAAGCCCTGTTCACGAAGAGTTTTGAGTAATGTGGTTATTTTCAGACTCTGGGCGGTTAGCATTCTCCCCTGAGCCAGCCACATATTTTCATTGTCTGCGGTGGTCAGATTTTGTGCGGAAAACAGTTCCCAGGCACTGGCCTCGCTGAGCTGGCGCGCCATATCCATGGTTGGAATTAGCGCCTGGGTATTGGCCTGCTCAACCTGGCTGACAAAACGCAGGTTATACCAGCCTGTCAGCGTACTGATAAGAGTCAGTACCGCCATCAGCGCAAAGCCTATCCACAGTCGTTTGGTCAGAGATAAATTCACTGTCTGGTCGCCACAGATTAAAAAGGTTGAGTCCAAAAGAGGAAAGCAACTAGGATAAAGCCTTATCAATGTTGAGGCTATCATGCGCGTATTGGTTTTCCTGCTTATCACACTTTTTCCCGGCTTAAGTCACGCGGCCGGGTCTGCACTGCTGCGCTGGCAGGATACCCGGCAGTCAGTCTCGGTGCCGCAGACGGACGTTACTGCAAGCAAAGTCTGGAAACTGTGCGCGTTGTATCCCAGCCTGAAGGATTCCTACTGGCTTTCAGTGAATTACGGCATGCTTGAGGCGGCAAAAAAATATGGAGTAAGCCTGAAGGTGTTTGAGGCGGGAGGGTATCGTCAGTTCACCACGCAAAAAACACAAATCGCCCAGTGCCAGCAGTGGGGCGCGGATGCCATTTTATTGGGCAGCAGCACAACGACTTTTCCGGATTTGCAGGCGCAGGTTGGTACGTTGCCGGTCATTGAGGTAGTGAATGCGATACACGATCCGACGGTGAAAGCACGGGTCGGAGTTCCATGGTTCCAGATGGGTTACCAGCCAGGCCACTATCTGGTTAAGTGGAGCGCGGGAAAACCGTTAAAGGTCTTATTATTGCCCGGACCTGATGACGCCGGAGGCAGCCGCGAAATGGTGGCAGGATTCCGTCAGGCGATTGCCGGTAGTCAGGTGCACATCGTGGATGTGGCGTTGGGGGATAATGATATTGAAGTTCAGCGCAACCTGTTACAAGAGATGCTTGAACGTCACCCGGATGTCGATGTGGTTGCCGGTACAGCAATTGCTGCGGAGGCAGCGATGGGAGAGAAGCGGAATCAGGGGACGCCGCTAACCGTGGTCTCTTTTTACCTGTCGCATCAGGTTTATCGCGGACTTAAACGCGAAAGAATCATTATGGCTGCCAGCGATCAAATGGTCTGGCAAGGTGAACTGGCGATTCAACAGGCTATCAGAGTATTACAAGGGCAACCGGTGCGGGAAAATATCAGTCCGCCGATCCTGGTGCTCACCCCGAAAAATGCCGACAGCCAGCATGTTCAGCGCTCACTTTCTCCTGGCGGGTTCCGTCCGGTTTATCTGTATCAGTACACGTCGGCCGCTAAAAAATAACCTTCGCCGTGCTGCGTCACCAGTAAATCAGCCCGTAGCTTATGGCGCAAACGGCGGATCAATACATCCACGGTGCGTAAGTCTGGATTGTCTACCCGTCGTGCCGAAAGCATACGCAGTAAACGTTCGCGGCTGAGAATTTCCCCCGGATTGGTGACAAAGGCGACCAGCATTTCATACTCGGCGCGGGTGAGTTTGATCGTCTCATCGCCCAGCTCCAGGGTATGCCGGGAGACATTCAGACAGTATCCGGCAAACTGATAGCAGTTATCTTTGGTCTCCGGCTGTGCCTGGCGGGCAAGATCGATACGCCAGAGCAAATTTTTAACCCGAACCACCAGTTCACGTAGCTCCAGCGGCTTGGTGACATAATCATCAGCACCCATTTCCAGGCCAACGATCCGGTCAATTTGATCGCTACGACCCGTCACCAGAATGATCCCTACCGTTGAGCGTTCGCGCAGGGCACGGGTCAGCATTAAGCCATTTTCGTCCGGGAGATTGATATCCAACAGAATAAGATCGACAGGATGTTGTGACATGATTTCACGTAGGCCTGTAGCGCTGGCGGTGACCGAGACGTGGTAACCCTCCTGTTCAAAGTATGCCTGTAACCTCGCCTGGGTGACGGGTTCATCTTCAACAATTACAATGTGATGCGACATCCTGATGGCGTGCTCTTTCTGTTCATATCTGTTCACATTGTGCCGTAAGTCATTCATCCTGACCAGTGTTGCTGTTCACATTTGAGAAATAAGATCCTCTGTAACTAAACCATAAGATTACAGGGGCTATTATGCGGAAACTATGGAGGGCGCTGCTCAGACCGAGCGCACGTTGGTCAGTGTTGGCGCTGGTCGTTATCGGGATTGTGGTCGGTATTGCGCTGATCGTCTTGCCGCACGTTGGTATTAAATTAACCAGTTCTACCGAGTTTTGCGTGAGCTGCCACAGTATGCAGCCGGTTTACGAAGAATATAAACAGTCTGCGCATTTTCAGAATGCCTCCGGGGTACGCGCAGAATGTCATGACTGCCACATTCCATCCGATATTCCAGGCATGGTGAAACGTAAGCTGGAGGCCAGCAACGATATTTACCAAACCTTTGTTGCCCACTCTATTGATACTCCAGAGAAATTCGAAGCCAAACGCGCTGAGCTGGCGGAGCGCGAATGGGCGCGAATGAAGGAGAACAACTCCGCGACCTGTCGTTCTTGTCATGACTATGATGCGATGGACCACGCTAAACAACATCCTGAAGCTGCGCGCCAGATGAAGATTGCGGCCAAGGACAACCAATCCTGTATCGACTGCCATAAAGGAATCGCGCACCAGCTTCCCGATATGAGTAGCGGTTTCCGTAAGCAGTTTGACCAGTTACGCGCCAATGCAAACGACGATGGCGAGACGCTCTACTCTCTGGACATCAAACCTATTTATGCCGCCAAAGGTGATAAAGAACCTGCAGGCTCACTGCTGCCCGCTTCTGAAGTGAAAGTGTTAAAGCGTGACGGTGACTGGCTGCAAATTGAAATTGTGGGCTGGACCGAGAGTAATGGGCGTCAGCGCGTGTTGGCGCAACTGCCGGGCAAGCGCATTTTTGTGGCTTCCATTCGTGGCGACATCCAGCAGCACGTGAAGACGCTGGAGCAAACCACCGTTGCGGAAACGAATACACCATGGAGTAAATTGCAGGCCACCGCCTGGATGCAGAAGGGCGATATGGTCAACGACATCAAACCTATCTGGGCTTATGCCGACTCGCTCTATAACGGAACCTGTAACCAATGCCACGGCGCGCCAGAGAAAGAGCACTTTGATGCTAACGGTTGGATTGGCACGTTGAACGGCATGATTGGCTTTACCAGTCTGGATAAACGTGAAGAACGTACCTTACTGAAATATTTGCAGATGAATGCCTCTGACACTACGGATAAGCCGCATGGCGATAAGGGAGAAAGCAATGAAAAATAACGATCTCTTTCAGGCATCTCGCCGACGTTTTCTAATGCAGTTGGGGGGCTTGACCGTAGCTGGTATGTTAGGGCCTTCGCTGCTCACGCCGCGTAGCGCTAACGCCGCAGAAGTCCAGGGCACTGGTGTCAAAGAGGGGATTCTGACCGGTTCTCACTGGGGGGCTATCCGTGCCACCGTGGTTGATGGTCGTTTTATTGAGGCCAAACCGTTTGAGCATGATAAATACCCGTCAAAAATGATCGCCGGACTCCCGGATCACGTACACGGTGGGGCGCGTATTCGCTACCCGATGGTCCGCGTGGACTGGTTGCGTAAGCGCCATCAGAGCGATACCACTCAGCGCGGAGATAACCGTTTTGTACGCGTTTCGTGGGATGAAGCGCTGGACTTCTTCTACCAGGAGCTGGAACGCATTCAGAAGACCTATGGTCCGAGCGCGCTGCTGACTGCCAGCGGCTGGCAATCGACCGGGATGTTCCACAATGCTTCCGGGATGCTGGCACGTGCCATTGCGCTGCATGGCAACAGCGTGAGTACCGGGGGAGACTATTCCACCGGCGCCGCTCAGGTCATTCTGCCGCGCGTGGTAGGGTCAATGGAGGTATATGAACAGCAGACCTCCTGGCCGCTGGTACTAGAAAACAGCAAAACCATTGTGCTGTGGGGTTCCGATCTCATCAAAAACCAGCAGGCGAACTGGTGGTGTCCGGATCATGATGTCTACGAATACTACGAGCAACTGAAGGATAAAGTGGCGCGGGGTGAGATTTCGGTCATCAGCGTTGACCCGGTCGTCACCTCAACGCATGACTATCTGGGCCGCGACAAGGTTAAGCACATCGCCGTGAACCCGCAGGCTGATGTGCCGCTACAGCTGGCGTTGGCACACACGCTGTATACCGAGAAGCTCTACGATAAGCATTTCCTCGATAACTACTGCGTTGGGTTTGAGCAATTTCTGCCTTATCTGCTGGGCGAAAGTGACGGACAGCCTAAAGATGCCCAGTGGGCGGAAAAAATCTGCGGAATTGATGCAGATACGATTCGTGAACTGGCGCGGCAGATGGCGGGCGGCAGAACGCAAATTATTGCCGGCTGGTGCGTGCAGCGTATGCAGCATGGGGAACAGTGGGCCTGGATGATCGTGGTGCTAGCCTCGATGCTCGGACAAATCGGTTTACCCGGCGGCGGCTTTGGCTTTGGCTGGCATTACAACGGTGCGGGCACCCCGGGGCGTAAAGGGATTATCCTGAGCGGTTTTTCTGGCTCCACCACCGTGCCTCCTGTGCATGACAGCACCGATTATAAGGGCTGCAGCAGTACTATTCCGATCGCGCGTTTTATCGATGCGATTCTGGAGCCGGGCAAAAACATTAACTGGAACGGCAAAACCGTTAAGTTACCGCCGCTGAAGATGTGCGTTTTTGCCGGGACCAACCCTTTCCATCGTCACCAGCAGATTAATCGCATTATTGAGGGATGGCGTAAGCTGGAAACCGTCATCGCCATCGATAATCAGTGGACGTCGACCTGTCGATTCGCCGACATCGTATTGCCGGCGACGACCCAGTTTGAACGTAACGATCTTGACCAATATGGCAACCACTCCAACCGCGGAATTATCGCCATGAAGCAGTTGGTGCAGCCGCAGTTTGAAGCGCGTAATGATTTCGATATTTTCCGCGATCTTTGCCGCCGCTTTAACCGTGAAGAAGCGTTCACTGAAGGGCTGGATGAGATGGGCTGGTTGAAGCGCATCTGGCAGGAAGGAAGTCAGCAAGGGAAGGGACGCGGCGTTCATCTTCCGGCCTTCGACGTTTTCTGGAATCAGCAAGAGTACGTTGAATTCGAACATCCGCAGATGTTTGTTCGTCATCAGGCCTTCCGCGAAGATCCCGACCTTGAACCGTTGGGGACGCCAAGCGGTTTGATCGAGATATATTCGAAAACCATTGCCGATATGCAATATGACGATTGCCAGGGGCATCCGATGTGGTTCGAGAAAATCGAACGTTCACACGGTGGGCCAGGGTCGCAACGTTGGCCGCTGCATCTGCAATCCGTCCACCCGGATTTCCGTCTGCATTCACAGCTCTGCGAGTCCGAAGCGTTGCGTAAGCATTACGCGGTAGGTGGCAAAGAGCCGGTGTTTATTAACCCACAGGATGCCAACGCCAGGGGCATTCGCAACGGCGATATAGTTCGTGTATTTAACGCGCGTGGACAAGTGCTGGCCGGGGCGGTTGTCTCCGATCTCTACTCGCCGGGCGTGGCGCGCATCCATGAAGGTGCCTGGTACGACCCTGATAACGGTGGAGAAACCGGATCGCTGTGTAAATACGGCAATCCGAACGTGTTAACGATAGATATCGGCACGTCTCAGCTGGCGCAGGCAACCAGCGCCCATACTACGCTGGTGGAAATTGAGAAGTATACCGGCAAGGTGGATAACGTGACGGCGTTCAGTGGCCCGATAAAAATGGTGGCGCAGTGTGAATATGTCCCGGCTGAGCAGGTGAAGTCATGATGAAAGACACCTCCCTGACAAAAGAACAAATGGCCTGCGTGTACGCCTGGCTGGCGCAGTTGTTTTCCCGGGAGCGTGACGATGAAAGCCTGGGGCTTTTGCAGTCCAGCGAAATGGCTGAGTGGTTCGCGGTGCTCAAAGGCGAGCCTCTGCTTGAGGCGCAGGTCCTTCTGCTAGAGGCGAAAATTGCCGCGCTCAAGGTGCGGGAAGACGCTACCCTGGAACTGGCGGCTGATTTTTGCAGCCTGTTCCTGATGTCGGATAAACACGCGGCGTTACCCTATGCATCGGCTCATCTTGAAGGAGGGCCAAACTATGGGGTCATTAAACAACTATTATCTGATGCGGGCATGCAGGTAAGCGATACGTTTAGCGAGTCAGCCGATCATCTGGCGATTTTTATCGAACTGCTGAGCCATCTGCATTTTTCCCTGGCAGAGGCAGGACCGCGTCATCAGCAGGTGGATGCGTTGCGCAGAGAAACGCTGGCAGGGCTGTTACGCTGGTTACCGGAGTTCACCACTAAATGCTGTCGGTATGATGACTTTGGTTTTTACGGCGCGCTAAGTCAGCTGTTGCTGGCTTTGGTCAGACTGGATAATCAGCGCTGAGAGCAGCACATCCGGCAGTAATGAATCTGTTGCCTCCGTCGTATTGCTACGTTCACCTTATGTTTTTCACTTCTCTGAAACGATACTGTCTGTGAACGTGTTAAGGGTACTATCGCCGTACCCTTAACAATCCCGGCTCCCGGCGGGAAAATTGCCACTTCGTGGTTCCCTCCGCTTATTCCTCCAGGCTACCGGGCCGGGCGCGAGGTAGCGTCCCTGCAAAACGCGCCCTGAACCCGCATCCATGCGGGTTCTCCCGGCCTTACGGAAACACGTCGGCAATTTTCAGCCGGACCAGTCCACACTTGACCTCCTGCGCTTTTATTTGAAAATCGCTGAACAGCAAAACAGATTTAACTGGAAATTAGGGCGTTGAAGCGATGACCTCGCTATGGTTGTTCCACTCCCAGTTATTTCCATGGTCTTTCATCTTCGTGAACTGAATGGCATTAGCACATTCGCTCCCGTTTTAACCCTATCACCGTACAACCAGCACCGGACATTTCGCGTGGCGTACCACGGCTGCTGCCGTTGAACCCAGCAGATAAGTGCTAAAACCGGGTTTATGTGAGGCGATGACAATAAGCTCGGCGTCTACTGATTCCGCCAGTTTGAGGATCTGATCCTTTGGCGGGCCGTAAACGACATGAGTTTGACTCCTGCCTGCAGGAATATTGAACTGCTTAATAATCTCTTCGAGTTTTTCGCTGGCCTTGGCCTGCAGACCACTTCTGTCCGGGAATTCGGTAGAGTAGGCCAGCCCCAGCGAGGCATAGAACGGAACGGTAGGAATAACGGCTAAAAAGTGAACCTTCGCGGTTTTGGCATGCGCCTGAACCTGTGGAACAACATGGCGAGTCAAATCGGTTTCAGAGATATCAATGGGCACCAGAATTGAGCGATACATATTCACTACCTCCTGTTTGTTTACCTCTACTCTGAGTGTAGCGAAAGTTGTCTTTGTATAATAAGTGACCAGATCAAGGTTACGTGCATAAATGTGCGTCAATGAAATGTGTGTGTCGCATGTCTGGCCGTATATGTATATGTGAGCAAAATTGTAAGACAGATATCTTCATTAATACGTGTAATCGAAAAACAGAAAAGGGTTCTTTTTTATGTGTTTTCATTATATATTTAATTATATAACGATTGTCACCAAAGGATTAATTTCAGCAGCTTTTAATCGTTATCAAACTTTTATTCTGATGTTTGTGTGATTAATAGTTAATCAAACTTTATGTTTGGTTTAAAATTCTAATTTTAAACGAAATTTGATATTTACATTTCGTTCTCATTAATTATGCGAGCCCCTTCAAACTTACCTATTGGCTGATTCTTATTTCTCTCTTCGCTTGATGAATATCAATAAGTAGCTGCTTTAGTATATTTATTGTCTACCTCTAAAAGGGTATTCGTCTGATGGAAATATAAGATGAGAAAAATAAATAAAACTATCATATGGACGATGCTGCTGTGCATTGTTCTTGGTGCAGTTATTGTTTTGGCAGGGCAATGGACATTGCACAAAACCTCGAGCACGGAATTTTGTTTGTCGTGCCATACGATGCAGGCACCTTACGAGGAATATACCGGCTCGGTTCACTTCCAGAATCAGAAAGGCATTCGTGCAGAGTGCGCGGACTGTCATATCCCGGAGGGCGGGCTGGATTATCTGGTGGCTAAGCTGCGGGCCTCAAAAGATGTTTATCACCAGTTCATAACCAAAAAAATCGATACCCCGGAAAAATTTGAAGAACATCGTCTGGAGATGGCGCAAACCGTCTGGGCACAGCTCAAGGCGAGTGATTCTGCGACCTGCCGTAGCTGCCACAGTATGGACGCAATGGATCTTGCTGCACAAAGCGCGGATGCCCAGAAGATGCACAAAATGGGCATCGCGGAAAAGCAAACCTGTATTGATTGCCATAAAGGCGTCGCCCATTTCCCACCTGAAATAAAAATGGATGACAGTGCGCTTAAAGGGCTTGAAGCGCAGTCAGCCTCTACTCCAGCCTCGGCAACTGAGCTTTATGCCGTAAGCAATACCGCGCTTGGCGATCTGGGAACCGTTTACCCGGCAACAAAAATGCAGGTTCTGAAAACAACGGACAACGCACGACTGGTCGAGATTCGCGGTAGCCAGATGCAAGGAAGTGAACAGGTTATTTACTACGCAGCAGGGCAGCGTTTGATTCTTGCCAGCCTGAGTGAAAAAGGTCAGCAGTCGCTGAAGATCCTCTCCGACTGGAAAAAAGATGACTACGGCAATGCGTGGCGAGATGTCGTGCTGCAGGGCGAATGGAGCGGTTCCGCTCTCGCCAGCCGCGAACCCATGTGGGATTACGCACGCAAACTCGACAATGTGTACTGCGCGGGTTGTCATGCGCCAATTCCGGCGAATCATTTCACGCTCAACGCCTGGCCTTCTGTGGCAAAAGGGATGGGTGCTCGTACCAATATCAGTGAAAACGAACTGGATATCCTGAGCCGTTACTTCCAGTACAACGCGAAAGACATGAACAAATAAGCGATAAATCAGGAGAAATCATGAAACTCACAAGACGTGACTTTATCAAGACGGCTGGCGCGGCAACCGGGACAATGGCGATTTCTTCGGTGATCCCAATGCCGGCCTGGGCCGAAGGCCAGAATGGTGGGGCAATCCTGACGGCAGCACGTTGGGGTGCGGTATACGTGGAAGTCAAAGACGGCAAAGTGGTTTCCTCAAAAGGTGCGTTGCCGAAAACGGTGCCGAACTCATTACAGCAAACCGCGCCGGATCAGGTTCATACCAATATCCGCGTTAAGTATCCGATGGTGCGCAAAAGCTATCTGGAAAACCCGGGTAAAGCGGATGGTAAACGTGGTAACGATCCTTTCGTGCGCGTGAGTTGGGAACAAGCGCTGAAGCTCATTCACGAGCAGCATAGCCGGATCCGTAGCAGCTATGGCCCGTCCTCAATATTTGCCGGTTCCTATGGCTGGCGCTCTAGCGGTGTTCTGCATAAGGCGCAAACCCTACTGCAACGCTATATGAGCATGGCCGGTGGCTACGCCGGTCATACCGGAGATTATTCAACCGGGGCAGCGCAGGTGATCATGCCTTACGTTGTGGGATCGGTCGAAGTCTATGAGCAGCAAACCACCTGGCCGATGGTGCTAGAGCACAGTCAGGTCGTGGTGCTGTGGGGGATGAACCCGCTCAATACCCTCAAAATTGCCTGGAGCAGCACGGATGAACAGGGGATTGAATACTTTAATCTGCTGAAAAAATCAGGGAAAAGCGTCATCGCCATCGATCCGATGCGTTCTGAAACCATCGAGTTCTTTGGTGATAATGCGACCTGGATTGCGCCACATATGGGGACCGATGTGGCGATGATGTTAGGGATCGCCCACACGCTGGTGAAGAAAAATCTTCACGACAAAGCCTTCCTGGAAAAATACACCACTGGATATCCGCAGTTTGAAGAGTACCTGCTCGGCAAGAGCGACAAAATTGAGAAAACCGCCGAGTGGGCATCTGGCGTGTGTGGCGTGCCTGCTGAGCAACTGGAAAAGCTGGCGGAAATTTTCTCCAGCAACAAAACCATGCTCATGGCAGGCTGGGGGATTCAGCGTCAGCAATACGGTGAGCAAAAACACTGGATGCTGGTGACTCTGGCGGCGATGCTGGGGCAAATTGGTACCGAAGGCGGTGGTTTCGGGTTCTCTTATCACTATTCTAACGGCGGTAACCCAACACGCACCGGTGGGGTATTGCCAGCAATTTCCGCCAAAATTGAGGGGGGATCATCTGCGGGCAACGACTGGGCGGTTTCCGATGCGGTGACCAGCCTGCCGGTAGCGCGAATTGTCGAGGCGCTGGAAAACCCAGGCGGCAAATATCAGCATAACGGTAAAGAGCAAACCTTCCCGGATATCAAAATGATCTGGTGGGCGGGTGGCGCTAACTTTACCCATCATCAGGATACCAACCGCTTAATCAAAGCCTGGCAGAAGCCTGAACTGGTTGTCATCTCTGAGTGTTACTGGACCGCAGCGGCCAAACACGCCGATATCGTTCTGCCAATCACCACCTCGTTTGAGCGTAATGATCTGACCATGACCGGTGATTACAGTAACCAGCATCTGGTGCCTATGAAGCAGGTCATCGCGCCGCAGTTTGAAGCGCGTAGTGATTTTGACGTATTTGCCGATCTGGCTGAGATGCTCAAGCCGGGTGGTAAGGCGGTCTACACCGAAGGCAAAGACGAAATGGCGTGGCTGAAGCAGTTCTATGACGTCGCGCAAAAAGCCGCCCGCGCCCAGCGTGTCGCCATGCCTCAGTTCAACGCGTTCTGGCAGCAGAATAAACTGATCGAAATGCGTGAGAATGAAAAGAATAACAAATATGTGCGCTACGCGGATTTCCGCAGCGATCCGGTGATGAATGCGCTGGGAACGCCGAGCGGCAAGATAGAAATCTACTCGAAAACGATTGAAGGCTATCAGTATAAAGACTGTCCGCCGCATGCGTCCTGGATTGAACCGGATGAATGGAAAGGAACTGCGGATAAAGATCAGCTGCAGCTACTGACGGCGCACCCGGCACATCGTCTGCATAGCCAGCTGAACTACGCGTCGCTACGTAAAGAATACGCGATTGCCAATCGTGAACCGGTGACGATTCATCCGGATGACGCGAAAGCCAGAGGGATTGTCGAGGGCGATCTGGTTCGTGTATGGAATGCTCGTGGACAGGTTCTGGTGGGGGCGCACGTCAGCGACGGTATCAAACCGGGAATTATCTGTATCCATGAAGGCGCATGGCCGGATATTGAAAACGGTATCTGTAAAAATGGCGGTGCGAACGTGCTGACGGCGGATATCCCAACCTCACGGCTGGCGAATGGCTGTGCGGGGAATACCAGCCTTGTATATGCAGAAAAATTCACCGGTGAAGCGCCAAAACTCACCGTCTTTGATGAGCCAGCAATTGTCACCATGTAATGATGATGGCTGATAAACGGGGGCCGTAAGGCTCCCGTTTTTTATTACTGTTTGGGCAACGTTTTACTGTTGTTACTCAGCCAGTTCAATCACATCTCCCGTTGCCGGTGCGTCAGTTCCCGGTAGCCACAATCGACCCCATGAACCAGTGCAATGACAGCCGAGTAGTTTTTCGGGTTGTTGTTGCTTAATAAATTGTCGGGTCCGCCATAGCTTAGCGGGGGAGGCAGCACGTAAATGAAACCCACCGACCAGGGCATAAATTTGGTTAACCCCTGTGATTTTCTGGCAATGGCGTACGATGTTCTCTATTCCCCGATGCCCGCAACCAGTAATGATGACTAACCCGCGTTCAGATTTATAGATCAACACGCCTTCGTCACTGATGTAATCTGGTTGGAGTGTTTTCTCGCTAATCACACCATAGGATTGTGGCGTGGGAACGCTAATTTCCCCGGACCACAAAAAGCGATCGCTGATAGCCAGCGGCTCGCGGGTGTATTCCATGATGAATCGAGAGTAGTTGTTATCATGCGAGAGTTTTTTAATTTTTCGTGGTGTTCCCGCAACCGTAACTGAGGCGTATCGTTCACAGGCTATTTGGGGATGACAAATGATACGGCTGTTATCCGCAAGCCACGGCACGCCGCCGCAGTGATCGTAATGGCCGTGCGACAACACCACGGCGGTTAAGTGCGTCAGGTCCACGCCCATTTGTGCAGCGTTATGCATGAAGCTGCCATCCGGCCCGGTATCAAACAATATTGTGGTCGTTTCATCCTGAACTAACAGACTTAATCCAGGCTTTGCCAGTAATGTTTTTCCAGCGCCAGCAGCACGTCGGTTTTCAAGCAGCACCGTGAGGGTCAAAGCCATGTCTGACTCCAGTATTAAAACGGCATACTGTAATGCATGGCTGTTGAGGGTGCTGTGATCGCAGCGCTCTTTAGCGGTATCTGTTATTCACGCACAATTTTGCCAGCGTTTCCTGCATCGCTGTCATTCCAGCTACCGCGACCATTTGTTTTAATGGTGTAAGTGGCATAACCGACGCGGAAGGTCATCGTATCCTTATAGGTATTTACGTCACGCACTTCCTTACCATTGACGTAAACGCCGGAATCTTCGACGTGAATATCAACGCTGCGTTGACCATTGGCAAATTTGGCCACGTAATTTCCGCTGAATTTGCCATCAATACCCGCATTATCGTGGTTATCCCGGCCTGTGGTATTTTGCTGCTCTTCACCATGGCGATGATGACGATTTTGCTGGCTGTTATCGCTCTCGATAAAGCCATGATCGTGGTTCCACTGATAGGATTTGTTCACATCACAACCATTGAGTTCGCTCATTTGCGTACAACCTGAACGTTCATATTTTTTCTGCATTGCCGGGGTAATTGCATATGCCGTTGTGGCCGTTGTCAGACCAAGGACCAGGAGGGTCAGCAGACGTTTATTCATTTTTCACTCACTATCATCATTAAGTTTATTTATAGGGACACGAACTTTTTGGCTGTCATTTTTACGACGATGGCAGTCTCCCATTAAATATTAACGACGCATACCAGGGGGAATCCTAATTTATAATTAGGGTGAGGTGATAAATGTTGTGATACGCAACATAATAAGTAGTTGATTTACGATTTTTATACAATCTGAATAAAGAGTTAAAAGGTTTTTACTTTTTAATGGAAGATTTAATGAATTATTAATGTTGACATTAACGATGAACAAGGATGCAGGCTTGTATATAAACAGGCCTGCACGGGGAGAGTAGTCCACAATATTCAAACTTAGCGTATTTATGGATATTGTCGTCAATACAGTTCGTCTTTACCCTTGAGTGGAGATCTGTGCGCGGTGCTGCTCGGCCTGTATCTCATGGGCAAATGAATGGCCGTTATTTACTGATTGGTGAACAACCATTGCTTTTTCATGTTCATTCATTTGTGAAAATGATTGCGAATTGGTTGGTGTTGACGATGAATTATTTGCCTGCGAGGCATGTGCCTGCGCCATTTGTTGATGTGCAGAGGCATCACTGTTATTCATCATTTCATGAGCCATTGCGACCTGTTGATGCACTTTAGGTGTTTCTGCCGCATTAACGCCAGCTGAAATAAAAAACGCGATAGCTAAAAAAGAGGACATCTTATTCATCATATTTCTCCTGTTTGGGTTTACGGAAGAAAGTATAATTAATGGGGGCTGTCAGTGGCGTGACAGGATTATGACGGTTGTGTCAGAGAATAGGTGATGACAGGTATAAGCGTCATCACCATAAATTACATCGCGTGCTTGGGAAGCGTCAGAATAAAGCGAGTGACATAAGGATCGGAAGTTACTGAGACTTTTCCGTGATGGGCAATCACAATCGATTTCACAATCGCCAGACCAATACCGCTGCCTTCGCCTTTACGCTGCCGTGAAGGGTCCACTCGATAAAAGCGGTCAAAGAGTCGCGGAAGATGTTGCGGGGGAATGGGGGGGCCGGGATTCTCAACGACTATCTGGACCAGACCATCCGCCTCTTTCACCCGCACGGTTACCGACTCACCTTTTGGCGTATAGCGCATGGCATTTGACAGCAGGTTACTCATTGCCCGACGTAACATTAATGGGTCGCCTGAAACCCAGCATGCGCGTCCTTCAAACCGTAAACCAACCTCACGCTCCTCTGCCCAGGCTTCGAAAAAGTCGAACACTTTACCGACCTCATCAGCCAGATTGAGCGCTTTTTTTTCTGGGATCAGCTGATTGTTATCTGCCTGCGCCAGAAACAGCATATCACTCACCATTTTCGACATACGGCCAAACTCTTCGAGATTGGAATACAGCACATCTTCCAGTTCTTTTTGGCTGCGGGTCTGGCTGAGCGCAATTTCCGTTTGGGTGACGAGGTTAGTTATTGGCGTGCGGATCTCATGGGCAATATCCGCCGAGAAGTTCGACTGACGTTTAAATACGTCCTCGATGCGTTCGAGCATGTGATTAAACGAACTAACCAGTTGTTCCAGTTCAATAGGCACAGCCTGCGGATCGAGACGGACATCGAGATCTTTCGAGGTGATATTTTGGATGCGACGACTAACATTACGGATCGGTTCATGGCCTTTGTATACGGCGAACAGCACGATAAAAACAATCATGATGCTAATCAGCGAAGCCGTCATAATTAACTTGTTTTTCAGATCGTTAATATAGTGCAGGTGAAAATCGATCGATAACGCCAGATACAGCGTATACGCTGGTTTTCCATCGGCAAGCTTTCCTACCGGCAGGCGAATCATTCGCCAGTTAGACGATGTTTTCTGTCCGTGGATATGTCTGGAGGTTTGCAGTGTAGGGCCTGAGATAATAAAAACGTCGCTGGCATGAGCATTTTTATCCGGCCTTGCGCTGGCGATAAATTGCCGAAGATCCGGCGCATTGGGCGAATGAAAAATGGCCTTCTGGTTGCTATCTACCAGAGAAATAATGACGTTCGAGTAACCCGCCACCACATTTTTTAGCGTTTCCAGTCGGCGTGATTCTGGCTCGTTAGGTTGGTTAATAATCCGCTCCAGCGTGGTGCTAATCTCTTGTAAATCATTGATGTCCTGCTCGGCGAAGTGGACTTTCACGGAGTGGATCATTATCCATGCAAAGGCGAAAAATGACGCAATTGTCGCCAGACTGATAAAAAAGGTTAGTCGTGTCGCCAGTGAAAAAGGGCGCCGCCATCGTTTACTGGCCATCAGGAACCTCAAGCATATATCCCACGCCGCGCACGGTCTGAATCAGTTTCGGCTCATAATCGTTATCAATTTTGGCGCGCAGACGCTTAACGGCGACGTCGATGGCATTAGTATCGCTGTCAAAATTCATATCCCAGACCTGGGAGGCGATCAGCGAGCGGGGTAAAACTTCCCCCTGATGGCGCAGGAAAAACTCAAGCAGCGTAAACTCTTTGCTGGTCAGAGTGATGCGCGTACCGCTGCGGGTAACTTTTCTGCTGACCAGATCGACCATTAAATCCGCGACCTGAAACTGGCTTTCGACAATCACCGCCGCGCCTCGACGCAACAGCGTTCTGACCCGTGCCAGCAGTTCGGCGAAGGCAAACGGTTTAACCAGGTAATCATCAGCACCCAATTCCAGACCTTTAACTCGATGTTCAATGGTACCCAGTGCGGTGAGGAGAAGAATGGGCATTCCTTTGTTGGCGGAACGCAGCATCCGCACGATATCCCAGCCGTTTACATCCGGCAGCATGATGTCGAGTATGAGCAGGTCGTAATCGCCGGTCATCGCCAGGTGATACCCGTTCAGGCCGTTATCCGCTAAATCCACGACAAAACCCGCTTCCGTCAGGCCTTTTGTCAGATATTCACCGGTTTTTTTCTCATCTTCGACTATCAAAACCTTCATCGCATTCTCCTTCACGCACGGGTTGTGCGGACTTTCAATTCTAGGGAAGCGGGATCGGATAGCAATCGGTTATTGGGAAAATGACAGTTTTGTCATTTTCCTGTCACCGGTTAAACAGAGTCACTTAGTTAAAGTACAGCACTATAAATTCCTACACATTTTAGGGACATCAGTCCGGTCAGGACGAGAAGAACTATGAGCAAATTTAAGCTTCTTACTCTCAGCGCTATATTCGTGCTCGCCGGTTGTTCATTGGCGCCGGACTATCAGCGCCCGGCTTTGCCGGTGCCGCAGCAATTTTCTTTAAAACAGAATGCCCTGGTACCGGCTCCTGGTGAATATCAGGACACGGGCTGGCGGAGCTTCTTCGTTGACTCCCAGGTAAAGGCGCTGATTGGCGAGGCATTGGTTAATAACCGCGATTTACGTATGGCTGTGCTAAAAGTTCAGGAAGCGAGAGCGCAATATGGCGTCACGGACGCCGACCGCTACCCGCAACTCACGGCAGGCTCCAGTGGTACTTACAGCGGTAAATTAAAAGGTGATAGCAGCACCGATCGTGAATTCGAAGCTGGACTCAATCTTAGTTTCGACCTGGATTTCTTTGGGCGGCTAAAAAATATGAGTGAAGCTGAGCGACAGAATTTCTTTGCCAGCGAAGAAGCGCGTCGGGCGGTGCACATCTCATTAATCTCCAACGTGTCGCAAAGTTATTTTAATCAGCGTCTGGCTTACGCGCAGTTGCAAGTTGCTGAAGAAACGCTGCAAAACTACCAGCGCTCTTACGCTTTTGTAGAGAAGCAACTGGTAACCGGTAGCACCAACGTACTGGCGTTGGAACAAGCGCGCGGTGTGATCGAAAGTACGCGTAGCGAAATTGCCAAGCGTAAAGGTGATCTGGCGCAGGCCAATAACGCGCTGCAGTTGTTGCTGGGTACATACGGGAAATTACCCGATGACCACGCGCGCAGCCGTGGGGATATTAAACCGGTAACGCTGCCGCCATCGCTCTCGTCGCAAATACTGTTGCAGCGCCCGGATATTATGGAAGCTGAGCACGGATTATTGGCGGCAAATGCCAATATCGGTGCTGCGCGAGCGGCATTTTTTCCGTCTATAACGTTGACCAGTTCCGTGTCCAGTAGCAGCAGCGATCTTTCCAGTTTATTTAATGCCGCCAGCGGCATGTGGAATTTTGTCCCCAAAATAGATATTCCAATATTCAACGCTGGACGTAATCAGTCCAATCTCGACCTGGCAGAAATTCGCCAGCAACAGTCGGTAGTGAATTACGAACAAAAAATTCAGAACGCGTTTAAAGAAGTGGCGGATGCACTGGTGTTGCGCCAAAGCATTGCCGATCAAATTAGCGGGCAGCAGCGTTATCTGGATTCATTGCAAATCACACTACAACGCGCCAGAGCGCTTTATCAGAATGGTGCAGTTAGCTATATCGAAGTATTAGACGCAGAACGTTCTTTATTCGCTACGCGGCAATCGCTGCTCGATCTTAATTACGCCCAACAGGTTAATGAAATTAAGCTGTTTGCTGCCTTAGGCGGCGGTTGGGTGGAGTAATCCTTAATATTAACCTTTCAGGAGCATCAATTATGAATACTACCGCCAAAGCTGTGCTGTTTAGTCTTTTCTCTATGATCATGTTTAACGCTCAGGCCAATGAGCATCAGCATGGTGAGATGATGAATATGCAGCCAGCGGCTCAACAGGAACAACTCATTAGCGCCACCGGGGTGATTGAAGCTGTTGATATGGAAAGTAAAAAGATTACGATCAAGCATGATCCTATTCCTGCGGTGAACTGGCCAGCCATGACTATGCGTTTTACACTGGTTGCCGATACGAAGGCTGATGATATTAAGCCAGGCGATAAGGTCGCGTTTACGTTTGTTCAGCAGGGAAATCTCTCTGTGTTACGCGATATTCACATTAGTAAATAACGTTCTCGTTGGTCTCTTTTATTCTTGCCCGGGTTTTTGCGAACGCGGGTGAGACTATCGCGCAATGGAAATCACTATGGCGTCTTTAAATATTAAAAATACCGCGCTTATTCTCGCTGGCATGATTGCCGGTGGGGTTATTTCTGTCGGTATTTATACTTATTATTCATCCGCAAAAGCAACGGCTGAAACCGGTCAGGCTTCGCCAAAAGAAGCCAGAAAAGTGTTGTTCTGGTACGACCCCATGTACCCAAACACGCGTTTTGATAAACCGGGTAAATCGCCGTTTATGGATATGGATCTGATCCCGAAATATGCCGATGAAGAGACCGCGAACGCGTCATCACCAGGCGTGCGCATCGATCCTACACAAACCCAGAACCTGGGGCTGAAAACAGAGCCAGTGCGTCGTGGACCACTGCACTACGCGCAAACTTTCCCGGCCAACGTTAGTTATAACGAATACCAGTTTGTTATTGTCCAGGCACGCTCAGCGGGCTTTATCGAGAAGGTTTACCCACTGACCGTGGGGGACAAAATTAAGCAAGGCGCGCCGCTGATCGACCTGACTATCCCCGATTGGGTTGAGGCGCAGAGCGAATATTTATTGCTGCGAGAAACTGGCGGCAGCGCGACGCAGGTGGAAGGAATTCTGGAGAGATTACGTCTGGCTGGAATGCCTGAAGCGGATATTCAGCGTTTAAAATCGACGCGTAAAATTCAGACCCGCTTTACCCTGAAAGCGCCTATTGATGGGGTGATCACCGCATTCGATTTACGTACTGGTATGAACATTTCCAAAGACAATGTGGTCGCGAAAATTCAGGGTATGGACCCGGTATGGGTCAGCGCGTCGGTCCCGGAATCTATCGCCTGGCTGATTAAAGACGCCTCGCAATTTACCATCACCGTGCCCGCCTGGCCGGATAAGCCTTTCACCATCAGCAAGTGGAGTATCTTACCCAGCGTTGATGCTACCACGCGTACGCTCCAGCTCCGTTTACAGGTCGATAATCCTGACGAGGCGCTCAAGCCCGGGATGAATGCTTACCTGCAACTGAAAACACAAAGCGAGCCAATGCTGCTGATCCCGTCTAAAGCGCTAATTGATACGGGTACCGAGCAGCGGGTAATCACCGTTGATAACGAAGGTCGATTTGTGCCGAAACAGGTTGCGGTATTCCATGAATCTCAAGGACTGACGGCTATCCGCTCCGGCCTGACCGAAGGTGAAAAAGTGGTTTCCAGCGGTCTGTTCCTGATTGATTCCGAAGCGAATATCTCTGGCGCACTGGACCGTATGCGCGCCCAGAACAGTAAGACGCAAGACGCAGCCTCCATGCCAGCCCAGGCGACCCATTCACACTGAGGATATGATAAATGATTGAATGGATTATCCGCCGCTCGGTGGCAAACCGTTTTCTGGTGATGATGGGGGCGCTGTTTCTCAGTATTTGGGGAACCTGGACCATCATCAATACCCCGGTTGATGCGCTGCCCGATCTCTCTGATGTTCAGGTGATCGTCAAAACCAGCTATCCGGGTCAGGCGCCGCAAATTGTTGAAAATCAGGTGACCTACCCGCTGACCACCACCATGCTGTCGGTACCGGGCGCGAAAACTGTGCGTGGTTTCTCGCAGTTTGGCGATTCCTACGTGTACGTCATTTTCGAAGATGGTACCGATCCTTACTGGGCGCGCTCGCGCGTACTGGAGTACCTCAACCAGGTTCAGGGAAAATTACCGGCTGGCGTTAGCGCGGAAATGGGACCGGACGCTACGGGTGTCGGCTGGATATTTGAGTACGCGCTGGTGGATCGCAGCGGGAAACACGATCTGGCGGAATTACGTTCTCTTCAGGACTGGTTTTTAAAGTATGAGTTAAAAACGATTCCCAATGTGGCGGAAGTCGCCTCGGTAGGCGGCGTGGTTAAACAGTATCAGGTCGTTATCGATCCGATGAAGCTGACGCAATATGGCATCAGTCTGGCGGACGTGAAATCGGCGCTGGATACGTCGAATCAGGAAGCGGGCGGCTCATCTGTTGAGATGGCTGAAGCGGAATATATGGTCCGCGCCAGTGGATATCTGCAAACGCTCGATGATTTCAATATTGGTACGCAGGAAAGCGACATTCTTCATTCCGGCCTGTAATGACTCCGTTGCTCCCGTCCACATACGGGCGCCTTTTATATCCACTGCTATAAAGTTCTTTTCGGGAAACATCTTACCCAGGCCAACAGTATACTCACCACGTCCGCAACCCAACTCGAGCACAATCGGATGATCGTTTTTAAAAAACTCCTTGTGCCATTTCCCTTTCATGCCAAAAGGCACGTTATCTACCGCCGAATAAGGATATTCGAACACGTGCGGATAACTCGCCATATCGGCAAACTTTTCTAATTTATTCTTTCCCATATCAATCCTGATTAGGTCGCAAAGGTACTGATTTTGAAGCAACCGACAAAAAGAAATGGAGCACAGATTTCTCTATGCTCCATTCTTCTATAATATTGAATGATTCGTGTTATTAAATCTCAACATTCACCTCAACGTTTACTTCTACATTTCCACCTTGTTGTGCTTTCAAATCTTCATAGAAAGCAGCATGAGAAGCCTGCATATAAGGTTGCAAGAAGAAAAATCCGATACCGAAAGTAAAGAGGCAAAGGATAGCCCAACCGATGAAACTCAAATCAAGCATGAACAACTTCATCTTATTGCCATCCATCATAACCATGCTCTTTTCGATAGCTGCATTGTTTTTCATTTCGGGTTCTTCCTTCAGAATATACGGTGTCATCGCATACGAATAGTGTTTAATGATGCCCGGAATAATTAGTAGCAACGACCACAAGAAAGTATAAATAAACACTAAAACTACGGTTCCCATGATTCGGCTGTAGTCTTTGAATCCTTCAAACAAGATTCCCAAGTCAATGTCTTTTGCTCCTTTTATCACGCTAAACATGAGAATCGTGAATCCGTATGCCACCGGCAATCCTACAAGCAATGTTCCTACCAAAGGTAAATAACTTGTTGCACTGACAATAGCCGAATAAATCAAGGCAGCTACAGCCGCCATCACCCAATTTCCTTGAAGTGCCTCACGCGCCTGAGCACGCAGTTCTGAGTTTAGTTTTAACATAGTGAATAATATTAATTGATAAATGTGTTATTTCATAATATACAATTACTCTACAATCGTCACCCAGCCATGTGTATCCGGCTCGTCGCCATACTGAATTCCACGCAGCTTATTGTACAATTTTGTACAGATAGGTCCCGGCTTACCGTCTTTAGAGATAACGTATGATTTTCCGTTTTCCAAATCATCGATACGCTGAATCGGGCTGATTACTGCGGCAGTACCACAAGCACCTGCTTCTTCAAATGTTTCCAGTTCTTCTTCCGGTATCGGACGGCGTTCCACCTTGATACCCATGTCTTCTGCCAACTGCATCAAA
>OIWP01000512.1_pt1 | contig 56867 bp, 44 predicted proteins | sample 1587661 | NCBI WGS metagenome assembly OIWP01 (sample SAMEA3888899, study PRJEB22519) | human gut metagenome | biome: human gut; feature: human-associated habitat; material: faeces | place: Denmark | collected 2010 | reverse complement strand
CTTTCGCTGACCAGAATCACGCACCAAGTCTCACGTGCGTTCGACTTGAAAAAATTATTTTTATGGCGTTCCTTTGCACATTAAGAAAATCTCCGCCACATCTTTATTTTGCATCCTTCGGCACATCTTTGATGCTGAAGCTGATGCGTCCCATCTTGTCTTTTCCAAGGCATACAACTTTCACAACATCGCCCAGTGTCAGAACGTCTTCTACATGGTTGATACGCTCTTTTGCGATCTTGGAGATGTGTACCATACCTTCTTTTCCAGGAGCGAACTCAAGGAAAGCACCGAACTCTTTGATGCTGATGACTTTACCGGTGTAGATCTGTCCCTGCTCGTAATCGGTTACGATGATGTTGATCAGATCAACGGCTTTCTGCATCATGGCAGCGTCGGTTCCGCAAATGGAGACAGCACCTTCATCGGAAATATCAATCTTCACACCGGTCTCTTCGATGATCGCATTGATCGTTTTTCCTCTCTGTCCTACAACATCACCGATCTTTTCCGGATCGATCTTGATCTGGATGATCTTCGGTGCGTACTCGCCAACACTCTTACGCGGCTCTGCAATGGCTTTTGCCATGACTTCATCCATGATGTACATTCTTGCTTCGCGTGTTCTTGCGATAGCTTCTTCGATGATCGGTCTAGTAAGTCCGTGGATCTTGATATCCATCTGGATCGCTGTGATACCTTTCTTTGTACCTGCTACCTTGAAATCCATGTCTCCAAAGAAATCTTCCAGTCCCTGGATGTCTGTCAGAACGATGTAATCATCATCGCTCTCACCGGTTACCAGACCACAGGAAATACCTGCGACTGCAGATTTGATCGGTACACCGGCTGCCATCAGGGACATGCTGGATGCACAGATACTTGCCTGTGAAGTAGAACCGTTGGATTCAAAAGTCTCGGATACGGTACGGATCGCATACGGGAATTCCTCTTCGCTTGGAAGAACCGGAACGAGTGCTCTCTCTGCCAGTGCTCCGTGACCGATTTCACGTCTTCCAGGTCCTCTGGAAGGCTTTGTCTCCCCTACGGAGTAGCTTGGGAAGTTATAATGATGCATATAACGTTTGGAAATGACGTTTTCATCCAGCCCATCCAGTCTCTGAGCTTCGGAAAGCGGAGCCAGTGTGCAGACGTTGCAGATCTGTGTCTGACCTCTGGTGAACATGGCAGAACCATGTACTCTTGGGATCAAATCTACTTCTGCTGCCAGCGGACGGATCTGTGTGATCGCACGGCCATCCGGACGTTTGTGGTCTTTTAAGATCATCTTACGAACAGTTTTTTTCTGATACTGATAAACAGCTTCATCCAGAACAGCAAGCCATTCTTCATTCTCGGCAAAAGCTTCTTCCAGTTTATCTTTGATCTCACGGATGTTTGCTTCTCTTGTCTGTTTATCATCGGTAAACACAGCTTCTTCCATCTGTTCCGGTGTTACGATCTCTTTGATGGCTGCAAACAGTTCTTCCGGTACAGCACAGCTTTCATAGCTGTGTTTCTCTTTTCCACACTCGGCAACGATCTTGTCAATGAATGCAATCACCTGCTGATTGACTTCATGTGCCGCAAAAATTGCTTCGATCATCTTATCTTCCGGTACTTCATTTGCACCGGCTTCGATCATGATGACTTTTTCTCTGGTAGATGCAACCGTCAGAGCCATATCAGAAACCTGACGCTGTGCGGAGGTCGGATTGAATACGAACTCACCATCGATCAGACCTACCTGTGTGGTAGCAGTCGGTCCGTCAAACGGGATATCAGAAATAGCAGTTGCGATCGCAGAACCAAGCATTGCAGTCAGCTCCGGGCTGCAGTCCGGGTCAACAGACATAACCATGTTGTTCAGAGTTACATCGTTGCGGTAATCTTTCGGGAAAAGCGGACGCATCGGACGATCAATGACACGGGATGTCAAGATCGCATTTTCAGAAGCCTTTCCTTCACGTTTGTTGAAGCCGCCCGGAATCTTTCCAACGGCATACATTTTCTCTTCGTATTCCACACTCAGAGGGAAGAAATCAATCCCTTCACGAGGCTTTTCGGATGCAGTAGCGGTTGATAATACGGTAGTATCGCCGTAATGCATAAATGCCGCACCATTTGCCTGTGCTGCCACTCTTCCGACATCAACGGTCAGAGTTCTTCCGGCAAGTTCCATAGAAAAACTTTTGTACATAATTACTCTCCTTTTCTTTTTCGCTGAATTTGTTTTGCTTTTACGGCAGCCTCTCCGAAACAACTGAAAAACATTTTATCATCAAAATATATCGTTAAAATACTTTTCAGTGGTCTCGGAATGTAAAGCAGCTGCCGGCTCGGTTTCTGTCAGAAGAAACCGTTCTGGAAGTTTACGCATACTTCAAGCAACGTAAACAGGGGGACGGAAATCGTTCCGTCCCCCTGTGATTCCCAGATTATTTTCTGATACCAAGTTTTGCGATCAGTGCACGGTATCCTTCCAGATCTGTTTTCTTAAGGTAAGCAAGCAGACCACGTCTCTGTCCAACCATTTTCAGCAGACCACGTCTGGAGTGATGATCCTTCGGATGATTTTTCAGATGCTCTGTCAGCTCCTGGATACGTGCTGTCAGGATAGCGATCTGTACTTCCGGTGAACCTGTATCTCCTTCTTTTCTTGCATACTCTGCGATAATAGCTGTTTTCTTTTCTTTTGAAATCATGATATTTCCTCCTTGTTTTTCACACGCCGGATACTAAGAACAGGGTCGGAGTCGTCCTCAGCTCTGAATATCGGCTTAATTCATACTTGCTAAGTATAGCACAGTATGATAAACTACGTCAACCATTTTCGGTTGGCAAATAAAATAAAAATAAATGTTCCGGCAAGAACCAGGAAAATCCCAAGATAATAGAGGATTTTTGCCCGTCTCTCCAGATAATTTCCTCTTTCTATGATAAAAATCGATGGATTTGAAATCTTGTATCTGATATTCACTTTTTGATTCAGCACAAATTTGCAGGGATTGCTGCCGTAGCGATACCGTTTCCGTATCAGCACGCCGTCTGCATAGTAAGCAAAGACAGGATAAAAATAGTTGTGGACGCCTTCCTGCCGACCCTTTTCATCCGGATGGCCGGCCACGATCTCAACGACCGTTGCTTCTGCCCGCCCTTTATATTTTGCATGAATGTTGCGGTAGCGTCTGCACAGAAATCCCAGAAAAATAAAGATCACGCCAAGCAGCATCATAAGATCGCCAAGCATCCCGATACTATTTTTCAAAGAAGTACTCCTTTCCAAAAGCAATATCCGCCTGCATCTGATTTTTCAAGTGTTCGACAGAGTCAAATTTCATCTCCGGCCGTTTAAACTTCCAAAGTTCTACATCAATATTTTCTCCATAGAGATCTCCGTCAAAATCAAACAGGTACGTTTCTACTCCACGGAACGTCTCACCGATGGTCGGTTTGTAGCCGATGTTTGTCACACCGTAATATGCCTGTTCACCGATGCGTGTCCTGGAAAGATAGACACCGTTTGGCGGAAGCAGTTTTTTGGTGCTCGGTACCAGATTGGTAGTCGGCATGCCAAGTGTCCGGCCGATCCGCCTGCCGTGAAGCACTTCACCGGAAATAAAATAGCGATAGCCCAAAAGATCATTGACCAGTTCCATATCGCCTGCTTCCAGGGCTTCTTTGACATAGGTACTGCTGATATCTCTGCCTTTATACTGCTCTTTCTCTACGACTTCGACCTGAAAACCATATTTTTTCTGGAGCCAGAGAAGAAGAGTGGCATCTCCGCCTCGTTTATAACCAAAATGAAAATCTTTTCCGACAACAATCGATTTGGCATGCAGCCGGTTTACGAGGATTTCTCTTACAAAATCCTCTGCCTCCATACCGGATACCGACGGAATGAACGGACAGTCGATCAGATAAGAAAGTCCCGTTTTTTCCAACATGAACCGTTTTTCTTCGTCCGTCAGAACAAATCCGCTTTTTCTGCCGTTGATGGTAAACATTACGCTTTTCAGGTTCTTTTTTTCCAGAATGCGGGACAGAAGCTTCTGATGCCCTCTGTGCACGCCATCAAATTTTCCAAGTGTAACGGCTGTCTCCTCCTGGATATACAGTCCGTCAATTCCCTTCATGTATTCCATAATCACATTCCTATTTTATAAAAACATTTTTACCGGAAAAAACATGCCTTTTTCTTCCCGGTATTCATAGATCGCACAGAACTGTCCACCGGTATCGTATACGCGGATCCTGTCCTTTTCCAGCTCATCCACATTCTGCCCTTCCGGCAAAAGGTTCTGTATCTCACGAACACGAAACGGATTGCCGTTTCTGAGGATCTTTTCCTGCTCTTCCAGGATCGATACGCACGGATACTGCATAAAAACAGCATCGACCGGCATCAGAATCTGTTCGATTTTTCCTGATTCCTGCAATTTTTCGATTTCAGGAAGTTTCAGGCTGTCTTTTAATGTAAAACTGCTGACACGGGTGCGGAGAAGTGATTCCATGCATCCGCCGCAGCCAAGCTTTTCTCCGATGTCATGGCAAAGCGTGCGGATATATGTTCCCTTGGAACAGGTAACGGTCATGGTGACAAAAGGCAGGGCGATCTGATCGATTGTAATTTCCAGAATCTTGATCTTTCTCGCTTTTCTCTCTACGGTTTTTCCTTCTCTTGCCAGATCGCAGAGCTTTTTTCCATTCACTTTCAGTGCGGAGTACATCGGCGGAACCTGTGCATATTCTCCGACAAAACCAAGAATCGCCTCACGTACCTCTGTTTCCGATACGGCTGCGTCCTTCTGTTCCAGGATTTCGCCTGTCATATCCTGCGTATCCGTGACGACGCCAAGGTGCAGAACAGCCTGATAGGTTTTATCTTTATCTGTTAAAAGCTCACACACTTTCGTTGCTTTTCCAAGACACACCGGCAGCACACCTTCTGCTGCTGGGTCCAGGGTTCCGGTGTGTCCGATCTTTTTCTGTTTTAAAATCCCGCGGAGTTTTGCAACGACATCGTGTGAGGTATAGCCCTGTTCTTTGTATACATTCAGAATTCCGTTAAAAGTGTTCTTCTGTGGTGTCACTGTACTTCCTCCGGCATCTGTTTTGCAATCTCTCTGGTCAGGTTGTTTACCACATCATGCATGGAACCCTGCATGGTACATCCGGCTGCACGCACATGACCGCCGCCGCCGAAAAACTGTGCCACTTTCTGCACATCGATATAGGACTTTGAACGCATGCTGACTTTGTATTCCTGCGTGTTGGCCTCATACAGGAAAATAGCAACCTCTACGCCCTCCGTATTGCGAAGCAGTGCAGAAATACCGTCAAGATCCGTCGGGGTCACGCCGTAGAAATCAATGTCACGCTGACGCAGTCCGCTGATGATACATCTGCCGTCCATCAGCCGCATGCTCTCAAGCAGGGCACGCCCTGTGATCTGGTGCTGAAGGTATGTTTTTTCGAAATACGTTTTATCGAGAATGTCGGTGAATGCAATGCCTTTGTCCATCAGTTTTCCGGCAATCTGCATCGTTTTGGAAGAGGTGCAGGTATACTGGAAAACACCGGTATCGTGGGCGATTCCCATATAAAGAGCCTCTGCGATATTTTTGCCGATCTTATCTTCATCCAGAATATCATAGATCAGTTCACAGGTAGAACTTGCCTCTGCTTCGATATAATTGGTCTGTGCATAGCCTGGGTTGCTGATATGGTGGTCAATGCAGACCGTGCGTTTTGCAGTGTCAAAATATTTTGCAGACGCTCCGAGACGCTGCTTGTCCCCGGCATCCAGTGCAATGAACAAATCGTATACTTTCTCTTCCTCACAGGAATGTATGATCCGGTCGCTTCCTTCCAGAAACTTAAAAGAATCACGGATCTCTTCCAGATAGACCGTTGGCTGAACATCCGGAAATTCCTGCTGTATGTAGAGATAAAGTCCGATACAGGAGCCGACACAGTCGCCGTCCGGCCGAATATGGCCGGAGATCGCAACGGTCTTTGTATCCTGTAAAATTTCAGAAAGTTTAATCTTCATGCTCATCCTCTCTCTTTTCAGAATGACTGTTTACATCATCGATCAGTTTTGACATGCTGACACCATATTCAATGGACTGATCCAGCACAAAACGGATTTCCGGCGTATTACGGAGATTGATCGTATGTGCCAGTTTTCGTCTGATAAATCCTTCTGCACTTTTCAGACCTGCAATGGTATCCTGCTGGGCCTGTTCATTGCCCAGCACGCTGATCCATGCTTTGCAGGTCTTCAGATCCGGTGCAACTTCCACCGCAACGACTGATGTCATCGGATGGATTCTCGGATCTTTGATCTCCCCGCGGATGATATTTGCCAGTTCACGCTGTACTTCACCATTGATGCGGGTGTTTTTAATACTATGCTTTCTCATATTGGCAAAACCTGCTTTCCTATCTTGGTACTTCTACCATAATATATGCTTCTACCTGATCCAGTTCGTGGACATCATTGAATTTCTCAAATACAAGACCACATTCGTATCCGGCTCTTACTTCTTTTACATCATCTTTGAATCGTTTCAGGGATGCCAGCGGTCCTTCAAAGATCTGTGTTCCTTCACGGGTAATACGGACAGAGCAGCCTCTCTGGAACGTACCGTCCAGCACATAAGAACCGGCGATGGTTCCGACACCGGAAGCTTTGAACAGCTGACGTACTTCTGCGTGTCCGATGACTTTTTCTTCGAAGATCGGATCCAGCATGCCCTTCATAGCTGCTTCTACATCTGCAATCGCATCGTAGATGACACGGTACAGTCTTACGTCCACACCTTCACGCTCTGCTGTTGCCTTTGCAGTTGCATCCGGACGAACGTTAAATCCGATGATGATCGCATTGGATGCACTTGCCAGGCTGACATCGGATTCGTTGATCGCACCGACACCGCCGTGGATGATCTTGACAACGACTTCATCGTTGGAAAGTTTCAGAAGACTCTGTTTTACGGCTTCTACAGAACCCTGTACATCTGCCTTTACAATGATGTTCAGCTCTTTGAGGTCACCTGCCTGGATCTGTGAGAACAGGTCATCCAGAGACATTCTTGCCTTTGTCTCTTCGAGCAGTCGTTCTCTTCCTTCACTTACGAAGGTTTCTGCAAAGTTTCTTGCTTCTTTGTCATTTTCGCATGCAACAAAGATCTCACCTGCGTTTGGTACATCGGAAAGACCAAGGATCTCTACCGGAGTAGAAGGACCTGCCTCTTTTACTCTTCTTCCCTTGTCATCCATCATCGCACGGACTTTGCCATAGCTGGAACCGCATGCTACCGGATCACCGACATGCAGCGTACCCTTTTGAACCAGAACCGTTGCTACCGGACCTTTTCCTTTATCCAGCTCAGCCTCGATGATCAGACCTCTTGCTGCACGGTTCGGGTTTGCTTTCAGTTCAGAAACTTCAGCAGTCAGAAGGATCATCTCAAGCAGTGTGTCGATACCTTCATGTGTATGGGCAGATACCGGAACAAAGATCGTACTTCCGCCCCAGTCTTCCGGAATCAGTTCATACTCGGAAAGTTCCTGTTTTACACGGTCGATGTTGGCACTTGGCTTATCGATTTTGTTGATCGCAACGATGATCTCTGTGCCGGCTGCTTTTGCATGGTTGATCGCTTCTACAGTCTGCGGCATTACACCGTCATCTGCTGCAACAACCAGGATCGCAATATCGGTTGCATTTGCACCACGCATACGCATGGCAGTAAATGCTTCATGTCCCGGTGTATCCAGAAATGTGATCTTCTGTCCGTTGATATCTACGACATAGGCACCGATGTGCTGAGTAATACCGCCAGCTTCTTTTGCGATCACATGCGTGTTACGGATTGCATCCAGAAGAGAAGTCTTACCGTGGTCAACGTGACCCATAACACAGACTACAGGCGGTCTTGAAACCATGGTGCTCTCATCTTCCTCTTCTTCATGAAGAAGCTCTTCGATCACATCTACTTTTTCTTCTTTTTCTGCGATGCAGTTGAACTCCAGTGCAATCTCTTCTGCTTTTTCAAAATCGATCTCCTGGTTTACCGTTACCATAACACCTTCCAGGAAGAGCTTTTTGATGATCGCAGATGCCTGGATCTTCATAGCGTCAGCCAGCTCTTTGATCGTCATGGTTTCCGGAAGTGTGATGGTTTTGATTTCATCTTCCTTCTTCTCCTGTACCGGCGGTGTCGGCTGTTTTACCTGCTGCTTGTTATTCTTTCCGCCGCGGCCGTTATTATTCTTGGAATTATTTTTTCCTCCCTGACCCAAACGGTTGCTCTTGCTCTCGAATTTATCAACTTTATCCTGACGGTCGTTTCTTCCACGGTCATTGCGGTTTCTGGATTCTTTGGTGATCGGTTTTTCCATCACTGCGGAACCGCCGCCCATACGGCTTCCCTGACTTCTTCCGCCGGATGGTCTCTGACCGTCATTTCTGCGTCCCTGGCCCTGATTTCTGGAGTCATTATTGCCGTCACGGAAACGTCCGCCTCCATTCTGGCCGTCTCTTCTTGGTCCTCCCTGCTGACCTGTGCGGTTCTGACCGTCACGATTCTGTGTCTGACCATCCTGTCGATTATTCTGGCCGTCGTTTCTGCGTCCCTGCTGTCCTTCTGTTCGATTTTGTGATCCTCTTGTGCCGCGTCCGATACCTGTACGGCTGTTCTGCGGATGAAATACCTGTGTAATATTTTTCTTTTTAGCAGGTGCTTTCTTTTCTTCTGCTGCTTCTGCCTTTCCTTCCGGCTTCGTCTCTTTCTTTCCGAATTTATCTTCTACCATAGCCACCTGTTCCTCTTCTAATGAATTCATAGGGCTTTTTACCTGAATGCCCTTTTCTGTCAAATAGTTCAAAATTTCTTTATTTTCTTTGCCAAGTTTTTTGGCCAGTTCATGTATCCTGATTCTCGCCATCACATCTACCTCCATCATTTTCCACCGGTAAATATTTCCGGACGGCATTTGCAAGTCCTGTATCTGTGATCGCAAGTGATGCCCGAAATTCTTTACCCATAGCTGCACCTAATTCAGCTTTTGTACCATAAAGATAGAACGGCACCTTATAATATTCGCACATATTCCGGAACTTCTTCTTTGTATTGTCCGAAGATTCCGTGGATACGATAACCAGTGCTGCACAACCCGTTTTGACCGCTTTTTCCGTAGAAAATTCTCCGCTGGCCGTTTTTCCGGCTTTCTGTGCAAGACCGATCATAGAGAGCACTCTATTCTGACTCAATCTTTTCAATCTCCTTCTTCAGGCTGTCATATATCTCTGGCAAGATGCCGGTTTTCAGTGAACGCTCGATCCCGTGATTTCTGATCGCTTTTTCAAGGCATTCCCCGGATCTGCAAATATATGCACCTCTGCCGTTTTTCTTTCCTGTCGCATCCAGGATGATCCCTTCGCTTTCTGTTTTCAGGATGCGGATCATCTCCCGTTTGCTTTTCATTTCCTGACATCCCACGCATTTCCGCATGGGGATTTTTTTAACCTGACTCATGTTTTACTCCTGATTGCCCTCTTCATTCAGCATATCTTCCGTTTCTTTGTCAGAAGTTTCTTCGTATGCTTCTTCATAATCAAAAGTATCCTCATCTGCTGCTTCTGTATCAGCGTCTTCTTCGTAATCGCCCTGCATCAGATATTCATCCAGCTCGCCGGATTCTCTTACCTGTGTCTCACTCTTGATATCGATCTTGAATCCGGTCAGTTTTGCTGCCAGTCTTGCATTCTGTCCTTCTTTTCCGATTGCCAGAGACAGCTGATAATCCGGAACGATCACTTTTGCGGTCTTCTCATCGTCATCTGCGATAACAGAGATTACTTTTGCCGGACTTAATGCATTCTCGATCAGGATTGCCGGGTTTTCATCCCAGTTGATGATATCGATCTTTTCTCCTCGCAGCTCTTCTACGATCGTATTGACACGCACACCGTTCATGCCGACACATGCTCCGACCGGATCTACATCTGGATTGTTGGACCAGACTGCCATCTTTGTTCTGCTTCCGGCTTCTCTTGCAATACTCTTGATCTCTACAGTACCATCTTTTACTTCGGTTACTTCGGACTCAAACAGACGTTTTACCAGCTCCGGATGGGTACGTGATACAACAACTTTCGGTCCCTTCGGTGTGTCTTTTACTTCCAGAACGTAAAGCTTGATACGCTCGGTCGGGCGGAATACTTCACCTTTTACCATTTCATTTTCTATCAGGACGGTATCTACTTTACCAAGGTTTACGCTGACATTTCTGCCGACATAACGCTGAACAATACCGGTAATGATATCCTTTTCTTTCTGATAATATTCCTCAAAAAGTACTTTTCTTTCCTCTTCACGGATTTTCTGAAGGATTACGTTCTTGGCATTCATGGTAGCGATACGTCCGAATTCTTTGGATTTGATCTCTACGTTTACGATATCACCAAGCTCATATTTGGAGTTCAGCTGTTTTGCGTTTTCCAGGCTGATCTCCATGATCGGATCTTCTACTTTCTCTACAACCGTCTTTTCTGCGTGCACGTTGAACTCACAGGTTACCGGATCAATAAATACCTTTACATTGTCTGCTTTTCCAAAGTGGTTTTTACATGCCTGAAGCAGGGACTGTTCGATTGCTTCCAGAAGGGTATCCTTGCTGATGTTTTTTTCTTTCTCCAGTACATTTAATGCTTCCAACAACTCGCTATTCATTTTCTTTTATCCTCCTATTATGTTTAAAAATCAAACGCCAGTCTTACCAGTGCTGTCTCGGAACGCTGGAACGTCATTTCGTTGTCTTCTATCACTATGGTGAAGCTGTCTTTGTTGAATTCTTTTAAGATACCTATGAATTCTTTCTGTTTGTCGATGGCACGGAAAGTGCGGACTTCGATCTCTTTTCCGATGCTTCTTTGGAAATCTTTGTCCTTTTTCAGCGGACGTCCAAGTCCCGGGGAACTCACTTCCAGAATGTAGGAATCTTCGATGTAGTCTTCTTCATCCAGTTTGTCACTCAACGCTCTGCTGATCACTTCGCAGTCATCTACTGCAATCCCGCCCGGTTTGTCAATATAGGCACGCAGATACCAGTTACCGGCCTCTTTTACGTATTCTACATCGACAAGCTCGAACCCGTGTGCATCCACAAGCGGCTGCAGCAGTTCTTCTGTCTTTGCTTCATAAGTCTCTCTTCTTGTCATTCGCTTCACCCTTTCTTATACAACAAGAATGAGTGGGCGAACTGCCCACTCACACTCTGGTAATCTTCTATCATCGCTCCAATTATAACACTACTGCTGTTAAAATGCAAGACTTTGTTGAAAATTTCTTATTATTTAATTTTCACGGTCTTTGCCTGTTTTTTTTATCAGGAAACCCTCGTTTTGACTGCTTTTGCATCTCGTTTGCTGATCCGCAGGCGATTTAAATGTACTTCTTTGTCTTTGTATATAGCGATGTCATCTCCGTTCGGTGTAAGCAGATGTACCTGCAAAAGCTGATCTTTCGCATTCATTTTCATACCGCGGACACCGATTGCCGCCTTCTTTTTGACCGGAACTTCTTCCAGCATAAAACGCAGGAAATAGCCATCTGTGCTTTGCAGGACAATCTGTTCTTCCTCACCGATCAGTAAAACTGCAATCAGTTTATCGCCATCCGTAAGTTTTGTGGATGCGATCGTCCGTTTGGAGACATCAAATTCCGTCCCCTCTACCTTTTTGATCATGCCCTGCTGCGTTGCAAACAACAGATTTGTGCTCTTGACCGCATTCAGGCCTTCGATGCGAAGAATTTCTTCTTCCGTGCTGGAATAATTGCAGAGATTGTCAAGCGGTGTACCTTTGTCACGGAAACGTCCATAAGGAAGATCTGCCACTTTCAGAAGATGCAAACGTCCGGTATCCGTAAAAATGCAGAGCTTGTCGGTATTCAGGCAATGCACCACAAAGCGGTTTTCCGCATCTGCTGATTCTTTGTTCCGTTCATATACCGAAAGATCCACGCTTCTTGTATAGCCAAAGCGATCGATCAGAACCACCACTTCCGCTTCCTCCATCTTCTTCTCTTCAAAAACAGCTGCTTTTGCATTCTCAATGGAAGTTTTTCGTTCAGAAGCATATTCCTTTTTCAGACGATCCAGATCTTTCATGATCACTTTTGCCATAGAACGGTAGTTTGTCAGAATATCTTCGTAAGCAGCAATGTTTTTCAGGGTCTGGGCATGCTCCGCCTCCAGTGCCTCGATTTCCAGCCCGATCAGTTTGTAAAGACGCATATCCAGAATGGCATTTGCCTGATTCTCCGTAAAATGCAGTTTTGCCGCAGCTTTTTCAGATGCTTTGGTACGGAAACGGATTCCTTCTGTTATGCCTTCCACCAGACATTTTTTGACCTGCTCGCGGTTTTTGCTGCCACGCAGGATCTCAATGATCAGGTCGATCACATCGCAGGCTTTGATCAGTCCTTCCTGGATCTCCTGTTTTGCTTTTTCTTTACCAAGAAGATTTTTATATTTTCTGGTTGCCAGTTCAAACTGAAAATCAATGTGATGTTCGATGATCGCTTTTAATCCCAGTGTTTCCGGCTTTCCGTTTGCCACGGCAAGCATATTGACACCGAACGTGTCCTCCAGTCTGGTCTTTTTGTAAAGCATATTGATGATATTCTGCGTATCTGCATTTTTCCTGAGCTCCAGAACGATCCTTATACCGTCTTTCGAGGACTGATTGGAGATATCGACGATATCTGTGGTGGTTTTGTTCTCTACCAGCCCTGCGATATCATTTAAAAATTTGCCGATATTTGCCCCCATCATGGTATATGGGATCTCTGTGATCACAATGCGTTCTTTTCCGCCTTTGAGCTTTTCGATCTCCACACGTCCACGCAGGCGGATCTTGCCTGTCCCTGTCTCGTAAACGGAAAGCAGATCGTCTTTGTTGATAACAATGCCGCCGGTCGGAAAATCCGGACCCTGAATATACTGCATCAGTTCTTCCGTCGTGATCTTATGATTTAAAATCGTTGCCTTGACGGCATCGATCACCTCGCTCAAATTGTGCGGCGGTGTGCTGGTCACCATACCAACGGCGATTCCTTCTGATCCATTTACGAGAAGATTCGGAAGCCGCACCGGAAGAACCTGAGGTTCTTTTTCTGTTTCATCAAAGTTTGGTCCAAAATCCACCACATCTTTGTCCAGATCCGAGAGAAATGCATCCTGAGTCACTTTCTGCAGGCGTGCCTCTGTATATCGCATCGCCGCTGCACCGTCACCCTCGATCGAGCCAAAATTTCCGTGACCGTCCACCAGAGGCAGTCCTTTTTTAAAGTCCTGTGCCATCACAACCAGAGACTCATAGATCGAGCTGTCGCCATGCGGATGATATTTACCCATCGTATCTCCGACAATACGGGCACATTTACGATAAGGGCGGTCATAGCGAATGCCCAGTTCATACATATCATAAAGTGTTCGTCTCTGTACCGGTTTCAGTCCGTCACGCACATCCGGCAGTGCCCTTGAGACAATGACACTCATCGCATAATCAATATATGATTTTTGCATCAGCTCCGAATACTCTGTCCGGATGATCTGTTCCTGTTCTCTATCCATGTCGTAACTTTCTCCTTATTTCAATCCTGTTCTTGTGATTCTGCCATCAGATGCTTCATCTGTTCGAAGCGATTCTATATTTTGTTTCGTTCTATATATCCAGTTCTGCATCCTGAGCATGTTCATAAATAAATGCCTTTCTTGGTGGAACATCGCTTCCCATCAGCATTTCCGTCACATCCGAAGCCATACGTGCATCTTCGATCTCCACCCTTTTCAGAATACGTGTTTCCGGATTCAGTGTGGTCTCCCAGAGCTGCTCGGCATCCATCTCGCCAAGACCTTTGTAACGCTGCAGCGTGAAATTGCCTTTATGTGTTTTGCGGTAACGCTCCAGTGCTTTATCGTCGTACAGATACTCTTCTTCTCCTCTTGAAGGCATCGCTTTGTAAAGCGGCGGCATTGCAATATATACATGTCCTTCATAGATCAGATCCGGCATAAAACGATAAAACAGCGTCAGAAGCAGGGTTGAGATATGAGCACCGTCCACGTCGGCATCTGCCATGATCACGATCTTATCGTAACGGAGTTTTGTGATATCAAAATCATTACCGTATCCTTCTGAGAATCCACAGCCAAATGCATTGATCATTGTTTTGATCTCGGCATTAGCAAGAACCTTATCAATACTTGCTTTTTCGACATTCAAAATCTTACCGCGAATCGGCAGGATCGCCTGGAAATTACGGTTTCTTGCCGTTTTTGCAGATCCCCCCGCAGAATCTCCCTCCACGATAAAAATTTCGCATTTTGAAGCATCGCGGCTTTCACAGTTTGCCAGCTTTCCGTTGGAATCAAAAGAATATTTCTGCTTTGTAAGCATGTTTGTTTTTGCTTTTTCTTCTGTTTTGCGGATTTTGGCTGCTTTTTCCGCACAGGAGAGCACGCTCTTTAATACTTCCAGATTTCGGTCAAAATAGCGGACCACCTCATCTCCTACCACCTTCGCCGTTGCTTTTGAGGCATCCTGGTTATCCAGCTTGGTCTTTGTCTGACCTTCAAATCGCGGAGCCGGATGTTTTATAGAAACAACCGCCGTCATACCGTTTCGGATATCTGCTCCGGTAAAGTTGGCATCCTTTTCTTTTAAAATCCCAAGCTCTCTTGCGTAAGTGTTCATCACCGTGGTAAACACGGTTTTGAAACCGGTCAGGTGCGTGCCGCCTTCTGCATTGTAAATATTATTGCAGAAACCAAGTACGTTTTCATGGAATTCATTGACATACTGAAATGCACATTCTACATGAATGCCATCCGCTTCTCCACACAGATAAACCGGCTCGTGGATCGTTTCCTTTTTCTTATTTAAATCCCGGATATAGCCGACGATACCGTCCGGCTCATGAAACGTGACCGTCTCTTTCTCTTCATCCCGCAGATCCTTGAATACGATCGTAAGATTTGGATTCAGATAAGCAGTTTCGTGCAGCCTGCTCTTTACTTCTGCTGCCGAAAAACGAGTCTTTTCAAAAATCTCCGCATCTGGAAGAAAACGAATCCAGGTTCCTGTTTCTCTGGTCTTTGCAATAACCGGGAGCAAACCGTTTTCCAGTTCGACCGTCGGAATCCCTCTCTCGTAACGGTCATAGTGCACGCAACCTTCACGGCTTACTTTTATTTCCAGCCATTCGGACAAGGCATTTACAACGGAAGATCCGACACCATGCAGACCGCCGCTTGTCTTATAGACCGAATTATCAAACTTACCGCCTGCATGCAGCGTCGTGAAAACGAGACGTTCTGCCGACATGCCTTTTTCGTGCATGCCCACCGGAATACCACGTCCATTGTCTTTGATGGTTGCAGAGCCGTCTTTTTCCAGTGTCACTTCAATGCGGTCACAGAAACCAGCCAGATGTTCATCCACCGAGTTATCTACGATTTCATATATTAAATGATTCAAACCCTTTCTGGAAACGCTGCCAATATACATCCCAGGACGCTTCCTGACAGCCTCCAGACCTTCCAGTACCGAAATACTGCTGGCATCATAGGTGCTTTTTTTTGCCATATTTTCCTCCTTGCTCAAAAACATGCTTGTTCTTATCATACCCCAAAACAAATGTTCTCTTGCGGGGCAAAGAAAAAAGCTGCTTTGTTTTCTAACAAAACAGCCTTCTTAGCAGTTCCAAGGGGAATCGAACCCCTGTTTTCGCCGTGAGAGGGCGACGTCTTAACCGCTTGACCATGGAACCTTATCTTTTGTTTTTTGTCTTGCCTCAAGACTCCTTAATAATATACCATGTTTCAGGAAATGTCAACACCTTTTTTTAATTTTTTTAAACTTTTTTATTTTTTGGAATTTTCACGTTTTTTCTGCATGATACAATAATTCCAAAGATTCCAAAATCAAACATACAGAAGCATTCCTGTGCTGTCTTTTTAAGATACCAAAATGGTAAAGAAAAAGGAACGATACCGAAGTACCGCCCCTCTTCTTTCATTTAATTATAAGTTTTCCATGCTTTGAAGATCTTATTTTTTAATTTTAACTCTTTTTGCTTTGCTCATTGCACTGATCAGTTTTCCTTTGATCGTTGCAATCTTGTAGTAATAAGTCTTACCTGCCTTCAGACCCTTCTTGTTTGTAACAGAAGTTGCGTTCTTTCTGGTAGTAGCTACTTTTTTGTAACCGCTGTTCTTCTTGGTAGAACGATATACAACAACCTTTGCACCTTTTACTTTCTTCCAGCTCAGTTTTGCGTTCTTAGATCCTGCTGTTGCTTTCTGGATCTTCGGAGCTTTTGCAAGTTTCACTGCTACAGCTGCACCGGCTTTGCTTACAGCCTTGCCGTCTTTGGAAACTGCTACTGCGTAGTAAGAAGCACCTTTTACTGCTTTCTTATCTTTCACGGTAGTCTTTCCGGCTGCGGTTGTACCAACCTTGGTTGCTTTGCCTTTCACTACACGGTATACATCGTAAGATGCTGCGTCTTTCACTGCTTCTACCGTTACGTTTACAACCACACCTGTCCTGGTAACTTTTGCTTTTGCTGCTTTTACCTTCGGTGCGTCCAGAGTAACTTCCGGTGCCGGAGTCTCTGCTTTTTTCAGAGCCGCCTGTGCATTTCTAAGAGCCAGTGTCAGACTTTCCAGGGTTGCTTTGTCTGCATCTGCAGGAGCATTTTTCAGTGCCTTGTAAGCTGCATCAAATGCTTTCCAGCTTGCTGCTTCATAATCCTTCTGTCCTGCATCTGCAATCTCCTCTGCATTTTTCAGTGCGGCAGATGCGTTTTCTTTTACTTTTTCCAGATCAGCTGTTTCCTGAAGTACCAGAGCATCTTTTGCATCATTCAGATCTTTAATTGCCTTTTCAAGTTCTGCTACGGTTACTCCGTCTTTGCCCGGAACATCTTTCACTGCTTTATATACTGTTACTGCATTATTATAAGATGCCACTGTATATTTGTTACCATTTGCCATCAGATCATCATAAACAGCTGTCAGCAGACTGTTCAGTTCTTCTTTCTTAGCAGCAACTTTGGTCTTCAGACCTTTCTTCGCATCGCTGATTGCTTTGATTGCGTCTTCAATTTCGGCCTTGGATACATCTGTCTTGTCTTTCAGTGTATTTGCTTTTGCAAGAGCATTCTTCAAATCCGCATAGCTTTCTTCTGTATAATCAGCTTCTTTTAAATCTTTTACAGAAGCGATTTCTGCTGCCAGCTTTGCTTTATCTTCTGCGGATGCTTTGTTTGTTGTAACAGTCAGTGTGATCTCTTTTGTGCTTGTCTTGGTTGCATCAGATGCCAGAGTTGCTGTTACTTTTACTTTTGCTGTACCTGCTGCTGTCACTGTCACTGCATTGTCTTCTACAGTTGCACCTGTTGTACCTGCGTCTGTTACTGTGTAGGTATAGTTTACAGTTCCGTCATGTCCTTCTACCTTGCAGTCACCGGTTACCTGTGCTTTTGCACTCAGTGTTACTGTCTTGCTGTCTTCTACGCCAAGAGCAATCGTCTGATCTGCAACACCTGTGATCTCGCCAACTACACAGGAGCAAACAATTTTTGCAGTTCTCGGGAATTCCTTGGTAACAGTCATGGTTTTTCCGTCTGCTGAAATCGTAACGGTTGCACCGTCTACGCTTGGTTTGCTGATGTCAGTAAATTTGAATCCGGAAGGAGCCGTGTATACGGTTGTTGCCGTGTATACAGTCTCTCCTGCAAACTTGGCATCTTTTTCAAGAGCAGTACCGTTTGCTGACCATGTTGTCACTGCTGTGTATGGAATTGCAGAAATATCAGCATCTGGTGCCACCTTTTCCAGAGCGGCCTTGATCTCATCATAAGACTTTGTCAGACCTTCTGAATAATCGGTGCCTTTGTAAAGTTTGATATCTGCAATCTTACCATCTACCTGATCCAGTGTGGAGTATTTAACACCGTTTCCATCTGCCTCGTGGTTTGTACTCTTTTCAGTATTGTATCCGATTGTAAAGATACTGGATGCATAAGATTTAAATACAACCTGGTATCCATCTGATGCATTTACTCTTCCCGGTGTAGCTTCACCAGCTTTTCCATCTACATAAAGCTGCATATTTGTTCCGGTATATACCAGTGCGATATCATGCCACTCTCCCCAGAAGGTATCGGCATCATATTTATACTGTACCTCCGGCCATTTATCTTGTGCATCGCAGCAGTACAGGATCACGCGGTCATTTGCACCGTCTACCTGGATACCATACTGAGAATCCATCTTACCAAGGATATTTACAACTTCATCAGTTTTATTGTTCAGTTTTACTTTTGTGCGAAGAACCATCGGTGTATCGCCGGATACATCAAATTTATCATTGTTTGCTCCGTTGTTCGGTGCAGTCAGTCTTCCCTGGAATGCCAATACGCCGCCATCTTTAACGACCGTTGTCGGAACGTCATCTTTCACTTCCAGTGTAGCCGGTTTCGCAGACTGGTCTTCCATTGCAACATAGCTTGGTACTACTGCGGTTTCTCCGGCTACCGGTGCTGTATAAGAAAGCCTCGGTGCTGTGATCACAGAATCTTCGGTAACTGGCGGAGCCGGTGTTTCAGCTTTTTTCAGTGCTTTGATCGCATTTGCCAGTGTATCTGCGATTGTCTGAACATCCTCATCTTTTGTCTCGTCGGTAACAGCGTTTGCTGCATCCCAGGCTTCTTTGAATGTCTTGTAAGAATCCTCGGTATATTTATCAGCAGATTCTACTTTTTCTGCATCTGCAAGTGCTGCTGCCAGAGCTTTGCGTGCCTCGGATACTTCTGGTGTTTCTGTATCTTCTTTTCCGATTACGCCAAATTCTGCTGCATTGATAAACATATTGGCCTGAACACCAGCTGTCTTGATCGCTTTCACCTTAACGTCTGTAACACCTGCATATGTTTTGTCAAAAGTTACGGTCCTTTCAACGAAGTTCTGGTCTGCACCATCTTCTGTTTCTTTCACATAATTCCATGCGGTTTCGCCTTCTGCTTTTCCTGCCAGAGTCCAGTTTTTACCATGATCGGTAGATACATAAACTTCACATTCAGAAATAGCACCATTTGCAATGTTACCGCTTCCATCGTAATGATTTCTTGGCATGTAAGTCAGGGAAGTTACGGTAGATGCTTTTGCAAGTGTGATGGTGTAAGTGTTATTGCCGGTCAGTTTTCCATCAGAATAAGTTACTTTTGCTTTGGAATCATCGCTCCAGTTTGTATGCCAGAAAGTTTCAATATTTCCATCCAGTGCATTATCTATTGCACCATCTTCACCTTCTCCATCATGTTCCAGCTCTTCACTGTCAGCCTTACCTGTCAGTCCTTCCAGTTTTGCATACTGTACTTCGTCTGCCGGTACGCTGAAAACCAGAGTCAGGGTCATAATTTTTCCTTCGCCTGATATAACTACATCTGATGCATTTACAGCAACTTCTTCCTCTCCAACCTGGATTTTCTCCGGAATACTAGTTTTATCAAATATATTTCCTTCTTCTGCTGTCAGAGCGATTCTTAAAGTATAATCCTGTCCGGCTTCAAATTTTGTTACAGAATCTCCATCTTTATTTGTCCATTTTGAAGTAGCAGCATATCCGAATCCATCTGTCTGTGCATCTTTCGGTTCAGCGTCTTTAACAGGTGCTGTTACCGTAATCTCAGGTTTTGAAAGTACGGAATCCCCACCTATTTCAGCCCCTTTGAATGTATAACTCAGAGTCATGGTTTTTCCGCTGTCCTTTACTTCTGCGGTCACTTCAAGATCTTCTTCGCCAACTTTGATGGTGGACGGTTTGCTTTCGTCTGTGAATTTATAACCTTCAGCTGCTGTCAGAGTAGCTGTCAGGGTATAATCTTTTCCGTCTTCAAATTCTGTTACTGTGTTGCCATCAGAATCTGTCCATGCAGTTGCAACGGTGTATCCTTTCGGATCAGCCGCAGTTACGTCAGCAGGTTTCTCCCCTGTTACAGGTGCGACTGCTGTAAGTACAGGTTTACTGATGACTTTATCTTCTGCAACAACTTCTTCTGCTTTATAAATATCAATCGCTGCGGCATTAATATAGGCATCTGTCTGATCGCCTGCTGAATGTTTTACTTCGATACGGATATGTTTTGCTGTTTCCGGCGAGAATGTCACATTTTTTTCATCAGAATTATTCTCCCAATCTGCTGTTGCCACCTGCTTCCAGTCTGTGATCGCAGAAACGTCATTAACATCTGCATTGGAGATATAAATATTGGCAGCGGTAATTCTTCCGTTTGCAACACCATTTCCTGATCCCTGACGAGGCAGATAAGCAATCTTTCCGATCGTTTCAGAGCCTGCAAGGTTGATATACAGATTGTTTCTGGAAATCAGTTCAGTCGGAGTAGTCATCGTTCCAGGACGTACTATTTCAGTAAATCCTTCATCTGCGGCAACTGTTCCGCCGTTTCCGCCCCAGCTTGAATGGTATCCTGTAGCTTCATTGTTATCCACAAGATTCTTCAATGCTGCATCGCCCTGGGAGGAACACTCTGCTTTTGCCAAAATATTGCCACTGTCTATTTTTGTACTGTCATCCCTGTATACATAAAGTTCTTTGCCGGAAATAAAAGTATTGTTCGGATCACCTGCAGTGTTCAGTACTTCTATCTTAATTTCTTTCACATCACTTATTGCATCTGTAAATTCTATCGTTGCTTTACTTTCTGTAAAACTCAACGTATATGGATCTTCCTGTACTTTCTTGAATTCTGCATTTTCGGCTGATGTCTTATAATAAATATTGCATTTTGTAATCGTACCATTATTGCCTGCACCATTTGAAACATATTCCAATTTTTTGACAGTTGATGCTTCAGTCAAAGTCAAGGTGATATTGTTGTTCGAATTCATGATAACTTCGCCGCCCTGTTTAACCGGCTGATTATCACCTTCCCATGCTGAATGCCAGTAGTCGTCTGGGTTTCCATTTAATACAGCATTCATTGTATTTGTTCCATTAGCACAATCTGCTGAAGCTGTCAGACCCTCTGTAAGTTTTGTATAATTATAATTCTTTGTTTCTGCTTCTTCCGAAGCCGCCAGAGCACTCAATGCTCCAAGTCCGGATACCGGTGCACTTGTCACAACCATGGTACCAACCAGTAATCCAGCTAAAACCTGTTTGAATTTCATACGTTTTTACCTTTTCCTTTCATAAATATTTATGGCAGACATCTGTACCGCTGTCTGCTTCTCCCTGTGGTAACTGCTGTTACTGCACTGTGAAACAACTCATGCTGTTCCACTCTTATTTTATTCCAAGACTTCTTCGCCTCAAAACTAGGTATAGTATACTATACTTTTTATTCTGTTTCAAGTCTTTTTGTGACTTATCACCAGTTTTATCACCAATATTGCATTTCGCTTTTATTATTTATGCTGCTTTTTCAATTATTTTCTGTTATTTCCTGCATTTTTCGTGCATATCAAAACCGATTTTTTTGAGAATTCTTTTGCTGCACAGGTATATCAAAAGCAGGTGTATCAGCTTTATATCGCTGATACACCTGCCTGTTTTTTCAAATCACATACTGTATGCCGAACATTACACCGTTTTAACGTAAGTTACTCGATCGGATCGGTTTCGATGATGAATTTGACGTTGCTGTCCACACCGGATGCTTTTCCGCTGAAAGTATCGTATGTACACTCGTCAGAGCTGAGTGCTTTGATGCGGTCGATCACCGTGAGCAGATCATCTTCTACGGTTTCTTTGAGTTTCTTGGTGCCTTCTTCTTCGAATTCAGAAGTTCCGTCTGCCAGTTCTTTTGCTCCGTCTGCCAGCTGGCTGATACCATCTGCTACCTGTCCGCTTGCGGTCTGAAGGGTACCGGCTCCTGTGAAGAGCTCATCTGTTCCTGAAAGCAGGGTTGCCGAACCGTCTGTCAGTGCTGCATTGTTGGATACCAGTGTGGAGGCTCCTGCCGAGAGCTGTGTGGAAAGCTGAGATACACCGCTTGCCAGCTGTTTGGTTCCTTTCTGCAGTGTCTTGACCCCTGCATTCAGTACCGGTGCGTTCTGTTTCAGTTCTTTTGCTCCGGATGTAAGCTGATCGTTGTATGAGCCAAGTGAATCGAATCCGCTCAGCAGACTTGCGATTCCGGCTCCCGCGGTCGGAAGAGATGCAGTCTGTGTTTTCAGAGTCTTTACATTTCCGGCAAGTGTGTTGATTGCAGCATCCAGTCCCTGCATGCCTGTATTCAGTACTTTGACACTGGTTGTCAGCTGTGTCATCGGTGCTTCCGGAATGCTCACACCGGAAAGTGTTGCCAGTTTTGTCTGCATGCCATCCAGTTTTGTGCTCATCTGTCCAGCTGCACTCTGAAGGGTCTCAAGGCTGGTCTTCATATTCTGAAGTGTTGCCGTCAGTGATGCCGTGTCGATACCCGGCATGCTGATTTCGACATCCGGTGCCGTTACCTGATCTACCGCTGTCACGCCAGTAGTATCTGCAGATACGGTGGTATCCACTTTGGATACGCTCGGCAGATTTGATTTTGCAGCGGTCAGAGAATTTACCAGATCTGTATTGCCGGCTGCCTGTGCTGCTGCAATCGCTGTATCAAGAGCGGCTCTTGCACTCTCAATCTGACCATTCGCCGTGTCAATCTGACCATTTGCCGCTGCCACCTGGCTGTTTGCACTTTCAACTGCAGAATTCACAGAGGATTTTGCTGCATCGAGTTTGCTGTTGCGGTCTGCAATCTGTGCATTGACATTCTGAACGGATGTGCCCATTGCTGTTGCGATCGCAGTCTGTGCCTGTGTCTGTAAAGTAGTAAGGGTAGTGCGGATTGTCTGAAGCTGTGCTGCCAGTGACTGTCCGTCTGCCATCAACTGTGCTGCCGGTGCTTTGATGGAGCTGTCTACTGCACCTGAAAGTTCTTTGCCCTCTGTAATCAGTTCACTTCCTGTCTGAGCAAGTCCGTTAACCTGTGATGCCAGTCCGGACAGACTTTCAAGAGAACTCTCAAGCTGTGCCGTTCCGGCTGCCAGAGCAGAAGAAGCCGCCTTGAGATCTTCCTGTGTACTGCCTTCTCCGTCCAGTGCGGCATACATCTGATCGATCGCTGTGCTCACCTGTGAAAGACCTGTTGTCAACAGTTTCAGTGCTTTTGCACCGTCTGCCAGTTTCTTTTCACCTGCGATGTAAGAAGTCACACCGTCTGCCAGTGTGGAGGTTCCTTTTGTATAGGTCTGTACACCGGATACGATGCTGTTTACACCATTTTTGTATTCTGTTACTTTTCCGGTCATAACACCCTTGCTTCCGAGATATTTCTGGATACCCTGATTCAGCTGTTCTGCACCCTGTGTATAAGCGTTGATTCCGCTGTCCAGCTGTTTTGCACCGCCGTTCAACTGATCGATACCATCCTTTAAGGTCTGGATTCCGTCATCAAACTCTCCGTATTTCTCATTCAGAGTATCTGCACCGTCAGACAGCTCTTTGGAACCATCAACCAGTTTCAGTGCAGCATCCTCGAGATCATCCAGGGCATCTGTCAGCTCATCGGTATCCGAGATGCTGTCCACATCCAGCTGTTTTAAAATGTCCGTCATTGCTACGGTGAAGGTGGAGTCCATCTCGAAATCCGTTACATCCGCTGTAATCTCCAGACTCTCCGGAAGTGTGATATCTTTTTCCTGATCTTTGGAAAGGTTCAGGCTTTCTTTTAAACCTGGCATTGCCACACCGATCACAATATTTCTGCTTCCATCGGATACCACTTTTCCATTGTCGATCACAATGTTGGAGAAATGTTCATCCGGAAGGATCATTCCGGTCACCATAACAAATGGATTATAAATATTTTCTGTCTTGCCGTCGATTTTTGTTGTTGTTTTTGCTTTGTTTTCATAATTTACCTGAATCTTCAGCTTTCCGCTCTTGCCGACCAGATCATTTGGATCTGTTTCTACACCATCCAGAAAATATTTAAGCTTTACAGATACCGGAAGTTCTTTGCTTGTACTACCCTGATAATAAATATCGGAACCGTCTGCCTGCCAGCTCATGGAGTCACCGCTTCCGGTGTAAGTTTCATCGCCCTTTACATTCTCGATATCCTGCAGATCGGATTTGTCTTTTATCGTACTGTCACCATTGCTGTTTTTCAACCAGTTTGATACGGTAACGTCTGTCGTATTTCCGGATGCATCCGCATTGACATAAACGGTTTCTTCTTTTGATACATCTGCGGCAGCTGCACTTACCGGCACGCCACCCATTACAGCAGCCATTCCCACTGCAATTCCTCTATAAACAACTTTTTTTGTATTTACATTTTTTCTGATTTTTTTTGCCATGATCTATTACCTCCTGCTGCCGCCTCTTCTGCGACATTTTCTAAGCCAGCTCCTCTTTTCACGTGACATTATATGCTTTGCGGCTTTTATATTTCATTAGTCACTATTGAGATGATGTATAATTTTTCGACACATTTACGGAAGTGTACAATTTTTTTACATCGCCGCTTCCTTTGCCTATTTTTCTTCTTTCTAAGAAGTAGTATAGTAGAAAGAAGTTAAGAATACTATAGGGTTTGTTTGTGTTTTTTTCTCATAAATAAAAAAGAAGGTGATATTTTGAATACACAGGACGTAACACGCTCCGTTATCCGTCTGGAACTTTCAAGAGCTTTTCGCGGTATGGAAAGTAATCCAAAACGAACGCTCCGCAAACTAGCAGATCTCGGAAAAGTATGTGCCAGAGGATCGGTGCAAAAAGAAATATTCGGCATTTTTCAGCAGTGTCTCAGATATAAAGACAGTCCTTATTTTTCTGTTATGCAGAATCTCGTCAGAAATGTATCGGCAGAAAATCTGACTACTTTCGGTATGAACCTCGGTTACAACAGTTGGACGGACGGTGCAAAAAAAATCCGTGCAAAAAAGGATAATGAAGGCATCTTAACTTCCTGGATCCAGATACTGGATCTCTCACAGAGCGAATGGACAGTTGAAAACCTCAATGCTTTTATTGATTTTTGGAAAACATATGGTGTCTGCACTTATGCTCTCCTTCCATCTGCCTCCTTTTCAGAGAACACGTTTCTGCCGGAGGTATTTCAAAAGCAGGATGACTGTGCATTCTTATGGTTTCTTTCGGATGTGGATTCTTTCTGTATCAATATGGATGATTATAAAGATGTGCAGAATGTAATGCCAATCTTCAAAATGGAAGCTTTAATGGAATCTGAAATCCATCAGATATTAAGTGCCCACAAAAAACTTTATGGCGTTTATCAGCTATATAATGAACAGAATATCCGGGAATGCATTTCACGGAAAAGTCTGGGGCTTCTGTCTTCTCTTGGCACACCATTTTTGTTTTTTTTATCAGAAGACAGAAAAAGCGACACCAGCAGTGTCGCTTCCAGATTTGCCGTGGATACCCGCATGAAGCAGGCATATCCGTTTTTAGCTGTTGATTTTTATTCTGATATCACACGGATCAATGAGATTATTTCAGGTGATCCGCTCCCGATTCATATCACAGAACGGATGAATCGGCTGCTTTCTTCTGTTTAACTTCCAGAATCTTTTTCGCCCCCAGGGAAATTGTCTCATCCAGCTGTCGGACAAATTCTCTGGGCTGCATAATATTCTCATCCATTACCCAGCGGATAATCGCCATCAAAAAAGCATCTCCGAAAAACCGCAGAAAAAAAGCTTCTTCTTTTCCGACACCCATGATCTGATCCGCAAGATACTTCAGATATGGATCCATCACTTCTGAAAAATATTCCTGGAAAGAATTCTGTCCTTCCATCTTCAATGCCACACGGTAAAAATCTCTTTCCTGATATAGATAATCGCAGATATCTTCCAGAAGCTGCAATGCATCTTTATATTCCTCCAGATGGATATTGCTCACAAATTCTGTATAAAAGATCCAGTTGATCAGATCGTACTTGTCTTTGAAATGATAATAAAAACTGTTGCGATTCATACCGCATGCTCCGCATATATCGGAAATGCTGATCTTGGAAAGCTTTTTTTCTTTCATCAGAGCTTTCATCGCCGCTGCCATCGCATTCCTTGTGATATTGGAATCTGCCATTTTCTCACCTCATAAACACACTTTTCCTGTATCTTATACCATCCTTCCAAAAGGTGCAAGCAACTTTTTTCCATTTTATTGCATTTTATTGCATTTTTTTCACTTTTCTTCTATACTGAATGAAACAAAACAGTATCTGTAATATCGGGCACAGGTCGAAGGACTTCCTGCCAAAATTGTAAGAATGCAACTGAAATCGGAAAGGATTATATATGAAAAAATATCATTTATTTTTGCCTCTTCTTGGCATCCTGCTACTGGTTTCCGGCGGATGCAGCAAACGAAAGGAACCGAAACCTCTGATCACGGAGGCTCCTGCAGTGGAAACAGAAATCGGAGGCTATATAACAGAAACTGAAAGCAGCACGCCGGAATCACAGTCCGTATCCGGTACGATCCGCTTGCCGATCCAGGAACCGGAACACCAAAAAGAATCCAGCACAGAATCCGAAGTTGTTTCTGCATCTATTTATATAGGAAGCAATGGAAGTTTCCGTGCTTATCCCTATGCCGGCGGAGATATTGTCACGCCGGAATCTCTGATCGCTGCAATGGCTGATCTGACCGGATGGAATCTGGATCTTGCCGAATCTGTCACCGGAGAAAATGAGAACAGCCTCACAGTCTGTTTTGCCAGATCCTGCTCTCTTTTTACTGGCACTGCATCCGCTGAAAAGGAAGCATTTCCCATCTACAGCAAGGATCAGCTTTATCGTCAGATTCTTGACAGTATCTGCTATACCTTACAGGTGAATTTTTCACAGGATCAGGATCTGTCCATCTATTATTGTACCGTCGATAAAAACGGAGAAAAAATCCCCATCGAACTGGAAGATCTTGGCATCACTGTTCCTTCCGGAGAACCTTACCAGCACTTCCCTTCTTTTTAGGATCTGTCTGCATTTCACACAATTTTCAAACAAAAAACACAATTTCATCTCATATCAAACACACAATCCTTATAAAATATTGAAAAGATTGAAAATCAGGGCGTTTTTGCCCTGATTTATAAGATCATATGTTATTTATTTAAGGAGGATATTGTTTTGATTGAAGTCAGACATTTAACCAAACGCTACGGTGACACGCTCGCTGTAGACGATTTGAATTTCACGATTGAAAAAGGCCGTATTTATGGATTCTTAGGTCCAAACGGTGCCGGCAAATCCACCACAATGAATATCATAACCGGTTATCTCGCTTCCACCGACGGAAGTGTTACGATTAACGGACATGACATTCTGGAAGACGCAGAAGCCGCAAAAAAGAACATCGGTTATCTGCCGGAACTGCCGCCGCTTTATTTTGATATGACGGTAAAAGAATATCTTGCATTTGCCGCCGAGCTGAAAAAAATCCCAAAAGCGGAACGGAAAAATCAGATAACCAGAGTATGTGCAACCACAAAACTGGATGCCGTACAGAACCGTCTGATCAAAAATCTTTCCAAAGGTTACCGTCAGAGAGTAGGACTTGCACAGGCATTGCTCGGATCACCGGAAATCCTGATCCTGGATGAGCCTACGGTTGGTCTGGATCCAAAACAGATCCTGGAGATCCGTGATCTGATCAAAGAACTCGGAAAAGAACATACGGTTATCTTAAGTTCCCACATTCTTTCGGAAATCAGTGCTGTCTGCGACTACGTCCTGATCCTTTCACACGGAAAACTGGTAGCCAGCGACACTCTGGAAAATCTTACTTCACTGATGCAGGGACAAAATAGTCTGATCGTAACGGTGAAATCTTCCAAAGAACAGCTGAAAGAAATTCTGCGAGGCATCACAGCCGTGAAAGAATTTCACTTTATGGGCGACTGCGAAGAAGAACATTGTGTAAAAGCAGAGATCAAAACCGATCCTTCTTCCGATATCCGGGAACTGCTTTTCTATCAGCTGGCAGAAAAGAATCTTCCGATCCTTGCCATGCAGCTTGTGAGACTGTCACTGGAAGATATCTTCCTCGAGCTGACTGCCGATGATCAGGCAGCAAAAAAAGTGATTACCGGTACACCATCTTCCCCTACAGAAAATGCGGACGATACCGATACCGACACGACAGAATCGGATACAAAGAAAGGAGACAACGAAAATGCTGTGCATATGTAAAAGAGAAATCCGAAGTTTTTTTCATTCTATGATAGGATGGGTGTTCGGTGCATTCCTGCTTCTGATGGCGGGTATTTATTTTACTGCCTATAACCTGAATTATGGCTATCCACTGTTCAGTTATACGCTCTCTTCCATCACCTTTCTGTTTCTGATCGTGTCACCGATCCTTGCCATGCGAACGCTTGCAGAGGAACGCAAACAGAAGACGGACCAGCTGCTTCTCACTGCACCGGTGACGGTATGGCAGATTGTGCTTGGAAAATACCTGGCACTGATCGTCACTTTTCTTCTTCCGGTCGTGATCCTGTGTTTCTATCCGCTGATCATGGCACAGTACGGAAGCATTGCTTTTGCATCTACTTACGTGGCACTGCTTGGTTTTTTTCTGCTTGGATGTACCTGCCTGGCTGTGGGACTGTTCTTCTCGTCTCTTACGGAAAGCCAGATTCTTGCCGCAGTCGGAACCTTCGCTTTTCTGCTGGTATGTTATCTGATGGATGGAATCAGCGGATTTTTCCCGGAAACTGCCGGTGCTTCCTTTTTTGCACTTGTTGTCATTGTTCTGCTTATAGGTTTGCTGATTTATCATACCACACAGAACATCCTGCTTCCGCTTGTGATCGGTGTCATCGGTGAAGGTGTCCTTGCCGTTCTTTATTTTGTGAAACAAAGCATGTTCGAAGGCATCATCCAGAAAATACTGAATCTTTTCAATATGTCCAGTCACTTCAGCAATTTTACGAATAGTATTCTTGATCTTACCGGTGTTGTCTACTATCTTTCCTTTATTGGAATTATGCTGTTTCTGACGGTTCAGAGCATTCAGAAAAGACGTTGGAATTAGGAGGTTGTCGCCATGAACATCAATTTAAAATCAAAAAAGCCGGCTAATATGCTGCGGCCAAAAAACAAAAAACTTTTAAAGAAGGGATCTTACAGCCTTGCTTTTACGGTTGTCATCCTTGCGATCGCCGTCTTTCTGAATCTTCTGATCGGTGAGCTTCCTTCCTCTGCAACGAAAATAGATGTCAGTGAAAATAAACTTTACAGTATCGGTGACGAGACAAAGAACGTTGCTTCTTCTCTGACAGAAGATGTCACCCTTTATCTTCTTGCAGAAGACGGAAGTGAGGATGCTACATTAAACGAACTTCTGACACGTTATGCAGATCTCTCTTCTCACATTAAATATGAGAAAAAGGACCCGGTTCTGAATCCAAGCTTTGCTTCTTCCTATACCGACGAAGATCTTGCTTCCAACAGTGTGATCGTTGTCAGTGACAAACGAAGCAAGGTGATCCCTTACAGTGATCTGTATGAAAGCAGTGTCAATTACCAGACTTACTCTATGGAAACAACTGCATTTGACGGTGAAGGTCAGGTCACCAGTGCGATCGCCTATGTCACAACAGAGGATCTTCCGATTCTGTATACATTAACAGGACATGAAGAAAATGATCTTGATTCCTCCATGCAGTCTGCTATCGAAAAAGAAAATATCGAAGTTCAGGAACTGAATCTTCTCACAGCCGGAACGGTTCCGGAAGACGCATCCTGCCTAATGATCAATGCTCCGCAGAAAGATTTCTCCGACGATGAGACCAGTGCCATTCTGACCTATCTGCAAAATGGCGGTCATGCTTTTCTGGTATCCGGATATACCACAACGGAAATGCCGAATTATCATTCTATTCTGGAACAGTATGGCGTTTCTATTGAAAAAGGCGTTGTTCTGGAAGGTGACAACAATCATTATGTTTCCGGAAATCCTCTTTATCTGGTGCCGGAGATCCAGTCCTGCGATGCTACCGGAAGCCTTTCCGGCTCAAACAGCTATGTGCTGATGCCGATCGGTCAGAGTATCAAAACACTGGACAGCAAATCCGATGACATCACAGTAACCGATATGCTGACTTCTACCAGTTCTGCATATTTAAAAGCAGATCCGGAAAATATGGAGAGCCTTTCCAAAGAAGAGAACGATGAAACCGGTCCGTTTACTCTGGCAGCAGCCATTACCGAAGCCATCGGAAACGGATCTGATTCCGAAGAAGAGACCGAAACAGAAACTATTGTAGAAGGAGAAAGCAGTGCTTCTCAGGTTGAGGCTGAAAGCGAAACAGAAGCTGCCGAAGATGCAAAAGAAACCAGGCTGGTCGTTCTTGCAAGCAGTCAGTTTCTGACCAGCAATACAGACTCTGCTGTTTCCGGCGGCAATACAAAACTTCTCACAAACGCTTTAAGCTGGATGTGCGGACAGAGTTCCAGTATCTCCATTCCTTCCAAGAGTATGCAGCTGTCTTATCTGACCCTGACATCTGCAAATGTCAACCTCTGGAGCATTATTACCATTGCCGTTCTTCCGGTTCTGTTCCTGGTAACCGGCGGTGTGATCTGGCTGAAAAGGAGGAAAAAATAATGAAGAAAAAATCATTTGGACTGGCTGCGGCCGTTGCTGTTCTGATCGTACTTGGCGGCAGTTATGCACTGCTTGCCAACCATAACCGGATACAGGAGTCGGAATCAGCTGCTGCGGAATCGGAAACCGGTGTAGCAGTAGCAACGATCGCCTCTGATAAAGTCTCTTCTTTTCAGCTGGCAGACGGTGATACTTCTTTTACGCTGACAAAAACAGACAACAGCTGGATCTGTGTTCAGGACGAGACGTTTCCGTTATCCAACGATGCTGCTTCTGAACTGGTAAATACTTTTACTTCCCTCCAGGCTGTGCGTGATCTTGGCACTGCACAGGATGGGGAAAATTATGGATTTTCGGAAAACGCTCCTACGGTCACGCTCACTTCTTCCGACAGTACAAACTGCAGCTTTGTTCTTGGCGAAGCCAACAGCATGACCGGTGATTATTATCTGAAACGTGAAGACAGCGGAGAAATTTATACCGTAAGCTCTTCCCTTGCAGATTCCTTTCATAAAACGTTAACGGATCTGGCTGAAATCAAAAGTTTTCCGACGATTTCTTCCGATAATGTCCAGGAGCTTTCGATAACCGAAGAAGGTACGACACTGCTTTTTGAGAGCAGTACCACCGGTTCGGTAAAAACCTGGCAGATTTCCCAGTCTCAGGACGGAGGCAAAACAGAAAGTACTCCTGAAAAAGCGACCGTAAACACCGTGACAACCCTTGTGGACCACCTCGGAAATCTTTCTTTTGACAGTTTTGTGGATCATAAAGAAGAAAACAAAGAAAAATACGGACTGAAGAATCCGTCCATGACGATAAACTTCCAATATACCGAAGCGACAGATTCGGATGATGCTACAACGGAAGCCGAGTCAGAAACAGACACTTCTTCCGAAACAGCAAACGAAACCGAACCTGCCGAAATTCTCAGCGGAACTCTCTATGTGGGAGAACAGGCAGAAGACGGATCTTACTATGTTCAGCTCGATGGAAGCAATAATATTTATCTGATGTCAGCGGATAAACTGTCCGCATTCCAGGGATTAAATTACGATGATTATCCGGAGAGTGAAGAAGAAAGTACAGAAAGTGAAACCTCCGCCGAGTAGAAATTTACTGTTTTTTCTTTTTCAGTACAAAAAGATGAAATGAAAGTGTTATAGAGTGCCGGACGCAAAAAGACAGGGCACAATTTACACTTCTATAATCTTTTTTTGTTTTGCACAGAAGAAAGAAATAGCCTCCATACCGTCTGCCCGGCAGTTTACGCTATGGAAGCGAAAGTGAATTCAGCAAAATAATTTTGGCTTGAGAAAGCTTTTTGCTTAAGCGACCCCTGGCAGGCCAGGAGCTTTTAGCAATGTGCAAACGAAACCGCATTGTAAAACATAGTGCGTAAAATAATACAGCCATGATGAATTCGAAAACAAATCGCTCTGACGGTAGCAAGGCTTCCGTCGTGAGGTTTGCGATGTTGCCGCCCCAAAGAGCCGCTGTCTGAGCCTCGAAGAGGCGAGTTTAGGCGAAGGGCGGCTAACAGGCGAGCGAACCGAACAGGAAACGATGCGTGTCAGGAGATTGTTTTCGAATCATCATGGCGTCATATTTTACATATAAGTTTTCTTAATGCCCATCTTCTTGCCCTTCGGACAAGAAGCATCCCTCGCTCTAAAGAGCTCGGTCAATTTTTATTTGGTGGTAGACCCGAATCCTCCGTTTCTGACTGCCGTTGCATCGTCATCCACGGTAATCCCGTACTCTACAAAAATCCCCTGCATAAATCCCTGACCTTTTTCTACGGTCAGTGTCTTCTCTTGTTTGGCATCGTTTGTGATCTTTGCAAACATATGACCTTCGTTATCGGAATAGAAATAATCGCTGTCTATGATTCCGACACTATTGTCCAGCTGCAGGCGGTATTTGAATCCCAGGCCGCTGCGAGGGTATAACTTCAGCACCCATCCTTCTTCCATCTCGACACGAATCCCGGTCGGGATTTTGATAGTTTCGCCGGATTTCAGGCTAAAGGTTTCCGGTGTATAAAAATCGTAGCCTGCAGATCCTGCGGTTGCACGTTTTGGCAGTTTGATATCTTCGTAAATTTTCTGCAGTTTTGCTTCTGTAGTCTGAGGGAACTCTCCCATCCATCCTTCTTTAAACTGTTCAAAACTTACTTTATGAAATTTTGCTATTCTTTTCATGCTTTTCTCCATTTTCTGTGTCATAGGACACGGTTGTACAGGTATCCCTTATTGTCTCAGGTTCTTTTTTTGAACATGGATACTGTCCATACTATTCGCAGTACAGACAGACTTTTCCTGTTTCCAGTGATTTTGGCACATCGATTACCCGCTGATTGCTGCTGCCTTTCCAGTGAAGCTGCACATTGCGTTTGTCTTTCTCATATTCGCCGTCTACACAGACATCCACATACTGCATCACTTCAAAATGGCTGATCTGTTCCCACAGATATCCAGTGTACAGCCAGATTGTTTTCGTTGGAAATTTTTCTCTGATCTCATGCACCAGTGCACGGATATCCAGACGGTTTGCCGGATGCAGCGGATCTCCGCCGCTTAAGGTAATACCGGAGACATAGCTTTTGCCCAGTTCCTCAAACAGCTCGTTTTTTGCTTCCTGGTTAAACGGAATGCCGCCATTTGGATCCCAGGTGATCGGATTCTGACATTCCTCACAGCAGTGATTGCAGCCGGAAACCCAGAGTACAACACGCAATCCGTCTCCGTTTAACATATCGTCCTTTGTTATATTATGGTATCTCATATTGTCTCCTTGCTTCTTATCATACATAAATTTATCTTAGTCGGAGAAGACGCCCACTTCTATAGACGGGAATCATCTCACATCTGATATACGCCAAAAAACTGCCACTTCAAAAAAAAGTGGTAGTTTTCTGTATGGATCTATGTTCAGATGAAGAACTTGTAAGTGCTGTTTCTACCTGTCACTTAGTTGCCGCACTCGATACTGATCTCATTGAATAGATCAAGCACATCATCTACATTCATATTTTTCTTCTCTTCGCCCTTTTTGTCAAGGATTACTTTTCCCTGATGCATCATGACGATACGCGTGCCGTATTCGATCGCATAGCGAAGATTGTGGGTAACCATGATGGATGTGAGCTTCTTTTCACGCACAATCTGATCCGTCAGACGCATATTGATCTCGGCAGTCTTTGGATCCAGTGCAGCCGTGTGTTCATCCAGGATCAGGAAATCCAACGGTGTCATCGTGGACATCAGAAGTGACATTGCCTGTCTCTGTCCTCCGGACAGGGCTCCGACTTTTACATGAAGCTTATCTTCCAGTCCGAGATTCAGCGGACGGAGCAACTCGCGGTAAGCTTCTTCTCTTTTTTTGTTGACACCCTTTCCAAGGTTATAGGCTTTTCCTTTATTCTCTGCCATTGCCATATTTTCAAGGATCGTCATGGACGGGCAGGTTCCCATGGAAGGATTCTGAAAAACGCGTCCGATTCTTCCCATGCGTTTATATTCCGGCATATTTGTGATATTGGTGCCGTTGATCAGGACAGCTCCTTCATCAATCGGAATGCTCCCGCAGATAATATTCAGCATGGAAGTTTTTCCGGAACCGTTGCTGCCGACAACCGCAACAAACTCACCGTCATCGACTTTAAAATTAAAATTGTTGAACAGGCACATTTCATTGACTGTGCCAGGATTATAGTATTTATAAATTTCTCTGAGTTCAAGCATCGACTTTCACCTTGACCTTCCTGTTTCGTTCCATTCCAAGCACCAGGATCAGCAGGAACAATGCCGCTGTGATAAATTTCAGGTCCGTGGACTCAAAACCAAAACGAATGGCGATTGCCACACATGCTTTATAGATCACCGAACCGATTACCACGCTTGATGTCACACGCAGAATCGTTACTTTACGGAAAAGGCTGGTTCCGATGATCACACTGGCAAGACCGATGACCATCGTTCCAGTTCCCATGGATACATCGAAATATCGCTGTTGCTGTGCAAACACACAGCCACTTAATGCCACCAGGCCGTTTGAGATCGCAAGACCCACCACCTTTACCTTTCCTTTGTTTACACCAAGGGATGTAATGATATGATCATTATCCCCGACTGCACGCAGCAGCATACCGGATTTCGTTCTCAGATACCAGTCCAGAATGTATTTGCTGATCAGAGTGATGATCAGAACAATGATCACTACCTTAAAAGAAGAAAGGCTTTTTGGAATGATTTTATCTACCAGATCATTCTGGAAAATGGTACTTTTATTGTAGATCGGCAGGTTTGCCCTGCCTGCGATTCGGAGATTTACCGTATAAAGGGCCGTCATCATAATGATACCGGACAGCAGATCACGCACTTTTAATTTTACATGGATAAGGCCTGTCAATGTTCCGACTACAGCCCCGAGCAGAAAACAGATTGGCAGTGTCAGCAGCGGGTTTACATCTCTGCTGATCAGTGCTGCTGCGATCGCTGCTCCCATCGGGAAACTGCCATCTACCGTCAGATCCGGAAAATCCAGGATTTTGTATGTAATATAAATTCCAAATGCCATGATCGCATATATCAGTCCCTGTTCCAGGACGCTTATCAGCAATGCCATATCAACCTCCGATTATTCCACTGTGATCTCATCGAAAACTTCTGCCGCACCATCTACGGTAGCCTGATCCAGCTCAAAGTTCAGTTTGTCAGCAACTGCGGTATTTACATAAAGGCTTGCACCGCTGCATACTTCATACGGCATTTCTTCTGCCTTTGACTCACCTTTTAAAATCTTGGCTGCCATCTCGCCGGTCTGTTTGCCAAGGGCGATATAATCAATACCCATAGATGCCAGACATCCGCTCTTAACCTGTTCGATTTCAGAACCAAATACAGGGATATTCTTCTCATCTGCGGCTGCGATCACGGTCTGCAGTGCAGATACAACGGTGTTGTCTGTCAGGTTGCTGATGCAGTCTACCTTGGATGCCAGATCCTTTGCAGCCATCTCAACATCTGCTACGGTATTGATACCGCTGTCAACAATCTCAAAATCATAATTCTCTGCCAGCTCTTTGTATTCTTTGATCGTGCTTACGGAGTTTGCTTCGCTTGTTGTGTAAAGAATACCGATCTTCTTTGCATCCGGCATCAGATCACGGATCATTTTCAGCTGTTCTTCAACCGGAAGTTTATCAGAGGTTCCGGTGATATTTCCTACGGAATTGCCCTCTTCATCTGCAAGTCCTGCACCGACCGGGTCAGAAACTGCGGTATATACTACCGGGATCTCACTGTCCAGACAGCTGTTATAGGCACTCATGGCACTCGGAGTTGCGATTGCACAGATCAGATTCACATTTTTGGATACAAAGTTATCAGCGATTGTACTTGCGGTTCCGGTATCTGCCTGTGAATTCTGGTATTCTACTGTCAGATTGACACCTTCTTCGATCCCAGCACTTTTTAAACCTTCCAGGAATCCTTCGCGGCAGTTATCAAGAGAACCGTGCTCTGCAAACTGAGAAATACCGATGGTATAATCACTTTCTGCCGCACTGCTGTCTGCGGATGTTTCACTTCTGGTTGATGCCTGTGTATCTTTTGCAGTGTCTGAACTGCCGCATCCTGTCATCATTGCCATAATCATCGCTGTTGTCATAATACCTGCTAATACTTTTTTCTTCATAATAAAAGTCCTCCTTCTTCTGCCGTGAAACAGTTACAATTTTCTGATAAATAAAAAAACGCCTCAAGCTTTTCTGCCTGAGACGCTGATATTCATCAACGCGGTACCACTCAAATTGACTTCTGTCCACTTTGCATGTACATAGTTATACATTCCAGATTGATAACGGGTTCGGTTCCCGACAACGCCTACTCTCCTGTCCGGATTTTGGGCTGCCCTCGAAAGTCCATTCAATCATCCACGCCGTACTGCAATCCCACCGTCTGCAGCTCTCTGTGCCTTTATGGAAAATCTACTCTTCTTTCTCATCGGTTTTTCCTATGCAATCAATAGTAATACTTTTTCGCTTTCTTGTCAATGAAAATTTCTGTTTTTAATCCACTGTTTTTACACGCAGGAAAAAATATAAAATATGGCATACCCACACCACTGTGATGCAGATTCTTCCGATCGGCATATTTTTCATGCAGAGAAAACCGATCGCCATCACAACGGTCACCATTCCGATAATTTTCAGTTTTGTTCCAAGCGTCATGGCTCTTTCCTGCACAAAGCTGTCCAGATGTTTTTTGTAAAGACCGGTTGACAGAAACCAGGTATGTAACTTTTCCGAGCTCTTTGCAAAGCAGAATACGGTTGCCATATAAAGCGGCACGGTCGGCAGGATCGGCAGAACGATACCGATCGTTCCAAATGCCAGGCACAGAAATCCAAGCAGCATCCAGATTATATTCATCGGGTTTTTCTTCATCTCTTTATCCTTTCTTGTTCATCACAGAAGTTATTTTTCTCTTGGCGGAAGCCGGTAATCCTGAATGGCTACCACAGGACTTCCGTTCACACGTGTTACCATCAGATGTACGCCATACAGTTTCTGAATACTTTCTTCTGTGATCACCTGATCTGGAGCACCTTCGATCGCCACATGACCGCCCTGCAGACCGATGATCTTGTCAGAAAAATAAATGGTCTGGTTGATGTCATGCAGAACCATAACGATCGTGATGTCGAATTCTTCATTCAGTTTTTTGACCAGTTCCAGGATCTCCAGCTGATAGCGGATATCCAGATAAGTGGTCGGCTCATCCAGGAACAGAAGTTCGGTATTCTGTGCCAGTGCCATGGCGATCCAGACTCTCTGTCGCTGTCCGCCTGAAAGCCTTCCGATCTCACGGTCACGCAGGTCCAGAAGTCCGGTCACCTGAAGTGCCTGTTCGATCAGCCGCTCGTCTTCTTCACTTTTTCCGCCCAGCATTTTCTGATAAGGGGTTCTTCCATACGATACGAGGCGTTCGATCGTGATATCTTCTGCTGCGGAATTATGCTGGTGTACGATCGACACTTTTCTTGCAAATTCGCTGAGCGAATATTTTTTTATGCTCTTTTCTTCCAGCAGGATTTTCCCTTTTCCCGGTGTCAGATTCTTGGTCATAAGAGAAAACAGGGTAGATTTCCCACAGCCGTTCGCACCCATGATTGTCGTAATCTTCCCGCGTGGTATCGTCAGGGAAATATCCGAGAGAATCTGGTTGCTTCCGTAGGAAAAGCTTAAGTTTTTCACTTCCATCGCATTAGTTTCCATATTTTTTCGACCTCCGAAGCAGAAGAATAAAGAACGGACCACCAACTACGCTCATGATCACCGCTGCACTCACTTCATACGGAGCGGCGATCGTCCTGCCGATCGTATCTGCCAGCAGAAACGTAAAAGCCCCTGCAAGTGTGGAAAACGGGATCAGCACCTTATGGTCACTTCCAACCAGCAGTCTGCCGATATGCGGGACGATCAGTCCCAAAAAGCTTACGGCACCTGCAACTGCGGTTGAAACGCTGGCAAGTAAAACTGCCGTCAGGGAGATCACGATCCTGGTGCGGTTTACATTGATTCCAAGTCCTCTTGCCGTTTTGTCTTCCAGAGACAGCAGATTGCATTCCCCTACAAACAAAATCGCCAGAAACAGTCCTGCCAGTACATAGGGAAATAACGTTCCGACATCTGACCAGGTCTTCTGCGTGATATTTGCTTCTACGATCGATGCCACACCGGTCCTCTGACCGCCTGTCATCGTACTGAAGATACTGGAAAGTCCGGTGAAAAGGGCATCGACTGCCACACCGGTCAGAATGATGCGAAGCGGGCTGAGTCCCTGTTTCCAGGACAGACAATAGACCAGAAAGAATGCTGCCACCCCGCCAAAAAAGGCTGCAAACGGTGTAAAAAAGTAAAGTGTCGGAAAAAAGGTGCTCACACAGACTGCCGCAAATCCAGCTCCGCTTGAAATTCCGATAATTCCCGGGTCTGCCAGCGGATTTTTTAAAACCGCCTGAAAAAGCACACCGGACACTGCGATCGCCGCCCCGGCAAGCATGGAGATCAGAATACGCGGAAAACGCAGATCATAGACCGCCGCCACATTCTCATCATATTCTACAAACAGACCGCGAAGCAGCTGACCGAAACTTACGGAAAGACTCCCTGTATTGATTGCCGAAAAAAATACGAGCAGCAGCAAAAACAGGATCACAGCAAACGAAATCCAGGTTCGCCTGTACTTTTTCTGTTTCCGCACCATATCTTGATTCATAACGTTTTCTCCTTCCAGTTCTGCTTTTATTACGATTCGGTATAAAGCAGTTTTTTTAACGTTTCCAGGGCATCCTGATAAGCAAACGTTGCACTCATTCCAAACTGCTCATACGGAAGATCATAGACTTTTCCGTCTTTCACGGCCTGAAAATGTTTCCAGATATCATTGGTCTTGAAATCTTCTGCAAACATTTCTGCTACCTGATCCGGAAGTGCATGTGCCGCACGCAGAATGATGTCCGGTTCTTTGGTCTTCATATCTTCTGTATTGACCGTCAGAAATTCCTGTCCCTGATCTTCATAAACGTTTTCTGCCCCGGCAAGGGCTGCCAGGCTCCCGATATAGGACTTTTCAGTAGCGATCACATAGCTTCCCGGAAGTCCCATCAGGATCAGTACCTTCGGATGTTCTTTTCCGGCAATTTCTTCCTGGAAATTCTGATAAAACTCCTGATACTCATCGGTAAGCTCTCTCGCCTGTTGTTCCCGGTCAAAAATCACGCCCAGCTCTTCGATCGACTGATACATGCCTGGAACGCTGCGAAGATTTAAAAATGCCCAGTCACTGTTCAAAGTCTCGTACTTTGACTGAAGATCACTTTGCAGAGAACTCGGGCTTAAGATCCAGTCGGGACTTAACGATGCCAGAATCTCCATATCCGGGCTCATCGCCGTTCCGATGGTTGGAAGATCCTGATAGCGATCCGGGATCTCTGCCGTACTGCTGCAGACACCGACCAGGTTTAGCTCCAGTTTTTCACAGATCTGTGCCACTGCCGGTGAGGTTGCCACAATACGTGGTGCTCTTCCAAGAGCGATCACCTTTTCTCTTGCAGCTTCCACAGCTCCCGTCTGCCCGTTTCCCTGTGCTGTATATGCTTCTGTACTTTTTTCCGGATGCTGATCGACACATCCGCTCAGGAACAGACACACTGCAAATGCCGACAGGAACAGAAGATGTATCCGCTTACTCATCGTCCTCGTCTCCTTTCCACAGCTCCCCATGCTTTTGCAGAAAAAGAAAAATTCCGGTTCCGGCTGCCATCAGGATCAGACCGGAAAGTGTCATGGAAACGGTCAGCACCAGGATCCATTTTCCGGGCGTCATAGCAGAGGTATCCGCTGCATCACTTCCCGCCTGTTCTGTATTTGAGATTTCGGAAGCGGTTGACAGGGCAAGTCCTTGCACTTCCGTATCCGCTTGTGGAGCGGCTGCTTTGTTTTCACTCTCTGTATTTACCGTTTCTGATGTCTGTACTGCATTGTCGCTGCTTTTGGCATCCGCAGAATCAGAAGTTTTTGCAGAATCATTTTCCTCTGATTTCATAGTTTCCCGGCTGCTTTCATCCAACTTGTCTGTGTCGCTTTGTTCTGATTTATTTTCCTGAGCTCCGTCCGATACGTTCGATGTTTCCGTGACATTTATCGCCTTGAAATCTGTCTGATTACCGGACTGATAATCTCCCGGATAGAAATAAAAGATCACGTTTCTTCCCATCGGCTCTACATACATCGAGCAACGCACAATACAGCTCTCCGACGGCACCTCGATACAGGCATCTTCGGTGCTTCCGCTTCCGTCTGCTCCTGTCGCCGTTGTTGTCATCGATGTGCTGCTCCATGTGCTGTCACCGACATTCTGAACCGATATGTCATGTCTGGAGGCATAATCCATCAGACTGAAGCGAACCGTCAGGTAGTATTTTCCGGAATCGGTCACTTCCAAAATCCCCTGTGTTCCAACGGCACTTTCTGCCATGCCCTGACCGGTCGCAGCAGAGGCTTCTCCGCCCGAATCCTCGATCACCCCGGTCACCGGATGTGTATAACTGGTCGTTATGGAACAGGTATAAATGCTCCCGCTTTCTGCAAAGACCTGCTTTTTGCCCAAAAGCAGCAATCCGCAAACCAGAAGCAGTCCTGCGATATATTTAACCCGTTTTTTCTTCCTGATGCTTGTCTGCATAATCTTCTCCTATAACACCCATCTGCGGCTTCTGATCTTATAAAGGACACCGGCTCCTGCTGCCAGAAGTGCTCCAAGCGACGGAAGTGCGGCTGCAACCGGATTTCCTTTTTTGCTTTGTGCTCCCGATCTTCCCTGTCCTGTTGTCACCGTGTCACCATTTTCGCTGTCTTCCTGCTGTTGACTTTCTGCACTTACCGATGCTGCCTGTCCGGCTGCATCTTCAATCTTGTTTTTCAGCACTGCCTCTTCTTTGGCTGCTTCACTCTCTTTTTGCTCTCTGCTGCTTTTGGCGGCATCTTTTGTCTTTTTTGAAGCATTCGATGACGGAAGTACGGATGTTCCTTTTGTCTGGCTGCTTACCGGAAGTGACTGGTTTCCAAGTGGACTTCCTGCGGAACCGTTTCCTGATGCGGCAGTTTTATTTCCGGTGGTTCCATTTGTATGGCTTCCCTGTGTACCGCTTCCAGTATCAGTGCTGCTGCCGGAATTGCCGTTATCCTCTGTTTCTTTTACACTTTTTTTATCCAGTGTGATGTTTTCAAGATCCAGCTTCAGATAAACATTCTGAGTACCGCTTCCGGCGGAGATGGCATCCATGACCGGAACAAATACCTGGAGCGGAACATAGCCGTCTTTTTTTGCCTCCGCGATCATAGTAAAAGAAATTTCTTTCGGATAATCGGTGCCATTCTGTTTTTTGGTGACATCTACCTCTTTCGGGCTTCCGACCGGTCCGCCGTAAGCATCTGTCTGATAACCGACCTTATAATATTTCAGCCATCCGAGATAACCTTTCTGACCATTGATCGTCAGACCGTTAAAGCTCAGTGTCAGCGTATATTTTTTCTTTTTTACCGTCAGTTTCACGGTATGATCCAGAGCTTCGTTTGCCATGGATAAGGACTGCTTATCGGTTTTCATCATTTTGCCTGGAAGATAATAGACTCCGTCCGAGAGCGTTTTGATATCCAGACTCTCGCCGCTGTTATCTTCCGTGGAAGAAATTGTTTTTTTCTGATCCAGATTGATGATCGCCTGGGATAGTGCATTTTGCTGTTTTGTGATCTGAAGCTTTGTCGCATTTTCATTATCATAAACATTCTGTGCCACAGCGATCGCTTTTTTCAGTGCTTCCAGACTCTCTTTTGTATATACATTCTCTCTTCCGGATAAACTGGTCGCCGATAACAGCAGGGTATGTAAGCCGGACTTGTCCGTTTTTTCAGAAGATGGATTCTGATTTCCGTTATTTCCCGGCTGTTCCGTGGACGGCTGCCCGGTAGACGGTGTTTCCGTAGAAGGCTCGGTGGATGGATCTGTCGGCTTTGACACCGGTGTCAGGCTGCTCCAGTCCAGCTGAAGCCTTGCGTACTGCTCGCCGCTGCCTGCACTGACCGCTTCCATCACCGGCACATAGACCTGCGTCCAGATTTCGCCATCTCCTTCGGTGACCGGGATTGCGATCTTTTTCGGATAGATCATGCCTTTTACATTTTCATCCAGGCCGTTTTCCGGATCGTCGTAACTGTCATAAACTCCATCATACTGCTCCAGGATCTCGGCTCCCGATGCAGCATCACTTTCGGTCGGAACTCTTCCGTCCACGTCCGGATAATACAGCATCTCAGCCAGATATCCGTTGAAATCCTTTTTTCCAAGACGGATTGTAAGCGGAACCAGATCCAGGACAAGCTGACAGTTCCCGCCGGACACCTGCAAGGTCATCGGTTTGGAAATGGCAGTGTTGCCCATGGAATCCTGATCCTGCACAGCATGACGCAATACACCGTTTATCGTATAGGTGCCGTCTGCGATCGTCTCTGCCTGCACACTTTCCGTTTCGGCTGCATATACCTGCATTGTTTTTGCAGGGAACATCGGCGAGATCAGACCGGCAGAAAAAACGACTCCTGCAAGCAGATATACTTGCCATTTTCTTTTTCTTCCTGTCACATTTTTTTCCACTTTGATCCCTCCGTTCTGAATCTCGCTCTTTTTCTTACATTTTTACTTTCAGTACTTTTGAGTATGTTCCGAAAAGTTTCTGTTTGCCGTTTTTCTTATAAGCTCGTACTTTAAAATAGTACGTCTTTTTGGCTTTCAGTTTTTTCACGGTAAGTTTTGTTGTCTTTGCTTTGGAAATGGTTTTGATCTTTTTGTATTTTCCTTTGGCTTTTGTGGCCTGATAAACTTCATAACCATTTGCATCCGTTACTTTTTTCCAGCTTAAGGTCAGCGTATTCTTCTTTCCTTTTTTCTTTTTCAGATTTTTTACAGCCGCCGGTGCTTTTACGCTGCTGTTGTTCTGATTTCCGGTATTGGTGTTTCCGTTTGCCGGATTCTGCGAATTGCCATTTCCATTGTTTGCGTTATTGTTTCCGCCGTTATTATTATTATTTCCGCCGTTTCCTCCCGGATTGTCATCTTTTACCGTTTTGCGGTTTGCCCAGTCAAAGGTCACCAGCACATCCTGGTCAAATCCTGCCATGGCATCTACGGAAACTCTGGCATAAATACGTTTCTCTCCTGCTGTTGTACGCTCAAAAGAAAAGCTCCCCGGATAAGAAACACCTTCTTCGGTATAAGAATCCCCAGGCATAGCTTCTGCCCGACTGGATTTGTTATCTCCTTCATAAACCCAGAATTTTTCCAGATGTCCTTTTTCGGTACTTCCTGCCATGTTGATGTCCATGCTGTAGAAATTCAGTTTATACTGAGCTTTTCCGTCTTTTACAGTCACTCTCGCATTCGGAGCAATCGCCGCACCTGCCATCGATGACTTATCCGGATTGGAAGCACTCATCAGTGCGACCGGCACATCATAAACGCCGTCTTCGATCGCCTCATCCTGTGCCTTTAAGGTATTCCAGTATACTTTTGTGAAACAGTCGGCACTGAATTTTCCCTGATCAAAGGTAATTCCCTGATACGTTCCCGTCAGACGTTTCATCGTCGGCACATAAATGCTCGCTCTGCTGCTGTAAGTATCTGCAAAGCCGTTTTCCAGCGAAAAGCTGACTTTTGATACAACGTTGATCTCTTTTGTCTCACTGTCATCTTTATAGGACATGGTTTCTGTGGTTATATCTGCATCTGTTTTCAAGCTTTTTGTCATATCGTTGTCAGCATAATATCCGTCAAACTGATAGATATAAAGCGGCTCTTTCTCGCTTCCGCTTATGATATCAGTGGTCAGGGTCATATTGCCGTCTGCATCGACCCGGATCGTTGCCTGTCTTGTCTCATTTTCGATCAGGCTGTGTTTGATCTTATCGGTGTAATAAGAAATCGTGACGCTATAAGTGCCTTCTTTTAATTTTTCCGTCGGAAGGACATTCTCTTCCTGTTCCGGCTCCAGATCCAGTGCATCTAAAATAGCATCCCGGATCGCTTTCGAAGAATATGTTGCCCCGGAAACGACATCCACGGCACTGATCTCTTTTGCATCTGCTGTAGATTTGCCAAGATAGGCTTCTTCCAGTACCTCTGCCGCCATCTCCAGACGCAATTGATTATCGCTTACATAGTTTCCGGCATAATTTTTTCCTTCTGCCAAAAGGCTGCTGATCTTCTGATCCTCCACGCCAACCGTGACTTCAATGTCATATTCACCAAACTGTGTGACATGTGAAGTTCCCTTGACGGAGGTTGCCGCAGATGCAGAAATTACCGGCAATGCAGTCAGTATCAGTGCCGCAGATGCGATACACGCCGCGGCTTTATAAAACCATTCTTTCTTTCTCATGGAAATTCTCCTTTCCCGTGGGACGAAAGATTGCGTCCCGGACATAATGAACGTGTTCCTGTGTATGTATAGAAGTTAGTTCAGACTACTTTTCGTTATAATTAGGTAACACATTTAAATTCCCATGTCAAGCGGTCTTTTTGTTTTCGTGCTCAAGAAGCACGGAGTTGGATTCTTGCCGTTTTCGGCACTTTTTGTCTTTTTCTGTCTGGAAACTTTTTTCAGTTTTTAATTGCTTTTGTACTGTTTTGTTATCGTATGATGCCAGGGTCAAAAGGTCTAAATCCACATGAGCTTGCTCATAGGTGGATGAAAGACCTTGGGACCCGCCCCGATATGGAGCAGAACATCCAGTGGATGTTCGTTTTGCTCCGACCGAAGCGGAGCGTAGACATAAAAGTGGGATGATAATCCCACGATATGCGAATACTGGGTGCTATGCACTCCCACACCTACATCCAGAATACGAGAACTGCTGTGCTCTCCGGCATATGGCTCCTTCCAACGCTGCATGTCATGGTGACGGACAAGACTCCACGCACTTCGCCGCCCTGCCGTCTGTGAAACTGGAATGCCCGCAGGGGGATCCGAATCATGTCATCCCGGCATTCTGCCTGGATCAGTGTGCCCTCCTGATCGTATTTGAGCGTATCGAGATGCCCGCTCATTTTTTCTCCGTTGATACGCGAAAAGCCCTGCATCTCTTTTCTTTTTAAAATCAGCCAGCTGCCGCGGCGATTATGTTTGAGTATCGCCGGCTTTTCAAATCCGTGGTCTGCCATGGACAGTGCCATCTTTCCTTCTTTGTTGCGGTACAGCATAAAATAAACCGGACATTCGATTTTCTCCGGCAGCATTTCCCGGAGGAAGTGTTCTGTCAGACGTTCTCTTTTCTCCCGCACATGGCTGCTCTGCATCCGCTTATAATTTGCCAGCATCGTTGAGATTGTATAACAGCTGATGTTTTCAATCATATCCCGCACGTTTGCTTCCAGCTGTGCTTCCGGGATGCCAATGCTCCGAAAGTAGAACGGCAGTTCTTTTAAAATACGCTTATAATTTTCAATCCATGCCTGCCCTTTTTTTGTAAACCGATAATCTTCTGTAAGAAGTCCTTTTTCGCAGCAGCTTTTCAGATAACGGCTGACCGGTGCAGTGCTGACCTGGCATTTTTCTGCGATCCTCGCAATCATACCGCGTGTGTTGTCCTCTTTTTCCAGCTCTGTCAGATAACGGAGCTGCTGCAGGGTAGGCAGATTTCTGCGATTCAGATTTTCACCTTTTTCCATATTTGCTCCCCTCTTTACCATATGTGAATATTCAATTCCCGGCACTGTGCTTCTTCTGGTTTCTGAATCCCTTCTGTGATACCAAGGACTCCATCGCACTCCGTAAGCGGAGAGGCAGCACTTACGGTGCAGGTCAGTGCACTTTGCGGAAGCCGGAAATCATTCTGTTCCCGTTTTGCCATCCGCCATTTTTCACCGTCCAGATACCACAGCCGACAGTCTTTCTCAATCTCTTTTCCATGAAGAATAAAGAAACTTTCTTTGTCACTGACGATCAGTTCCGCCATTTCCAGAAACCATTCTGACTCTTCGGCCAGACGGCGAGGAAAGCGCTCTTCCATGCGATAAAGGCTCATGCAGAAAGAATACGTTCCTTCTGGATACAGGTATCGCAGATCAACATCCCGCACTACACGGTCATACGTTTCTCCGTATTTTAAAAATTCCTGTACACCCTGAAGTACGTTTCCGCTGATCACATGTTCCATGCGGCAGGCATTCTCTTCTGCCTCTTCTTCTTCAAGCCCGCAGGTCATCTGCAAAAACTGGGTCAGATTGTGGTGACGCAAAAGACATTCTTCACCCTGTACTTTTCCAAGTTCGGTGAGTCGATAGCCGCTGTTTTCCGCTCGTTTCCGCAGATAACCGCTTGCCATAAGTCCTCTTTCCAGACGCTTTAGTTCCGCATCCATAAGCTCCAGGTGCATTTTCACCTGATGTGGCCAGATTTCGGTTCCGGATTTCCATCCCATATAAAGATATTCCAGAAAGTCTTCCTCTTTTTCTTCTTCACTGTGCGGAATATTCATCTGTCAGCTCATCCTTCCTCTCTCAACAGAATACACAACATCTGCGATCTGCATGGTAGATTCCCGGTGAGATACCAGCACAACAGTTTTGCCGTTTCGCTCCTCTTCCAGGGATTTTAAGATCACCGCTTCATTCAAACTGTCCAGATTGCTGGTCGGCTCATCCAGAAGCATAAACGGTGCATCATGCAGAAACGCTCTTGCAAGCCCCAGTCTCTGGCGTTCTCCTCCGGAAAGGGTATCGCCAAGTTCGCCCACCTGTGTCTCATAGCCCTGCGGCAGTTTTTTGATAAATTCATGGATCGAAGCCTTTTTGCAGGCTGCTTCCAGTTCTTCCTGTGTGGCATCCAGTTTAGCGATCCGAAGATTTGCCGCGACACTGTCATGAAACAGGCATGTTTCCTGTGTCACAAAACTTTCCATATCACGCAGATTCGAAGTATTGATCTGATTCACGCCGGTTCCGGATATGGAGACACTTCCCTCCTGCACATCCCAGAAACGCATCAGAAGTTTCAAAAGCGTAGATTTGCCGCTGCCGCTTTTCCCGATGATCCCAACCACACTGTTTTCTTTAATATCTGTGGAAACATCTTTGAGAATAGTCTCCTGTCCATAGGAAAAGGTCACATGCTCTGCCTTTGCCCCGTGAAATGCGATTTCTTTCTGGCCGTTGATCTCCTTTACCATCGGCTCTTCTTCCAAAATATCCAGTACACGGTTTCCGGCTGCAAACGTATTCTGCAGGGTACTGCCAAGATTTGCAAGTGCCGTGACCGGGCCAAAAGAGCTCATCAGAGCTACCGTACTGATCAGTACGCCATCAAATCCAAGAGTCCCTCTCTGATAAAGCATCGAAGAGACAAAAAGCATCAAAAGGTCTGAAATCAGGATTGTCATACCGGTAATCGCCATATTTCTTCCGGTGGTACGTTTCATACGTTCTTCTTCTTTGGAAAGCTCATCCGTCCGATGGTTCATCTGCCGCATGCGTTCCTGTCCCTGACCATACTGCAGTGTTTCCGAAAGACCACGTAGCGAATCCAGGACAAAACTTCCAAGTTCCCCGGATTTTGTCCGAAATCGCATGCCGTCATCCCCGCCTGCCTTGGAAACAGCGAGCGGTATCAAAACTCCGACCGCCAGATAAGCAAGCAGTGCGAGAATTCCAAGTATCACATGAAACTGTCCGATAAACAGACACAAAAGAATTGTATAGAGTACTGCGATCGCCGTCGGTGAGATGGTATGTGCATAAAAGACTTCGAGCAGTTCAATATCAGATGTGATCACCGTGATCAGATTTCCCTTGTCTTTTCCTTCCAGTTTTGCCGGCGTCAGTTTCCGAAGTGACTGAAATACCTCGTCACGGATCAGTGCCAGCAGTTTGAATGCAATAAAATGGTTACAGGACTGTTCTGCGTATCGCAGGATTCCGCGAAGAACCGCAAAAACAGCCACACCGATAAATAAAAATCCAAGTGAGCCTTTCCACATGCCAAGCACCTGTAGAATCCCGAAAGCTCCGAAGATCGTGATAAAAGAAGCACACAGATGTCCCAGAAGTCCCATCAGGATCGCAAGTATCATATAATCGGTCAGTGGTTTTACCAGGTGGATCAGATTTTTCATGACCGCAAAATTACTTCTTTTTTTCATACGTTCACACCACCTTTTCCATAGAGTTCCAGCCTTTGCTGTGTCGTCCACATTTTTTGATACAGACCGTTTTTCCGAAGCAGTTCTTCGTGTGTTCCGCATTCTTTTACCTCACCCTGCTCCATTGCATAGATCACATCTGCTTTTGTGATATTTGCAAGGCGGTGTGAGATCAGAAGCACTCTCTTTTTTCTGGCCAGCAGCAGGATCTGCTCCATAATGTCGTTTTCACTCTCCACATCGATGTTGGATGTAGCCTCATCGAAGATATAGACCGGACTGTCATGCAGAAGTGCTCTTGCAAGGGCAAGTCTCTGACACTGACCGCCGGAAAGATTGGAAGCTTTTTCCGCAAGTTTTGTATCCAGTCCTTCTTCGTTTCTTAAAAAGGCTGCCAGATTGGTCTGTTCCAGAACTGCCCACATTTCATCCTCTGTGGCATTCGGATTTCCCATAAGCAGATTCTCCCGAATTGTTCCTTGAAACAGGTAACTGTTATGGCTGATGTAGGTGATATTCTGCATCAGGCTGCTCTCGGCAATATCCGAAAGTTCGATGTCACCGATTCGGATCGTTCCTTTGTACCCACGGTTCCTGCCCATTAAAATAGATGCCACCGTTGACTTTCCGCATCCGCTCTCCCCGGCAATGGCAACAAACGTTTCTCTTGGGATTCGAAGGTCCATGCCTTTTAAAATCTCACGGTCTGCTTCATAGGAAAAACGGAGATTTTCACAGACAATCTCTGCATTTTTTGGAAATTCTGCCGTCTTTTTCGGTGCTTCCGGAAGCTCCAGAAAACGGAAGATCTTGTCGCTTGCCGCCATACCGTTCATGGCAATATGAAAAAAGCTTCCAAGTTGACGCATCGGAATAAAGAAATCTGCCGACAGCAGAATAACCAGCAAAGCTCCGGCAAGATCAACTCCTCCCTTCTGGTACTGTGTCACCGAGAAAAACACGCCAAGTGCCGCTCCGCCATAAGCGATAATATCCATGATGGTGATTGAGTTGAGCTGCATGGTCAGTACTTTCATGGTGATTTTTCGGAATTTTTCGGATTCCTCATTCATTTCTTTGTTTTTGAAGGCATCTGCCTGATAAATTTTTAAAGTGGTAAGTCCCTGAAGATTTTCAAGAAAGGTGTCGCCAAGTGCCGTATACTGTCCCCAGTATTTTGACAGCAGCTTCTTTGCCCAGGTCTGCACTGCTGCGATCGCCGCCGGAATCAGCGGAACACAGACGAACAATACAACCGCAGAAGGTATATTCACACGCAGAAGCACAAGAAAAAGAGTCAGCGGTGCCAGCATCGCATAGAAAAACTGCGGCAGATACGCACCGAAATATGTTTCCAGCTGATCTACCCCTTCTACTGCCACCTGAACAATCTCAGATGTCTTGATCTGCTCTTTATAGGCTGCACCAAGTTTCAGAAGTTTTGTGTATATAGCCTCCCTGAGCGTTTTTTTTACTTTTTTGGAAGAAAGAAATCCCATTCTGGAAGCACCGATCGCACAGAAAAAGCGAACCGCCACTGCCATAATGGCAATCACGGAGAAAACGGCAAAATCCTTTCCGGTCATATTTTTTGCATATAAGGACGCAAAAAAGCGAGTGATACTCATCATAAGCACCACGTTTGCCGCAAGTGAAATCCACTGCATCAGAACATTTCCGGCAACGTATTTTTTGCTCTCCGGAACCATCCCGATCAGACGCTTGTCAATCATCATATTCATTTTCCTCACTAATTGATCTTAAGTAATTATGGTAACTTTCTGCTTACTTTCATTAGTGTCTGCTAACTATATACGAGGGGAGTATAACATAAAGAATTGAGAAATGTCAACGTGATCTTTCTGTACCAAGAACCGCACAGAAGGATCACGCTTAGATCAGAAATCAATAGCCGGTGTTAATCTCTAGCCCAGCCTCCGGCACAGGAAACGGCTTTTTTCCATCCTTTTCGGACTTCTTTTCGCCAGTTTTCTTCCTGCTTTGGCAAAAAGGTATGCTCCAGCGCCCAGTTTTTTCGGATTTCTTCGCTGTTTTTCCAGTAGCCGACTCCGATGCCGGCAAGATAGGCAGCTCCAAGGGCTGTCGTCTCGATGCATTTCGGGCGTTCTACTTTTGCATTCAGAAGATCGGCCTGAAACTGCATCAGGAAATCATTGGCACAGGCTCCGCCGTCCACTTTCAGGGATGCAAGTGACAGACCTGCTTCTTTTTCCATCGCTTCGATCACATCCGTGACCTGATAGGCGAGTGACTCTACCGTTGCCCGGATCAGATGTTCTTTTTTCGTGCCGCGTGTGATGCCGACGATCGTTCCTCTGGCATATGGATCCCAGTACGGTGCAGCAAGTCCGGTAAATGCCGGGACGACATAGATACCGTTCGAGTCCTTCACTTTTTTGCAGTATTCTTCGGATTCTGCCGCATGATCGATCATACGCAGATCATCGCGAAGCCACTGAATGGCTGCTCCTGCCACAAAAACGCTGCCTTCCAGTGCGTACTGTATCTGATCGTCAACTCCTGCTGCAATCGTAGTCAGCAGTCCGTTTTTTGAGATGACCGGCCAGTCTCCGGTATTCATCAGCAGGAAACAACCGGTGCCATAGGTGTTTTTTACGTCACCGGAGCGAAAACAGCACTGCCCGAACAATGCAGCCTGCTGATCCCCGGCTGCTCCGGCTATCGCAATACCGTCACCGATCAGACAGTCTTTTGTATAACCGTAGACACCACTCGATGGTTTTACTTCCGGCAGCATTTCGCATGGAATATCCAGTTTTTGCAAGATTTCTTCGTCCCATTTTCGTTTATGTATATCAAAGAGCATCGTTCTGGATGCATTGGTGTAATCGGTGACATGTGCCTGTCCGCCTGTCAGTTTCCAGATCAGCCATGTATCTACAGTTCCAAACAGCAGTTCGCCATTTTTTGCACGTTCTCTGCCTTGTTCGATATGATCAAGGATCCAGGCAAGTTTGGTCGCCGAAAAGTAAGCATCTGGGATCAGTCCTGTTTTTTTGTGGATTTTTTCACCAAATCCGTCTTTTACCAGTTCCTCCACTTTTTCTGCAGTCCTGCGGCACTGCCAGACGATCGCATTGTATACCGGCTTTCCGGTTGCCTTCTCCCAGACGATCGTTGTTTCTCTTTGATTGGTAATGCCGATCGCCGCAATGTTCTTTTCCGTTACACCGATCTTGCCCATCGCCTTGGCTGCTACCGCAATCTGCGAAGACCAGATTTCCATCGGATCATGTTCGACCCATCCAGGTTTTGGAAAAATCTGCGTAAATTCCATCTGTGCCATACTGCAGATGTTTCCCTGCCTGTCAAATAAAATGCACCGGGAACTCGTGGTTCCCTGATCCAGTGCCATAATATAGTTCTGCATTTTTACCCCCATTTTATCTTAGTCGGAGAAGACTCCCACTTCTATACTAAGTCCGAAAATCCGCCTCTCGCTAAGACCGATTTTTTATTTGCCTTTTATTATACATTTGGATCTACCAAAAATCCAGTAAAAAACAGGGATTCATTCATCCCGGAACAGACATTTTTTCATATCTTCCGGAAACGGTGCTTCAACGGTGATCCGCTTTCCCTCAAATGGCTGATAAAAACAGATTCTGGATGCATGAAGTGCTGCCCGTTTGATGCCGGCAAAGCAATTCTCTGCATCCACATCTGCTTTTTGATCTGTGTCCGCAAAATACAGCCGATCTCCAATCAGCGGATGCCCTGCATCTGCCATATGTACGCGAATCTGGTGTGTTCGTCCGGTTTCCAGGGTAAGCCGCACCAGTGCCGCTTCCATATACTGTTTCTGCACCTGATAATGTGTGACTGCCGGTTTGCCGTCTTTTGAAACACACATTTTCATCAGGCTTCCGGGCAAAGGTGCGATCGCACCGTTTAATGTTCCGTTCTTTTCTGCAAATATGCCGCTGCAGATCGCCAGATATGTTTTCTGCAACCTGCCGTCTTCTCTTTGTCTGGAGAGTCTTGCCGCTGCCGCACGGTGTCTGGCAAACAGCACGATGCCGCTTGTCTCCAGATCCAGCCTGCCTATGCTGTGAATTTCCACCTGCTGAGTGTTCTTCCGAAAATAATAGGCAAGCTGATTGGCCAGCGTATCCTGATAATGACCATGCGACGGATGTACTGCCATACCGGCTGGTTTATTCACTGCGATCACATCCGCATCTTCATAGAGAATGTCCGGCATTTGTTCAAAGGACAGCAGATGTGCGGAGCTGCTGCTTTTTGTTTCCAGCAAAACTTCCAGCACATCGCCTTCTGACAGTCTGGTCGTCACTCTTACCCGCTGCCCGCCCAAACAGATGCCATTTTCTGTAAATTTCATGCTTCTGATCTGTGCATTTGAAAATCCGGCAATCTGTTTTAAATATTGCTGTATCGTCAATCCTTTTTCTGCTTTTTCAATAAGGTAGGTTTTTTTATTCATCTTTCGTCTGTCCGCTTTCTGCTACTCTTTCATCTTTGGCTGGAAGATCAGGCTGGCAAGATAGGAAAAGATCAGAGCTGCACTGATCCCGACGGCACTTGCCTTAAATCCTCCCATAAAAATCCCTAAAAATCCATTTTCATCGACTGCTTCTTTAACACCTTTCCAGAGTACGTTTCCGAAACCGAGAAGCGGCACCGATGCACCGGCACCGGCAAATTCCACAAACGGCTGATAGATGTTAAAGGCTCCAAGCAGTGCTCCGCTGCAGACCAGGATCACCATCACACGTCCCGGCATCAGTTTTGTTTTTTCAAGAAGGATCTGACACAGGGCACAGATCAGTCCGCCCACCCAGAATGCTGTCACATAACTCATGTTTGATACGCTCCTTTCTGTCCGCTAACAATGTTCGATCACGACCGCATGAGCGATCCCGGGCACGGTCTGCCCTTCGTTAAAGCTGACCGTAGAGAGCAGTGCTCCGGTCGGAACAAAAAGAATCCGCTTCCAGTCTCCTTTTTCTATTTTCGGAAGGATCATGGCGGAAAGCGTCACTGCGGAACATCCACAGCCGCTTCCGCCAGAATGTGTATCCTGTAACTTACGGTCATAAATTTCGATTCCGCAGTCCATATGCTGATTTTTGATATCAAACCCTTTCTCTTTTAGCAGCTCCAGCAGGATTGTCTGGCCGACATAGCCCAGATCTCCTGTAATGATGCGGTCATAATCCTGTGGCTGCCGGTTAAAATCCATCAGATTCTGACAGATCGTATCTGCCGCTGCCGGTGCCATGCAGGCTCCCATATTCAGAGAATCCCTCACACCGTAGTCCACTACTTTCCCGGTCGTGATTCCGGTGATTTTTGCATGGCTTTTCTGTGCTGAGAGCAGAAAAGCTCCGCTTCCGGTGACGGTCCAGGTCGCAGAAAGAGGTCTTTGATTCCCGTATCCGAGCGGAAATCGAAACTGTTTTTCCGCACTTCCAAAGTGGCTGGAAGTCACGGCAAGTACCTGATCGGCATACCCTGCACTTACCGTCATTGCCGCCAGTGACAGGGTCTCTCCACAGGTAGAACAGGCTCCATACAGTCCAAACAGCGGAATTTCCAGCTCTTCTACACCAAAAGATGTGGCAATGAGCTGCCCTAACAAATCTCCTGCAAAAATATAGCGAATCTGTTGCGGTATCTTCCCTGCTTTTTCCAGTGCCAACTGGATTGCTTTTATCTGAAGCATGCTCTCCGCCTTTTCCCAGTTTTCTTCCCCAAGCATGGGATCCTCACAGATCAAGTCGATTTTTTCTCCAAGCGGCCCTTCTCCTTCTTTTTTGCCTGCCACAGAGGCACTCGCAAAAAGATAGGGCGGCTTCTCAAAACAGATACTCTGCTCTCCGGTCATACTATTCATAATCTTATTCCTGCCTTTTTGACGTTATTTCACGCCCTTTGTTTTTGATTGGAATCTGGTTTTAGTATGGCTTTTATATGAAAAAGTATACCATGGTTTTCTGTTTGTTCCTTTGATCTGACACACCTTGAATCCTGACATCTATTTTTCGCAAAGTGCTTATTCTGAAATGCTCTGGCTTCGCTCTTCTAATTTCTGCAAAACTTGATCTGCTGCCTCCCCGGTAAGCGGTGTCGGCTGATAATTGTTGTAACCCTCTGCCGAAGAAACACTGCAAGGAATGACTTCGTAAGACGCATCTACGATCTCATGTTTTCCGTTTACGGTAAATTTCTGCTGAAAGATGATCGTATCCATCTCTGTCGGATTGGTATTTCCGCCAAAGCAGAAGTTACCAAGACTGTAAGCGATCGTCTTTCCTTTATAACCGCCAATCCCCTGGATAATATGCGGATGATGTCCGACGACCACATCAGCCCCCTCATCGATTGCCAGATGTGCAAGCGTTACCTGATTTTCATCCGGGACAGTAACAAGCTCATTGCTCCAGTGAAAAACTGCCACAATAATTTCCGCTCCGTCTTCTTTGAGTTTTGCAATATCACTTTTTACCTGTGGTATGCGTTCCAGATGATCATCCAGCTCATAGATACCGAAAAATCCGATTTTGACGCCTTTGACCTCGATCACCGACGTATCATCGTAGCCAAAGGTTTTGATTCCATTTTCTTCCAGGGTATTTACCGTATCCTGAAAGCTCTGCTCTCCATAGTCATGGCTGTGGTTATTTGCCATATTTGCTGCTTCCACCGATGAGGAAGTAAGGATCTTCACAAATTCCGGATCGCCTTTGAAGGCAAACTGTTTGTCTGCACGTGTGGTTTCTTCCGTAAGCGTACCTTCCATATTTATGATCGTCAGGTCATCTTTTTCAAAAATATCCCGCACATTCTTCAAGAAATATTCCGGACCGTTTGCCTCATAGTAAGCATTGAAACCGGTATCCCAGGCAAACTGCTCATCTGTTCCAAGAATACAGTCTCCGGTAAAGTTAAGCGTCAGATTGATCCTTGTTGTATCTTCCGTCTCGGTCTGTGTTTCACTTTCTGCGTGCTGCTCGGTCTGCTTTTGACCAGATGGTACGTTTTTGATCGTTTTCCCGATCACACGAACTACCCCGTACACTGCAAGTATGAGCATCATACAGGACAGAATCAGTGCAAAAATATAATTTCGTCTCCGGATCTTCAGCCGCTTTAAATGTACTTCTTTTTTTCTGCGGATCAGTTTTACTCTTCTTTCCTCATCCTGACAGTCCAGGATGAGGATCGCCAGCTTCTGTTCTGCCCGACACAGGCGTTCTTCTCCTGTAAGTTTGTTCCAAAATCTCTTCATTTCCCTCTCCCTTTGTTTCTTTTGTATTTTTGTGAACTACTCGGTAACTGAGTTACCAGAGCATCTGAAATCTGGCGGGATACCGTCTTTTTTCAGGGTGCGTCCATGACACCAATACTGCTTGCCTTTCGGCTATGCAGCTACTTTTACTATTTCTGGATTTTTTAGTCCGGCTACGGACAGTTTCTTATGCTTTCCGGATACGGAAAGATATTTTCGCAGGATATTAAATGCGCCTACTGCATCTGCATTGTATCTTTCTCCGTCAGTTATATACATACCCCGCACTTTTCGGTTTGATGCTTCTGCATATCTTTTTGATACTTCTGGTGATAACGGGCTGCACTGGCTGGTATAGCTTTCTTCCTGCTTTATCAATTGTATTCCATACCGCTTTAGTTTATATTCCAGCATGATGTACAGCCTGTTATATGGCAGGCTGTGAAGCTTCTGGTTGGTCTTATGTCCCATATCTTTTTCTTTACGGATATTTCGAATGTCTCCCACAACTACACAGCGGATATCTTCTTTTCTGCAGTATTCTGCGATCCATCTGGTTACTTTATGAAGGTAATCCGTCACTGTATTCTGCTTTTTCCTGTAAAGCCGCTGGATATGTTCCGATGTTTTTGGATATTTTATTCCTCTTTCTGATTGCTGTGCATACCATACAGACTGCACTCTGGCGATTTCTTTATGAAAATATCTTTCCAGGGAAAGATACTTTCTTCCCAGAATAAAAGCCCGGCCATTTCCGGAATCATAACAGGTCATCAGATTATGAAGTCCAGGATCAATAGATAAATAATGTCCATTCTGGGAAAGCTGTTCCGGCTCTTCCATCTCATAGATAACAATAAGGTCGCATTTTCCGTTTTCCGGTGGATAGATCCGCAGCTGCTTTATATGATCCATGTTCCTGAAAATCTTATTTTCAAGATATAGAAATTTATCATGGATCCCGTATGTTTCTTCCATGTAGCTTTTCAGATCCTTTGGCAGAGACAGCCGCAGCTGGTCTGAACCTTTCTCATGCCGGATCCCCATCTGCATGTATGTAACCGGGATATTGT
>OIWP01000492.1_pt1 | contig 58031 bp, 42 predicted proteins | sample 1587661 | NCBI WGS metagenome assembly OIWP01 (sample SAMEA3888899, study PRJEB22519) | human gut metagenome | biome: human gut; feature: human-associated habitat; material: faeces | place: Denmark | collected 2010 | reverse complement strand
AACCAGCATCGGACTGGAAGGAACCAAGAGCCTGAGCGGAAGAACCCTGAAGGATAGCGAGTTTACATTTGAAGTAAAAGACAAGGCCGGAAAGGTAGTAGCAACCGGAAGCAACAAGTCAGACGGAAGCATCAGCTTTAATAATAAGCTGAATTATAAACTGTCCGACCTGGAAAAAGCGGACGGAAGCTATGAATCCGAGAAGACCTATGAGTACACCGTAAACGAGGTGATCCCGGAGGGAGCGACCGCTGAGAATAACTATACTGTAAATGGTGTAACTTACGATAACAGTATCTTTACTGTGAAAGTAATTGTAAGCTATGACCAGGCAACTGGAATAATGAGTGCAGCTTTTGCTGAGGATAGTCAGGAGCTTATATTCGACAATACCTACGACGCAAAGGGATCTCTGACATTGGAGGCAAGTAAGACTCTGAAGAACAAAGCTCTTGAAGCTGATGCCTTTAACTTCGTGCTGAAGGACAAGAACGGAGAGACTATTCAGACCGTTGCCAACGATGCAGATGGAAATGTAACATTCAGTCCGCTCAATTATACTCTTAAAGATGTTGGAACTCATGTTTACACAGTATCAGAAGTTCAGAGAGAGAATACCGAAGTTACTTATGATACTACTGAGTATACTGTTGAAGTAACTGTAGCAGATGCAGGAAACGGAAAACTGAAGGTAAGCAAGACGATCAAGAAAGGTGATGATACTGTTGATGCAATTGCTTTTGAAAACATTTATAAAGGAGTAATTGATATCAGCGGCTCTAAGACCTGGAATGATGCAGACAACCAGGACGGAATCAGACCAGCAAGTATCACTGTAAAACTTTTTGCAAATGGAACAGAAGCTGCAAGTCAGGTGGTAACTCCTGATGAGGCTGGAAACTGGAACTATGTCTTCAAGAACCTGCCGCAGTATGATGCAAAAGGAAAAATCACTTATACAGTAACTGAGAGTGCGGTAGCTGGTTATGAAACAAGCGTAAGCGGCTACAACATCACCAACACTCATAAACCAGAAACCCTCGACATCACCGGAACCAAAACCTGGAACGATTCCAACAACCAGGATGGCAAACGTCCAAAGAGCATCACTGTCAACCTTCTTGCAAATGGCATAATTACAGACACCAAGACCGTAACAGCTGACGATAACTGGACCTACAGCTTCACCGATCTGCCGAAATATGCAAATGGTCAGGAAATTACCTACACGGTAAGCGAGCTTACCGTACCTGGTTATACAACAACTATTGATGATAATTACAACATCACCAACAGCTACACCCCAGGTGAGACCAGCGCGTCTGTAACCAAGATCTGGGATGATGCTGACAACCAGGATGGCATTCGTCCAGAGAGCATTACCGTAGCTCTCCTTGCAAATGGAACGCCAACTAACAAAACTGTTACTCTTACTGCTGCGAACAACTGGACACAGACGATAACTGGTCTTCCGGAAAAAGCAGATGGAGAGTATATCACCTACACCTGGACCGAGGTTAATGTTCCAGAAGGCTACAGCTTGACAGGAACTTCCAAGAACGAAACGGTAACCACTCTGACCAACACTCATACTCCAGAGCTTACTTCCATCACCGGAACCAAGACCTGGAAAGATGCAGATAATCAGGATGGAAAACGTCCAGAGAGCATTACCGTAAACCTTTTTGCAGACGGAACTAAGCTTAAGAGCCAGAGTGTAAGTGCTGATGCAGACGGAAACTGGAGCTACAGCTTCACAGACCTTCCGAAATATGCAAACGGACAGGAAATCACTTACACCGTAACTGAGGATGCAGTCGATGGCTACACAACCGAGAGTGATGGCTATAATTTCATTAACACTCATCAGCCAGAGACCACCGAGATTACCGGAACCAAGACCTGGAACGATGCAAACAACCAGGATGGCAAGCGTCCGGAAAGCATCACTGTAATCCTTCTTGCAAATGGCACAGAGAAAACTCGCCAGACCGTAACTGCAGACGAAGCAGGAAACTGGACTTACACCTTCAAAGATCTGCCGAAATATGCAAATGGCGAGGAGATCACCTACACCGTAAGCGAGGACACTGTAGCTGATTACACTACAACCTACGATGGCAGCAACATCACCAACAGCTACACTCCAGGAAAGACCAGTGCAACAGTAACCAAGATCTGGAACGACGCTGAAAATCAGGATGGAAAACGTCCGGAGAGCATTACCGTAAGTCTTCTTGCAGACGGTAAAGAAACCGGAAAGACCGTTACCCTGAGCGTCGAGAACAATTGGAAACAGACTATATCTGACCTTCCGGAAAAAGCAGACGGAAAAGCAATCGAGTATACCTGGACAGAGGAAACTCTCCCAGAAGGTTACGAACTCACCGACAACAGCAAGAACGGAACTGTAACCACTCTGACTAACACCTACGCTCCAGAAACAACTTCCATCACCGGAACCAAGACCTGGGACGACGCAGACAATCAGGATGGCAAGCGTCCAGAGAGCATTGTCGTCAACCTTCTTGCAAACGGAGAGATCGTAGCAAGCCAGACTGTAAAAGCAGACGAAGCAGGAAACTGGACCTACACCTTTAAAGACCTGCCGAAATATGCAAATGGCAAGGAAATTACCTACACCGTAACCGAGGAAGCAGTGGAAGGTTATGAAACAAGTGTAGACGGATTTAACATCACCAACACTTACACAACCGAGACAACTGAGGTGAAGGGCTCCAAGACCTGGAACGATGCCGACAATCAGGATGGCAAACGTCCGGAGAGCATCACTGTAAGACTTCTTGCAAACGGCGAGGAGAAGGACAGCCAGACCGTAACCGCAGACGAAAATGGAAACTGGACCTACAGCTTCGAAAAACTGCCGAAATATGAGGCTGGAAAAGAAATTGTATACACGGTAACTGAGGATGCAGTTGCAGATTACACAACTGAGATCACCGGCTACGATATCACCAACAGCTATGCGCCAGGAAAGACCAGCGTCACAGTTACCAAGGCATGGGCTGATAACGATGACCGCGGCGGTCACAGACCGAAGGAAATCAAGGTTCAGCTGAAAGCCGATGGCGAAAACAGTGGCGAGGAAATTATCCTGAACGCAGAGAACAAGTGGACTTACACCTGGTCCGAACTTGATGAGAAGAAGGCTGGAAAGGATATTGTCTACACAGTAGAAGAAATTGGCAAAATAGCTGGCTATATTTCCACAGTAACAGGAAATGCCACAGAAGGATTTATCATTACCAATACAATCACATCTGTTAAGATCAGCAAAGTGGATATTACCGACCAGAAAGAACTGGCAGGTGCTCATATCCAGATCCTTGACAAAGATGGAAATGTAGTAGACGAGTGGGATTCCACCTGGGAATCTCATGAAGTAACAGGTCTTAAGACCGGTGAGAAATATACCCTTCGTGAGACCGTAGCGCCAGATGGCTATACTATTACAGCTGACACAGTCTTTAGCTTGAAGGAGGATGGAACTCTTGACAAAGATAATACCAGCACAACCATCTCAGCGGATGGAACCCTTCTGGTAGAAGACAGCAGAACTTCTGTAAAAGTAAGCAAAGTAGATATTTCCGATGGGAAAGAGCTGGAAGGTGCTCACATCCAGATCATTGACCAGGATGGAAACGTAGTAGACGAGTGGGATTCCACCAAGGAAGCTCATGTTACCGAGAAACTGAAAACCGGTAAGATTTACACTCTTCGTGAGACTGTAGCTCCAGACGGATATTTACTTACAAGCGACACTACGTTTGTTCTGAAAGAAGACGGAACAGTAGATGCAGAAAAAACAACAGCTGTTTCCAAGGATGGTGTTTTACTTGTACAGGATAAACTGGCAACCTCAGCATCTATTGCAGTGACAAAGAAACTTACCTATATTGGTGAAGGTCTGGCAGCAAGAAATCAGACCTTCTATGTAGCCCTGTATTCTGATAAAGAATGCACACAGAGAGTTTCTGATGTGAAAGCTCTTGTATTCAAGAATGCAGATGCTTCCACCGTAGTATTCTCAGAGAATATTAAGGCAGGCAAGACATACTACATTGCAGAGTGTACACAGGATGGAACTTCTCAGACGATCGGCGCTCTTGCAGATGGAACTGTTTATGAAGCTGTATTTGGCAATGGTAACTCCACAACAGTAACCGAAGCCGATGGAACAACAACCGTTTCCTTTGAAAACGTGTTCAGCAGCTTCCCGCCAGATGGATTCTACAAACAGGGTCAGCTGACAATTACCAAGAAGGTTCTTGGTGCAGATGGAGGCACCAGAAACAGCAACGAGGTATTCTATGCAGGTATCTTTGATGATGCAGCTCATACACAGCTTTCCCAGCAGGTTGAGCAGAACATTATCAAGCTTGATATGGACGGTGGCTATGAAGTAAGTGAGATCATCAATGTTGGTCTTGCCCAGTCAGGAGCAAAGGTAACCCTGTATGTAACGGAAACTGATTCCAACGGAAAACCAATTGCAGGCTCCGAAGGCTTTGGATATAAAGTTACCGTAAGTGCAGATTCTGTTACATTTGATGAAACGAATATGACAGCAGAAGTTGTCATCACCAACCAGGAAGAAAGCACAGTAACAGAAACACCAACACCAACACCTACTCCTTCTTCCGATGGTGGAAATAGCGGTGGCTCCGAAGATCATTCCGGCGGCTACGGCGGAGGCAAATCACCGAAGACCGGAGATGATACCCCGATCGGAACTTATCTGATGCTTCTTCTTGCAGCTGCAATGCTTGCAGCCGAGACTGAAAGACGCCGCAGAAGAAACAAAAGACAGTAAAGCAAAACAAGGTTTTTGACCAGATCGGAACCATAACAAAGCAAGTACAAATGAAGGCGGTCCGCACACAAAGCGGATCGCCTTTTTGCAGGTGCCCCTTAGCTTCCTGCGCAATTAAGGAAACTACAGAATAGTCCTGTGGTTCTGGTTTTGCAAAAAAAGTAAAAAAACTTTTTTGAAAAGTGGAAAAACATCCCGAAGAAAGAGTTGACGAAACAGCCCTACTGGTATAATGAAGTCAAATTAAAGGATATTACATTTGGGAATGACTTTATAGATTTCAGGAGGTTTCCATTATGAGAAAGAATACATTAAAAAAAGCAATGGCAGTTATGATTTCAGCGACAATGCTGGTGACAGGATATACAGTAGTTTCCGCAGAAGGATTTACAGATGCGGAGGCACTTGCAGAGATGGATGCTTTTACCACAGGTGATGAAGCTGTATATGTGGAAGAAGTTCAGCCGGAAGCTGCACAGACTGAGGAGGTTCAGCCAGAGCAGACTCAGACAGAGGTTCAGCCGGAGGTTGCACAGACCGAGGAGGTTCAGGTAGAAGAGCCTCAGGCAGAAGAATCTCAGGATGAGTTCCAGACTGGAGAATCTGCTGAAGAAGCCGCTTTTGTTGATGGATTCACAGATAGCTCTGCAGAATCTGATCCAGCTGAGTTTACCGATGGAACCGGCGAGGTTGGAGATGCAGTAGAAACTACCGTAGATTTCGATTTCCGTTTCGAGAACGAAGAAGTCATTATCACTGCAAAAGTGTTTGATGAGACAGCTCTTCCAGAAAACGCTGAAATGAACGCTGTAAAGCTTGAAGCTGGCAGTGAGAAATACGAAGAAGCAAAACAGGCTTCCATCAGAGACCTTGGAACAACAGAAGACGACGAGTACACTTTCTACGACGTAACCTTCATTGCAGATGGCGTTGAGATCACAGTTCCAGACGAAGCAGTCGTAATTAATATGGAATTCAAAAATGTTGCATCAGAGGAAAACGAAACCCAGAGCGCCCTCCACATCCAGGAGACAGAAGCTGGCGTAGTTGCCCAGGACGTAACCGCACAGTCCGCAGACGGAACACTGAAATCTGTAGGATTTAACTTCTAAAATTCAATAACCGCAAGCAGATACAGGACTTTCTGAGAAATCGGAAGGTCCTTTTTTATAGGAAAGTAAAATTTCGTGATTCCTTCTTGTATTCTGAATTTGGGCGTGCTACTATAAACTTGTAGATATCTTTTGATCTGTGAAGCGTTTCCTGCGTAAGGAGGAAAATGAGCAGAAAAACACAGAACAAAAGAAAAAAAGACAGTACTTACCATCCGGAGCTGCATACAAGAGATGTGAATAGCCGGGAGATTTTCAAAAACGATACGCTTGCCAGCCAGTTTTTGAGAAATTATACAAATATTCCATTGTTTGCAAATGTTTAGCCTGAAGATATTAAGGATGTATCCAGTAAATACCGGGCATTTCTCGGTGTGGAATATGAGGTTGATACAATCAAAAAGGTATATATTCGTGATGCCAAGGGAATACTGAAAAAGGAAGTCTATGTAATTTCCTTAATCGAACATAAAAGTGACATTGATTATGATGTTGCAATGCAGCTTCTCCGATACATGACTGTAATCTGGCAGGATTACAAAGAGATGCAGAATAAGAAGGTGGCAGACAGCAGTAAGCGAAAGAACTTTCGGTATCCGCTGATTGTTCCTATTGTTTATTATGAAGGAACCCAAAAGTGGACAGCTGATTTTCACCTAAAAGATCGGATTGAATTTGCAGAACAGATGGAAAAATATATCCCGGATTTTTCCTATGAGGTAGTAAGTGTCAGTCAATATACAAATGAAGAACTTAGCATGAAACGAGATGAGATGTCTCTGGTCATGCTGATCAATAAAATACAGACACCGGAGGACTGCGGAAATTTCCGAAAAGTATCCGAGGAACTTGTAAACTCCATTTACAGCAATGCGCCGGAAGCAATAAAGGAAATTTACAAAAAGATTTTATGGACTCTACTAATAAAGATGAATGTGCCCGTGGACGAAATAAGAGAAATAATGGGTGAGATTGGAGGTCATGGAATGGGTTATCTGTTTGAAAATATGGAAAAAATGGACATTCAGGCTGAAAGACGAAATACACAGAGAGAACGTGAACGAGCTGATGCTGCTGAATTAGAAATTCAAAGATTAAAAAGAGAACTTGAAAAGAGAATAAATGTAAACGGAAATTAAATTTAAGTAAGGGAAACAAATCACGATTAAAGGTATTAACACGCAAAATGTTATAAGTTTAAGCAAAAATTTATAAAAGCAAACTGAAAGCTCTCAGAGTGACTCTGAGGGCTTTTCGTGACTTATAGGAAAGAATGTCCTCTGGTGGTCTTTTGAATTGAAAAATGGAGCTGTCTATCTGATATGCCTTGCAGGGAAGTTGAAATGGCGAAGACACTTTTGTATATGAGTGGAAAGAGTGGTTAAAGTTCTTTGCCTATAATAAAAATAGTATTAATTGGTGGAATATTACTGTATAAAATGTAAAAAACAGACAACAAAAAGAGAAAAAGTAGATGAAATATGTTGAAAATATATAAAAACAATGCTATTTTAAGTATTAAGAATAAAATAAAAAAGCCTGGATATCCAGACTTCTTTATCCCACACATTGTGGAGTCACATAAAGTGACGATTTGAATAAATTCTTATTTGAACTTATGATGTAAATTTAGTATGGTACTAAACTATTTTCAGTATAATAATTCGCTTGCGAAAAGTCAAGATAAAATAGGAGGGCTTTATGGGAATGGATTACTTTTTAGGATTAGATATGGGAACAGGTTCTCTTGGCTGGGCGGTGACGGATCCAGAGTACGAAATAGTCAAAAAGCATGGAAAAGCCTTATGGGGGGTAAGATTATTTGATAGTGCATCCACCGCGGAAGAACGAAGAGTGTTTCGAACCAATCGAAGAAGACTAGACAGACGTAATTGGCGAATACATATTTTACAGGAACTTTTTGCAGAAGAAATAGCTAAAGTAGATCCGGGATTTTTTCTTCGAATGAAGGAAAGTAAATATTATCCAGAAGAAAAAAGAGATATGGAAGGAAACTGTCCAAAGTTGCCGTATTCGTTATTTGTTGATAAAGATTATACGGATAAAGATTTTCATAAGGAGTTTCCGACTATCTATCATCTTAGAAAATGGCTTATGGAAACAGAGATAACTCCGGATATTCGTCTGGTGTATCTCGCAATTCACCATATGATGAAACATAGAGGTCATTTTCTGTTGTCTGGAGATATTAGTCAGATAAAAGAGTTTAGCAGTACATTTACTACATTGGTGCAAAATCTGAGAAAAGAAGAACTTGAGTGGACACTTGAGATAAATCAGGAAAAACTTTCTGAAATTGAGAAAATCTTAAAAGATAAAAATATTACTCGGACCACTAGGAAAAACAGATTAGTGAAAATATCAGGAGCAAAATCTACTTGCGAAAAGGGAATTATGACTTTAATTGCAGGCGGAACAGTAAAATTAAGTGATATTTTTGGAAAATCGGAACTCAATGAAAGCGAAAGACCTAAAATTTCGTTTGCAGATAGTGGATATGATGACTATATAGGAATGGTTGCGGATACGCTTGGAGAACAATTTTATATTATAGAAACTGCAAAAGCCGTGTACGATTGGGCGGTATTGGTGGATATACTTGGTGATAGTTCATCAATAGCAGAAGCAAAAATAAAGATATTTGAAAAGCATAAGAATGACCTTGCCTATTTAAAATCAGTTGCAAAAAAATGTCTTACCAAACAGGAATACAATAAGATTTTTATAGATAATGAAGAAAAATTACATAATTATTGTGCTTATATTGGAATGGCAAAGAAAAACGGATGTAAGGTTTCTTTGGAAGCAAAAAGATGTTGTAGTCAATCTGAATTTTATGATTTTTTAAAGAAAGATATTTTACCGCATTTAAATGATCTAAAGATAAAAGAATATCTGGAAAATGAAATAGAGCATGAGACCTTTTTGCCTAAGCAAATCAATAAGGGGAATTGTGTAATTCCATATCAAGTTCATTTATTTGAGTTAAAAAAAATATTAGAAAATATGGGGAATAAGATTCCATTCATTACTCAAAATGCAGAAAGAATAACTCAATTATTTGAATTTAAAATTCCATATTACGTTGGACCATTGAATGGAAATAAAGTTGGAACAGGAGAAAATTTCAGCTGGGCAGTAAGGAAAAAATGTGGAAAAATATATCCATGGAATTTTAACGAGATTGTAGATACGGAAGCAAGTGCAGAAGCATTTATAAGGCGAATGACAAATAAATGCACGTATCTGATCGGAGAAGATGTTTTACCAAAAGATTCTTTATTGTATAGAAAATATATGGTATTGAATGAACTGAACAATTTGAAATTGAATGGTAATGTCATTTCTGTTGAATTAAAACAAAAAATTTATGCAGATGTATTTTGTAAATATCGAAAAGTAACATTGAAAAAGCTAAAAGATTATTTGGTGACACAAGGACTAACAGATCGGAATGTGGATATTACTGGAATTGATGGGGATTTTAAATCCTCTTTGACATCATATCATGACTTTAAAGAGAAACTGACAGGTGTTAATCTGACGCAAAAGGAAAAAGAAGAAATAATTCTTAATATTGTGCTGTTTGGAGAAGACAAAAAGCTTCTTAAACAAAGATTAAGCAAGCGTTTTCCAGAGTTATCAACAGGACAGATGAAAGCTATTTGCACATTGTCCTATAAAGCATGGGGACGCCTATCTAAAGGTTTTCTGGAAGAGATAACAATTCCTGCCCCGGAAACTGGTGAGGTATGGAATATAATAACTGCATTATGGGAAACAAATGATAATCTGATGCAGTTATTAGGTCGTAAATATAAATTTATGGAAGTAGTAGAAGAGTTTAATTTGGATAAAAAATCAGACTCTCTAAATTATGAAACGATTCAGGACTTATACGTTTCTCCAGCAGTAAAAAGACAGATTTGGCAGACTTTGCAAGTGGTAAGAGAACTTCGTAAGGTTATGGGGAACGAGCCGAAGAGAGTCTTCGTAGAAATGGTGCGGGAAAAAGGAGAAAATAAAAGAACAATATCACGCAAAAAGCAGTTACAGGAATTATATAAGAGCTGTCAAAAAGACGAAAAAGAGTTAATATCGGAATTGAACAATGCAGAAGAACAAACCTTAAGAAGTGATAAATTGTATTTATATTACACCCAAAAAGGGAGATGTATGTATTCCGGGGAAGCTATTGACTTGGGCGAGTTATGGGATAATACAAAATACGATATTGATCATATTTATCCACAGTCGAAAACAATGGATGATAGCTTAAACAATCGTGTATTGGTAAGAAAAGTGGAGAATGAAATAAAATCAGACAATTATCCCATTGCGCTAACCGTTCGAAAGAAGATGCAAAGTTTTTGGAAATTGTTGTTAGAGGGTAGATTTATAAGTGAAGAGAAATATAAAAGATTGACAAGAAGTGAGGCATTTGATGAGAATGAGTTGGCAGGATTTATTGAGCGTCAGATAGTAGAAACTAGACAGGCCACTAAGATAGTAGCAGATATTTTAAAGAGAGCATTTCCAACTTCCGAAATTGTGTATGTAAAGGCCGGAACGATATCCAGATTCAGGCAGGAGTTTGATCTGGTAAAAGTTCGTGAAATAAATGATCTTCATCACGCAAAAGATGCTTATTTAAATATTATTGTTGGTAATTCCTATTTTGTAAAGTTCACAAAGAATGCAGCATGGTATGTGAAAAATAACCCAGGACGTACCTATAATTTAGAGAAAATGTTTACGTCAAAATATGACATAACAAGAAATGGGGAAACTGCGTGGAAAGCGGGAAATCAAGGGACTATTGTAACTGTAAGAAAAGTAATGCAAAAAAACAATATTCTGGTTACAAGAAGGTCTTATGAAGCAAAAGGCGGATTATTTGATCAGATGATTTTGAAAAAAGGAAAAGGTCAAATTCCAATTAAAGGAAGTGACGAAAGACTGTCTAATATTGAAAAATATGGAGGATACAACAAGGCTACAGGTGCGTATTTTATGTTGATAAAATCAAAAGATAAGAATGGAAAAGAAATTCGAACTTTAGAATATGTTCCGTTATATCTTAAGTCGGAAATTGAGAAATCAGAGGAAGCTGCAAAGGAATATCTGATAAAAGAAAAAGGGGTAAAAGAGCCTGAAATTCTTATAAGAAAAATAAAAACAGGTACTTTATTCGAAGTAGATGGTTTCAAAATGTGGTTGACGGGGAGAAAGGGAACCCAGGTAACATTCGCTGGTGCAAATCAGTTAATCATATCATCGAATGAAACAAAATGTCTTAAGAAAGTGCTTAAATATGTTCAGAGGCGGCGCGAAAATAAGAATCTGATTTTGTATGAAAGCGATGGTATTGCTGAAAGCGCGTTAGTAAATTTGTATGATTGTTTTTTATGTAAATTACAGAATACTATATACAATAAAAAGTTATCTTTGCAGGTAAAAACATTATCTGAAAAAAGGGAGAATTTTGTGAGCTTAAGCAAGGAAGAGAAATGTATTGCTTTAAGCGAAATTCTTCATATGTTTCAATGCCAAAGTGTTAATGCCAATTTAAGTTTGATTGGAGGACCGGCGAATGCAGGTTCGCTGGCAATTAACAGCAATATCAAAGACTGCAAAAATATATTTATCATAAATCAATCTTCTACAGGTATATTTGAAAAGAAGATTGATTTACAGAAACTATGAGCTGGAGAATTGTCGTCATTTCAAAGAGAGCAAAGCTGGACTTACAGTTGGGACAGATGGTGGTAAGAAGTGATGACGCTACAACAAAAATTATATTAAGTGAAATTTCTACACTTTTAATAGAGTCAACAGCTGTTTCCCTAACGACGAGTCTCATTGCAGAGTTGGCGAAAAGAAAGATTAAGGTAATCTTTTGTGATGAAAAGAGAAATCCATCTTGTGAACTGGTGAATTATTATGGCAGTCATGATACAAGCAATAAGATGCGAAAGCAGATTGTGTGGAAGAAAAATACAAAGGAAGCGGTTTGGACAGAAATTGTTTCAGAGAAAATAAGAAAGCAAAAGGAACTATTGGAAATTTTTGGAAAGGAAGAATCAAAAGTGTTGTCGTCATATCTGGAGAAGATAGAATGGGGAGATAAAACAAATCGTGAAGGACATGCTGCAAAAGTATATTTTAATGCTCTTTTTGGACAGGATTTTACCAGAACGGAGGATAACTGTATTAATGCCGCTTTGAATTATGGATATTCTATTGTTTTATCTGCTTTTACCAGAGAAATTACTGTAAATGGGTATTTAACACAACTTGGAATTTTTCATGATAATATGTTCAATCAATTTAACCTTGCATCTGATTTTATGGAACCATTTCGTGTTTTGGTGGATAAAAAGGTATGTAAAATGGAATTGCTGGAATTTGAACATAGTGAGAAAATGCAACTGGTTGATATTCTGAATCAAGAGGTACAAATTGATGGAAGAATTCAATATGTGAATAATGCTATAAAAATTTACTGTAAAAGTGTGCTGGAGGCTTTAAATGAAGATGACAGTTCGTTGATTCGATTTTATAAGATTGAGTTATAGGTTTCTGAGAGTATTAGTCTTTTTTGATTTGCCTGTAGTGACAAGTGAAAATAGGCGAGCGTATTCGAAATTCAGAAAATTTTTGCTGAAGAATGGTTTTATTATGCTTCAGGAATCTGTGTATTGCAAACTGGCGCTGAATGGAACAGCTGTAAATGCCATTATAGATAATGTTCATAGAAATAAACCACAGGAAGGGCTGGTTCAGTTATTAACTGTAACGGAAAAACAGTATTCTAAGATGGATATTATTATTGGGGAAATGAAAAGTGAAGTTTTGGACAGCGATGAAAGGCTGGTGATATTGTGAAGCTTATACATACTGAGCTTGCAGGCGAAATTTTAAAAGAGAGGAAAGCCTTTTCTGAATGGATTATTGAATCACCAGAATTGTTTTCTGGATATTTGCAGGAAATCTATGGGCAATGTGCAAAGAGAGAAGGACGGTTTGTGCTGTCTGATGGAGACAAAGAAGTAGAATTGACAAAAGTAGTAGAAATCATAACGGATCCTTTTGCAGTAGATTTAAATGGTAGAAAAATATTGAATAGGTTGTATACTGAACTGGTAGAAGTGTCACGAGCTGAAGAAATGTATACGCAGACATTGGAACTTACACAGCGTATTCAGGAGTATATCTTACAATTGGAGGAAAAAACAAATCATATTTTTCAGTTTAACGATGAAATGGATATTTCTGGATTGTTAAAAATGATGGAGGTAAAAATAGAGGATTCGGACGATTTCTTTTTCGAACGTTTATGTAGCTACATAAAAAATGCAGTTAATGTGTTGGGCGTGAGGCTGTTTGTTTTTGTTAATCTGAGAAGTTATTTAACTGATGAGCAGATGCAGGAGCTGATAAAAGAAGTAATATATCAGGAAATCCAGGCGTTATTCATAGAAAACCAGGAAAGGGCTTGTCTTGAAGGAGGAATGCGGTATATTATAGATAAAGATTATTGCGAAATATTTTAAAACCGTTTGAGTACCTCATTTTACGCAAATGATGGCGATTTATTTTTGAACTTTGAGGTTTGAGAATGATGTAAAAATGTATGGTACTCAAACACAGCAATTGCTGGATATCAGGAAGGAAAGTTTGAGAATGATGTAAAAATGTATGGTACTCAAACCATCTTCCGAGGGATATAATCAAGTTCTTCGTTTGAGAATGATGTAAAAATGTATGGTACTCAAACAGAATCAGAATTAAACAAAGTTCACGGGAGGTTTGAGAATGATGTAAAAATGTATGGTACTCAAACCGGATTGCGTAGTTATGCAAGGGAACTTGGGTTTGAGAATGATGTAAAAATGTATGGTACTCAAACTCAAGTAGTAGCTACAACGACAGTTACAGGTTTGAGAATGATGTAAAAATGTATGGTACTCAAACAAACAATTTTGAATATATATAAGTGCTGGAGTTTGAGAATGATGTAAAAATGTATGGTACTCAAACCCGATGGCACCACCTTGTTCAGGAACTCTAGTTTGAGAATGATGTAAAAATGTATGGTACTCAAACCGACAGAGAAAGAAATATGCAAAACAGCATGTTTGAGAATGATGTAAAAATGTATGGTACTCAAACAAGGGCTAACCCCTGTACTGTCTGAAGACCGTTTGAGAATGATGTAAAAATGTATGGTACTCAAACTAACAAACACGAAGCTGTACGACAAAGACGGTTTGAGAATGATGTAAAAATGTATGGTACTCAAACCCAGCATACGTACAATCACTGCTGCCTACCGTTTGAGAATGATGTAAAAATGTATGGTACTCAAACCTCTTCTCAGTGATATAGAACGGACTGGATGTTTGAGAATGATGTAAAAATGTATGGTGCTCAAACGAATATCTTGCGGTTACAGCGAGAATTGCGTTTGAGAATGATGTAAAAATGTATGGTACTCAAACCAAAATTCAGATCAACAACAGGAACACACTGTTTGAGAATGATGTAGTAATTGCAGTGCTAAATGAGAATGGGCATACTGGCAGAGTTCAGATATGCCCGTTTCTTCATCTATGCTGCTCCCGCCACGCCCGCGGTGAAACCCCATACACATTTTTAAAAGCCCGGGAGAAGTGGAGGGCGTTTTCGTAGCCTACGGCAGAGCCGATATCCCCTATAGATAATGTGGTCAGTTTCAGCAATTCCGCCGCTTTTGTCATTCGGTAATGAATGAGAAATTTCTGTGGAGAGTGTCCTGTGCTGGTGCGGAAAATTCGTCCCAGATAGCTTCTGTTAATACCGCATACAGCTGCCACATCCTCAATAGAAATATCATTCTGGAAGTTCTGTTCGATAAAATTTATCGCCTCTTTTATATAATAATCACTCATTTTACTGGTGGCGGCAGGCTGCGGTCTGGCAACAGATTGCGCAAGCAGATCCGCAAAAAGATAGAAATGTCCCATCAGATGAAAAGGAGATTGCTCTGAATTCTGAGAAATGTAAATCAGTTCATCCGCCATCTTTTTTCGTGCCTCCCTGGAGTGGACCATATAGACTGGCGCATCCTTGGAAAAGCCACAAACGTTGAGGATTTCTGTGGTACGCAGCCCGTCAAACTCCACCCAGACGTATTCCCATGGCACCTGAATATCTGCCACATAAGTGGTGATCTGTCCTGGAAAAATCATAAATCCCTGTCCGCTCCGAACCTGATAATTTACATTCTGCCCCTTGGAATTCGTGGCCATCAGGGTGCCTGTTCCGGAAAGAACATAGTGAAAAAGATAGTGATTCCGCGTTGCCGGACCAAATAAATGTCCGGGAGTACACTTCTCATGTCCATATTGGTAAAGGCATAGATCAATGAAAGTTTCGCTCGGAAAAATGTGAAAGTTGTTATCCATATCCGGAATCCTCCTGTTACATTTGCTGACAATATATCATAATGCGATAATATATTTCATTATACCATAAAAAACCATCATAAAGGCATAAAATAAGAAAAATTAAGCTATTTAAGTGTTGATTTTGGTATGCTATACTTAACACATCATAGAAAAAGGAGGCCCCACTCATGGCAATCACCTTCAACGAAACAACCCGGATCTTTACCCTCACCACTGCCCACACTACCTATCAGATGCAGGCGGATGCTCAAGGGTACCTTTTGCACCTGTATTATGGTGCCAGAACTGCAGGAGAAATGGACTATCTTCTGAATTATGGAGACCGTGGCTTTTCTGGAAATCCGAATTCAGCAGGCAGTGACAGAACCTATTCTCTGGATGCATTGCCACAGGAATATCCATCACTTGGAACAGGAGATTTCCGAAATTATGCGTTAAATATAGAGAATGCAGATGGTTCCCAGTGCTGCAATCCGGTTTACATAACACATGAAATTGCGGCTGGAAAATACACTCTGAAAGGTCTTCCATTCGTCCGTGCAGAAGAAAATGAAGCGGAAACTTTGAAGATTATACTGGAAGATCCTGTTACAAAAGTAGAGCTTCATCTGCTCTACGGAGTACTGGAAAAAGAAGATATTATCACCAGAAGTGTGATAATTAAGAATGCTGGAAAAGCCCCTGTAACAGTAAAAAAAGCCCAGTCTGCATGCCTGGATTTCCTTCACGGAGACTATGATCTGATCAAATTTTATGGCAGACATGCTATGGAAAGAAACATGGAAAGAATGCCGGTTTCCCATGAAAGCACCCGAATTGGAAGCCGCCGTGGAACCTCCAGCCACCAGTATAATCCAGGGGTAATCCTTGCAGGAAAAAACACAAATGAAGACAGCGGAAGCTGCTACGGAATGCTGTTTGTATACAGTGGAAACTTCCTTGTAGAAGCAGAAAAGGACCAGTATGATCAGACCAGAATCCAGATGGGTCTGACTGATGAACTGTTTGCATATCCCCTGGAAGCCGGAGCTGAATTTATCGCGCCAGAGGTTATTTTATCCTACACAAACAAAGGTCTTTCCAGGCTTTCCCAGCAGTACCATCACTGCATTATGAATCATATCTGCCAGGGAAAATACGTCCATGCAAATCGTCCTGTCCTGATCAACAGCTGGGAAGCCGCATATTTTGATTTCACCGGAGACACCATCGTAGAGCTTGCAAAGGAGGCAAAAGCGCTTGGAATCGATATGGTGGTTATGGATGATGGATGGTTCGGAAAGCGAAATGACGACAATTCTTCTCTCGGCGACTGGTATGTGAACGAGGAAAAATTAGGCGGAACTCTGACAAAATTAATCGAAAGAGTAAACGCGGAAGGCGTGAAATTCGGTATCTGGATTGAGCCTGAAATGGTCAGTGAGGACAGTGATCTTTACAGGGAACATCCGGAATGGGCAATCACAATTCCAGGCCGCAAGCCTGTCCGTTCCAGAAACCAGCTGGTTCTTGATTTTTCCAGAAAAGAAGTACGTGATGAGATATTTAAACGCATTTGCGCAGTTCTGGATCAGGGGAATGTGGAGTACATTAAATGGGATATGAACCGCAGCCTGGCAGATATTTATGCACCAAACGTGACCTATGATTATGTTCTTGGGGTGTACGATTTCCTGGAAAAACTTACGAACCGTTATCCGGATATTCTTATTGAAGGCTGCAGCGGAGGCGGCGGAAGATTTGATGCCGGAATGTTGTATTATACGCCTCAGATCTGGTGCAGTGACAACACAGATGCTATTAATCGTACAAGGATTCAATATGGAACCTCCTTCTTTTATCCGGTAGCAGCAATGGGTTCACATGTGTCAGCAGTGCCAAACCATCAGACCGGAAGAGTGACCAGTATGCATACAAGAGGCGTTGCAGCTATGTCTGGAACCTTTGGCTATGAACTGAATCCCGCACTTTTAAATGCAAAGGAAAAAGCAGAAATCCGTGCCCAGCTTGCCCAATACAGGGAGTATCAGGAATTGATCCGTGAAGGAGATTATTACCGTCTTTCCAATCCTTTCCAGGATAATTTTGCGGCCTGGATGGTGGTATCAGATGACAGATCCAAGGCACTGGTAAGTGTGATAAGACTTACAGCAGAAGCCAATCCGCCGGCAGCATACGTTACCTTAAAAGGAATGGAAGAGGATGCTTTTTATCGGGAAAAAACTACCGGAAAAGTATATCCGGGAGCTGCACTTATGGAGGCTGGAATACTGCTTCCTGCTGCGGTGAGCGAATATGAAGCATACCAGATAGAACTGGAGCGTGTTTGAAAAATCAATGATTATGTTTTCATAGCCGTTAAGTTAATTTTATCATTCTTTTGTGAAGAAAAAAGGAGAAAAAGTTTATAAACCGGAAAGATTGTTTTTTTATATGTTCTGAGATATACTTGCAGTATTCGTAGACGGAACAGGGTGTGATTGCAATGGTTTCAATGATTCCTTTCGGGCTTCTTGCCGGGGTTGTGGGAGGACGGGAGGTTCGGATTACAGAGATTGATGAGAGTGGATTTTGTTTTCGGACAATAGAAGAAAATATCTCTGATTCAGAAGCTTTGAAGGTGTGCTTTTATGATATAAAGAATGGGTGTTACCGTGAATTGGAAATTCCAGAATACGATATACAAAGGTTTGATATGGTGGACGCAGAACTCTCCGGATTTTATGTGAAATATAAGGTGACGGTGAAGCAGAAAGCGTATGCAGAGGCGGTTCAGAGGCTTCTTTATCAGTATAATCACTACATTCATCTGAAGCTGGAAGAGGACGACAGCGCGTTGGCGAAAAGCCTGACAGGGTATCCGGGGGAACTGGATGAGGTCAAGTGTGACAGTCTGGAAGAGCAGGTGGGAATATGGCGGAGAGAGCTTACGCCAGAGGTATTGGAGTCCGCTTATAATGGGAAACGTATAGATTTAACTGATAATTGTTCTCAGTGCGGAACTGGCTTTAAGCCTGGGTATAAGTGCCAGGTACCGCCTGAATCAGGTGTTACGGAGCTGGCGCTGGAGATAGATCGCCCGGAATTGTATCAGGAATATTTGAATAGTTCCCTGACAGAGTTTTCCAAAAAGTATGCCGGAAAATGTATCGGTATCTGCGGCAACATTATTCTGGAACATAGAGTACCGGATCACCTTTATATTGGAAATCAGTTCTGTCATCTTCTGTTTCCGGAACGTAAATTGTTGTTTGAAATAATAGAAAAAGCAGCGGCAGAACAGGTGGAAATCACACTTGTTTTTTCTTATATCCGGGAATATATGCTGGATTATATAACAGAATTGCTTGATGAAATTAACCGGTGGTGTGAAGAAAAAAGGCAGTCTGTAGAGATTGTTGTAAATGACTGGGGAATGGCTTCTTTAGTAAAAAAAAGCAGAAGGAATCTGATTCCCAGCCTTGGAATTTTGTTAAATAAACGCAGAAAAGACCCTCGGATTCCGTTCAAAAAAGGAGAACAGAAATGGTTTGAGAGGAACAGCCTGAATGCTGGATTTTACCGTAATTTTCTGGAAAGAGAATATGGAATCCAACGCTTTGAATGGGAATCCTGCGGTTACGAACAGCAGATTCCGCCTGGGAAAAACAGCCTGCATATTCCGTTCTATCAGACCAATACATCACAGTATTGTCCTCTTGGTGCAGTATGTGAAACAGGTGAGAGAGGACAACAAAAGTTTGCAAAAAAATGCCCGGGATATTGTACGGAATATGCACTTTTGTATCCGGAACATTTGCATATGATAGGGCGGTATAATTCGTTGTTTGGGATTGATATGAGGATATTGAAAGAGGAAGAAATACTGAAGAATTATATCCAAAACGGTGTGGACCGGGTTGTAATAAGAGCATGGTAATGCCGCCGGCAGGTGACATACCCGTGTTGAGGCAGAAGCGATAGTTTATTCAGGATGAAGTACATGGCTGCTCAAGGCTGGAATTTATGGAGATAAGTGATGAAAATAGTAGCAGGATTAGGCTCAATAGATGAATATATAAAGTTCGCGGAGGCTGGTGCGGATGAATTTTTCTGTGGTTATGTTCCTTATTCCTGGTCCCAAAAATACGGAACGGTACTGCCCTTAAACCGCAGGGAAGTACTTTGTTATAACGTACAGCTTGGCGCATTCAGTGAGCTGGAAATCCTGTCTGGGATGATGAAAAAGTACGAAAAACCAGTCCATCTTACCTTCAATTCCCTGTATTATATCCCGGAACAATATCCAGAAATTGCCGGGATTATAAGCCAGTGTATGAAAATCGGTTTTCACAGTTATATTATTGCAGACCCGGCGTTGATGGTATATTTACGTGAAAATGGTATAAACTGCGAAATCCATCTCAGTGGAGAATGTGGAGAAATTAACAGCCAGATGGTGGCTTCATTGGCAAAAATGAGATTGAAACGTGTGATTTTTCACAGGAAAAATACATTCGAAGATATGAAAGCGGTTGTTGATAAATGTGGAAAAAAGGATGGGACAGAAAGAATCCCGGAATTTGAGGCTTTTGTATTGAATGAAATGTGCCAGTTTACAGGTGCATTTTGTAATTCTTTGCATTGCGATGAGATGGGGTATCTTTGTAAAGTGCCCTATCAGATCGGAACCTTAAAAACAGGGAATGCCGGTTCTGAAATCTTCAATCAGGAAATAAACGGAGGGCATTTGCTGCCAGACGGCTTTGTTCCTGATGATTTTCACAGTTTACATGATTTTTCCTATGATTCTGCAGGTTATCTTTGCGGTGAAACTGGCTGTGGTCTATGTGCACTTTATCAGTTAAAGCAAGCCGGAATTACGCACTTGAAGCTGGTTGGCCGTGGAAATTATACGGATTACATGGAAAAAGATATTCGAAATCTTCGAATGGCGTTGAATATATTGAGAGAATCCGCTGACGAAATGGAATTCCGGCGAAAATTGAAATTGCAGATTTTTCCCAGAGGGTGCAGCAGGAATTGCTATTACCGGTAATCAGGCAGCGCAGGCTCCGGAGTGTGTCTGAAAAATCATTCCCACAAATTGTGGTGCACATCTTGCAGAAAGCCTTTTTCAGACATGCTCTGGATTCTGTGCTGCCTTGAAAAATTTATCTGGTTGTTTTTTTACCCGATGGGCTCGAAATCTGCAGCTCCATGTTTGCACAGCGGGCAGATGAAGTCATCCGGGAGCTCGTCACCTTCGTAGATGTAGCCGCATACTTTGCAGACGAAGCCTTTTTTGCCATCGGTTTCTGGCTTCGGTTTTACATTTTTCTGATAGTAGGTGTAAGTCATGGTGTCAAGATCGTTCATGACGCGGGCTTCGGTGACGCTGCAGATGAACATTCCATGGGTACCAAGGTCTACATATTGTTCAACCTTCAGAGACATAAATGCATTAATATATTTGTCCAGGAATACCAGTCCATTATCGGAACGGTAGACCTTCTGACCTGCAAATTTATCTACGCTGCGTCCGGTCTGGAAACCAAACTGCTGGAATACAGAGAACGGTGCATCTACAGACAGGCAGTTTACGTTGAGAACTCCAGTCTGTTTGATCACATGGTGGGAGTAATTTGCCTTATTGATATTTACCGCAATACGGTTTGGAGTATCAGTGAGCTGGGTCACAGTGTTGACGATCAGTCCGTTGTCTTTTTTGCCGTCATTGGAGGTAACTACATAAAGACCGTATCCGATTCTGAAAAGGGCTGTCATGTCATTTTTGTTTGCCAGCTCATCATTCTGGGCAATGTATTCTTTGCAGAGCTCGCTTGCCATAGCTTCCAGCTGATCCTTGTTTTCCTGGTTTACTGCGGAAAGCACTTTTACAGTAGTGTCCAGCCAGTTGATCTTCTTGCAGTCAGAAAGCATTTCTTTCATAACTTTTGCTGCCAGAGGTGCCCAGGAACCATTTTCGATGATGCCCACTGTGCGGTTCTGGAAGTTGTGCTCGGTCAGACGGGTGATATAGTCGTGCATGAACGGATAAATGCTTGCATTATAGGTTGTGGTAGCAAGAACCAGCTTACTGTAGCGGAATGCGTCGGACAGAGCCTGTGACATGTCATCTCTTGCAAGATCATATACAACAACTTTGGGACATCCCTTGCTGCGAAGTTTGTCAGCCAGCAGCTCTACAGCCGCTTTTGTATGACCGTATACAGATGTGTAGGCAATGACAATTCCTTCTGTCTCTGGTGTGTAAGAGGACCATGTATCGTAAAGACCAATGTAATGTCCAAGGTTTTCTGTAAGAACAGGTCCGTGAAGAGGGCAAATGATCTGGATATCCAGGCCTGCGGCAACTTTCAGTAATTTCTGAACCTGTGGTCCGTATTTTCCAACGATGCCAATAAAGTATCTGCGAGCTTCATCGTCCCAATCTTCTTCTACATCCAGTGCGCCGAATTTTCCGAAGCCATCTGCGGAGAAAAGTACTTTATCGGTGCTGTCATAGGTTACCATAACTTCTGGCCAGTGCACCATGGGAGCGAAAACAAAGGTCAGGTTGTGGTTTCCAAGGTTGAGGGTGCCGCCATTTGTAACCTCCAGCTTCTGTCCTTCCAGGTCGAGACCGAAGAAGTTCTGGATCATAGTGAAGGTTTTTGCGTTGGCTACGATGGTGGTTTCCGGATAAACTTTCAGGAAGTTTGCCACATTTGCTGCGTGGTCCGGCTCCATATGCTGTACAATCAGGTAGTCTGGCTTGCGGCCTTCCAGGATGCGGTCCAGATTATCCAGCCATTCGTGAGTGAAATTTGCATCTACAGTATCCATGACTGCGATTTTTTCATCCAGGATCACATAGGAATTATACGTCATACCGTTCGGTACTTTGTACTGACCTTCGAAAAGATCAATCTGATGGTCGTTTACGCCTGCGTAGCGGATGGTGTCTGTAATTTTCATAGGGGTTCGTCTCCTTTTTATGAGATATTGTTATTGGTGTAATTGTTTGTGATTTCTGCGGGAACTATGTATTTTTTACTGCTTTGTTATTTCTTTAACATGGTCTTAGTATAACCAAATTTTGAAATAAAATCTGTTGCAAATACAACAAAATGGTGTAAGATATAAGAAATTATTTTTTGAACATGTTCTGGATAAATTTATAGAAAGGGATTGTAGAAATGACACCAGTGACACTTTTTTCATACATAACTCCTGAAGAACAGGAACGTATGCGCATCTGTTTCGATATGCATGAAGCAGTCTATCGGAATAATGAGACTGTGATGGAATATGCCAGTTCCATGAAAAAAATAGGTCTGATCCTGGAAGGTCAGGCAGTCCTTTATTGCATTGATGAAGATGGAAATCAATATATGATAGATAACCTGAAAAAGGATAGTGTTTTTGGCGAACCATTCCTTTTATCTGAAGAATCCCAGCACTATTATGTCTGTGCAAAATCCGAAACAAGAGTGCTGTTTATCGCCTATGAGCATGTGATTAAACGCTGCGAAAATGCCTGTAAATTCCATAGCCAGCTGGTAAGCAACCTGCTTCAGATGATTGCCCTGCGTGCCAGCCAGCAGGCCAGCCGGATTTATGTGCTTTCCCGAAACAGTGTCAGGAAAAAAATTATGGCATATCTGAATTCTGTTGCAGGCGAGAAACAAAGTAAATGTTTTACACTATCTATGTCTTACACTACATTAGCAGAATATCTGAGTGTGGATCGCAGTGCTATGATGCGTGAGATGAAAAATTTGGTGGATGAGGGAATTATAGAAAGAGATGGGAAGAAATTGCGTATTTTGGAAAGCAAATCATCTTAAAACGGGGGATGAATTGCTGCGTGTTGTATAGCTGAGGGAGAGAGGGTGCGGACATTTTCTTGGACAGGCTAAACAGCCAATCCAAGTCTACGTCTGTACTCCATAGGACTCATGTATCCTAATATTTTTTTAATTCTTTTTTCATTATACCAACAGAAGGATTTGACTTTCTTGGACTGCACCACAGGAGATTTTCAAAAATAAATAAGAAAGGGAATCGATATGGAGAGACATATCAATACCCAAGCAAGAAAGCCATGAAGAAAATGAAACGGACTGTCAAAGAGAGTATAAATCAGAGACACCTGTTGGTAAAAACAGAAGAAGAATTGATAAAAATTCTAAATCCTAAAATAACAGGATGGAGAAACTATTATAAAACAAGGAATGACAGGAAGTGGATGCGGGCAATAGACTGGTATATTTTATGTAGCTTTTGCAGATGGAATAATAAGAAACGTCAGCAGACGCGGAAACTAAAAGGACTGTATGCAACTAAGATACGATTACAGGAAAAAGGCTTACAACTAATGGTGGCATGACGTAATGCTGTAGAAAGAAGAATGTCGGAAAGCCGTATGAGGGAAAACCTCACGTACGGTTTGATGAGGGGAAAGAGGGCAAAAGCCCTCTGACCTACTCTACAGTCTTAGGAGTTTTATTTATGAAAGTTGTTTATCAAACCTGTTGTGGTGTCGATGTTCACAAATCTTTTCTCGTTGCCATAATCATTAAAACCACTTCTGGAGTTCAGCCTTCTTATCAAAAGAAGCGTTTCTCCACCTTTAACAATTCTATTCTGCAATTCAAGAAATGGCTGTTGGAAAACGCATGCCGTGATGTCTGTATGGAATCTACCGGAAAATACTGGGTTCCTGTCTTTAATCTCTTAGAAGATGATATCAATGTCACCATCGCTGATCCTAAATGGGTAAAAGCTGTAAAAAGAAATAAAGACGACACAAAAGATTCCAAGTGGATTGGGGATTTGTTTCGATTAGGACTGGTTCCAAGAAGTTATATTCCATGCAAACCGATACGTATCCTGCGTGAATTTACAAGATATCGGTATAAACTGACTTCCTGCCGCTCCAGTGAAAAGAACAGATACCAGAATGCGCTTACTGTCTGTAATATCGCATTAGATTCGCTTGTTTCCGATATCTTTGGGAAATCAGCTACATCTGTTATTGATTACCTGATCGAACAATCCGACAATTCCATCAACTACGAAGAAATCACTTCCAGACTGCTCTGTTCCTTAAAGAAGAAGTCTGACAGTGTCATTGAATCCATCGAAGGGTATCAGATGACTGACTCCCCAAAATATCGTATGCGTCTCGTCCGCGCACATATGGATTATAATCACATCTACCATCAATGATATAGACACTATGCTTGATTCTTTGATTATTCCTTACGAAAATGCTGTCCAGTTACTTTGCGCCATTCCGGGTGTTGACCGTAACAGTGCAATCACTGTTATCTCCGAAATAGATACAAATATGACTCCGTTTTCTAATTCCAAACGCTTATGCTGTTTGACATTATTTTTCCGGAAGAGGCTTGATCCGAACCGTACTAAGAATATAACGAGAATTTTTTCGATTAGCTTATAATGAGGGGAAAGAATTGTTGGGAACGGAAGGCGTATTCAATGCATATGTTGTACTTTATAGAGTGAGATTAATATCCGAAATCAGTATTTAATTTGGGGTAAGCAGATGGTTAGGGTGATCATATTAAAACATGTATGTGACCGTTTACATTTGATGATTGGTCAAAATATTAACGATGTAATCGGTTACATGCAAAAAACCTTAATTTAACGCATAAAACAATGTAAAAATGCACAAAATAAATCGATATAAATTATATAATAGTTACGAAAAGACGATAAATGCATGAAAAGTAACCGTTTACATATTGCGTTTCATGTATTTCTATGCTATATTACCAACATAAGGAGCAAACACTATATGACAATTAAAGAAATCGCAAAACTCGCTGGTGTTTCGACTGCTACAGTATCAAGAGCGCTAAACGGTCAACCAGGTGTTTTACCAGAAAAACAACAATATATTTTGCAATTGGCCAAAGATTTAAATTATCAGCCAAATGTTCTTGCTAAGGGTTTATCCTCAAAAAAGTCATATACCTTAGGTGTGGCTATTTCCGATATCACTAATCCTTTTTATGGAGAAATTGTGAGAGGAATTGAGGAAATCGCGACGCCACACGATTATACTACTGTGCTTTTTAGTACAGATTATGACATCGATAAAGAACGAAGAGCTTTAAACTTCTTACAAAGTGGTCGAATAGATGGATTAATTGCATCCGTTAGTAATTATGTCGTAGATGAATGCGTATCTCTCGAACAATCGGGTCTTCCGTTGGTTTTGCTAGGACATATGCATAATGAAGCAAAATGCGGAAAGGTAGGTTGCAATAATGTTTCTTCCGCCTATCAAGCAACAGAATATTTGATCAAAAAGGGACATAAAAATATAGCACACGTTGCTGGTCATCGTAGAACTAAGACAGGAATGCAACGTCTAGAAGGCTTTCGCTCAGCAATGGCTAATTATGATCTCCCTGTGCCACCAGAGAATATTATTTATACGGATTATTTAGAAGTTGATGCATATGAGAAGGTTTTAGCATATCTAAAAACAAAGCCAGGGATCACTGCAATGTTTGTGGCAAATGATTACCTAGCAATTGGTTGTTATAAAGCAATTGAAGAAATGGGTTTAAAAATACCTGATGATATTTCAGTTATTGGACATGATGATATTTATCTGTCAACGATATTGAATCCAGAATTAACTACAATGCATCAACAACCTCGAAAAGTTGGAAGATTAGCCTCACAGTTAATTTTTGAAGAAATTGAGAAAACAAGAAATGAAGAGAAAATGCTGATTGTACCAACAGAACTTGTTGAACGAGCTTCAGTAAGAGATTTGAATTTGAAATAGTAATTTGCAATGAAAAAAGAAAATGTAATTTTTTTAATGAAAGGAGAAAAAGGCATGTATTCTATTTGGTTGTTAGAGTATTGCCATGTACCAACACAGCCCATAGGGAGTGTATTATCAGGTCAGCATAATGCCGGTTTTAGGGAGTTGTCGTTTACCTACATGGTACTTAAGGGAAATGGTCTCAATATCTTAATTGACACAGGTACGGATGGAAATGATCCGGTGACTCAGGCTTATCATAAGAGAGACAGTGTAACAAATTGGCATTCTCCTGAAGAAGTACTTAAAAAAGTCGGATTGAAACCAGAGGACATCAATTATGTGCTTATTACACATGCACATTACGATCATATGGATAATCTTAAGGCATTTCCAAATGCTAAATTTATAATTCAGGAAAAGGAACTTTTAGGTTGGGTATGGGCAATGACAAGACCTAGAAAATTCCGTGCACCACATATGGCTTTGAAATCACAGAATATTTATGAAGCACTCCATTTAGTTGAAGAAGAACGAATGACAATGGTAGATGGAGATGTGAAAGATATTCTTCCAGATATCGATCTGAAGGCTGCATTTGATGGTCACACCTTTGGATCACAGGCAATTGTCATCAATAATGAAGATGGTCCCTGGGTTAATGTTGGCGATATGGCGTATGTACGTGAAAACCTCACGGGATTCAATAATGATGGAGTATATGTTCCGGTTGGTCTGGCAGTTGGTACACCTTATAACATTACTAAATCAATCGACGAGGTTATAGATCTTGTTGGTGGAAAGCTCAACAGAATTATTATTGGTCATGAAACTGATAATTGGGATATTTATCCATCTAAAAAGTGTGAAGATGGATTATATATGGCAGAAATAGCCTTGGCCGAGGGAGAAACGTCAAAACTATAACAGTACATACTTTGAGATGGAGATCTTGAATAAAAATAAATGAGTAAAGAAAGGAAAGAATTATGAAAAAACAAATCGCTATGCTTACAGCTCTCGCAACATTAACAATGGCAGTTGCACCGATTTCGGTGTTAGCCGATGAAGAAAAGGTAGATATAGCTGTAGTATCTATTTCGGCAGCAGATTCTAACAACGTAAGATACATCAAAGGTCTTGAGGATGGCGCTGAACAATATGGTTATGAAGTGTCTGTTCTTGATGCAGATGGATCAACCGATAAGGCAAACTCAGCTTTTGCAAATTTTGTGTCACGTGGTGCAGATGTCATTGTTGACATGGTATTTCCGGCAACTTCGATTGCAACAGGACTTAAGTCAGCTGAGGATGCAGGAATTCCGGTTGTGACTTGGGGCGGTGGAATGGCAGATGGAGTATGGTATACGAATGGTAGTGGCGGCCCAACAGCTACTGATGTTATCAAAAAGATGATTGAAGATATGGATGGAGAGGGCGAACTGCTTGCTCTTACATATCATGAGGGACAGGTGGCTCGTGATAGAGAAGCTATTCTCGATGAACTGTTAGCAGATTATCCGGATATCGAGGTTACAAAAAATGAAGTAAACATTCCTGGAACACTTCAGAATGCAATGGAATACGCTAATGCATGGCTTGCATCAAGACCGGCGGATGGAACCAATTATGCTGTTTGGGGTTCATGGGATGATCCTGCTCTTGGCGCTATTTCTACACTGAAACAGATGGGTCGTACTGACGTAAAGGTATATGGACAAAACGGTAATGCTGATGCTTTACAGGCGATTCTTGACGGAACAATGACGGCTACAAGTTGGCAGAGTGGATATGATGAAGGCATTGCTGCAATGGAAGCAATCCATGAGATCTTGGAAAAAGGCGAAGAGTTTGAAAAGACAGAAGAAGTAGTACCGGTTGTTGTTGTAACTGCGGATAACATTGAAAAATTTATCGAAGAACATCCGGAAACAATGGAGAATGTACAGTAAGTAAAGGATACGACTATGAATAGTGATTATTCAATATCTGTAAGATCTATTACAAAGGTTTTCGCCGGTGTGAAAGCTTTGGACAATGTGAGTATAGATGTTGTGAGCGGAAAGGTTCATGGCTTAATTGGAGCAAATGGTGCTGGGAAGTCCACACTAATAAAAATTCTTGCCGGAGTTTATCATCCGGATGAGGGACAAATTCTTATTGATGGGAATGAAGTGAAGATAACAGATCCAGCGACTTCGACAGCATTAGGTCTTAGCTTTATACACCAAGATCTTCATTTGGTTGAGCATTTTAATGTAATGCAAAATATGCTGATGGGAGAGAAAAAAGATACAAAGCTTGGTCTTATTGATTGGAAGAAATCTACTCAGAAAATACAAAAAGTACTTGAACTAGTTAATTTTACGAAACCTTTAACAACCAAGGCAAAGGACTTGAGCACTGGTGATCAGTGGTTGATCGCCATTGCAAAAGCCTTAATGCATGATGCAAAATTTATAGCTATGGATGAGCCTACTGCAGCTTTATCTGAGGCAGAGGTAGAAAATTTATTCAGAATAGTTCGAGATCTGACCAGTCATGGAATTGGAGTAATTTATGTTTCACATAGATTAGATGAAATACTCGAATTATGCGATGAAATTACCGTTTTCAAAGATGGGAAAAAAATTCTTTATGAACTGACCTCAAATATTAGTAAGGAAGAATTAATAACAGCAATTGCTGGTCATAAAATCAAGCATTTAGATTCTATTACATATCGTTTTTCTGATGCAGAGACTGTTTTACAAGTTGAACATTTGCATGACAAAATGGATCGTGTGAAAGATGTTTCATTTGAACTCAAAAAAGGTGAGGTATTAGGTATTACTGGCTTGGTCGGAGCTGGAAGAACAGAAACGGCATTGTCTGTGTATGGTGCTAATCCGCTAAAAAATGGAAAAATGACACTATATGGAAAAGACTATACACCTAAATCTCCGCATGATGCTGTTAATAGTAAGATTGTGTTGGTTCCTGAAAACAGAAGACTGGAAGGATTAATCACAAATCAGACAGTTAATTTTAATACAAACATTCCAACTTTAAGCGTACTTCGTGTGATTAAGAATTTGCCATTTATTAGTCCTAGAAAAAGTAAGGCCGTTACACAGGAAGCTATCAAAAGATTACAAATTAAAGTTAATTCACCACAAGATCCTGTGCTCAGCCTAAGCGGGGGTAATCAGCAAAAAGTAGTAATCGGAAAATGGTTACAGCGTCAACCTCAAATCATTATTATGGACGAACCGACGCAAGGAGTAGATGTTGGTGCACGTACAGAGATTTATAAGTTAATCCGTTCTATGGCGGAAAAAGAAGGTATTAGTTTCCTCATTATATCATCAGATATTGAGGAATTACCGGGGCTATGCGATCGTGTTATCGTTATGGCCGAAGGAACAGTCACAGGTGAACTCATCAATGATGAAATTAATTCTCAGTCAATGCTCAGATTGAGTTATGCAGCACAGTAAGGAGATACAGAGCATGAATACTTCAGATAAGCTTCAAAAGAAAGCAAAGATATTTCGATTTATAGGAAATTATGGAACCATAATAGGATTATTACTTATGATTGTAGTATTTTCTATTTTAAGTCCAAAAGCATTTCCGACGATGACGAATTTCCTGAACGTACTAAACAATGCCTCTCTGTCTGCAATCATTGCTTGTGGGTTGACAGTTGTTGTTATCGTCGGCGATTTCGATATGAGTATATCTTATATAGGTAGTTTCGCAGGTGTACTTGTATGTGGATTAATGGTTAAGCAACATTTACCTGTAGCGGCAGCCATTATTGTCACAATTCTTGTGGCGGCATTAATAGGTGCTTTTAATGGTTTTATCGTTACAAAGCTTAATGTGGTTTCTATTATTGCAACAATAGGAAGTGGAAGCCTAGTATATGGACTAAATTATATGTATTCACATGGTTCGCCAGTTTTGACAGGTATTCCGACAGAATTTAATCAATTAACATTAACGAGAATCGGTGGGAAATTACCGGTAAATATTCTCTATATGGCAACCGTTTCACTGATTTTGTGGATAATGCTAAACAGAACAGAACTTGGCGAACGAATTAAAGCGGTTGGTGGAAATATTGTTTCTGCAAAGCTGGCAGGTATCCGTTCAGATCGCATTAAAATTATTGCATATATTATTTGTGCAATGTGTTGTGCAGTGACTGGTATTTTGTTGGCATCAGTCATGGGAGCCGGAACTAGTTCAGCTTGTGATGCGTATATGGTAAATTCTTTTGCGGCGGTTTATGTTGGATCAGCAACCTTGAAAGATGGAGAATTTCATATTGTAGGAACATTAATTGGTGTGCTAATTACAACAATAGCATTTAATGGCTTAGCAATATTGGGAATTGATACTTATGCACAGTATCTGTTTCAGGGCTTCATCATCCTTTTCTCTGTTGCTCTGAGTTCCGTAGCAAGAAAGTATGCAATCAAATAATATTGAAATAATGATGGCGGTATTGGTCTAAAGGCTAAATACCGCTATTTTTGTTTTAGACGTTAACTATTTAATTACTAAAACTTCCCACACCTTATTGGTGTGGGAAGTCTTAGTATATAATAGGTAGACACAAAAGACGCTGAGCTGGTTCGCAATCTTGAATTAAAACAGGGAATATAAGTTTTTTAGAAGTTTTTCTAAAAGTAATAGAGTTTTTGGAACTGGATTCAGCGTCTTGTGTGGTGGCGGAGATGTCTTACAATATTCAAAGGTCACTTTTTAATTAGAGAAAATTGCTGTAAATTATGCATAAAAAGTATTGCCAATATTCATATAAAACAGAAAAAATGTAAAAACAGATTGACAGAAACAATAGGAAAGTGTATGATGAAAACATCAAATAGGAACGTTCCCACAAATGAAAAAATTAGTGCTATTTCACAAGAAAAGAATGCGAAATTTTTTTTATAACAAAATGGTAACGTTCCCACAAAACGCTAACGTAACTGCTTCAAAATTATTCAAATCAAATGGAGGAAAGAAATATGAAGAAAAAACTCGTAAGCCTGTTTCTTGCAGCAACAATGACCTGTTCCATGATCGCAGGAGCAACAACTGTATTCGCAGAAGATAATGCAGAGGATACAACAGCAGAAGAGACTGTGGAATTAGCAGAACCTTCTACTGATGAGGGATATACCATTGGTATTTCCGTTCTGAATCTGACCGGACAGTTTTTCATTCAATTGGTAGATGCAGCACAGAATGAAGCAGATGCGACTGGCTGTACATTAATGACGAATTCCTGTGACAGTGATTCTGCAAAACAGATTACAGCATTGGAAAACTTCATTTCAGCAGGATGTGATGCAATTATTGTATGTGCTGTTGATTCTGAAGCTACAAAACCTGTTATTGCAAAGGCAAAAGAAGAAGGCATCGCAGTTGTATGCTTAACCTCTACCATTGACGGATATGACGCATATATTGGATGTGAAGAATATGTACTTGGATATACACAGGGCTGTGCAGTAGGACAGAGAATTGCCGAAATGTACGGAACAGAAGAGGAAGTACAGGCAGCTACTTTGAACTATGACTTAATGGAATCTGTTATTGCACGTAAAGAGGGAATCATTGCTGGTGTTCAGGAATATGCACCGAATGTTAAATTTGTGGCAGATGCAACAGCAGCAGATCAAGAAGAGGGTATGTCAAATACAGAGAACTTCCTTCAGGCAAATCCAGATTTGAAAGTTGTATGTGGTGTATCTGATGGTGCAGCTCTTGGTGCTTATCAGGCATTTAAGGCAGCAGGTATGACTGATTCCGAGCAGTATCTGATTGCAGGTATTGATGCTACAGACGAAGCTCTGAAACTTATTAATGAGGGTACGATCTATCAGGTTTCTGTAAGCCAGAACCCGACTGCAACAGGTAAAGCACTTGTTGATACAGCAATCGCAGTAGTAAATAAAGCATCTTACCCGAAAGACAGTTTATTTGACCTTCAGGCTGTAACATCTGCAAATGTAAAGGACTATATCACTGAATAAGTGAAAGAAAAGTGATGTCATTAAGCAATCGAGGGACTATATTAGTCCCTCGAAGTTGTTCAAGGAGTGCGGGGCACAAAGTGAACCGTAATCGTTCAGGGGTTACCCCGGGAAGGAAACAGATTATATGGAACCTATATTGACGTTAAAGAATGTTACGAAAGAATATCCCGGTGTTGTGGCTTTGGATCACATGAATCTAGAAGTTTATCCCGGGGAAGTACATGCACTTATGGGTGAGAATGGTGCAGGAAAATCTACTTTGATCAAAGTGGTTTCCGGAGCCATAAAACCAAATGGCGGGACCATTTTGTATGAAAGAAAAGAATATACATCTATGACTCCGGCATTGTCAAAGAAACTGGGAATCGGTGTTATTTATCAGGAATTTAACCTTGTTCCGGACCTTTCTGTTGCAGAAAATATTTTTCTTGGTCAAAAGCTGACTACAGGTTTTACAATCAACAGAAAGCTGATGAACCAGAAAGCAAAAGAACTTATGGACAGCTTTGGAATTGATATTGATGTGACAAAAGAAGTAAAAAGCCTGACAGTAGCCTATCAGCAGCTTGTAGAGATTACCAAAACGATTTCTTCTAATGTAAAAGTTCTGATTATGGATGAGCCTTCTGCGCCATTAACCAATCGCGAAATTGATGCTATGTTTGGAATTGTACGGAAACTGAAAGAACAGGGTGTGGCAATCATTTATATTTCCCACCGAATGGAAGAAATCTTTGCTCTAGCTGACCGGATCACAGTTATGCGTGATGGCAAATATGTGGGAACGAAAATGGTTTCAGAAATCGACAACAACGGACTGATTAAAATGATGGTAGGCCGGGATCTGGATGAGCAGTATCCTACAGTAGAAAAAGAAATCGGAGAGGTAGCACTGGAAGTAGAACATCTTAGCACAGAAGCCCTTCTGAAAGACATCAGTTTCCAGGTGCATAAAGGGGAAATCCTTGGTCTTGCAGGTCTGGTAGGAGCAGGAAGAACCGAAACTGCAAGAGCTATTTTTGGAGCAGATCCAAAATCTTCTGGAGAGATTAAAATTCATGGAAAGAAAGTTTCAATTCATAACCCGAAAGATGCCATTAAAGATGGAATTGCTTTGATTCCAGAGGATCGTAAAAAACACGGAGCGCTCCTTGATATGACGATCCGGGATAATATTTCTTTTATTGCGGTAAAAAGCATTTCAAAGGCAGGCTTTGTTGATCGGAATGCAGATAAAAATATGGCCCAGAAATACATAAAAGAACTGGCAATCAAAACACCTTCCATGGAGCAGCTTACCAGAAATCTTTCTGGAGGAAATCAGCAGAAGGTAGTTCTTGCAAAATCCCTGGCATCGAATTCCGATATCATTATTTTTGATGAACCTACCAGAGGAATTGATGTGGGCGCAAAAAAAGAGATTTATGTGTTAATGAATGAATTGGCCAAAAAAGGAATGGCGATCATTATGATTTCTTCTGAAATGCAGGAACTTTTGGGAATGTCTGACCGGATTATCGTAATGCATGAAGGGGAAATGATGGGTGAATTAAAGAAAGAGGATGCTACGCAGGAAAAGATTCTTGAGCTGGCCTCCGGAATCAGATAAGGAGAGAAGACATGAAACAGATATTAAAGAAATTCAGTACGCTTATTATTTTAGTGGTCTTGGTAGTTATTTTTTCAGTTGCGTCCCCAAATTTTCTGCGGGTAAATAACCTTTTGAATGTTCTTCGCCAGGTGGCTGTTATTGGAATCCTGACGGCTGGCATGACTTATGTTATCATATCCGGCGGTATGGATTTGACAGTGGGCGCTTATCTAGGTCTTTCCGGTGTTGCTCTTGCACAGTTGATCAGTGCAGGCGTTCCGGTACCGGCAGCGGTGATTCTGACAATAGTGCTGATGACTGTGATTGGTATCGTAACAGGAGCTCTTATTGTAGGCCTAAATGTATCTGCAATTGTAATTACCCTTGGAATGATGACCGTTGTTCGGGGACTTGCTTATATTTTTTCCGGCGGACTTCCAGTGTATGACATTCCAGATTTGATCGTATTTCTTGGACAGGGATATGTTGCAGGAATTCCAGTTCCAGTTATCATTATGGTAATTATTGTGGTAATTGCAGGACTTATTTTAAAATATTCTTACTTTGGACGTTATGTATATGCAATCGGTGGAAACGTAGAAGCTGCAAAACTGGCAGGTGTGTCCGTTAATAAAATTACGATTTCTTTGTATGGAATCAGTGCATTTCTTGCATCTATCGCAGGTATTGTGCTTACCGGACGTATTAGTTCTGGTGCTCCTGCATCAGGAACAGGTACTGAAATGGATGTTGTAACTGCAGTTGTAATTGGCGGAATCAGTGTAAATGGCGGAAAAGGTTCTATGCTGGGAGCTTTTCTTGGAGCTGTAATTATTGGTGTTCTTAGCAATGGTCTGACTATTATGAATATTGGAGAATACTATCAGCAGGTAGTAAAAGGACTGGTTCTGATTCTTGCAGTAGCCTTCGATGTTTTGGCAAATAAAGAAAAAGTAAAGAAAGTAAAAGAAGCATAGGAGGGAAAGCTGATGAAGACGATTTTGTGTTACGGAGATTCTAATACTTACGGCCTTAAATCTGATCTGGTCAGCAGATATCCTAGAAATGTGAGATGGACAGGAATTCTTCAGGAAAAACTGGGTTCAGAGTACTATGTTATTGAAGAAGGTCTTGGTGGAAGAACCACAGTGTGGGATGATCCTGTAGAGGATTACAAAAATGGGAAAAAATATCTTCTTCCCTGCCTTGATAGTCACAAGCCTCTTGATCTTGTGATTATCATGCTTGGGACAAACGACTTGAAATCCAGATTTTCTGTGACACCTTTTGACATTGGTGCTTCAATGGAAAATCTTGTAAAAACGATTATAAAATCAGATGCAGGAGTGGATTTTCAGCCGCCGAAAATTTTGCTGGTAACACCAGTTCCCATTCACAGTGTAGGACGGGCAATGGATCTGGATCTGATGATTCCGGATATGGAAAATAGAAGCAAAGCATTATCTTATTATTACGAAGACATTGCCAAACGTTACCAGTTGGACTACCTGAATCCGGAAGGAAAAGTGGAGGTTAACGAAACTGATGGTATCCACTATACAGAAAAAGGTCATGCACAGATGGCAGAACTGATGGCAGAGAAAGTAAAAGAAATTCTTAGATAAAAAACGAGGCAGGATTCGTATAAAAACGAACTCCTGTCTTTTTTATTTTCTTGAATAATAGGGACAAAAAAGGTATCATTAGGTAATAAAACTATGGGAGAAAACATATGACTACAATATTTGATGTCGCAAAGGAAGCTGGTGTATCAAAGTCTACAGTTTCCCGGGTAATAAATGGGGAAACAAAGGTAAAAAAAGAAACAAAGGATGCTGTAGAGGCTGCTATTAAAAAACTGAATTATTCCCCAAGTTATATGGCACAGGCAATCCGGACAAGACGGACTCACACCATAGCGCTGGTAGTTCCGGAATACAGTAATATTTTTTATACGGAAATGTTTCGGGGAGTAGAGGATATTGCCCTGAAGTATGGATATATGGTCATGGTCTGTAATACAGAGCGTCATGCAATGTCAGAAATCGAGTATACCAATGAACTTCTGAAAAGAAACATTGATGGAATTATCTATAATACATATCGTACGGATGATGAGATGGCAGATTATTTAAGACATATTTCAGAGAGAATTCCGATTGTTTATATGAATAAAACTCTTGGGGATGATGAGAATTACGTTTGTGTTTATACAGACGGATTTAAGAGCAGCCGCAAAGCAGTACAGTATCTAATCGATAAAGGAAAGCATAAGCTGGGCTATGTAATGAATTCTGAAGATGTAAGTATTATTGAAGACCGTTTTGAGGGATTTGTCCAGGGACTGAAAGATTATGGCCTTGAGTTAAATAAAAAATGGGTGTACCGGGTGCAGCGTGAAAATGAACCTGATTATATTAAACTGGGGCGGGATGCTGCAAAGTATTATGCATCTTTGAAAGAACGTCCTGATGGAATTCTGACAGCGACAGATATGCTTGCCATTGGCTGTGTGAAAGGCTTTAATGAGAGCAGGATAAAGGTTCCGGATGAGATTAGCGTAATCGGGTTTGACAATATTTTTGTCAGTGCCTTGATTGATCCTCCGTTGACGACCATTGCGCAGCCAGTTCGTAAAATGGGGCAGGCAGCAGCCGAAATTCTCATTTCCACTCTACAGGGAAAAAAGACGCAGAATAAAGTGGTGTTTGAGGGGAAATTGATTGTCAGGGAGACGACGTAAAGGAATAAATCATATAGAGAGTGTGGCTTAATCATAAAAATGGATTGAGCCGCTTTTTGACGGTGACAAACGAGAAATTTTGATTGACGTAGGGATTGTTTTACAACATAATATAGACATAAGAACTATCTGTAGGAACTTGCTGTCAGAGTTCAAGTGTTTTACCAGCTTCTGGCGCTATAAAATTCATACAGTGAGAATGCAATAAGCAATGCAAAACGGAGGATTTTTACATGAAGGTATTAAACTATGGCTCACTTAACGTAGACTACGTGTATTCCGTAGATCACATTATCGTGGGCGGCGAGACACAGCATTCATCCAAAATGGAGATTTTCAGCGGCGGAAAGGGGTTGAACCAGTCTATTGCACTGGCGAAGGCCGGGGTTCCGGTTTATCATGCTGGTATTGTAGGAAATGATGGGGATATTCTTCTGGATGCCTGCAAAGAGGCCGGGGTAAACACAAAATATATCCGCAGACTGCCTGTAAAAGGCGGCCACACCATGATCCAGGTGGACAAGAACGCCCAGAACTGCATTATCCTTTACGGCGGTACCAACCAGATGCAGACCAGGGAATTTGTAGATGAAGTTCTGGCTGACTTTGGAGAAGGAGATTACCTGATCCTGCAGAATGAGATCAATATGCTGGATTACATTATTGACCAGGCTTATGAGAAAAAGATGAAGATTGTAATGAATCCGTCCCCATTTGATGATAAGCTGAACAGCTGTGACCTGGGAAAAGTATATCTTTTCCTGGTAAATGAAATTGAAGGAGAGCAGATCACCGGCTGTAAGGACAAAGACCAGATCCTGGATGCTCTGGCAGAGAAATATCCAAATGCCCGCTTTGTACTGACTCTTGGAAGTGACGGTGCGGTTTACTACGATGGAAAAGAAAAAGTATTTCAGGATATTTTCAAAGTAAAAGCAGTAGATACAACTGCAGCAGGAGATACCTTTACCGGATATTTCATCGCATCAACCATTGAAGGAAGAAGCGTCCAGGAGTCTCTTCGTATTGCAGCGAAGGCATCTTCTATCGCAGTATCAAGGCCAGGGGCCACCCCTTCTATTCCGACAGCAGAGGAAGTGAAGAAAGAGCTTGGGATTGAGTAATAGGGAAAAATGGGAGCGAGGCAAAATTCGCTCCCATTTTTTTGATGAAATACTTAAAGCGTATCCATAAAAATATTTGCAGGTTGTATTTATAAGATTGCGATATAAATCTCTCACAAATTGTGATGCGCATTTTGCAGAAAGCTTTTTGAATACGCGGCGGCTTATTAAAATGTTTATAAACGTTTATATAAATGTTTTTGTAAAATGACAATAAAAGTCCATAAAATTATCATATTTATAGTGATAAATAACTAAAAAACAACTAAAAATCTTGTGCAAACATACAAAATGCCAAACAAAACTAAAATAGCAATTGAAATATTTGTGTAAACGTTTATAATCAAGATATCAGCAGTGCAGAAAAGAAAATGACTGCAAATGAGATCTTAATTTATTTTTTTTCAAGGAGGAAGAAATTATGAAAGCAAGAAAAGCAATGGCATTAGCTATGACAGCAGCGATGGTTGGAGGTTTAATGACAGTTCCGGTAATGGCTGAAGAGAATGCAGAATTACTTCCAGGCGGCGGAAGCAAGATCATTTACTGTATCACACCTTCCACATCTAACCCATTCTTCAACACAGAGCAGGTAATTGCGAAAGAAAAAGCTGAAGAACTTGGATACGAAGTAAAATGTGCTTCCCACGATGACGACGCTGCTACACAGCTTGAGCTTTTCGAAGCAGCTATCAACGATGGCGCAGCAGCAATCATTTGCGATAACGCTGGTGCAGATGCTTCCATCGAAGCAGTTCAGAAAGCATATGACGCTGGAATCCCGACTTTCCTTATCGACCGTGAAATCAACCAGTCCGGACTTGCAGTAGCACAGATCGTTGCAGATAACGCACAGGGTGCAGCAGCAATCGCAGAAGTATGGGTTGAGGCTATGAACTACGAAGGCAAATACGCAGAGCTCCTTGGACTTGAATCCGATACAAACTGCCAGGTTCGTTCTGATAACTACCATTCTGTAATTGATGAGTATGAGGATCTTGAGATGGTAGCTCAGCAGTCCGCTAACTGGGATCAGACAGAAGCTTATGAGAAGACAGAAGCAATCCTTCAGTCCAATCCAGAGATCACCGGTATTATCTGCGGTAATGACACAATGGCATGTGGTGCTGTTCAGGCTTGCCTGGATGCAGGACGTAACGACATTAAGATCATCGGTCTTGACGGATCTGACGAAGCAAACGCTTACATCAAATCTGGTGACATGGTTGGTACCGCTCTTCAGCAGATCGCTCTGATCACTGAGATGGCAGTTGAGCAGGCAGACGCTTACCTTAACGGTACAGCTCCGGAAGAAGAGAAACAGCTTGTTCCTTGTGTAGCAATCACAGCTGACAATACAGATTGCCTGAGCGCATTTGTTTACACAGAACCAGAAGCTAAATAATCTGGCTGCCAGGAAACAGATTTTTATAAAAAAATGAACGAGTGTTTGAAAAATTATTCGCACAATCTGCATGCCCCGCTTTGTGGTATATTTTGCAGAAAGTCTTTTTAAACACGCTTTGGAAGGCGGTGCGCCAGCGCCGCCTTTTATAATAGAAAGCAGGGAGAGATGATTATGAAAAGCAGAAGAATTTTGGCAGTTCTGGCCGCATGTACAGCAGTAACCTTTACCGGCTGTGGTGTTGTAACTGTAGTACCCATTGGCGAAGAAGCTTCTTATACAGGAAAACAGGAATTTGATTCCGCAGCAGAGTCCCAGGGTGACTGGGGAGCCGTTGTAGCGGACATTTCCGACAAGGCACAGGATCTTTCTGAATTATTAAATGGTGATGGCATTACAGAAACAATTGCAGTAAAAGGCACAGGAAAAATCAAAGAATACAATACAGACACCCCGAAACATTATCTGATAGTAGAACTGGATGGATATACCGGAACTACAGAGGTTCAGGTCCGGACAGATGGACCGAACTCCAGTACCGCCATCCGTGACCTTCAGTCTCTGAAGAATTTTGAAAGCTTTACCAACCAGACGGAATGGTCAAGCTATGGAAAAGAACTGAACAAGCAGGCGCTTGCACAGGTAATTGCCCCACTTGGAATCGACGAAAATGTAGTTGGCAAGACTGTTACATTTACAGGCGGCGCAGAAGCCGGTACAGATGCAGTATCTGTTACAGCAGTTGAGCTGACGATTGAATAAAAGGAGGAAGCATTATGTTTGATGATCCGAATGTTGTTCTCCATTGTGAAAAAATTGATAAAATTTATCCCGGAACCAAAGCTCTGGATCAGGTTTCCTTCGATCTTCTGAAAGGAAAGGTAAACGTTCTGATCGGTGAGAACGGTGCCGGAAAATCCACCCTGATGAAGATGATTGCCGGAATCGAGCAGCCTTCAGCAGGTAAGATGTACATGGACGGCCAGGAGGTTTACTTCAAGGATACCAATGCAGCCCGTGCAAAAGGTATCGGAATCATCCACCAGGAGCTTTCTCTTTTCCCGAATATGACAGTTTACCAGAATATTTTTATGGGACATGAGAAAAAGAAAGGCTTTTTCCTGGATGACAAGGCCCATTCAGAGGGTGCGAAAAAAATCCTGCAGCGTCTGGAACATGAAATTCCACCGGAAACCATGGTCGGAGATCTTCGTGTAGGACAGCAGCAGATGGTGGAAATTGCACGAAACCTGAACCAGGATGACTTACGTGTCCTGATCATGGATGAGCCTACGTCCTCTCTTTCTGCCGCAGAGGTTAAGGTACTTTTCAAGATTATGAGAGAGCTTCTGGAAGCCGGAATTTCCATCGTATATATTTCCCATCGTCTGGAAGAAATTATGGAGATTGGCGATCACGTTACCATTCTTCGTGATGGAAAATACGTTGCAGATGCTGATGTAAAGGACATTGAGCTCAGCTGGATCGTAGAGAATATGGTTGGAAAGAACACCCAGTATCATCGGTTTGAGAGAAGCATTGACCTTTCCAAACAGCCGAAGGTGCTGGAAATTAAGGATATGTGCCTTCCGAAAAAAGGCGGCGGCTGGACTCTTGACCATGTAAGCCTGGATCTGAAAAAAGGCGAGGTCCTTGGTGTTTACGGACTTCTGGGAGCTGGACGAAGCGAGCTGTTTGAGTGCCTGATGGGACTTCATCCGGAGCACACCGGTGATGTACTCTATGAGGGCAAAAAGCTAAATATCAAAGATGTTGCCGCCCAGATCAAAAACGGTTTTGCTCTTGTACCTGAGGATCGTCAGAGCCAGGGTCTGATCCAGACTCTTGATATCGGCAAGAATACCGCTATTTCTTCTATGAAAGATTATGTAAAAGGTCTGTTCCTTGACGAGAAAGCAGAGAATGCGGCAGTTGACGAGCAGATCAAGGATATCCATATTAAAGTGGCGGACAAGAGACTTCCAATCCTATCACTGTCCGGTGGAAACCAGCAGAAGGTTGTAATCGGCAAAGGACTTTTGACCAAGCCGAAGATCTTACTTCTGGATGAGCCTTCCCGTGGTATTGATATCGGTGCGAAGACTGAGGTCTTTGAGATCATTCACGACCTTGCGGAAAAAGGACTTTCCATTATCGTTATCTCATCTGAGCTGAAAGAGATCATGGCAATCGCAGACAGGATCGTTGTATTGTCAAATGGCAAAAAGACCGGCGAGCTGACCGGAGATGAGATCACAGAAGACACACTTGTACGTACATCTTATGCCGGACTTGGAACCGGAAGAAATGCGTAAGCCGGGGAGGAGCAGAACAATGAATAACAAAAAATCAAATAATAATCAGTTGTTAATGACACTGTTAAAAGGACGTACCTTTATTGTACTGGTACTCCTGGTCGTCTTTTTTACCATTGTAAAAGGAACCACATTCCTGTCAGCATCTACACTGACCATGGTTGCCAAGCACGTAGCCCTGTATGGAATCCTTGCACTTGGTATGACCTTCGTAATCATTACCGGCGGTATTGACCTTTCCGTTGGTTCTGTAGTCGGACTTGTTGGTATGCTTGCCGGTGGTATGATCCAGGAAGGTATTACACTGAAATTTGCAGGTGTAACTCTTTACTTCAGCGTTCCGGTAATCATTATTACCATGCTGGTTGTTGGATGCATCATCGGTACAGTCAACGGCCTTATTGTAACAAAATTAGGTGTAGCACCATTTATCGCTACCCTTGGTACCATGTACATCTGCCGTGGCTTTGCGAACCTTCGTTCCAACGGTGCAACATTCTCCGACATCAAAGGTTATGACGGACTTGGCAACACAGGCTTCAAAATCCTTGGAAGCAATATTGCCGGCATTCCTACCGGTGTTTACATTTTCGCAGTGCTTGCAATTATTTCCGTTATTATCCTGAAGAAGCTTCCATTCGGATGGTATGTACTTGCAGTCGGCGGCAACGAGAAATCTGCTCGTCTTTCCGGTATCAAAGCAGACAAGATCAAAATTATCGTTTACATGATCTCCGGCTTCTGTGCAGCTTGGGTTGGTATGATCAACACCGCACAGCTTTCCGCAGCACATCCTGCATCTGGTGATGGCTGGGAAATGAACGCCATCGCAGCTACCGTACTTGGTGGTACTTCCATGAGCGGTGGTTCCGGAACCATTATCGGAACTGTAGTCGGTGCATTTGTTATCGGTGTTATCAATGATGGTATGACAATGTGTGGTGTATCCGAGTTCTGGCAGAAGGTTATCCGTGGTCTGGTTATCATCCTTGCAGTCGTAATCGACCAGACACAGAGAAATCTGCAGGCGAAGATGGCACTTCAGGCAAGAAACGAGAACAAATAATTAGGTAACCAACAAAATCTTTCTTAATGTTAAAATAATTTGAAAAGTTGAAAAAAATCCGAAAAAGATTTATAGTAATAATCAGAGATGCAGGAGGAATAGCATGAAAAAATCAGGGATTTTAAATGCCCAGCTGATCCGTTGTATCGCAGAGCTGGGACATAAAGATCTGTTTATGATCGGTGATGCAGGAATGCCCATTCCAAAGGGCGTGGAGATTGTAGACCTGGTTGTATGCGGAGGAGTTCCCACCTTTAAACAGGTGATGGATGCAGTGCTGGCGGAGACAGAAGTGGAAGCCTACACCATTGCAAATGAGATTGAGGAAAAAAATCCGGAGCTTCTTGCATATATTCAGCAGAGCCTTCCTGAGGCAGAGGAGAGCAGAATTGACCACGTAGATCTGAAAAAGATGTCTGCACAGTGCAAATTTGCAATCCGTACAGGTGAGTTTACACCTTATCCGAACATAATTTTAAGAGCGGGAGTTGCATTCCCGGCATAAAATGATCAGAGAAGACGCTGCGAATAACAGGTGATAGCTTGTTTTTGCAGTGTCTTTTTTTCGCAGATGTATGGCATTATTTTACCGACAGAGGAGGAACTAAAATGAAAGTGAGTGTGAGAAAAATCAGTGAGATCACAGGATTTTCTCCGGCAACTGTTTCAAATGCACTAAACTACAAAAAAGGCGTGAATGCTGAGACATCTGCGAAGATTTTTAAAGTGGCGCAGGATCTTGGGTATTTTGAGGAAAATCATATCCGCAAAATAAAATTTGTCATGTTTAAGCGGGATGGTGCTGTGGTTGAGGATTCCCCCTTTTTTATCCAGCTGATTTCCGGAGTGGAACAGGAATGCCGCGCCTGTGGAATGGAAATGCAGATGTGTAATCTGGACAAAAGAGATCCTGGATACCAGGAGCAGGCGAAGTGGATCATGAATGACAAGGCGTCGGCGGTGATCCTTCTGGGAACAGAGATGGTGGATGCGGACATTGACCTGATCCGCGGGATGACCTGCCCGTTTATTGTGATTGATTACTGGAAAGAGGATATGAGCTTTGATGCCATGCTGATCAATAATGCAGATTCTGCGCGTATGGCTACAGAGTATCTCATTGCCAATGGACATAAAGAGCTTGGTTATCTGCGGGGAGATTTCAGGATCAAACCTTTCCGGTCTCGTTTTGCAGGATATCAGACAGCACTGCAAAAGGCGGGACTTCCCCTGAATAAGGACTATATTTTTACAATGGCAACTACCATCGACGGTGCTTACGAAAATATGAAGCGGTACTTGTCTGAGAAGGTGAAGCTGCCTACAGCCTTCTTCGCAGACAACGATATGATTGCCCTGGGGGCTATGAAAGCTATGGCAGAGTTTGGAATCCGGATCCCGGAGGACATATCCATTGTGGGATTTGACGACCTTACTTTTTCCTCAATTTCGTATCCGCCGCTGACTACACTCCGGGTGCCGAAGCAGGAGATGGGAAGAGCTGTTGTAAGGCGATTGCGGGATATTCTGAAAGATAATGACGGGATTAAGATCAAGATGCAGATGTGTACGCAGTTTATTGAGAGGGAAAGCGTGAAGAAGATATAAGAGGTACACAGTTGGGCAACTGATATTCCACGCAGGTCGGTACCGCGCTCCGGTGAACTAACGGTCAACTCTGGCTAAGACGTTCGGGAAAGCCCTCACGCCTAAGTCTATGCAGGTTGTGGATTTTACCTTCGCTAAGAGCGCACCTGAAATGACATGCTTAGGAATAGCAGTTGCCCAACTGCTATGTATTGGCGGAAACTGGATGGAATCCAAGTTTTACTTTACATTAATTTTTAATTGCCTTCATAATTGCGTCATACAGCTCGTCATATGTTTCATAAGCCGGAATCTCCGGATATTCAGCCTTGATAGCATCCGTGCTCTTGAACAGGAATCCTGCTTTACTTGCCTGGATCATGCCAAGGTCGTTGTGGCTGTCACCGCTGGCAATGGTGTCGTAGCCGATGGACTGCAGGGCTTTCACAGTGGTATATTTGGACTTTTCGCAGCGCATTTTGAAATCAGTAATTTCGCCATTTTCGCCCACTACCAGTGTGTTGCAGAAGATGGTAGGATAGCCCAGCTTTTTCATAAGAGGACCTGCGAACTGGGAAAAAGTGTCACTGAGGATGATAACCTGGGTCTGTGCTCTTAATTTGTCCAGAAATTCCCTGGCGCCTGGAAGCGGGTCGATCTTGGCGATAGTCTCCTGGATTTCTTTCAGGCCAAGACCATGCTCTTTCAGAATGTTCAGGCGGTATTTCATTAATTTATCGTAATCAGGCTCGTCTCTTGTGGTTCGTTTCAGCTCCGGAATGCCGGTCTCTTCGGCAAATGCGATCCAGATCTCCGGGACAAGCACACCTTCTAAGTCTAGGCAGACAATTTCCATAATCTCCTCCGTTCTGCAGCTGTAAAGATTGCTGCAATTGAATTTTATAGTGTTTTTCAAATCTCAATGTCAGATAAAGGGAAAGCGGTTAGGATGGTTGCTTTCACACATTATCTTATTATAGCGTAAAAAAGCCGGGAACGCTATACCTAAATTAATAATGTGAGAATGGAATGTTCCCTGTGAACTAGCGGCTGAAATGTATAATTGTCGGAAATTAGTGGAAAACAGAGAAAAAATGTCTGGTAGAAATTTGTCGCTTATATTGCCGTTTCGTGAAAAATGTGGTATATTATTAATATCTGTAGTAATATTAGACAAAATAAACAGAATAATAATGGCAGGAGTGGTTAAAATGTATAACGAAGAGTACAAGCGCTGGATGGCAGCGGATCTCGAGGATGCAGATCTGAAACCAGAATTATCTAAGATTGAAGGAAACGACGAAGAAATTAAAGATCGTTTTGCAGTAGCTCTGAAATTTGGTACAGCAGGACTTCGTGGAGTTCTTGGAGCAGGTACCAACCGTATGAATATCTATGTAGTGCGTCAGGCTACACAGGGTCTTGCTAACTGGGTGAAGACTCAGGGCGGCACTCAGACCGTTGCAATCAGCTACGACAGCCGTCTGAAGAGTGATATATTTGCGAAAACAGCAGCAGGAGTTCTGGCTGCCAATGACATTAAGGTCAGAATTTATGATGCATTAATGCCTGTACCGGCCCTTTCCTTTGCGACACGCTACTATGAGTGCAACGCGGGTATTATGGTTACCGCATCTCATAACCCTGCTAAATATAATGGATACAAGGCTTACGGCCCGGATGGCTGCCAGATGACAGATGATGCTGCGGCTATCGTTTATGATGAGATCCAGAAGACAGACGTTCTGACTGGTGCGAAATATATGTCCTTTGCAGAGGGCGTTGAGGAAGGTCTGATCCGCTTTGTTGGTGACGACTGCAAACGTGCTCTTTACGATGCAATCGAGTCACGCCAGGTTCGTCCGGGTCTTTGCAAGACAGCAGGACTGAAGCTGGTTTACAGCCCGCTGAATGGTTCCGGACTTGTGCCGGTAACCCAGATCCTGAAAGATATCGGAATCACAGATGTAACAATTGTTCCGGAACAGGAATACCCGAACGGCTATTTTACCACATGCAGCTACCCGAATCCGGAGATTTTCGCAGCTCTGGAGCAAGGACTGAAGCTTGCCAAGGAGACAGGAGCAGATCTTATGCTTGCTACTGACCCGGATGCAGACCGTGTTGGTATTGCCATGAAATGCCCGGACGGTTCCTATGAGCTGGTAAGTGGTAATGAAGTGGGAGTTCTTCTTCTTGACTATATTGCAGCTGGCCGTATCGAGAAAGGCACAATGCCGAAGAACCCGGTTGCAGTGAAATCTATCGTTTCCACACCTCTTGCAGACGCAGTTGCAGAGCACTACGGTGTAGAGCTTAGAAGCGTACTTACCGGATTTAAGTGGATCGGTGACCAGATCGCACAGCTTGAGGCTGCTGGTGAAGTGGACCGTTTCATTTTCGGATTTGAAGAGAGCTACGGATACCTTGCAGGACCGTATGTACGTGATAAGGATGCCATTATCGGATCCATGCTGATCTGCGAGATGGCTGCATACTACAGAAGCATTGGAAGCTCCTTGAAGCAGAGACTTGAGGAGATTTACGCACAGTATGGCCGCTACCTGAACAAGGTTGACAGCTTTGAATTCCCGGGACTCAGCGGAATGGACACTATGGCAGGAATCATGCAGAAATTCCGTGACAACCCGCCGGCAGACATTGCAGGCTACAAGGTAGTGAAGGTTACCGATTATAAGAAGCCTGAGGAGACCGGTCTTCCAGCAGCAAATGTTCTCATTTACAAACTGGAGAATAACGAGACAGTAGTTGTTCGTCCATCCGGAACAGAGCCGAAGATTAAGATTTATTACACTACACTGGGTAAAGATCTTGCAGAGGCAGAAGCTGAGGAAGAGAAGCTGGCTAAGGCATTGGAGCCGATGATGGCTTAAGGCTTAAGCGAAGTATATAATCGTATAGTGAATAATCGCCCCTTGCGGAATGATTCTGCAGGGGGCTTTTTGCGCTGTTTGTAAATTTTTTCTTTATTTGAAGTGAAAATCCCCATTAAGTCGTTGATTACAGTAAAGGGCAGACCATATTGTATAATGCTTGAAAAGAAAACGAGGTGACAATTTATGCTGACGCTGTTATTTATCATTTTAATGTTTTGTATATTTGGCAAAATGATCGGACTTGCCTTCCGCGCAACCTGGGGAATTACGAAAATCTTTTTTCGTCTGATATTCCTTCCCCTTGTCCTGATCGGATTAGTTCTGGGAGGTCTGATCTACATAGCACTTCCCCTTCTTGTGATAGTTGGGATTATCATGCTGGTATTGATGTAATATATTGATAGAATAAAAAATAGATGAAAATACAATCGAAAATATGTTCACTTTGCCAGATGACAAAAAGCGACAGATATGGTAGTATAGATACATCAACGAAAGAGAAATACGAAAAACACTTAAGAAATCTGAAATACGAAAGAAAGCAATAAAGCACAAAAGAATCTGAAAATACAAAAGAACTTAGAAGTACGAAAGTTCTGTGTTTCACCAAAGATTTGTAAATTACTAAAGATTCATAAGCCGCTAAAGATCAACCAAAATACCTAAGATCAATAAGAAAACGAAAGATTTTCGAAACACATCCGATAAAATTATAACAAGACACATCAGAAAAAATGGCTGGGAACTAGTTTCCCAGCCATAAATCATAACAATATCTAACCGATTCCCATTTATAATGACATCTACTCAGAGTAAGTTAAATTGGAAATTTATAGCCCTTTTACTTGAAATAATGTATACTGAAAGAATATGAAGACAAAAACGAAATAAAAATATCGGGAATATATAATGAATACACAAGATGCAATAGAACTTCTGGGGATTGTCCCAGAAGATGATGAAAGAGAAATTAAGCGAAAATATCATAAGATGATCAGCCGTTTTCATCCGGACTCATTGAATGAAGTAAGGAAAGCTCATATTCAGCGTGCACAGGAGATAAATGAAGCGTACCGGATACTGAGCCAGAGCGATAGCCGGGAAATGCAGAACGCATATGGAACGGAAGCTTATGGAACAGAGGCTCATGGCACAGACAATCATAAATCTGGGAAGAGGGAACAGCATCAGGAATGGTCTGGTGAATGGAACGAGGCTGCTTTTATACCAAGGAATATTTATCTGCACTATAGTATGAATCTTTCTGAAGAAGAACGAAAGGAAGCCCAGGGGAAACTGTATTATCAGGCTGCCTGTGGAAAATATATGTGGGATCCGGAGGAAGAGGATTTCGCGCTTTTTCTTACCAGTATTCGTCATGCAGCGGCAGTCCTCCTTGAGAGAACGGAGAATGCCGTAAACGCAGAAGACTTATCTTCTGTACCAGATTTGAAGGAATACCGTTTTCGCATCCAGGCGAAGCTGTTTGAATATCTTTCTATGCAATATGTGAACCCATTGCTGGTTCTGGATTCCCTGATGAAATCAGAGAGCACAGATAGAAAAGGTCAGAAAATTTATCGGGTTAAAGCATTTCTGGCGGCAGAAGCCGCATCCCCGGAAGGCAGGCTTATAGCAAGTTTGCAGTCTGGCGAATATCTGTTTCCAAAAGCTTTCCATGGGAATCAGATTCAGCTTATGAATAAAGACAAACAGGTATTGGGGTATCTTCATATGGAAGATGACCGGCTGTATTTTTGCATTATTCCTCTTCTGAAGAGGCATGCAGCGCAGGTGAAATTTCTGGTGCAGGAAGAAGGCAGTGGAACAAATGAAAAAAATGAAGGAATTAATAATACGACGAATAGTAGTAACTTCAGAAATAGCGGCAGAGGAATAAAGCGTGGAAACAATAAGCTGAAAGTTAATATAGATTTCTATTTTCGTTTAGAGGATGAGAACTATACGTATAATAGTTCAGAGCTTAATTTGAAAATTGCAGAAATATTGAATGGATATGAGAAGTATTTGCGAAAATATAATCCGGAACAGGACCAGTTTTGTGATCTGTTTGCCCGCCTGTCCCGCTCGAATTTTCGCAGTCGTTTTCATCTGAAGGATAAGGATATACAATATATCCGGGAGAAAGGAATGGATACCATCCGCAGTCATGCCTCAGATTTTGTGCGAACACGTCTGGCTCCGGCTCAGATTCCCAATGATGGCAAACAAACTCCAATGCGCGGGCACCCTGTATTCCTGGCTCAGCATGCTACTGGCTGCTGCTGTCGGGGATGCTTGTATAAGTGGCATAGAATTCCAGCAGGAGTGCGGCTCACAGAAGAGCAGCAGGAATACATAGTAGATGTGTTGATGGCATGGATTGAGAGAGAATATAACAGAAATGCATAGGGCTATGAAGTTGGTTTTATATATACAATCGGTAATAGTAAGGTATATGAAATATATAGTTTAACTGGAATTTTGAGAAGATAAGAATGGGGAACGGTTTATGAGAATATTTCACTTATCAGATTTACACATTGGCTTGAAATTAATCAATCGTGATCTCAGAGAAGATCAGGAATATATACTGGATCAAATAATTCAGAAGGCCGCAGAGAAAGTGCCTGATGCGATCGTGATCGCAGGGGACATCTATGACAAAGCAGTTCCGTCTGCAGAAGCAGTGGAGGTGTTTGATCATTTTATCGGAAAGCTGCGAAATGCAGTTCCGGATTCTGTAATTATGATGATCAGTGGAAATCACGACAGTGCACCTCGTGTGAACTGTTTTCGGAGCGTGCTTGATCGTCAGAAAATTTATATGATCGGAATGCCGCCTCAGACAGAAGAAGATCATATTGAGAAAGTGGTACTCCAGGATGAATATGGGCCGGTGAATTTTTATTTGCTTCCCTTTGTGAAGCCTTCCATGGTGAAGCTGATCACTGGTACAGATGAGAATGGAAATAATCTTTCTTACAATGATACGATCCACAGACTGATAGAACGTGAACAGGTCAACATAGACCAGAGAAACATTCTGGTCAGCCATCAATTCTATCTGCCCATGGGGGAGAATGCAGAAGAAATTGAACGAATGGACTCTGAGATCCGGACAGTAGGAAATATTGACCAGGTGTCAGCCGATATTCTGCAGAAATTTGACTATGCAGCATTGGGACATATTCATAAGCCAATGAAAGCAGGCGGCGAGTTTTATCGCTATTGTGGAACGCCGCTGGCATGCTCTGTAAGTGAAGCAGGTCAGAATAAAGGAATTATAATGGTTGACATAAAACAAAAGGGCGAAATCACTACAGAAGTAATTCCACTGGAACCGCTGCGCCAGATAAAAGTGATCAAGGGAGATTTAGAGAGTGTTCTGGCACAGCGCTGTAAAGATTATGTGACAGTAATTCTTACGGATAAGGTGGATCTGGACGTAATTGATATGCAGGATCGTCTGCGTCTGGCTTTTCCAGGGCTTCTAGAGATACGCCGTGAGACTGTGCGGCAGGTTGATTATACCAGACATGCAGACAGTGAGCGTGAATTGAATCCATTTGAACTTTGCTGCCAGTTCCTCGGAAATGCAGATGCGGAAGAGCAGGAAATTCTTCAGGAGGTTATCAATACAGTACAGGAGGTGGCGAAATGAGACCTGTGAAACTTATCATGCAGGCGTTTGGTTCCTACGGAAAACTGACACAGATCGATTTTCAGGAGCCGAATCAGAATCTGTTTCTTGTGACCGGAGACACCGGAGCAGGAAAAACAACTATATTTGATGCCCTTGTATTTGCTCTTTACGGTGAAGCCAGCTCCAGTACAAACAAGAAAGATGGTGTTGTACTGCAAAGCCAGTATGCAGAGTTGAACGTTGAACCATTTGTAGAGCTTGTTTTTTCCGAAGGGACAGGAGAAAATAGCCTGCTGTATACTGTCCGCCGTGTTCCCAGACATCTGAAGCTTCTGACAAGAGGGGCGGGGAAAAATACAGGAAGTCGTGAAGTACCGGGGTCTGTCAGCCTGATCATGCCAGATGGTACCGAATATCCACAGAAGGAAGCTGACAGCAAGCTGGGGGAGATCCTCGGTCTTACCAAAAGCCAGTTTATGCAGGTTGCCATGATCGCTCAGGGAGAATTTATGGAGCTTCTTCGTGCAAAATCTGATGATAAGAAAGTCATCTTCCGGAAGCTGTTTAACACTGAATTATACCAGAATATTGTGGACGAGCTGATGAATCGCAAGCGTTCCCTGGAAAAAGAGATTGCCCAGATCAAAACTGCATGTCAGACTGAAGCTGCTCATGTGGTAATTCCCCAGGAATATGACCAGTGGCAGGAAATAGAAGGGCTAAAAAAGCAGGTTTTGAATGGGGAAATTGTAGTGATGGATTGCTTTATGGATCATCTGGGCGAGTTATGCAGAACACTGGAGAAAAGTGTGAATTTTACCTCGAAAGAATTACAATCCGCATCAAAACTCCGCGACGAAAAAAGGGATATCTACAACAGTTCCATTCAGCTGACGAATTTATATGCGCAGCTGGAAAGCGCTGAGGTTCAGCTTTCTGAATGTGGGAAAGTGGAAGCACAAATAGGGGAAAAGACCATTCTGTCAGAGAAAATTAAGAAAGCATACGAAATAAAAGGCGAATACGCACGCTGTCAGGATGCCTTGCGTAATATGCAGACATGTGAGAGTGCCTTAAAGGAGCAGCAGGAACGAGCTCCTTTATTAAAAGAACAGTCACAATCTGTCATTCAGACAGCGAAGGCGGTGAAAGAAACGGCAGAGAAAGAGCTTAAGGCGTACACCACTATTTATGAGCGCGTGAATAAAGAAGTGAAGCTCCTTAAGCAGATTAAGGAAGCAGAAAAAAGTGTAAAGACCAGCCAGCAAAATCTGACCGCAGCGCAGGCCGCAGACCGCAAAGCCAGAGAAGATCTGGAGAAAATGGAGAAGCAGGAAGCGGACTGGAGGGCTCAGTCAGAGAAGCTGACCGACACTAATGAGAAAATTGCTGTCTGGAAAGGGAAAAATCAGGAACTGGAAGTACTTGGCATTGAAGTACAAGAAACGGAAGATCTTCTTAAAGGTGTAGAAACACAGAAAAAACTGGCGAAGAAAGCACGAGAGACATACCAGAAGAATAGAACCAGATATGACGCAAAGAGTCAGGAATATGAGTCTATGCGGAGAATTTTTCTGGATGAGCAGGCTGGTTTTCTGGCGCGCGAGCTTCAGCCAGGGAAACCATGTCCTGTATGCGGTGCAATAGAACATCCGAATCCATGCATAGCTTCTACCCTTCATAGAGATCTCACCCGTGAGCAATTGGAACTGGCAGAAAAAGAAGTTTCTGAGCTTCGAAACCGACAGGAACAGTCTGCCGGTGAAGCAAGGTCAGCTGTGGATATAGTTGCAGAAAAAGAACGACTTTTGGAAGAGACAGGAAGGAAGCTGTGCACGCGTATTTTAAATGATCATGAGCAGTTCCCGGAAGCAGGAATGCTGGAAGTATTTGATTCTTTGGGAGACAATATAAAAAATTTCCAGGAGAGCAGAAATTCAGAAGTCCCTGGTGCAGCCCAGGATCAGATGGCGGATAAAGAGTGTAATTGGAATGCCTTGCTGAAGCAGATACAGACACTTCTTGGAACCTGGAAAACTTTATTACAGGAAGAGGGTACAAGACTTAATACAGCCCAGAAAACATTGCGTAATCTTCAGGATGCTCTGGGACAGGTAGAAGAGCGGAAGAAATCAGGAAAAACTGCCGTAGAGGAATGCGGACAAAAGCTGACTGCGGCAGCAGCGTCAGCCAAGAGTGCAGAAGCTCTTCTGAAGCAGTTGAATGATTCCCGGGAATATCCATCAGAAGAGGCGGCTATGACAGAGTTTAACCAGGCAAAAGGAAAATGGAAAGCTGCAGAAGCTGCTTCCAAGGAAGCTGAAAAGAAAGAAAAAGCGTCTTCTGAAGAGCTGGTTAACTGTACCAGCTTGATTAAACGATTTGAAGGGGAACTTCCAGATCACCAGAAGCTTTACCAGGAGCGGCAGGCCTTTTATCAGACTCTGATGAATGAGAAAAATATGACAGAGGCAGAATGGGCGGACATAGCAGAGAACTATACCCGTGAAACAGCGGAGCTTTTGCAAAAAGAAGCAGACAGCTGGCAGCGAAAAAAACTAGCCGCACAGACCACTGCAGAAACAGCTGGAAAAGCCATAGATGGCAGGAGCAAGCCGGATATGGAAGCTGCCAAGTCCCAGATGGAGGAAGCTGAGAAAGTACGGCTTCAGACTCAGACGAAACTGGAACTTTATAAAGAACAGTATAAAGCTGATAAAGAGGCATATGATATTCTTAGCCCTCAGATGGAGAAGCGAGGTAAGATTATTGAAAAGCATACCAAGCTGGAAACTCTTTATAAGCTGTTGTCTGGAAATATGTCCGGAAACCGTATGGATCTTGAAACCTATGTGCAGAGATATTACCTGGAGAAGATTCTTTATGCGGCCAATCGCCGCTTTGCGAATATGTCTGCCGGACAGTTTGAACTTCGTATGGTAGACGAGGAGAATGCGGGGAAAGGCAAGAATCGTGGTCTGGATCTTATGGTATATTCTAATGTTACCGGCAAAGAGCGTGAAGTCCGTACCCTTTCCGGAGGAGAATCCTTTATGGCAGCCCTGGCATTGGCACTTGGAATGGCAGATCAGATCCAGGAGAGCTCTGCAGCGATACATCTTGATGTAATGTTTGTGGATGAAGGCTTCGGTTCCCTTGATGAGCATTCCAGAGAACAGGCGGTAAAGGTTCTTCAGGAACTGGCGGGAGGAAGCAAGTTGATTGGAATTATTTCTCATGTGACCGAGCTGAAGCAGGAGATTGAAGATCAGCTGATCGTCAGCAAAGACGAGAAGGGAAGTCATGTGAAGTGGCAAATAAGCTAGTACATCGAATATTAAGTAACTGCCATATTGACTTGTCTGATTTTTCATCTGCTGCGTCAATATAGCAGAAACTTAATTTTCGATGTACTAGAATCTGTTTGAAAAATCATTCCCGCAATCTGTACGCTCCACTTTGCGGTATATTTTGCCCGAATTCAGTTGCCGTAGCTCGCTACGGCTCCTTCCTCCATCTTGCATATGAAGAAATCATCCTGCGTCAATGTAGTAGATACTTGGTTGAATAAAGAATATCGGGAAGCAATTAAGCTTCCCGCCAAATAAAAAGTTCTATAGATTTTTTGTAAAATTAATAAACTCTTCCGACTCACCGTAATCATGAATCCGACAGTTTGCCAGACGCTGTATTTCCTCTTGATTTTCTTCATGAGAGTCGTACACAGCAGTGGTATAGAAGCCATCTTTCTTAGCTGTAGTAAGGGCATGAAGAGAATCTTCAAAGACCATGGTATTGGTTCGGTCAGTGCCAAGAAAGTTCAAGGCTTCCCGATAAATGGTTGGTTCGTCCTTTCCGGCACCCACAGAGGAGCAGGTAAAGATTTCACTGAAATAATCAAGCACTTCGCAACGTGCCAGGGCAGCTTCCACGAGGGAGCGCTCTGTAGCAGTGGCAATACACATTTTGACTCCGGTCTCATGAAGCTGAGCCAGAAATTCTTTCAGATGAGGCTTCAGCTGAGCTTCATAGCGGTAGAAATCATCTACAATTGCTACAGCACTCTTGATCAATTCATCTTGGGTCTGTTTTACACCATAGTGCTCAATAAAATAGTCAGCTGCCTGGTGGAGACTCATAGTGGCGATTGCTTCATCCAGATCCGGTTCAGGTTCAATTCCCTGGTTTCGCAGGTAATTTTCGCCTACATGATCCCAGGCTGACATAGAATCCAGAATCGTACCATCCAGATCCCAGATGGCACCCCTTAACATGAAATTCCTTTCCTGGAAGATGCATTGTCTTTGGAAATACAAGTAGAATCTTTCATTTTGAGAGTAAGCTCTTTAAGCTCTCTGGTTGCTTTTGTAATATCTTCAGCTGCAAAGATGGCACTTACAACTGCAATTCCGCAGATACCGCTTCCAGCCAGCTCCATTACATTGTCATGTGTAATTCCACCGATAGCAATAACGGGAATATTTACAGCCTCACATATTTGTTTTATAGTTTCATGGCTGATATTGCCGGCATCTTTTTTGGTTCCGGTTTGGAATGCGGCACCTACTCCCAGATAATCTGCGCCATTTTTTTCAGCAAGAACAGCCTCTTCAACTGTATGCGCAGAAACGCCGATGATTTTGTCAGAACCGAGGATGGCTCTGGCATTACCAGCAGCCATATCCTCCTGCCCTACATGAACGCCATCGGCATTGATTTCTTTTGCAATTTCTACATTGTCATTGATCACGAATGGTACATGATAGCGCGCACATAACTCTTTGATTTCCGCAGCTTCTTTGAGAAAACTATCTGTATCCAGATTTTTTTCGCGTAGCTGAATGAAGGTAGCCCCACCTTTTAAGGCTTCTTCGACCTGGTCATATAAAGTTCTGCCATTTAACCAGCTGCGGTCAGTAACGGCATAAAGTAAAAGATCTTTTTTATTGCAGTTCATTGGTAAAACCTGCCTTTCACATGTAACTTGTGCGTCAAACACACTCTAATACATTATATAAAGCTGAATCTGGAAAGTAAAGGTAATTATTAAGCTAGAGCCTGTTTCTGCGAAGATCGAGAATCGTAACCCATAATGTTTGTTACATGAACAGGAACCTGTACATTGAAAAACGAAAAGTGATATGTTAGACTAATATTAAAATTGTGTTTTTGTCGGTTCGCAAAAAAGAGAGGCAGGTTTGATTATGGATCAATTTGAGCAGATGAAGGTGACACGGCAGGCGATGAATGGCAAGATGTGTCTGATGTTTGGTGGTATTTTCCTGATGTTTTCAGCCATTACCTCCACGATCATGTATGGAATCAATTTCTTTATGACAGCTCTGGAAGCAGATAAAGGAACTGCAGAGTATGTAGAACTTCTTGAGAATGCCGGAGTGGGAAGTGGACTTCTGAAAGGGATTGGTATTTGTTTTATTGCAGTAGGAATCTGGGAAGCTGTAGTTGGATTTCTATCTGTAAGAAATTCCAACAGAGTAGATAAGAGCAGATTTTCTGTGAAACTGGCCATATCGCTTCTTATAACAGAGATTGTCATGCAGGTAATTCTGTTTTTTACCGGATTGATGAATCTGGGGCTTCTTTTTACAGCCATTGTGCTTCCGCTGTTTTTACTTTGGGGTGCCACCCGTTTAGGCAAAGTTGCCCAGGCTGATCCGGAACGCAAATTTGCAGTAGACCCAGCCAGGAAGAAATCCTCTCAGCAATCTCAACCGGCCGCCCCGAAGAAGAGCATTCGTGAGAGAGCCGCTATGCAGGTGCGAGAAGATGCAGTGGTACCAGAGAAACAAGATACTGTAGATGAGGAAAATATTGCAGATTCAGAAGAGTCAAATTAGAAACTCAAAGTATGAATATAAGCATTATTGGAAAATGCAGTGGGTATAAGCGTCATAGGAAAATTGTTAAAGATATATAACCTGTGAAATTGTATGAGCTGTAGTTAGTCGTTGTTGCCGATAATATGATTTGCATGTAGCTATTAAGGTATAAGAATTAGAGACTGTTTATGATTCAACACCGGATAAAGGAAAGAGAACCACAGTATATGGACATGAAAGAGATCATCGCAGAAGCAGCCCGTAAGCTGATTCTGGAGAAAAAAGTAAAGAAGCTTACAGTAAAGGATATTGTGGAAGAGTGCCAGATCACCAGGCAGGCATTTTACTACCATTTCGAAGGAATACCGGATATGATTCAGTGGAGCATAAAGCAGGGAACCAGGCGGCTGCTAGAGGCGTGCAAAGAGCAGGGCGGCGCAGAAGCAGCGCTGAAGTATCTGTTTGTTTTTGCCATCAATGCTATACCCGAAGTGCGAAAAGGAATAGAAAGTAATTATGGAAAAGAACTGGAACAAACCCTTATGCAAGGAACCTGCGAGTTGTTTGAGAGCATTGTGGAGGAAGAAAATTTGTACCGGAACTACAGCCGCCAGGAACTGAAGTTGATCCTCCGTTACCATAGCCATGCTATCTTTGGTATTTTCCAGGACTGGACACCGGAGGATACGAAGAATCTGGATATGATCGTACACGAAGTCTATTTGATTATGATGGGAAAGAATGCTCCAGAAGAACTATAAAATATCGTTTGACTGTATTTACAGGAAATGGAGGCGGCAAAGTATGGGCTATGATCTTCCAGAAAGGGTTGTAATCTATGAAAAAACTTGATAATTTTTCTAACTGTCTTTCTGTGCTGAAAAATGCTGATTTTAAACTTGCTGAGAATAATGAAATATACAGAACAGGTGTAATTGGACAATTTAATCTTACTTTTGAACTTGCATGGAAAGCTTTACAGGAAGTATTGAAGCTTCATGGCGCAGCTGGCGCGGAGACGGGTTCTCCCAGAGAAATCTTACAGCTGGGATACAGATTGGGATTTGTAAATGACTCTGCTGTATGGCTGCTTATGCTGAAAAAAAGAAATACATCTGTTTATATATATAACGAAGATGCGATTGATGAAATGCTCCTGTTTATTCGTGACAGTTTTATTCCTGCGTTTATTGACCTTGAAGCAGTTTTGAAAGTGAAAGTGACGGAGGCGGAGACTGACTGGGAATAGAATCCAGAGGCCGATTGCAAATACATGGAGGAAACTAAATAAGAGATCAAACGGGCGAGGTGTATTTTTTACACTTTGCCCGTTTTGTCTATACACGGTGAAATTTCTGACTATCGACACTTTCTTTTGCTTGTACTAGAATAAAATTATCAGGATTACGGAGCGTGATTGTGACGCACATCTTGCAGAAAGCCTTTTTCAAACATGTTCTAGAGCCTGTTTGAGGAAGGCTAGTACATCGAATATTAAGTAACTGCCATATTGACTTGTCTGATTTTTCATCTGCTGCGTCAATATAGCAGAAACTTAATTTTCG
>OIWP01000462.1_pt1 | contig 60481 bp, 51 predicted proteins | sample 1587661 | NCBI WGS metagenome assembly OIWP01 (sample SAMEA3888899, study PRJEB22519) | human gut metagenome | biome: human gut; feature: human-associated habitat; material: faeces | place: Denmark | collected 2010 | reverse complement strand
CCTCTTCCCTCTGGGGTTCTTTCCCCCATTTCTTCCCAAGAAATGGGGCCCCGGCCGGGTAGGCCAAGGTTCCCGCCCGTTCCAACGGCGTGGGTCATGGAACAACCTCCTCCCACAGCAAAAGAAACACCTGCTTGCCAAAAAATAAGGAATCTGATATAATAAACTGATTTTTTATCGATTGTTCTGAAGGAAAGTCAACAGGTCCATGAAACCATGGGCCTATCTCGCCGTGGCAGGAGAACCCCGGCAGACGTTGGAACGAGAAAGAAGGAGGAAGCCCATGAACTCCGCCGCCGACATTTGGGAGCGCGTGCTCTCTCTCATGCAGCAGACCATGACCGAAACCACCATCACCACGTGGTTTTCCGACGCGGAACCCATCGCCCTGGATGAAAACCGGTTTATTTTATACGTGCCCACGGACTTTAAGCGGGAAATCGTGGCCTCCCGGTATATAGGGGATATCAAGAAGGCCCTCTATGATCTCTTCTCCGCGGAGCTGGAGGTGGTGGTTCTCAGCGAGGAGGAGAAGGAGAAGTATGGCAAACGGGAGCCTGTCTCCCGCTTTCTGCCGGGGACGGAGGAGTACACCTTTGAACGGTTCGTGGTGGGCAACTCCAACAAATTGGCCCACGCCGCCGCCCTGGCGGTGGCGGAGCATCCGGCGGAAAATTACAACCCCCTCTTCATCCACGGGGAATCCGGCCTGGGCAAAACCCATCTGCTCTACGCCATCGCCCACACCATCCATAAAAATCATCCAGACTATAAAATTGTCTACATCCGGGGAGAGGACTTCACCAACGAGCTCATCCGGGACATTCGGGCAGGCAAAAACCAGGAGTTCCGGGACAAATACCGGTCGGCGGATGTCTTCCTCATGGACGACGTCCAGTTCATCGCCGGCCGGGACTCCACCCAGGAGGAGATGTTCCATACCTTTAACACCCTTTATGAGGACAAAAAGCAGATTGTCTTTACCGCCGACCGTCCCCCCAAGGAGATGCTCCGGCTGGAGGACCGGTTAAAAACCCGGTTTGAATGGGGTCTGCTGGCGGACATCCAACCCCCGGACTATGAGACCCGCATGGCCATCATCAAAAACAAGGCCATTCGCATGGGGGTGGAGCTGCCGGAAGAGGTTCTCATCTATGTGGCGGAAAACATCACCTCCAACGTGCGGCAGATTGAGGGAACGGTCAAGAAAATCCTGGCTTTCCGGGACCTTCTGGGCAGCAACGTGGACGCCAGCTCCGTCACCCGGGCGGTGCGGGACATGTTTAAGGAGACCTCGGACATCCTGCCCACCGCGGAGGTCATCATTGAAGAGGTGGGCAAGTTCTACGACATCGACCCCAACGCCATCCGGGGCCAGGGCCGGACCAAGGCCACCAGCTGGGCCCGGCACATCGCCATTTATCTCACCCGGCACATGACCAAACTCTCCCTGAAGGACATCGGCAAGGAGTTCGACAACCGGGATCACACCACCATCCTCCACTCCATCGACCGGGTGGAAAAGCAATGCAAAACCGACCCGGAGACCAACGAAGTCATCAAGGACATCCGCTCCAACATCAACGAACGATATAACTGAAATTCCTCCCCTTTCCCCCAAAATATTCCACCGTATTTTGTGGATAAGTGGAACAAGCTGTGTGGACAAGGGGAAACTTTCCACAAAGGGAAAAAACTTGTCCCATTCTGTCCACGGAGCCATGTTGGGAAACAAGCCCTGTCATTCCTGGATTTTTTCGGGTTTTCCACAAAAAATTTCCCTACTGCTACTACTGCGACCTTTCTTTCCTGTTCTCCCTATTTTGCGGGGAAAATCGGGAAATGACGATTCCAACACGACAGGAGGTATTTCCATGAAATTCAGCTGCGAAAAAGCACTGCTGCAAAACGCCATCCTCACCGCCTCCCGGGCTGTCTCCCCCAAGAGCACCATTCCCGCCTTAGAGGGACTCCTTCTGGAGGCCGAGGACTCCGGCACCGTCTTCCTCACCGGCTATAATCAGGAGACCGGCATCCGCTCCGCCATCCAGGCCGATGTCACCGAGGCCGGTTCCATGGTCCTCTCCGCCCGTCTCTTCGGTGAGATCGTCCGAAAGATGCCCGACGACACCTTGCTCTTTCAGGAAGAGGCCCTGAAGGTTCACATCGCCTGCGGCATGAGTGAATTCGACCTTATGGGCATCGACCCTGAGGACTTTCCCGAGCTGCCCACTGTGGAGTATCAAAACTCCCTGTCCATCCCGGAACAGACCCTCCGGGCCATGATCGGACAGACCCTGTTCGCCGTCAGCGACGACGAGAGCCGCCCGGTCCACACCGGCAGCCTCTTTGTGGTGGATGAGGAGGGACTCACCATGGTGGCGGTGGACGGATTCCGTCTGGCCCTGCGCCGGGAGCCGGTGGCGGAGAAGAACGGGACCTTCGAGTTCGTCGTCCCCGGGGCCTCCCTCAGCGAGGTGGAGAAGATCTGCCGGGAGACCGACGAGCTGGTGGGCATCCACCAGGGCGCCCGGCATATCCTGTTTAAGATCGGCAGCACCATCCTCATCTCCCGGCGGCTGGAAGGGGAGTTCTTGGCTTGGCGGCAGGCCATTCCCCGGAACAACCCCATCAAGGTTACCGCTAACACCAAGCAGCTGCTGGCCTGCATCGACCGGGTGTCCCTCATTGTCAGCGAGAAGCTCAAGAGCCCCCTGCGGTGCGTCATCGGAGAGGGCGAGATTGACATGACCACCAAAACCGCCCTGGGCAACGCCCACGACTGCTGCCCGGTGGAGGGCAACGGAAACGGCCTGGAGATCGGGTTCAACAACAAGTACATGATGGATGCCCTGAAGGCGGCTCCCAAAGATCAAGTGACTCTGGAGCTGTCCAGCCCCATCACCCCCTGCATCATCGTCCCGGCGGAGGGAGAGGAGAATTTCCTGTTCATGGTCCTCCCCGTCCGCCTCAAAGCAGATTTCTAAGCAAAATAACGGCGTCGTACTTCGCATCTCCCTTCCCTCCCTGCTTTCTCCTCCCAAAGGGTACCCACCCACGCCCCCAGCCCGCCCAGCCGGTGGGCGGGCCGTTACCAGCGTTTCAACGAGAGGGCCGCAGGCCAGGTACCAAGTGAGAAGTACATCCTTCCCCCACACAACCCCACCAGAGAAGGGAGTCCAGAGGGAAGAACCTCTTCCCTCTGGGGTTCTTTCCCCCATTTCTTCCCAAGAAATGGGGCCCCGGCTGGGCAAGCCACCGTTCCCCGCCGTTCCAACGGCGCAGGAACTGTCCCCCACTGCCCGAGAAACCGGAAGCCGCCGCGAGATTCCCCCGCGGCGGCTTCTTCCATTTCTCTCTCTTTGCTGATCTGGACGAAGCTCAGTAGGCCACGCCCCAGTAGATCATTTTTTTGGCGGCCCGCCCGCAGATGGGGCAGGTGTCCCCCAGATGCTCCTGGGCAAAGGGGATGCAGCGGGAGGTCATGCCGGCCTCCTCCTTCATCTTCAGCTCACACGCCAGCTCCCCGCACCACATGGTCTTGATAAACCCGCCGTGCTGGGCCTGGAGGGCCTTGGCCTCCTCCAGGGAGTGGGCCTCGAAGATGTGCTCCTCCAGGTTCTTCTTGGCCCGCTGGTACAGGCCGTCGTGGATGGCATCCAGGGTGGCGGGGACGGCGGTCTCCAATTCATCCAGGCTGATGAAAACCTTCTCCCCGCTGTCCCGACGGACCAGGACGCACTGGTTCTTCTCCATGTCCTTGGGGCCGATCTCCACCCGCAGGGGCACGCCCTTCATCTCGTATTCGGCGGCCTTCCAGCCCATGGACTGGTCAGAGGAATCCATCCTGGCCCGGATGCCCGCGGCCTTCAGCCGGTCCAGCAGGGCGCTGGCAGCCTCCAGGACCCCCTCCTTGTGCTGGGCCACGGGGATGACCATGGCCTGAATGGGGGCGATCCGGGGGGGCAGGACCAGGCCGTTGTTGTCCCCGTGGGTCATGATGATGCCGCCGATCATCCGGGTGGACACCCCCCAGGAGGTCTGGTGGGGATAGTGCAGGGTATTGTCCTTGCCGGTGAAGGTGATGTCAAAGGCCCGGGCAAAGCCGTCCCCGAAGTAGTGGCTGGTGCCCGACTGGAGGGCCTTGTGGTCGTGCATCATGCACTCCACGGTGTAGGTCTCCTCGGCGCCGTTGAATTTTTCCTTGTCGGTCTTTTGCCCCTTGACCACCGGCATGGCCAGAACATTTTCCAGGAAGTCGGCGTAGATGTTCAGCATCTGCTGGGTCTCTGCCCGGGCCTCCTCGGCGTCGGCGTGCATGGTGTGGCCCTCCTGCCACAGGAACTCCCGGTGGCGGAGGAAGGGGCGGGAGGTTTTCTCCCAGCGGAGGACGGAGCACCACTGGTTGTAGAGCTTGGGCAGGTCCCGGTGGGAGTGGATGACGTTTTTATAGTGTTCACAGAACAGGGTCTCAGAGGTGGGGCGGATGCAGTAACGCTCCTCCAGGGGGTCGCTGCCGCCGTAGGTGACCCAGGCGCACTCAGGGGCAAAGCCCTCCACGTGGTCCTTTTCCTTCTGGAGCAGGGACTCCGGGATGAGCATGGGCAGGTAGACGTTCTCGTGGCCTGTCTCCTTGAATCGTCTGTCCAGCTCGGCCTGGATGTTCTCCCAAATGGCGTAGCCGTAGGGGCGGTAGATGAACATGCCCTTGATGGAGGAGTAGTCAATGAGTTCGGCCTTTCTGCACACATCGGTGTACCACTGGGCGAAGTCCACCTCCATGTCGGTGATCTGTTCGACTTTCTTCTTGTTGTCCTTAGCCATAGTTCCCATCCTTTGATCCAAAATCCCGGCCTGCTGGGCCGGTCGATCTCTGTGTTGTGAAATGATATATTCAGATAGAATCTATTTTATGTCCCAAGGGGAAAATTGTCAAGTCTCTTGTGCCTCTATGGGGGGCCGCTGGCGGGGCGGCGTGGGGTGTTTCCCCGGCGTTCGACGGTTTGCCCCAATTACCCAATTAAATCCATAGGAAAAAGGAAACGAGGAGAAAATCTTGTGCAATCTCCATGAAAGGTGTCAAATAACCACAAAAAAACAACATTTTAGAAACAAAAGAAAGGAAAAGAATTTCCTCAAAAGGGTTCCCAGGGAAGGGGAAGTATGCTATGATTACAAAAAAGTTACAGAGTGTAACAGCCGCCTTGCCAATGGTTACAGATGGCAACAAGGCGGCCTGTTTGAGAAAGCCCGTGGATACAAAGGAGAGATTGGATGCGGAAGCGGATTCTGAGCGTGGTACTGACGGTTTTGATGCTGGCGGCGATGGTTCCATCGGCCATGGCGGCCACCCTGGAAGAGATCAACCAAGATGAGGTGTTCCTCAAGCAGCAGCAGAGAGGGACCTGCACCCTGGCCTCCACCGCCATGATGCTCAGACGGGCCGCCATGCTCAACGGCGATGAGAACTGGGCCCAGATCACCGAGGCCAGCTGCCGGGAGGCATTCTGGCTGTCCGGCCGGGGCCTGCCCTACAACTTCTCCTATGGGGAGATGACCGTGGGCCATGACCGCCTCCCCGGGGGTCAGGCCAACGAAGCGGTCCTCATTGACCTGCTGGAGGAGCACCCTGAGGGGATCATGCTCCACGCCGCCTGCGTTCCCCACGGCATTCTGCTCACTGAGTACAAGGATGGACAGTTTTACTGTGCCGACCCTTCGGAGTATGCCGAGGCCGGGATCATCCCCATTGAGGAGGCCTGGGGCACCCGGGTGGAGAACTCCAACGCCTATTGGTATGTGACCTCCCAGGTGGCACAGCCCCAGGAGAAACCGGTTCTCCCCGCTCCCTCGGTGGAGGTGGAGGACTCCGTATCCGACCTGATGGCACCTTTGGCCACGCAGGAAACCGAAACTGCGGCCTGCCTCATCGGTCAGGCGCTGGTGGAGCAGAACGGAACAAATTAAGAGAGTACATGCCCCCAGGCTGAAGCCTGGGGGCGTTTTTTTGCTTGGGGGAGAACGGCGGTCAGGATTTCCAGGATAGGGTCAGGGCACGGTCCTTGCGTTCCACCACCTGGACAGGGGAGCCGGTGGTCAGCGTGTCCGCGTCCGCTGCGTGCCAGCCATAGACTTGCTCCAGACTGGTGGCGTAGTCGCCTTGGTAGAGAATGGTCCCTTCCCGGTCATAGATCCACAGGGACAAGCCGGTGGCGAGGGTTTCCCCGTCGTAGACGCCCAGCGCCAGCTTTTCCCCGTTCCAGGCGGCCCGGGCGTTGCAGACCGGGAAGGAGAGGAGGCCGTTGGGCAGGCGCCCGGACCAGCGGTACTGATAGTACCCTTCCGGGGTCTGGGAGAAGAAGTGGAAGGTTTCCTGCCCCAGGGCCAGAAGACAGTTCTCCCCCGGAAGCACTTGGGTTACGTCGTATTGGGTGCGGGAGAGAACCTCGTCTTCGGCAGAGACGGAGGCCTCAAGGTGCTGGGTGGGTTTGCCGGCGGGAATGGAAAACGCGGTTCGCAGGTCCATGGTCTCCGTGTCCAGGACCAAGCAGCGCGTTTGGCCTTCCTGGATGGTGACCAGGAAGAGGGTGTCCTCCTGGGGAGAGAGGGTGAGGGAGAGAACCGACACCGCCCGAGGGTCCAGGGGATAGACCATCTCCAGGCTGTCCGGGTCTATTTGGACGCGTCCCCCTTCCCCCGTCAGGAAGCGCAGCCGGTAGAGCCCGTAGCCCCCGGGGACCTGCTGAAAGTCCGGGAGGGTGCTTCCCGTCTGTGTGCTGGGGGTCAGGGTGAAATAGGCGGTGTGCGCCCCGACGGTGCTGACGGTGCCGGTGAGAAATTCTTCGCCGGTGGGCGCAATGGCCAGCTGGGTCAGAAGACCGTCCTGGTCCTTGGTGACGGTGACCTTCCAACGGGTGTCCGGGGCGAAGGGGAAGCGGAAAAACGCCTGAAAGGCCTCCTGGGCGGAGGGATCAAACTGGCTCTCAAAGGTCTCCGCTTGGGAGTAGTCAGGGGATTGCCCGGCCAGGTCTAAGGTCACCTGAAGGGGATAGGCGTCCAGGAACTGACTGGGGTCCAGGATCTCCGTCCGGGTCTGTCCGGGCGGAGTACGGCGGGCCACCTGTTCATACAGGGGGCCCAGCGCGGGACTTGTGGGGAGGTTGTCCAGGGAGTATCCCGGTTCGGCGGACAACGTGGCGTCCTGGTGGGGGAAGCGGAGATAGACCCCGGCGTCGTCGTTGGCGGCGGCGGGAACGTCTCCTTGGGCAGAGAAAGCCGTGGTGCTCTGGGCCGGGCGGTCCAAGGGGATGGTCAGGTCCCAGAGAAGGGTTTGAGCATACTGGCAGCTCTGGGTGGCCACAAGGCCCTGGGCGGCGGCGGGATCTCCCTGGCGGGAGATGGCGGTGACAGCGACTTGGCCGGCGTCCTCCTGCAGGGTATGGGCCGCCAGGGCCACCCCGCCCAGCACCAGGGACAGGCAGAGGAGAAAGGCTGCGATGGCTTGTTTCATGGCAAAGGCTCCTTTCCGTTGGTCAGTTGGGTTAATGCCCGGGAAACCCGGTCGGCTTGGTAGTGATAGGCACGCTTCACATAGGAGAGGAGGTCGGCACCCGTTTCCTCCAGCGCCAGGGGGTCCAGGTCGGCCACTAAGGTTCCCTGCCGGAGCAGGAGGGCCCGGCTCAGGAAGGGGGCGGTCTCCTCCAGCAGATGGGTGGACAGGAGGAGGGTCTCTTGGGGCTCTAAAATCCCCACCAGGACCTTGTAAAAGTCCTCCCGATTGAATAGATCATTGCCGGCGAAGGGCTCATCCATGAGGATGTAGTCCGCGCCCTGGCTGAGGGCCAGGATGACCTCAAGCTGGTTCTGCTGGCCGGTGGAGAGCCGGCCCGCCGCCTTGTGCCGGGGCAGTTGGAAGAAGTCCATCAGCCCGTCATAGCGGGCCTGCCGGAACCGGGGAAAATGCCCGGCGTAAAAATCCCGGTGGGCCTGGGCGGAGAGGGCGGGAAAGAAGGAGTGCTCACTGGTGGCAAAGGACAGTTTGGCATAGTCCTTTCGGGTGAGGGGGCGACCGTCCAGGAGGATTTCCCCCTGAAACCGGTGCAGCCCCAGAATGCATTTGAGCAGGGTGGTCTTCCCCGCGCCGTTCTCCCCCAGCAGCCCTACGATTTCCCCCCGGGGAAGGGTGAGGGAGAGGTCCTTCAGGGCGTGCCGTTTGCCGGGGTAGGATTTGGAGAGGTGTTTGAGTTCCAGCATCAGTAATACATCCTTTCTGGCCGGGCGAAGGGGAGGAACAGGTTGGCAAAGTTATCCCACAGCTTGTCCAGCTGCCCGGGACGCAGAGCATCTTCCGGGGTCAGATGGAGGTAGATTCCGTAGAAAGCAGGGAGCAGAATGACCACCAGGAGCAGGGCACAGGCCACGGTGAGCAGGGGGATGGCCAGGCACCGGCGGGCCAGCTCCCAGCGGTCGGGCAGCCGCCGCATGAGGTAGATGCTCTTTGCCCCCCGCCAAAAGGCGTAGTAATTGCAGGGAATCAGGAGCAGTGCGGCCAGGACCACCAGCGTCAGCGGGAAGAAAACCGGAGGTGTCCAGAAAGAGGCGCTGTCGCTCTGGGCGCCGATCAGGTCGGCAAAGTCCGTCATACGGTGGAGGGAGCGGGCCGCAGTCTCCAGGCCGTGGGTCAGCGCAGCGGCGTATTTCCACACGCTGTATAAAAAAGCGCAAATCATAACCGACAGACAGAGAAGGCCTTGCAGCTCCCCCGAGGTTCCCGGCGGAACCAGGTCACATAGTTTCCAGCGTTTCATCGGCGGTCTCCTTTCGTTTCCGGCGCAGCAGCAGCCCGACCAAGAGGCACAGCGCGGCGGCCCCGGCGATCATCTGGGGGCGGCCTCCGGGCAGGAAGAGAAAACAGCAGGCGGCCAGAACAAAGAACGTGAAATTTTTTCGTCCCCGGTGGAGCTCCTCGGTGAACAGGGCCGCGGTAAACCCCAGCCCGGCCGCCAGGGCCGCATTGCTCACCCACCGGCCGGGCAGGTCCAGGGGGAGGAAGAAGTGAAAGAGGTCCAGTTCCCAGACGGTGACATAGAGGGTTTGCGTGCCCAAGAAGCCCCCTTGCCGGCCGTAATACCAGCCGATCCCCACAAGGACCAGGGCCTGCACCCCCCAGAACAGGAGATAGACCAGGGTGTTGTACACCCCCTGCCAGAAGACCACCCAGCCCGGGGACAGGGGGAGCCGGGCCAGGGTGTACCCAGGACAGCGGGCGCCCCGCCCGGTGGTGGCCAGCAGAAGCAGGGCACTGAGCAGCAGAAAGGCCAAGGCCAAAAGCCCCGCCAGTGCGCCGCCGGACAGGGAGAAGGCAGCGGCCAGGCCTATGGAGGCCGGGTCCGGGGAGAGACAGAGAAAGGCGCTCCACTGGGCCGCCGCCAGGAGGAGCAGCAGAAGCAGCACCTTCCAGACGGTGTGGCGCAGAACCAGATGGAAGAGTGCACGATGTGGTCTCATGGGGTCTCTCCCTCCTTCCAGAGCTGATCCACCAGGGCAAGGGCCTCCTGCCGGGACAGGCCCATGTGTTTCATGGCGGCGATGGTGTCCCGGACCTCTGCCTGGAGGAGTTCCCCCCGCACCCGGCTCTGGGCCGCCTCATCGGCCACCACGGTGCTCTTGGCCCCGGTGTGGGACAGGATAAGGCCCTCCTCCTCCAGCAGCCGGTAGGCCTTCTGGACGGTGTTGGGGTTTACCCCCAGCAGGGCCGACACAACCCGCCGGGAGGGGAGTTCCTCCCCGTGGGCGATGGTGCCTCCGGCGATGCCCAGCTTGACGTAGCGCAGAATCTGCTGGTAAATGGGGACCCCGTCGGCCAGGCTTAGGTGCGAAAAGGAGAGCATGGGAACCACCTGCTTTCTCACTGTATTACAGGAATAGTACGGTTTACAACCGTATTATAAGCATAATACGGTTGCCTTGTCAAGAGGGAAGTTGCCTTTGCATGGAAACGGGCATGAAGTCAACGATAAAAAACCCATCCATGTGGAGCTATTTACTCCACATGGATGGGTTTGGATCAGAGAGGGAAGCGGCAACAAGGGCGGGGGCAAAAGGACCATTATGCCATGGCAGAGGAAAGGGAGAGCGTCTTATGGTCATAGAAATACTGGAGATGAGGGGGGACCCTGGAGCCGTGGAGGGAGAGGGTGACCCGTCCCGTCTGGCCGGGGCCGATGGGGAGACCGGACGCCAGGGCTGAGGTGGTTCCCCCGTTGTAAAAGTCGCCGTTGATGACATACTCCAGCTGGGTGTTCCCCCGGAGCCAAACCTGGATATCCCCGTGAAAGGACCGGTTCTGCTGGGAGGTGTTCCCCTCCTGCTGGAGGAGCTGGATGGCGTCCACGGAGACAAGGGAGGCGTCGGCCTCCGAGACGGCGCAGTAGAGGATCAGGCGGGGGGTATACGAGGCGGTGACGGACAGGGGGAGGGAAAGGATGCGGTAATGGGCCTCCTCTGCCGGTTCGGCATCTGTCCCGGCGGGGAATGCTGTGCGGGCCGCCTGGTAGGAGAGGCCGGCGTTTCCGGCGTACTGTGTGACCGCCTGGGAGAAGGGAATGGCATCGCTGACAGCCACGGCGGAACTTTCCCCAGGTTCCCCAGCGGAAGAAGAAGAGGCATCCCCCGGGGCAGGGGAGGGGTTATCCCAGGCACAGGCGGCGGTCAGGCATAGGGCAAGCAGCAAGAAGGAAAAAAGTATCGGTCTATATTGTTTCATGTAAGACAGCCTCCTTTCTTGAAATCATTCAAAAAACCCGCCTCGGAGACGTGCTCCAAAGCGGGTTTTCTGCGCGCTTAGTCAAAGCCCAACCCCAGATAGGCGTCCTGCTGGGCAAAGTATTTGGAATGCAGCCCCAGGTCGTACCACTTAATCATGCCAAAGGCCTGGGTGTAGCTGCCGGGCAGCCCATCCCAGAAAGCGGGGGTGCGGATGTGGTAGCGGGAGGCCTCCATTTCCTTGGCGATGGTCTCCACCGCCTTGCCCATCTTATCGGTGGGAATGAGCAGTTCCTTTGTCAGCAGGCGGCGCTTCTGGACATACTCAATGGCGGCGCAGCCCACCACGCCGTCAATCTCAATTTTATACAGATCGCCGTAGGCCAGGTGGCTGCCGATCTGCTGGAAGGAGATCATCTGGTCGGTATAGGTCATGTGGAAGGTGTTTTTCAGATACCCCTCCCGAATCTCGTTGTACTCCCGGGGGGAGACAGGGGTCATAACCCCGCCGCCGGTATCCCCGGAGAGGGCGGAGGTGAGAATCTCCACCTTGCGGGTGGCAAAGCACTCGTCCATTCCCACGGCCTCGAAGAACCGATGGAGGGAGGGGGAGGCGGGGACCAGGACCATGGCTTTGTCCCCTCGTTTTTGAAGAAAATCGTCGGCGTAGCGCAGCAGCTGCCGGGCGTGGCCCTTGCCCTGCATATAGGGGTTGGTGGCCAGGGCGTAAACATACCCCACGGGGACCTCTGTCCCGTCGGGAAGTTGGATGGCACCGGGGAGCATGGCCGCCATGGAGTCCACCTCTCCATCGTCATCGACCACCAGGACCTGGTCAATGGAGCAGAACTTCTGGAAAAAGATATCCACATAAGCGCCGGGATCTCCAAAGCACTTTCGCCAGAGATCTCTCAGCTGGGGCAGTTCTTCCGGGGCAGCGGTGCGGATGGTGATCATGGGGGTGTCCTCCTTTGTTTCAGATCGGCCGCCGGCGGGCGGCCCAGGGAATCAGGGAGCGCGGCACTCCACCGCGCTGAAATTGACTTGGAGATAGTCGGGGGCATAGGACAGCTTGGCTTTCCGCAGGCCGGGCAGCCCCATGTCGTCCTCCCGGTCCAGGTAGCGGATATGGGGGTACTTCTGCCGGATGTACCGGGCAAAGGACCGGTTCACCGCGGGGTAGGCCCCCTGAATCTCCCCCCGGGCCCGTTCAAAATGGACGTCGAAGATGGTCTCGGTGAGGGGGGCGCCCAAGGTGAAGCCTAAAAGGGTGTCCTGCCACCGCAGGACAATGCCCTCCAGCCCCAGGGCCGGCAGGTGTTCCAGGGCCAGCACCAGGGCCCGGTGCTCGTCGTCCAGGGTGGACAGGCCCCGGACGGTCTCCCGGGTCAGGGCATCCTGGTGCCAGGCGGCGTCCATGGCCAGGCAGGCGGGGATATCCGCCTGGGTGAGGGGGGCCCAGGTCCAGCCGGGACAGGCCTCGTCCAAGCGGTGGATGTGGTTGCGCTTGGCGTGGAGTTTTTTCCCGGGCAGGTCCGCCAGGCGGTCCACGGAATAGAGATAGTCAAACCCGTCCCGGGCCTCCTCAAAGCAGAAGCGGCCGGGGTAGTGGTCCTCCAGCCAGTTTTTGTGGTAGAGGGTCAGGGCGATCAGCCGCAGGGGCTGGCCCTCCGCCCGGGCGTCCTGGGTCAGGGCGTCCAGGGCGGGGGTGGGGTCCCCTTCCCCGGCGGGCCAGAGATAGGAATGGCCCAGGGAGCTGGTGAGCCGGACCAGCAGCCGTTTCCCCAGGGGGGCGTACTGAAAGCCGTAGGCGTCTTTCCAGCAGAAGAGAACGGGAAAGCTGTAATCGCACAGGGCCAGCCCCTCGGACTGTAAAAGGGGACGGACCCAGGTGCTGTCGCTGGCGTCAGGGGAATGAAAGGGTATCAGCATAAATGATTGGAAAAAGCCTCCTCAAAGGGTAATGGTTTTCACGTCGTACTGGTTGTTGCGGATGATTTCGTCCAGGCGGACGTCGTCGGTGACGGAGGAGATGAGGTTGTAGGCCGCGCCCTGGTGCTTGGCCCGGCCGGTCCGCCCAATGCGGTGGACATAGTATTCCCCCTCTTCCGGAATATCATAATTGATGACCCCGTCCACGTCGTCGATGTCCAGCCCCCGGGCGGCCACATCGGTGGCCACCAGGACCCGGAGCTGGCCGGCCCGGAAGGAGGAGAGCACCTTTTCCCGGACCTTCTGGCCCAGGTCGCCGTGGATGCACTGGGCGGCGATCCCTCGCATCCGCAGCAGGCCGGTGATCCGGTCGGTGGTGTTTTTGGTGTTGCAGAAGACGATGACCCGGTCCAGGTGCTCCCGCTCCAGGATGGCGGCCAGCAGGTCCACCTTGCCCCCCATGTCCACCTTCAGCCGGTACTGGCTGATCTTGGGCCGGTTTTCCTGGACGGGCCGGACCACGATTTCCACCGGGTCCCGCTGGTAGACCCAGGAGATGTCCATGACTTCCCGGGAAATGGTGGCGGAGAACAGGCCCAGGTTCCGGCGGTGGGGGATCTGCTTGAGGATGTGGGTGACATCCTTGATAAAGCCCATGTCCAGCATCCGGTCGGCCTCGTCCAGCACCACGGTCTCCACCTTATGCAGGCGGACGGTCCGGCGCTTCATGTGGTCCATGAGCCGGCCGGGGGTGGCCACCACGATCTGGGGGCGCTTTTTCAGCTGGGTGATCTGCCGGTCAATGGGCTGGCCGCCGTAGAGGCAGGCCACCCGGATGCCGGGCAGGAAGGCGCACAGCTGGCGCAGCTCCTCCTGAATTTGCAGGGCCAGCTCCCGGGTGGGGGCCAGCACCAGGCCGGTGACCTCGGTGCCCTCGGGGTCGGTGTGCTCCACCATGGGGATGCCGAAGGCGAAGGTCTTGCCGGACCCGGTGGGGGCCTTGGCCATGACATCCTTCCAGTCCTTGAAGCAGGGGATGGCCCCGGCCTGCACGGGGGTGGCCAGGGTAAAGCCCTTTTGGTCCAGTGCCTTCAGAATGCCCTGGGAGAGGTTCATTTCACTGTATCGCAGGTCGACATCGACCTCAATGCCATTGATTTCCATAAAACAATCCTTTGCCCGCCGGGCAAAGGCCGGCGGGTCTCATTCAAATACTTTAATTCAAGGTATAATATATCACAACCGCCGGCAGGTTGCAAGAGGGGAGGGGCGGTCTTTCAAGGGAGAACTTCCCGCCGGCGGGCTCGAGCAAAGACGCGCCCCGCGCGGCGGGCGGCTGCGCGGGGCGGAAGGGGTGGGGATCAGGGGTCCTCCGGCGGCTCTTCCGGGGGCGTGAGAGCCTGACGGGCCTGCTGGAGGTAATCCCGGTCCGCGGTTTTCTTGCTGGGGACAAAGTTCTGGGCGGGGGTTTTCTTTTTGCCCTTGCTTCGGGCATAAAAGAAGCCGGTGACGGAGAAGACCAGGGCCCCCAGGAAATTCACCATCAGGTCCTTCATGGTGTCGATGAGCCCGATGTCCAGGTATCCCGGCAGCCCCAGGCTGCTGCCGTTGACCGCCACATCCTGGATGTTGTGAATGGTCACCACCTGGTTGCTCCGGGTGGGGTCCAGGGTGACGGAGTGGATGGTGTGGATGATGGTGTCCTTCTGCATGTCCGTGTGCAGGAAGGTGTCCATGAAAAACTCAAAGAACTCCCACAAAACCCCGATGGTCATGGAAAAGCAGAAAGCCAGCAGGGCCAGGAAAAAGGGGGAGAGCTCGAAGGTCAGCTTTTCATTGTCGTTGAGCAGGATAACCATGGAGAAGCCCACCGCCGCGGCCAGAAAGCCGTTGAGGGTGTGGAGCATGGTGTCCCAGTTGGGGACCACCACGTAAAAGGCGTTGACCTCCCCCAGGATTTCCGCGGCGTAGATGAAGCAGAGAATGGTGATCTCCAGGGGCGGCGGCAGTTCAATGCGCAGCTTCACCTGAAGCCAGCTGGGCAGATAGAGCAGGCACAAGGCCAGCAGACAGAAGAAGGCGCTCTCATAGCTTCCCCGCATGATCTGACGCACCAGGGAGACGATGACCAGGATGCGCAGCACGGAAAAAACCAGAAAGGAACTCTTGTGTTCCCGCAGCTCCTTGGCCATGGCCTGGCGGAAGGTTCTGCGGTTGCGCCGGTCCTCCTCCATGGATTGCAGCAGGTTCTTTTTCTTTGCCATGGGACCTCCTTACTTGCCCACGCAGAAGCGTTGGAAAATGCGGCTGGTGATGTCCTCTCGGACGGTTCGTCCCGTCAGTTCCCCCAGGGCGGCCATGGCCTGCTCCACGTCGGTGAGCAGGGCGTCGGGGGTGACCCCCTGCTCCAGGGCCTGGCCGGCCCGGGCCACGCTCTCGGCGGCCCGGCGGACAGCGTCGGTCTGGCGCTGGTTGGTGAGCAGCAGCTCGGAGGCCCGCTGCCCGGCTTGGGGGAGCAGCGCCTGGGCCCGGCGGACCAGTTCCTCTTCCAAAAATTCCAGGCCCAGGCCGGTTTTGGCGCTCAGGCCCACCACGGAGAGGGTGTGGGCTGTGTCCTCTGCCCGGAACATGGGGCAGCCGTAGCCGGGCAGATCGCTCTTGTTCATCACCAGAAGGGTGTCCGCCTGGTCCAGGGCCTGGTCCAGCAGCGCCGTGTCTTCTTCCCCCATCTCCTGGGTCCCGTCGCAGACCAGCAGGATCAAGTCCGCCTGGTCCAGAGCCTGGCGGCTGCGGGCCACCCCCAACTGCTCGATGGGATCGTCGCTGTCCCGCAGGCCGGCGGTGTCCACCAGACGGAAGAGGTATCCCTCTAAGGTGACCGTGGCCTCCACGGTGTCCCGGGTGGTGCCGGGGATGGGGGTGACGATGGCCCGCTCATAGCCCGCCAGGGCGTTGAGCAGGGAGGACTTGCCGGCGTTGGGCCGGCCCAGGAGGACGCAGGTGAGACCCTGGGAGAGCAGCCGACCCCGCCGACTGGTCCGCAGCAGGGCGGTCAGGGCATCCTCTTGCGTCTGGAGGGCTTCCTGGAGCTGCTGGGTTTGGAAGGGGTCCAGGTCCTCGTCGGGGTAGTCCAACACCGCGCAGAAGTGGGCCATCACGTCGGTCAGGCCGCTGTAAATTGCGTCAATCCGCCGGGAGAGGGCCCCGGTGAGCTGGCCGGCGGCCTGCCGGGCGGCGGCGGGGGTCTCCGCCTCAATGAGGTCGATGACCGCCTCGGCCTGGGTCAGGTCCAGCTTTCCGTTGAGGAAGGCCCGCTGGGTGAACTCCCCGGCCCGGGCCTGCCGGGCGCCGGCAGCGAAGAGGGCGTCCAAGACCAGAGAGAGGACCATGGGGGAGCCGTGGCATTGAAGCTCCGCCGTCTCCTCCCCGGTGTAGCTGTGGGGAGCCCGGCTGACAAAGGCCAGGCCGGTGTCAAGCGCCTGGCCCGCCTGGTCCAGCAGGGTGCCGTAGAGGAGCTGACGGTCCGGCGCGTCCGGCAGGGCGCGGGTTCCCTTAGGGCGGAAGACCCGGGCCGCTGCTTGGGCGGCCCCGGGGCCGGACAGCCGCAGAATCCCCACCCCCCCTGTCCCGGGGGGAGTGGCGACAGCGGCAATGAGATCAGACATGGAGGACCTCCTTTCCAAGAAACCATTTTTGGCGAATCCACCGTCAAAATGTTCCTTGACAGCATCTTTCGGCAGCCAAAAATGCATGTACGAGAGTATACACCTATTGTGGACAACTCTGTGGATAATGTGTAAAACCTTTGGGAAATCTCAGGTTCCGCTGGGTGGGCGCCCCGTTTTTTCCGAAACTTTCATGCAAAATTCGAGGAAATTTGGTTGGTCAGAACGCACAAAGGGAAAAATTCCTTGTAAAAATGACGAAATATTAACAGCTCGATCACAAAAAGTAACAAAAAGGATTCCACTATGCCTGCGGTCCTGTGGAAAATAAACGGGAGGCCGGAAGGAGCGCGCCCGCCCTGTGGAAAACCGGCGGAGAGGGCGCCTTACGCGCCCTGAATCCGTTGGGTGATGGCCCGGGCCGCCCGGACCCCGGAGGCCCCCGCCTGGGCCAGCCCCCGGGTGATCCCGGCCCCGTCGCCTGCGGCGAAGAAGTTGGGCAGGGAGGTCTCCAGATGGGTGGAGAGCTTCAGCCGGGCGGAGTAGAACTTGACCTCCGCCCCATAGAGGAGGGTGTCGTAGTTGGCGGTGCCTGGGGCCAGCTTGTCCAGGGCATAGATCATCTCAATGATGTCGTCCAGCTGGCGCTTGGGCAGGGCCAGGGAGAGGTCCCCCGGCACGGCGGCGGTGAGGGTGGGGTGGGTGGTGGACTTGCCCATTCGGTGGGCGTTGGAGCGCACCCCCCGGACCAGGTCCCCAAACCGCTGGACCAAGACGCCCCCGGCCAGCATGTTGGACAGGGAGGCGATGTGCTTGCCGTAGCGGTAGGGCTCGTCAAAGGGTTCGGTAAAATGGTTGGAGACCAACAGGGCGAAGTTGGTGTTCTCGCTGCGGAGCTTGGGGTCGGAGTAGCTGTGGCCGTTGACGGTGTGGATGCCCTCCACATTCTCCGCCACCACGTGGCCGTAGGGATTCATGCAGAAGGTGCGCACCTGGTCCCCGTACTGCTTGGTCCGGTAGATGAGCTTGGACTCGTAGACCACGTCGGTGATGTGCTCGAAGATCAGGGCGGGCAGCTCCACCCGCACACCGATGTCGATTTGGTTGTTGGTCATGGGCAGGCCCAGCTGACGGCACTGCTGGGCAAACCACTCTGCCCCGGACCGGCCGGGGGCGGCGATGAGGAACTTGGCCAGATACTGGTCCCCGTCCGCTGTCTCCAGGCAGTACCCCCCCTCTGCCTGGCGGATGGCGGTGACGGCGGTGTTGAACTGGAAGGTGATGTCCCGGCGCAGGTCTTCGTAGAGATTGGTGAGAATCCGCAGGTTGTTCTCCGTGCCCAGGTGTTTTACCCGGGCCTGGAGGAGGTGGAGGTCAAATTCCAGGGCCTTTTTCCGCAGGGCCTGGGCGGCGGGGGTCTCCGTGGAAAAGACCTCCCGGGTGGCCCCGTGGGCGGTGTTGATCTCATCCACGTAGTCGATGAGCTCCATGACCTCCTGCTCCGGCATGAAGTCGGTGAGCCAGCCGCCGAAGGCGGTGGTAAAGTTATACTTCCCGTCCGAGAACGCCCCGGCCCCGCCGAAGCCGCACATGGTGTGGCAGACCTTGCAGTCAATACATTCCCGCACCTTGCCCGCCACAATGGGGCAGCTGCGGTGGTAGATGTCCTGGCCCTGATCCACGATCAGCACCTTCATCCCCGGATTGCGGCGGATGAGCTCGTAGCCGGCAAATACCCCGGCCTCTCCGCAGCCCAGAATCATGGTATCGTAGGTTTTCCGCATGGTATCTCGTTCCTTTTCTGATAGAATGGGAAGTGGAAAAATCCAAAACCATCTCATTCTACCATAAAGGACTCGCGTGTCAAGGCGAAATTGACACGCTGTGAGGTCTGGCCGGGGAAGAAGAAACGCTGCCAAGGCGGGCTGGGCAGCGTTTGGCGTCAATACCGCCGGAGAAGGGCCACCACCTTGCCGATGATCTGGGCGTGGGTGCCGTCAATGGGCTGGTAGTCGGGGTTGGCGGGGAGGAGCCAGGTCTGCCCGTTTTTCTGGGAGAGGGTTTTCACAGTGGCCTCGTCCTCAAAAAGGGCCACCACGATCTCCCCGTTCCGGGCCTGGCTCTGGCGGTGGATCACCACCAGGTCATCCGGGTAGATTCCCACCCCCAGCATGGACTCCCCCCGGACCTTCAGGGCAAAGTATTCCTCGGGATGGGGGCCGGCCTGGAAGGGGATGTACTCCTCAATGCACTCCTCCGCCCAGATGGGGGCCCCGGCGGCCACATGGCCCACCAGGGGGATCTGATCGGGGCCGGGGAGGGACGCATTTGGTAGGGTGATGGACCGGGTCTTGCCCCCGTCCCACTGGAGCAGGCCGGCCTGGCGGAGGTGGTCCAGATGGTACTTCACCGTGGAGGGGGAGCGGACCCCCACGTGCTGGCCGATCTCCCGCACGGTGGGGGGGTATCCCATTTGGCGGGTAAAGGTGCGGATGAAGTCATAGATCCGCTGCTGTTTTGGGGTGAGGTTGGTCATGGCGGCACCCTCCCAATACCAATATCTTGTAGCTAAAAAGATTGTATCACATAGAGACGGGGGAAGTCAAACGGATGTTCGAAAAAAGTTCCCCGGTTTTGTACCAACCGGGGAACCAGAATGGATGGATCAATACTGGGTGGTCCACAGGGAGATCAGCAGGACGGGGACCAGCCACAGCAGCAAGAACAGGGACAGGTGCCAGGCGCACATGGCGCCCAGGGCCCCGGCACTGGAGAGGGAGGCGGTGAGCACCACCCCCACGCAGGCGCTGAAGTTCACAAAAAAGCTGCTGAAGGCAGCCGCCCGGCGGATGCGCTTGGCGCCGATGAGGGCCTGGGAGAAGGGGGCGATTCCCTCCCGGCACAGGACGGCCAGAATGGCCGGACCGTGGGGCTGGTTGGGGCCCGACAGGGTCACCCGCCGCTGGAGGTCCGGGAAGGTCAGCTGATCCATGGGCAGCCGGCCCCACAGCCGCAGCCGGTGGGGGTTGAGGTTGAAGTCCCGGGTGACCATCACCGGGGCGATCCGGTGAAGCACCATGCTCTGCAGGGCGGGGGTGATGGCGGGGTGGAGGGTGTATTTCAGCACGAACATCCCCACCAGTTCCCGGTCCACCGCGCAGAACACCGCGTCCTTGGCCCGGATGCCCGGGGGGAGGGCGATGCCCTGCCGGCTCATAAAGTCGCTGTTGCCCACCAGGATCTGCTGCCCCTGGCACTGGCCCAGCAGGCCGGTCTCCTGCATGACGATTTTTTCAATGGGGAGGTAGCCGCTCCCCTCCGCCCGGACCAGCTTGTCAAACAAATAGGTGAGCCCCGAGCCAGAGGCCCGGATGACCGAGGCGGTGAAGGCCACGGTCCGCTCCATGGACAGGCTGCCGAATACCCGGGAACCCGCCAGGGCCACGGTGCCGGGGGGATAGATGTCCTGGTCCAGCAGCAGGGCGGCCTTGCACCCCTTGCCGGCCAGCAGGCCGGGCCAGCCCGCCAGGGCCACCCCCAGCTTGGCCAGCTTCCCCCCCAGCATCCGCAGGGGGAGATTGAGGGCGAGGGAGACGCCCAAGGTGGCCGCAGCGGTGAACAGGGCCGACAGAGACCAAAAGACCAGGTTGGGCTGGTGGTGGGCCACGGTGGTGACCAGGGACAGGCAGAAGCAGGCCACCAGCAGCACCGGGGTCAGCCGGCGGAACCGGGCCTCGGCCTGGCTGGTGGTGCGGATCTGGCTGCCAAAGCCCTTGGGAACCCCCAGCCACTTGCGGAAAGCGGTCCGTCCCCCCAGGACATTGGGGTCCTGGGTGACCAGGTAGGGCTGGGACACGGAGGCGGCCACCCGGCAGGCCTGAAATTTGGCCGACCGGTCACAGTAGCGCCCCAGCAGATGAAAGGTCAGCACCAGGGCGCAGGGGGAGAAGAAGGGGATGGCGCTCTCCCGCAGGGGGGTAAAGACCATGGTGACACCGTCCACCAGGGTGAACAGGGCGGCAAACAAGGCCAGGGTGTCCCCGTTGGGGGCCAGGTTGGTCAGCTGGACCAGGCCCTCCTTGAGCACGTCCAGGCTCAGCAGGACACACCCTGCGAACAGGGCCAGACTGCCCAGCAGCAGGATGTTGGCGGGCAGGAGGCTGTCCAGCACCGGCAGCACGCCGCTGTCCAGCAGGGCAAAAAGCAGGAGCACCGCCGAGAGCACCCCGGCAGCGGTGCATTTTCCCTTCAGGGCCTGCAGCCCCAGGCCGTATTCCTCCGCCAGCTGGGCCGGCGGGGCGTCGGGGGGCGGGGGCGCTTCCGCCCGGGCCTTCCGTTCCCGGAAGGGGTGAAACCCCGTGCCCTCCTGGGGCGGCGTCTGGGGCTTGCCCGGGGGGACGGTCTGCCCGCCGGGGGCGGCCTTGGGACCGGTGGGGGTTCCCTGTCCGGGGGCTTGGGGACCCTGGGCCGCCTGGCCTGTCTGGCCTGGGGCCGGCGGACCCTGCATGGGCGGCTGTTCCGCCGCTCCGTCCCCTTCGGGGGTAGCCGGTTGGTCCTGGGCTTGCTGGGCGGCTGCCTTGGGGTCCGGGGTGAAGGCGATGAGCTCCGGCCCGTCGTCCTGGGGCACTCCCACCTCTGTCTCATCCTGGGAGGGTGCCGGGGCCTCCTCCGGGGCGGGGGCCTCTGGAGCGGGGGCCGCCTGTTCTCCTTCTGGCGGCGTGTCCGGGGAAGGCGCCGGTTCGTCGGCGGGCTGGGGCGTCGGGGATGCGGGTGCCGGGGCGGGGGCCTTCTCCTGGGGCGGGTCCTGCTTGGGGGACTGGGCCGGCGGTGTTTTCTTCGCTGGGGCCTGATTGGCCGGCAGCGGCTGGTTGGCGGGTAGGGGCTGGCTGGCCGGCCGGGGCGCCGCGGGTTTGGGGGCCGGCGGGGCGGCCGGGGCAGGGGAGACCGGCTGGGGAGAGGTAATCCCCGGCTTTGCGGGGGCGGCTGCCGGCGGTTTGGGCGCTTGGGGCGCCTCCGGGGGCAGGGGGACCGAGGGCCCGGCCGGCGTCTCCGGCGGGGTGTAGTCGGCGTACTCCCACAGGATATCCCCTAAGCTGAAATGATTGTCATCTGCCATAGCATCAAAACCTCCCTGCGCCCATGGGCGCTGCGATGGAACGAAATGGGGCGGGGTCAGCTGCCCAGGCGCTGCCGCAGGGCCTCATACAGCAGGATGGCGGCGGCCGCGCTGGCGTTGAGGGAATTGAGCTTCCCCCGCATGGGAATGCGGACCAGAAAATCACAGGTCTCGGAGACCAGCCGGCTCATGCCCGATCCCTCTGAGCCGATGACCAGGGCGGCGGGGCCTTTCAGGTCAGCTGCGTACAGAGAGGTGGCTCCGTCGGCGGCGGAGCCAAAGATCCAAAGGCCCTCCTCCTTGAGCCGCTTGAGCAGGGAGGGCAGGTTGGCCACCCGGGCCACGGGGAGGTGGGAGACCGCCCCGGCGGAGGTCTTGGCCACCACGGCGGTCAGGCCGGCGCTGCGGCGCTTGGGGATGATGACCCCGTGGGCCCCGGCGCACTCGGCGGTGCGGATCACCGCCCCTAAGTTATGGGGGTCGGAGAGCTCGTCGCAGACCACCAGCAGGGGGGGCTCCCCCTTGTCCCGGGCGGCCTGGAGGATGTCCTCCACCGTGGCGTAGGCCCGGACCGCGGCCACGGCGATGACCCCCTGGTGGGCGTGGGTGCGGCTCATGCCGTCCAGCTTCCGCTTGTCTGCGTCGGCCACCACGATGCCCTGGCTGCGGGCGGTGGAGGCGATGTGACCCAGGGCGGTGTCCACCTCTCCCTTCATAATGAAAATTTTGTCGATCTGGGTGCCGGCCCGCAGGGCCTCGATCACCGCGTTGCGGCCCTCGATGATTCCGTCGGCGGGGGCCTCGTCCCCTGCCCGGTCAGGGCGGGGCTGGTTGTGTTTGTACTGCATAAGACTCCAATCCCGGCGCGTCGGCCGAAGGAAGAAATTTCAGGGAAAAAAAGCAGAGAACCTGCATATTTTAGGTATTATATCATGGATTTCAGGGAAGAAAAAGCCCCTTTTCCCGGGAAATTTCAGGAGAGAGAATTCCGGTCCCACTTCCGCCAACCACGTCCGCCTGGTCAGGGGGAAAATTTCATAAATTCTTAACACCTATGTCACAGGCCGTTCCTTGCAATAAAAAGGGAAATATGATACCATACCGTTATCAAATGGGGAAAGTTTTTCCCGGCAAACTATCTGCCAAGCGCGGTGGGATACCCTGCCCGCAAATGACATAAACCAGAAAAACGGGGGCGCTCCCCCGGAACGGAGGACAGATACTGTTGAGTTCCAATCCAAACAACAAGGGCAAGGGCGGCGGCCAAGGCCCGCGCAAACGCGGCTTTATTTTCGGGGCCATTCTCTGGGCCCTGGTCCTGGTCATTTTCTTTAATTTCCTGGCCAAGCAGATTGCCAACGCCGGCACCAAGGAGGTTCCCTACTCCGAGTTCATCCAGATGGTGGAGGAGGACAAGGTGGCCACCGTGGAGCTGACCAGCAACAAATATACCTTTTACCTCAAGGAAGACCTGCCTGCCGGCGCGGGGGAAGGAGGCAGCCAAGACCTGGCGGAGGTGCTGGCCCAGCAGATGGAGCAGGGCGGCGCCACCCGGTATGTCACCGCGCCGGTGGTGGCCCGGGACGACAGCCTGATCTCCCTGCTGAAAGAGCATGATGTGGAGTATTATTCCCCCATGCAGGAGGAATCCTCCTATCTCATGAGCCTGCTGCTGAGCTATGTGGTGCCCATGATCCTGATGGTGGGCCTGCTGGTCTTCCTGATGCGCCGGATGAGCGGCGGCATGGGGGGCCTGGGCGGCGTGGGCAAGGCCAATGCCAAGGTCTACATGGAGAAATCCACCGGCGTCACCTTCGCGGACGTGGCCGGTCAGGACGAGGCCAAGGAGTCCCTGGTGGAGATCATTGATTTTCTCCACAACCCCGGCAAATACACCGAGATCGGCGCCAAGCTCCCCAAGGGCGCCCTGCTGGTGGGCCCGCCGGGCACCGGCAAAACCCTGCTGGCCAAGGCCGTGGCCGGGGAGGCCAACGTCCCCTTCTTCTCCATCTCCGGCTCGGACTTTGTGGAGATGTTCGTGGGCGTGGGGGCCTCCCGGGTCCGGGACCTGTTCAAAGAGGCCAACAAGGTGGCCCCCTGCATCGTTTTCATCGACGAGATTGACACCATCGGCAAGTCCCGGGACAACCGTATGGGCGGCAACGACGAGCGGGAGCAGACCCTGAACCAGCTGCTGGCGGAAATGGACGGCTTTGACCCCACCAAGGGGGTCATCCTCCTGGCCGCCACCAACCGGCCGGAGGTGCTGGACCAGGCCCTGCTGCGGCCCGGCCGGTTCGACCGCCGGATCACCATTGACCGGCCCAACCTGGCCGGCCGGCTGGCCACCCTCCAGGTGCACACCCGCCGGATTCGCCTGTCCGAGGATGTGGACCTGCGGAAGGTGGCCCTGGCCACCGCCGGCTGCGTGGGGGCCGACCTGGCCAATCTGGTCAACGAGGCCGCCCTCCGGGCGGTCCGCCTGGGCCGCCGGGCGGTGAATCAGCAGGACCTTCTGTCTGCCTTTGAACTGGTCATTGCCGGCACCGAGAAGAAGGGCAGCGTGCTGACGGAGTTTGAGAAAAAACTGGTGGCCTACCACGAGGTGGGCCACGCCATGGTGGCCTATAAGCAGAAGAACACCGAGCCGGTGCAGAAGATCACCATCGTCCCCCACACCCAGGGCTCCCTGGGCTATACCCTGCTCATGCCCGAGGAAGATAAAACTGAGCTTCGCACCCGGGACGAGCTGCTGGCCCGAATCGCCGTGTCCATGGGCGGCCGGGCCGCGGAGGAAGTGGTGCTGAACACCATGACCAACGGCGCGGCCCAGGACATCCAGGACGCCACTGCCGTGGCCCGGAACATGGTGGCCATGTACGGCATGAGCGACCGCTTTGGCATGATGGCTCTGGCCTCCAAGCGCAGCCAGTACCTGGACGGGGGCTACGGCATGGACTGCGCCCAGGACACCGCCGCCGCCCTGGACGAGGCGGTCCGGGACATCCTGGACCAGTGCTACGCCACAGCGGTGGAGATCATCCGGGAGAGCCGGGCGGAGATGGACCAGGTGGTGGCCTACCTGCTGGAGAAGGAGACCATCACCGGCGCGGAGATGGTGGCCATCATCCAGGGCCGGGACCCCGCCACGGCGGACTCCCCCCTGCTGGCCCCGGGCCCCGAGACCCCCGCAGGGGCGGAAGGGTCCCCGGAGGTTCCCTCTGTCCCCGCGCCCCAGCTGGGGGGAGAAGACCAGGGGGAGGCACCGCCTCCCGTCCCAGAGGAGACACCGAAGGAGTGACCCGCCCTGGGCACCCATCCAAAGAGCAGGCCCCGCCCGGGAATGACACCCGGGCGGGGCTTTTTTAGAGAGGAGGGACGCCATGAGACCCATTCCCCCCGCCCCGGCCCCCGGACAGCGGATTCTGCTGATCCCCGCCATGTTGGACGCCCATTTCCCTCTGCTCCAGTATGCCTTTCACTCCAAGGCCTATTACCCGGTGATCCTGTCCCAGAGCAGGGGGCTTGCGGACCTGGGCCTGCGCTATGCCCACAATGACCTGTGCTATCCCTTTGTTCTCAGCCTGGGTCAGTATCTCCAGGCCCTGGGCAGCGGGGCCTATGACCTGGACCAGGTGAGCCTGCTGATGCCCTCGGCGGGGGATGCCTGCCGGGGGTCCAACTTTCCCAGCCTGATCCGCAAGGCCCTGGCCGCGGCGGGGTATCCCCAGGTGGAGGTCCTCACTTGGAACGTCAAGGGGCTGGAACGGGACCATGCCCTGCCCCTTCGGCCGGAGATGGTCTGGCGGGCGCTGTTTGGCCTGTTTTACGGGGACCTTCTCCTGCTGCTTACCCTGCAGACCCGGCCCTATGAGGCCGTGGCCGGGGCGGCCAACGCCTGCCGGGACCGGTGGACCAACCAGCTGGCCGGGGAACTGCGCAGCGGCGCCCCCTTGACCCTCCGCAGGATGAAGGAAGTCTTTCACCAGGCCGCCGGGGACTTTGCCGCCCTGCCCCGCCGGCCGGTGGCCAGGAAGCGGGTGGCCCTGGTGGGGGAGCTCTACACCAAATACTGCGCCCTGGGCAACTGGGACATCCTCCCCTTTCTGGAGGAGGCGGGCTGTGAGGTGGCGGTGAATGGCTTCTCCTGGTACATTCTCTACTATATCAGCAGTCAGATCGCCGGAACGACGGGGCCCGTCCAGGCCCTGTGGCGGGGCTTGGGCGCCTGGATGGCGGGGCTCCAGCGGACCATGACGGCGGCCCTGGCAGCCCACGGGTTTCACAGCCTGCCCCCCTTTCCCGCCTTTCAGCGGGAGGCGGCGGACTGGATCAGCCAAACCCTGCGGGTGGCTGACGGATGGCTCATCGGGGCCGAGTGCGCCGCCCACATCCATGCCGGCTGTCACCGGGTTTTGGCCATGCAGCCCTTTGGCTGTCTGCCCAACCATGTGTGCGGCCGGGGACAGTACGCGGCCCTCCTGCGCCGGCTGGGCCGGGGCAAAGTGGTCAGTGTGGACCTGGACGCCAGCCTGCCCCGCCTGCTGGTGTACAACCGGGTCAAGCTCCTGCTGGAGGGCGAGGGATGAGGAAAACCCTCTCCGAACTGCAAGGGTTCGGAGAGGGTTTTGTGCTGTTTGTACAATCTATACTGGTCGAAAGATACAGCGTATGTTTGGGGATTGGGTCAGAGGAGCCGTTGGGCGGCCTCCCAGTCGGATTTTTTCACATATACCAGGTAATACCAGTTCTGCTCCATCTGGTGTAGCAGAGTGCCGCCCCGCTCCCGGCTGCCGAAGTTTAGGGCGGAAGGGGAGGAGCGGTCTACCGTTTTTACAGTGTATTCGATCCCTGCCTGGTCCAGAGCTTGACACAGAGAATCCCGGCGGGCGGGATCAAAGAGAGGGGGCAGCTGGGCACGGTTAAAAATGGAGATCATAGAGAAAGCCTCCCGTGTTAAAGGTGTGTATTTTGGCGTCCTTTGCGCCGCAGTCTTTAAGGCGCGGCCTCCCGCATAATAATCAGGTCCAGGAACTGGGCATTGCGTACCACATAGGTGGCCACGGAGCCCAGTTTTTGCAGGGGGCCTCGGGAGGAGCGGGTCATAACCAGGGCGTCAAAGCCCCGCTCCCGGGCGTAGTAGACAATTTCCGGGCCGGGGCTGCCCCACAGCAGTTCGGTGCGGACTGTCCAGCCGGGCAGCAGGGCGGCGAAGGTTTCCAGCTCCTGGGCGGCCTTGCGGGCCATCCGGTCCCGGGCGAATTGGCCGTCGATGTGCATTTGGTCGGGCAGGACCATCAGAAGGGTGACCTCTGTGTCCTGGGGGCGGTAGGTCTGTTGGACCATGTCGATGGTGCGCAGGCTGCGGGTACTTCCGTCAATGGGCAAGAGCACGTGTTTCATGGAATTCGACCTCCTATCCAGATGGGTGGGAACCATGGTGGAAAAGGGGAAAGGCGGTGGCCTTTCCCCTTTTGTGGACAGATGACAGATGATTCACGCCTCCCGCAGGACAGTGGTGGTGATGAAGGAGGCATTCTGCACGATATAAGTGGAGACCGAGCCCAGCTTCTGGGTGGACCCCCGGCTGGAACGGGTCATCAAGATGGCGTCAAAGCCGCCCTCCTTGGCGAACTGGATGATCTCCGGTCCCGGGCTGCCGAAGCGCAGGGCGGCGGTCGTCTGATACCCGGGGAGCATCTTGGCAAAGGATTCCACCAGTAGGCGGGCCTCCTCCTTGGTCTGGGGGTCTTGGGTGATCTCCTCATGGTCGGGCATGGGGGTGACCTCGTCATTTTCGTCGGTGAGCTTGGAGGGACGGGGATCGGGCACGACCAGCAGGATGGTGATCTCTGTCTCAGCGGGAATGTAGGACTGCTTCACCACCTGGATGGTACGCAGGCTGCGGGGGCTTCCGTCGATGGGCAGTAGGATCTTCTTCATAAGGGTTACCTCCAATCATACAGCGGACACTTGGCGCGGAGCAATGGGGCGGTCTCTGGGGGCGTTATTCGTCGCCCTCCTCCCGCATGACAATGACATCCAGGAAAGAGGCGTTGCGGACGATGTAGGTGGCCACGGAGCCCAGCTTCCGCAAGGGCCCTCGGGAGGAGCGGGTCATGATAATCATTTCTGTGCCGGATTCCTTGGCATACTCTACAATTTCAACGCCGGGGGCGCTGCCCAGCAGGACCTGGGTCTTCACTTGATAACCGGGGAGCATGTCGGCCACGGCAGTCAGCTCAGGCTGGGCCTTCTCCGCGTTGTGCTTGATCTCATCCATGGAGTTGATGTACAGCTGGGCGCTGACCACCTTCACGACGGTGATGTCACTGTCGGCGGGGTCGCACAGCTGCTTCACCATTTCCACGGTGCGGATGCTGCGCTTGCTGCCGTCAACCGGCAAGAGAATTTTCTTCATCGCAAAAACCTCCTTCGGCGTGGACCCTTTTTCCAGCCTCATTATACAACTAAAACAAAACAAAGTCAAGGAAAGGGGGCAAGCTTTGGGAAAATATCCAAAAATGACGGGAGGACTATTTGCCGTGGATGATGGTATAGGCGTGGGGAATGGCTTCAATCTCCACCGTCTGGTGGGCCCCGCCGGCCTCCCCGTCCAGGGTCCAGAGGAGCTCTGCGGCGGCGGTGATCTTCACCTTGGCGGTGGAAAAGGTGGTCATCATGGAGTTGAGAATGGAGGGATCGGTCATGAGCAGCGCCCGGCTGAACTCCTCCATGTCTTTGACATCCCGGATGGGGGAGATGAGGGTGACCTCCAGAAGGCCGTCGGACAGATCGGGGTTTCCCGGGGGAAAGTTGCGGAACCGGCCCACGGAGGTGGTGTTGCTGACCATGCCGTAGAGGTAATCCCCCTCCAGAACCTGGTCTTCCCACTCCACCTTGATGTGGTAGGGCTTGATGGAGGCCAAATTTTTCACCACTTCTAATATATAGGCGTTGTACCCCAGCAGATTCTTGGCCTTTTGGGGGGTGGAGTAGGCGATCTCCGTAAAGGCCCCAAAGGCGGCCACGTAGAGGAAGCTTCTCCCGTTGAACCGGCCCAGGTCATGGGTGTGGGGCACACCGGTGACCGCGGTGGCGGCCAGCTCCGTGAGCTTGTCCAGGGGCAGGTCCAGGTTTTTGGAAAAGTCGTTGGTGGTGCCCACGGGGATGTATCCGATGACCGGGGGCTCCGGCAGCCGGGTGGCGCCGGCGATGGCTTCGCTGAGGGTACCGTCCCCTCCGGCCACCACGATCTGGTCAAATGCGCTGCTCCATCGGACAATGGCATCCCCCGCGTCTCCCCGGTACTGGGTGGGGTAGGCGGTGATGAGACAGTCCTGCTCTGTCATGGTGTTAATCATGTCGGACAAATTGGCCCAGGTCTTGTTTTTTCCCGCGTGGCGGTTATAGATAAAAAGGACGTGTTTCACGAGGTCTCCTCCTTATGGCAAGATTGGTCAGGGTCAAGGGGACGGACCCTGGGGCGGCAGGGTTTAAGATCATATAAAGAAAATTATAAACCCTTGGTTTTCCGTTGACAATAGGCACATTGACGGGATATACTGATTTTCGTAAGAGACCCCTCAGGGATTTACAGAAATTTCCAGTCGCGAAGGGAGAGAGAAGGGCGTGGGAATGCGGAAAACGGAGCTGCTGGACAAATATGCCCGGGATGGAGACAGCCGCCTACTGCTGGCCCGGGTGCTGGACCAGTGGCAGCGGGCCGAGCAGCGGGGCGTTCCCACCCACACCGGCTTTCTCTCCCCGGCGGAGCAGGCGGTGAGCGCGGACCTGCTCATGGCCGCGGCCCCGGGACAGGGGATTTTAGCGGGAGGCTATCCCGACGCCGAGCGAAGGCTGTGGGCCTTTCTCCCCGACTGGCTGGAGGAGGAGACCTGGCAGCAGGGGGAGGAGTGCCCTCTGTGCGCCCTGAAGGTGGAGACCCCGCCGGGGGCCGGCCTCACCCACCGGGACTATCTGGGCTCCCTCATGGGCCTGGGTCTGACCCGGGAGAAGCTGGGGGATATTCTCCTCTCCCAACAGGGGGCCCAGGTGGTGGTGCTGCGGGAGGTGCTGCCCATTCTCCTGTCCCAGTGGGAGAAGGTGGGGCGGTACCCGGTGCGGCTGACCCCCATCCCTCTGGCGCAGCTGCGCCCCGTCCCGGGGGAGCGAAAGCAGATTCGGGCCACGGTGGCCTCCCCCCGGCTGGACGCTGTGGCGGCGGCGGGGTTCTCCATTCCCCGGAGCCGGGCCGCCGAGCTGATCCGGGGCGGCCGGGTGATGGTGAACCACCGGCCCTGCGGCAAAGCCGACAAGGCCGTGGAGGCAGGGGATGTGCTCACCTGCCGGGGCCTGGGAAAGTGTGTGCTGCGGGAGATCGGCGGCACCTCCAAGCGGGGCAGGACCATTTTGGAGCTGGAACGGTATTTGTAAAAGAGAGAGATCGGAACCCGCTCCGGGCAGAAAAGCCGGCCCGGGGACGGGAAGTTCCATAGAAGCAAGAAAGGATTGCCTACGATGACAGAAGAACGCATTGCCCGCCTGAATGAATTGGCCCGGAAGAGCAAGACCATTGGCCTGACCGAGGAGGAAAAGCAGGAGCAGGCTCTGCTGCGCCAGGAGTATCTGGCCGCCATCCGCCAGAGCCTGGAGGCCCAGCTGGACAACGTCTACATTGTGGAAAAGGATGGCACCCAGACCAAGCTGAAGAAAAAGGGGCAGGGCCCCCTGTCCTAACACCCGAGCAAACCGCCGTCCGGCGTTTTGTACGGCGGCCCCGCCGCCCAATATAAGGAGGAAACATTACCATGCCCAGTATGTACGTCAACGTTCCCCGTCTGGAACAGGAGACCAAAAACACCCTGGTGGCCAAGCTCTATGACGCCGCCGCCCCCGTTCTGAAGGCCCCCCACATCTACACCTTCGTCAACGAGTATGAGACCCTCTACGAAAACGGCCAGCCCGCCCCCCAGAAGATGGTGGTGGCCAACATCGAGGCCGGCCCCATCAAGGAGGAAAAGGTCAATGCCATCGCCGAGGGCATGCGCGCGGCGGTGCGGGAGGTTCTGGGAGAGGACAAGGACCTGACCCTGGTCTTCCACGACAACGGCCTGGACCGCATTGCCATTGGCGGCGTGACCATTGCCACGAAGATGAAAAAGTAAGTGCCCCGCAGCAAAGGACGGGCAGGAAGAACCTCTTCCTGCCCGTCCTTTGCTATTCTGAGGGGATACATTTCCCGTCCTTGGGGAGGGAAAAATGTCATAGATTATTTGCTGATGACCTCTGCATACTCATCCATGCTGCCGATAAGGGTATCGTATTCTGCCTGGGAAATGAACCCATTGGCAAGGTTTAACCGCTGGTTTTCCAGAAACTGATCCCGGGAGAAGGTCTCATTGACAGAGGCAGTGTGATTTGCCGCCGAGAGCTGTGCCAAAGGCAACACCTCGCCATGGGAAGAGACATAGCGGCCGTTGCTGTCTGCCGTGTAGACCCCCTGATTGACCCCGCAGAGGTAGTAGTAGTCCCCGGCTGTGTTATAAGCCCCACCCATGCCGGGCTGGTAGAGGAAGAGGAGATAGGTTTCTCCATCCGAAAAGATAGGACTTTCCTCATAGACTTCTGTGACGTTGCCGGCGGTGCCGCCCAGGACGCGGACCGTAACCGTGTCCGTATCCGGCTGCCCCTGCACAAGAGAGGAGATCGAAAACGTGTAATCGGTAAAGTTCACAGCGTTGTCTTCCGTCACATGCTGGACGCGGATGGCATCCGAATGTCCCGTGATCTGACCAACGGCCACAAGGGAGGATTGCGCGAACAGATCGTCTACGCTCTTATACTCCAGGAGCCCGGAGATATATACGGTCTCGTGAGACAGGGCGCGAAGCCCGAAAACACCCCCAACCACAAGCACAACGGCGAGAAGGGATACAAGATATTTCCGTTTGGGACCGCGTTGCAAAATCGTTTGAATGGATTGTTTCATAGCTGCCTCCTTAATAGATAGAAGCGATACCGGCCTTATCATCTGCAGTAAGATTTCGCTTTGTCGTATTTGTATTTACATATCCGTACATGACTTTTGCGGAATCGCTACTGCCATAAAGATCTGACAAGCCCATTGCATGTCCTGTCTCGTGGAGGAAAATACTGTACAGATCATAGCAACCTACTTGAGCACTATTTGCAAATGCGTAATAAACGTTTATATTTATATCTGCTTCGTAAAGATAACCAAACAGATTTCTATAAGATGTACATTGTGCAACGTAATCAGAGGTTCCTGTATTGATGCGATAAACGTAACAATTATCATCGCGACGAGGATAGCCTGACGTTTTAGTGTGTGTTGTAGTAGAAACTGACATTTTAGCTGAACCAGCCGCTGAGTTCCATTTTCCAACAGCTGCTCTCATGTGTGATCTTGAAGTTGTCCCAAATTGTGAATTGGGGATAAAAGTAATTGGATCATAAATTTTATTTCCATTTGTTTCGTATGCCAGTGCAGAAACTGAAAGCATGGGAATAACTATCAGCACACAAATAATAGTGAAAATAGGACGTGCTTTAATCCTCATAAGGTCCCTTCTTTCTAAATATATTATGATAGCATAGGTTGTCAACAATCTATATCGTCATAATACATAACAAAAGGGTTCCTGTCAATATTTTTTTATAAATAATGATAAAAATAAAACTACACGTTGTCTATTGGTGATACCATTGCCAGCGCCCCGCCCAGGGAGGAGGTCTCCCACCACAGGGCCAGGTCGATCACCCGCGCTTCCCCCTCATCCAGTATGGTGCACAGGAGGACGGATTCTCCCTCGGTCATGGCGGTGAGGGGAACCCAGTGCCAGCTGTCCAGGTTTTTGAGGGCTCCGTGGGAGAAGTTGAGGAAGGCCACGGGACAGTCCTGGTCCAGGCACTGGGCGACGAATTGCCGGCACTGGTCCAGGGAGGGCCGGGCCTCCCGCTGGGCGGGGATCTCCAGCACCTGCCCCTGGAGACGGCATCCCCGGGACAGGGCGAAGGAGCGGCAGCCCAGCACCAGGCTCTCCGGCTTATCCAGCCCCCGGGCACCGGGGGTGACGTAGGGCCAGAGGGCCTCCATGTAGCGGAGAAAGCCCGCCTGGGTCCTGGCCGCCGCCGGTACCATGGGGCGGAGCCCGGGGCGGGTCTGGGACAGATAGGACAGCAGAGCGGCGGCGGTGGTGGGCCCGCAGCCCGCCCGGCGCTGCCAGAGGTCCCGGTACCATTCCTGGTCCCCGCCCTGGTAAGTCTCCCCCTGGGGGCCGGTGATGGTCAGCCGTTCCGGATGTGTCAAGCTGTGGGGCATAACAAGGGCCTCCTTTCCGTGAAACAGAACCGGGGGACGGAATGATCCGTCCCCCAGGGTTGTTTGCAGTGGGCGCCAGGGAGAATCACTTCTGGTTCTCCGGGTCGGCCATGCCCTTGGCCATGAGGCCAAGGTAGCTCTCCGCGTTGGCAATGCTGCCGGCCACGTCCTCATCGGTGAGGGTTTTCTTCACTTTGCCGGGTACCCCCACCACCAGGCTTTTGGGGGGGACGATGGTGCCCGCAGCCACCACGGCCCCGGCGCCCACGATGGAGCCCGCGCCGATCACTGCGTGGTCCAGAACCACGGCGTTCATGCCGATGAGGCAGTTGTCCTCCACCGTGCAGCCGTGAAGGACCGCCCCGTGGCCCACGGTGACGTATTGGCCCACCACCACGTTGCAGCCTGCGTCCCCGTGGAGGACGCAGTTGTCCTGGACGCTGGTGGCCTTGCCCACGGTGATGGATTCCTGGTCGCCCCGGAGGACGGCGTTGTACCAGATGTTGGCCTGTTCGTCAATGGTCACGTCCCCCCGGACGAAGGCCCCGGGGGCCACCCAGGCGGTGGGATGGATCTTTGGCATGGGGGACCTCCTTACTGGTGCAGCACCCGCACCCGGAGGACCCCGGGCAGGGCGGCGATGGCGGCGGTGTCTACCTGGGCGTCGGTGTCCAGCAGGAAGTAGCCGTACTCACCCCGGGTCTTGGAGGCGGAGGCCACGGCGGGAACCGCGGCGGCGATGGCGGCGGCGTCAGCCCCCTTGGTGAGCACGCACACCCGGTTCTTGGCGGCCCAGGCCATGGACAGGACGGGAAGATTCACGGAATTGACAATGTTGCCGTTGTCCAGGTAATCTCTCACCTGACGGGCGGCCATCATGGCGCAGTTGTCCTCGCTCTCCGGGGTGGAGGCGCCCAGGTGGGGGATGGCCACCACACCCTCCATGGCGGCGGTTTCGCTGTTGGGGAAGTCGGTGACATAGGCCGCGCATTTGCCGGAGGCCAGGGCGGCCTTCAGGGCCTCGGTGTCCACCAGCTCACCCCGGGCCAGGTTGACAATGCGGACCCCGTCCTTCATAGCGGCGAAGGCGGCGTCGTTGAGGGTCCCCTTGGTCTCGGGAGTCATGGGCAGGTGGAGGGAGATATAATCGGCCTGGCCGTAGAGCTCCTCCAGGGTGGAGACCACCTTCACGCCGGGGGTCAGGTTCAGGGCGTGCTGCACGGACAGGAAGGGGTCATAGCCCACAATCTGCATGCCCAGGGCGGCGGCGGCGTTGGCCACCAGCACGCCGATGGCCCCCAGGCCCACCACACCCAGGGTTTTGCCCTGGATCTCCGGACCCACGTAGGCGGCCTTGCCCTTTTCCACCACGGCGGCCACGTCGGCGCCGGCGGCAGCCTGCTCCTTCACCCAGGTGATGCCCTGGGAGATCTTCCGGGAGGCCAGCAGCAGGGCGGCAATGGTGAGCTCCTTCACCCCGTTGGCGTTGGCGCCGGGGGTGTTGAAGACCACAATGCCCGCCTCGGCGGCCCGGTCCAGGGGGATGTTGTTCACCCCGGCCCCGGCCCGGGCGATGCACAGCAGCTCGGCGGGGAAGTCATAGTCGTGGAGCTTGGCCGAACGCACCAGAATGGCGTCCTCGTGCTCCATGGTGTCGCTGATCTCGAACCGGTCGTCCAGCTCGGCCAGGCCGATCTTGGAGATCTTATTCATCGTCTTAACATGGTACATAACGACAGCATTTCCTTTCTTAATCTACCGAAAAATTGAGAGCCCAGCGAAGCGGGTCTTAATTTTCTTTGTCGAACTTCTGGATGAAGTCACACAGCTTCTCCACACCCTCGGTGGGCATGGCGTTGTAGATGGAGGCCCGCATGCCGCCCACGGACCGGTGGCCCTTCAGGTTGGTGAAGCCCGCCTTCACGGACTCGGCCACAAATTTGGCGTCCATCTCCTCAGAGGCGGAGCGGAAGGTCACGTTCATGTGGGAGCGGGAGCCCTTTTCGGCGGAGACGGTGAAGAGCTTGGCATTGTCCAGTACGTCGTAGAGCATCTGGGCCTTCTTCTGGTTGATCTTCTCCATGCCGGCCGCGCCGCCTTGCTGCTCCAGCCAGTCGCACATGAGACCCAGCATGTAGATGCACCAGCAGGGGGGGGTGTTGTACATGGAGTCCTTGTCGATCATGGACTTGTAATTCATAATGGCGGGGGTGATGGGCAGCTCCTGGCCGGCCAGGTCCTCCCGGATGATGACAATGGTCAGGCCGGCGGGGGCCAGGTTCTTCTGGGCGCCGGCGAAGATCAGGCCGAACTTGCTCACATCCACCGGGCGGGAGAGGATGTCCGAGGACATGTCGCAGGCCAGGGGCACGGAGCCGGTCTCGGGGACGTACTGCCACTGGGTGCCCTCAATGGTGTTGTTGGAGCAGTAGTAGAAATAGGAGGCATCGGGGTTCAGCTTCAGCTGCTCCTGGGCGGGGATGTAGACATGCTTGCGGTCCTCAGAGGAGGCGGCGATGGTGACCTGACCGTACTTCTTGGCCTCCTTCATGGCCAGGTTGGCAAAGTGACCGGTCACGGCATAGTCAGCCTGGCCGGTTCTGCCGATGAGGTTCAGGGGGATCATCCCAAACTGCATGGTGCCGCCGCCCTGGAGGAAGAGGACCTTGTAGCCCTCGGGCACACCCAGCAGCTTCCGGAATTTTTCCTGGGTTTCGTCAAAAATCTTCAGAAAGATTTTAGAGCGGTGGCTCATCTCCATCACGGACATGCCGGAGCCGCCGTAGTTGGTGATCTCCGCACCGGCCCGCTGAAGGACCTCCAAGGGCAGCATGGAGGGACCTGCCGAGAAGTTGAAAACACGATCATTTGCCATAAGAATTACCCCTTTCTAATTTCAAACAGAGCAACCATTGCCGGGCGACGGCAATGGGAGTTATCCCGATTTTATTTATTATATCCGTCTAAACCGACCCCGTCAAGAATCCAGGGACCTTCTTTGCAAACCTTAGAATTTTCTCAAAAAAACCAGAGGAGGGGAGCCTGGCATTTTGTGAAAAAATGGGGGCAAATTGCCCTCTGCTTGTACTTTCTCAGGGGGATGAATGTCCGCAAAAGAGGGATTTTCCTGGGGAAAGGAGGGGAAACGTCCAGGGCACGGCGGGAGGCCGTGCCCTGGGAGGGGATAGGAAATATTGTACGTCTCTTAGGAATCTGCGGTTTTAATTGCTACGCTGGGGGAACCGGAAAATCCAGGAATGTTGACTTCCAGGGTCAGGGCTACTGATTGCGCAGAAGAAATTACAACAGTATATGTTGTTTCCCAAAGTTCAGAGGGAAAAGATATTGCAACAATCCCTGCTTTCTCATCCAAATAATAGGTATTCCCAAACTTGATGTCATCCAGGGAGCCTTTTTGGGAATATGTAACATTGGAATCCCTTACTATGCCGGATACTTTGCTCACCCATGCCCGATCTGCTTCGTCAAATTTCAGTTCATAATAAGTGTTGCCAGAATAGTTTGTCTTCTTTTCAATCCTGGGCGCTGTGGTAGGGACGGAAATAGAAGGTTCCTCGGGGCCTGGTTCCGGTTTTTCCTCTTTTTCTTTCATCATAAAGGTTACCGTCTGTTTCCCATAGCCATACGCTGCGGAAAGGGTCAGAGTATACGTCCCGGCGGGCGCATCAGACCACTTATCTTCAAAGAGGTCCTTCCCCAAGGTCAGCGTCGTTCCCGCAGTGGTATAGCCTGTGTCTTTATACACGCTTTCCACGCCATGTTTGAAAATCTCTTTTGTGGTATTGTCAGGCCCGGTGAGTTGCACGGAAGTAAGATTGTTCAGAAAATCACAGACGCTGTCCTCGTGATGGCCGTTGCAGGTAATTACCACGGCCTCTCCCAGCACAATGGGCTCTGCCGGCGCATTCAGAGAAACCTCCTCCAGCGCCTTCTGATACGAGAAGGTGAGCTTGGCGGTCTGGTAGCCCTCCACGGAGAGGGTCAGGGTGTTGGCGCCCAGCGCCAGCTTGTTTCCAAGCTTCTCCTGGTCCAGGGTGATGGTGCCCGCGTCTTGGTCAATGGCGTAGTCGGCCTCGTCCAGTTCCGCGCCGCTGTACGTGGCGTCATTCAGGTAGAGCTTACCCTGTTCTGCCAGGGCAGTCAGATACGCTTCATCCTGGCACAGGAATATGGGGTTGGTGCCCTCGGTGACCTGGGAGACCGCAGTATACTGGCCGCCCTCCGCCTTCACCAGGGTCAGGTCCGGTGCGGGCTTGCTGGCGGTCTCGCTGAAGGAGGTGGCCTCTCCCAGCAGGTTGTCTTCCAGGACCTGCTTGACCGCGTAGGGGCGGTTGGGGGTGGTTACGGCACCGTCCCTTTGGATATACCCGGCAAAGGACAGGTATGTGCCGCTGCGCCGCGCGGCATTGACGGCGTCAAAATAGCCGCTGGCTGTGTAGACTTGTGCGGCCCCTTCCAGATAGACCGCGTCGTGGGTCATGCTGTCCCAGCGCTCCACAATGGCCTGGGCGGACGCGCTGCCGGTCCCCAGCTCGGTCATAATTTCCGCGTTGATCAGCAGGTCGGCCTGGAACACCAGGTTTGCATTCATGGTGTTGCTGCCGCCCTCGGACCCGGAGCCGGAGGTGGCGCCGCCGCTGCTGGTGGAGCCGGACAGGGCGTCGATGGCAAGCCCCTTGGGCAGGCTGGCGGAGGCCGGGTCCGCCCCTTTCGTCACCGTAAATTCCTTCGAAAAGGTCTGGAACCCGTCCGCGTATACCGTCAGCTGGTATGTCCCCTTGGTGGGGATGTGATTGGTTTTGTCGTTGTACAGCACGAAGGTATCGCCAATCAGGTACCAGTCGTCAAGTTTGGTGAGGGTGGTGGTCTTGCCGGCGGGGTCGGTCAGGTCCACCCGGTAGATGGGCATGGTGATGCCGTAGGTCATATCCTGGACCTGGAAGTGGACCTTCTCACCGGATTCTACCTGGTCATCAGTGAGGGTCATGGAGGGGACGGTTTCGTTTACCACGTGGATGGGGAAGAGCTTGCTCTCTCCCTGGGAGGTGACCCGCAGCTGATAGCGGCCGTTGGAGAAGAAGTTGCTCTGTCCCAGGGGGACCTGGATGCAGGCCACGGTGCCGCCATTGTGGGGGTATGCCTTGTCCAGGGTGTAGTCCAGGTTCTCGTTGAGGGTGTTGTTTCTCTCATCCGCGGCCACCAGGGCCACGTTGGTGATCCCGTCCACCCAGGCTTTTTCCGCCTCGGTGCCGTTGGCGTAGTTGAACATCAGTTCCACGGCGCCGCTTACGTTATAGATGTTTCCGGCGGAATCGTCCTTTTTCAGAATCGCATCGGGAGAGTAGTATGCAATGGCATCCGCGTCCTGGTTGGTCAGGCTGAAGGTGGTCTTGCCGGGCTTGACGCGGACCTGTCCGGCGGCGTCGTAATTGGTCAGATGATAGTCCCAAACATAGACCGGACCGTTGGTCAGGAAGTAATAGGTCTCTGCTTTTTCTCCGACCGCCGGTGCCGTGGGATTGGCGTTGTCGGTCAGGGCAACCGTCTGGCGCTGGCTGCCCTTGGAGATCACCACTTTGGCGGGGTTCAGGGCGGTAATCTCCCACTTGACCAGGGAACCGTCGTCGGTGACGGGGGTGCAGGCGCTGGTGACATCGGTGCCATCCACGGTCACGGTGCAGTTTTCCAGGCTGTTGCCGTCGGTGAAGCGCACCGCCACGAACTGGCTCCAGCCCAGGTCCACCAGCTTGGTCTGGCTGGCCACCACCAGGTCCTGCTGGGTGGTGCCGCTGCCCCCGCCGGAGAAACTGCCCCCACCGGAGGAGCTGCCTCCGCCGGAACCGCCGCTGGAAGAGGGAACGGTTTCCGTTTTGCCGGGGGAGACGGTTTTGTCGCCGGCCTTGATCCCGGTGACCCCGTCAGCGGCGGATACCTTGGTTCCCTGGGTGGACACTGTCACTTGGCTGGCATTGGCCTGGACGGAGGAGACCTTGCCGTTGCCGGTGATCCGGGTGTTCTCGGCCGCCACGGTAATGGCGTCCACGGCGGCCCCCTTCTCAACGGTGATGTCGGCGGACTCGGACACGAGTACCCGGTCTACCTTACCGTCGATGGAGAGGTCAGACTGAACCGTGACCGTCCCCAGATCGCAGTCAGAGGCGTCCAGACGGGTGGTGCCATTGGGGTTTGCCACCACGGTGCCGCTGCCGGCGGAGGTGCCGGTGAGCTGGACGCCCTCTCCGCCGCCGCGGATGACGATCCGTCCCGTTACACGGACGTTGTCCAGGGAGACGTTGGCCGCGCCATCGGCCAGGATCAGGTCCCCGTGAACCGTCAAGTGGTCCAGGGAGACGGCGTCCCCCCGGACAATCACATTGCCCGCCACCATCCGGGCTGCGGGGCCGCTCTGGTCCACATAGGTGCCGGCCAGATTGCTGATGACCTGGGCAAACTCCGCCCGGGTGATCTGGGACTTGGGGTTGAGCTTGCCATTGGAGCCGGTGACATAGCCGTTTTCCACCAGGGCGGCCACCGCGTTTGCGGCCCAGGAGGAGACCTCTCCCTTGTCCGGGAAGGTGTTCAGCGCGTCGGTGTCCTCCGCCTCCAGCACAAAGGCCCGGGCCAGCACGGCGAAGGCCTGCTCCCGGGTGATGGGCTGATTGGGCCGCAAGGCGCCGTTGTCCCCTTGGAAGGTCCCCATCTGCACGGCCTTGGCCAGCTCTTCATAGTACCAGTCTGTGGGTGCCACATCCTCATAACCGGACAGGGAGGCCGTGGCTGTGGCGCCGAAAGCCCGGTTGACCATGGTGGCCATCTGGGCCCGGGTCAGCAGGCCGGTGGGATTGATTTTTCCATCGTAGCCGTTCAGCAGTCCATTTTCCACGGCCTGGCTCAGGGCCGGGGCTGACCAGTCCGACGGAAAATCCGTAAAGTCGTCTGCTGTGGCAGCCACAGCAGGGGTTGATAGGAGCAGAGCCCCTATCAACCCCATGATAACAGGGTTCTTGTCTCTCATTGTGTTCCTCCTATGGATGGGATTAGCTAACGCTAATTCTTGGGGTGAAAAGGGCCTTCTGCCGCCTCTGCGGCAGAAGGTGATTAGCGAATGCTAACTAACGAGCCTTAGTGTAGCACGGCGGTTTTTTCCTGTCAATTCCGTCCCCGCTGGAAATCCGCCGGAAACGCCCAAAAATCCAGGGAGAAACCCAGTAAAAAACGCTGCCCTGGGGCAGCGCGGCAAAGGGGGAAGACAGCCCGGCCGACCGGGAAAGTCACAAAAGTTCTTGTTTTCCCTCTTGCTATTTTCGACAAATATTGTTACAATAAACCCGAAAAACAAAAAAAGCGGCAGTTTCCGGGAGCGGCAACTCCCGGAAACCTGTCCAGGTGAACAGAGCACCTACACAACGGCCACCAGGCCGCACCGCAAGATGATTATACCGTTTTTTCACCCCGTATGCAAGAGGGTTTCTTGCCTTTCAACGGGAACAAACCAACCTTCCTTTTTCCATTTTTCGTGGAAAATACGTATAACTTTCGCCGGTTGACGATACCGCGACGGACGGCCGCAGGCCGCCGGTGAGCTGGCAAGTCCTTTTCCCCGTCCCGCCGAGGGGCGGTGGCATGGAAGGAAACTCCCGGCTGAGTGGAGAGAAAAGGGCGGAAGAAAAACATCCCTGCGGCGCGTTGTGCGTACCAAGACGATGCTGTCGTTTGTTATGCTGTGTAGGATCTGCCCCTGCACGGCATTTTGTTTTTCTCCGGCCGGTCTGGGGAGGATGGTTGGCCTCCCCGGACGTCAGGCGGAAAGGGAGTGGATGAAAGCCGCCGGAGAACCTCCGGCGGCTTTTGTCATGGGGCGATGCGGATAGTCGGGCAAAGCGGCTTTCCGGCATGAGGGAAAAAAGGCGGCGGTCCAAATGGACCGCCGCCAAAATTACATGATTCTGCCAGAGAATGGGAGTGCATTAGCACTTCTCGAAGATGGCAGCCACGCCCAGGCCGCCGCCGATGCACAGGGTAGCCAGACCCTTCTTGGCGTCGGGACGCTTCATCATCTCGTGGAGCAGGGTGACAATGATCCGGGCGCCGGAGCAGCCGACGGGGTGGCCGATGGCGATGGCGCCGCCGTTGACGTTGACCTTGGACATGTCAAAGCCCAGCTCACGGGCCACGGCGATGGACTGAGCAGCAAAAGCCTCGTTGGCCTCGATCAGGTCCATGTCGTCGATGGTCAGGCCGGCCTTGGACAGAGCCTGGCGGGAAGCGGGGATGGGGCCGGTGCCCATGATCTTGGGATCGACGCCGCCCTGGCCCCAGGAGACCACCTTGAACAGGGGCTTCAGGCCGTACTTCTTCACAGCTTCCTCGGAGGCGATGATGATGGCGGCTGCGCCGTCGTTCAGGCCGGAGGCGTTGCCGGCGGTGACCCGCTGCACGCCGGTGTTGTCGGCGGAGGGGGTCATGTGGGTGGCCTCGAAGGTCATCTCCACCTTGTCCAGCGCACCGTCAGCGGAGGTGGGGAAGGCACCCTTCAGCTTGGCCATCTTCTCCAGGGTGGTGTCCTTGGGATGCTCGTCCACCTTGAACTCCACGGTCTCCTTCTTCTTCTTTACCATGACAGGCACGATCTCGTCCTCGAAGCGGCCGGACTTGATGGCGGCCAGAGCTTTCATCTGGGAGTTGTAGCCGAACTCGTCCAGCTCTTCCCGGGTGATGCCCCAGATGTCGCAGATGTTCTCAGCGGTGGTACCCATGTGATAGTTGTTGTAAGCGTCCCACAGGCCGTCCTTGATCATGGTGTCGATGATCTGGGTGTGGCCCATCCGGGCGCCCCAACGGTTGGTGGGGATGGCATAGGGAGCGCCGCTCATGCTCTCGGTGCCGCCGCACATCACCAGGTCGGCGTCGCCGCACTGGATGGCGCGGGCACCCTCGATGACGGACTTCAGGCCGGAGCCGCAGACCATGCTGACGGTGTAGGCGGGCACCTTCAGGGGCACACCGGCCTTGACCATGCACTGACGGGCCACGTTCTGGCCCTGAGCGGCGGACAGGACGTTGCCGAACATAACCTCGTCCAGCCATTCGCCCTTGACGTTGCCGCGCTTGAGGGCCTCGGCAATGACGGTGGCGCCCAGGTCAGCGGCGGGGACATCCCGCAGGGAGCCGCCGAAGGTGCCGACAGCAGTACGGCAGGAACTGATGACATATACGTCTCTCATGATAGATCGTACCTCCAAAAAAGTTTAACAGGTATGCATAAAGCGTACATTTACCGCAACATTATACTTGCCGTGCCTGCAAAAATCAACTGTATTTTTGAAAATTTCCGGGGCATTTCCAAGTTTTTTGGCGGCCCGGCGGGTTACTCCGCCGAATCTGGGAAGAGGGCGTCCAAAGCCTGGAGAATCTGGCTCTCTCCCACAATGACGTAGGCCGAGCCCTGGATGACAAGGTCCTCGTTGGAGTTGCAGCCGAAACCATAGACCGAGGCGCCGTCCGCACTGGTCAGGGAGACCTCATAGTAAACCCCGCCGGGAGGGGCGACCGCGGTGCCCCGGCCCCGGACGAAGCGGACCTCAGTGTCCTGGATGGCCTGCCACAGGCCGGACACCTGGTCGGGGCTGGTCACGGCCAGGGAGACGCCGTCCTTGTGGGCCTCATCGTACCGGGTGATTTCTCCGGTGGAGGGGATGTCGGTGCCGGTCATGCAGTCAAGGAGGGGCTGGGTGCGCATGAAATAACCCACATAGCAGGCCACGATGACGGCAATGATGACAATGGGGAGCAGAATATTGCGGAGTTTCTTCTTGTTCATAGCATCGGTTCTCCTTCTGTTTGGCAGGGGTAGAATGCTTTCATTATACGCAGGACGGCGGAAAAAGGCAAGGAAAATGCAGGGGAGCAGGAAAAAGAGCAGGGAGAAAAACCACCCGCCGGGCGTTTTTGCCCGGCGGGTGGTCTGTGTTTGGGAGAGCTCAGCCGGCGGCCTCAAAATCCCTCAGGACGATGCCGGCCAGCTTCAGCACGTCGTCCCCTTTTTTCAGCCGCAGGGACAGATAGGGCTTGTCGCCGGCGGAAAAGAGGAGGCGGCCCTTGTACTTTTCCAGGCCGCACACCGCCGCCACCTTGGCAAAGTCGGGCTGGGGGAGGGAGAAGCGCAGGCTGCCCTCCTTCTGCACCAACTCTGTGATGCCCAGGGCGGCGGCCCGGGCCCGCAGCAGGGCGATGGCGATGAGGTTGGCCACCCCCACAGGGGGATCGCCGTAGCGGTCGATGAGCTCGTCGGTGATGTCGTCTCCCTCTTCCTGGGTGCGGACCCGGGCGATGCGGCGGTAGAGGTCCATCCGCTGTTCCGGGGCGGGGATATACCGTTCCGGAATGGCCGCGGCTACGGCGAAGTCCGCAGTACAAAGGGTCTCCCGTACCACGGGCTTGCCCTGCTCCTCCAGCACCGCCTCCTCCAGCAGGCGCAGGTAGAGGTCGTACCCCACGCTCATGAGGAACCCGGACTGTTCGGGCCCCAGCAGGTTGCCCGCCCCCCGGATTTCCAGGTCCCGCATGGCGATTTTGAACCCGGAGCCAAAGGCGGCATACTCCCGGATGGCGGACAGCCGCTTGGACTGGTCCTCGGTGAGCACCTTGCTGGGTCGATAGGTGAGGTAGGCGGCGGCCCGGCGGGTGGAGCGACCCACCCGGCCCCGGAGCTGGTGGAGCTGGGCCAGGCCGAAGGTCTCGGCATTTTCGATGATAAGGGTGTTCACGTTGGGCAGGTCGATGCCCGTCTCGATGATGGTGGTGCACACCAGGATGTCCAGCTCCCCGTCGGTCATCTGGCTCATGATGTCTCCCAACTGCTCCTGGTCCATTTTTCCATGGGCGGTGGCGATGCGGACCGACTCGCCCAGCAGGGCGCGGAGCTTGGCGGCGGTGCGGTCGATGGTCTCGGTCCGGTTGTGGAGGTAATAGACCTGACCGCCCCGGTCCAGCTCCCGGCGAATGGCGTCGGCCACCAGGCCCCAGTCGTGCTCCAGGACATAGGTTTGGACGGGCTGGCGGTTGGTGGGGGGCTGCTCCAGGGTGGACATGTCCCGCAGGCCCGAAAGGGCCATGTTCAGGGTCCGGGGAATGGGGGTGGCGGAGAGGGTCAGCACATCCACCTGGCTGGTGAGTTTTTTCAGCTTCTCCTTGTGGCCCACCCCGAACCGCTGCTCCTCGTCCACCACCAGCAGGCCCAGATCGTGGAACCGGATGTCCTTGCCCAGGAGCTTGTGGGTGCCGATGAGCAGGTCCACGCTTCCCTCCGCTGTCCGGCGGAGGATGTCCCGGGTCTGTCCGGCGGTGCGGAACCGGGAGATCATCTCGATCTCCACGGGAAAATGGGAGAAACGCTTCAGAGCGGTCATGTAATGCTGCTGGGCCAGCACGGTGGTGGGCACCAGCAGGGCGGCTTGCTTGCCCTCCAGCACGCATTTCATAATGGCCCGGAAGGCCACCTCGGTCTTGCCGTACCCCACGTCCCCGCAGAGAAGGCGGTCCATGGGGATGGACTTCTCCATATCGGCCTTGATCTCCGCCGCGCAGCGAAGCTGATCCTCCGTCTCTGGATAGGGGAAGAGGGCCTCAAAGTCCTTTTGCCAGGGGGTGTCCGGGGCAAAGGCATGGCCGGCCAGCCGCTGACGCTGGGCGTAGAGCTGGATGAGCCCCTTGGCCATATCCTTGGCGGCCTTTTTGGCCTTGGTCTTGGACTTCTCCCACTCCGTGCCCCCCAGCTTGGACAGGCGCTTGCGCCCGGGGTCGTCCCCGCCGCCGATGTATTTGGACACCAGGTCCAGCTGGAGGGCGGGGACGTAGAGGATGTCGGCGCCGGCAAACTGCAGCTTGATGTAGTCCCGGTCCGCCCCGTCCACCGGCATCTTCACCATGCCCACAAACCGGCCGATGCCGTGGTGCTCGTGGACCACCAGGTCCCCGGGGGCCAGGTCGGTAAAGGATTCCAGCCGCTGGCGGGTGGTGGGGTCCGCCTTGGGCCGGCGAGTTCGGGGGGATCGGGCGGGCAGGGCCTCCCCCTCCGCCAGAACGGCAAACTTTCCGTCGGGGAAGTCAAAGCCCGCGGACAGCCCCCCCACGGCGATGGTGATCCGGCCGGGGGCGGGCAGGTCGTGGAGGCGCTCGTCCACGGCGGAGAACACCCTTTTCTCCCGCAGCATGGCCTGAAGGGCGTCGGCCTTCCGCCGGCTGGAGGCCAGGAGCACCACGGCAAAGTCCTCCTTCTGGTACTGCAGCAGGTCCTCCGTCACCGACGCAAAGCGGATGCCGTAGCCCGACAGCTGCCGGGCGGTGAAGGAGAGCAGGGCCGCCGGGGGCACCGGCGGCGCACCGGTGGGGAAGGCGTCCAGGTAGAGCAGGGTCCGGGGGGCCAGGCCGACACACAAAGCCTCAAAGGCCGGGGCCAGCACCGGCGGCTTGCCGGTGAGCAGCCCCTGCTCCAGCAGGGCGGTGATGTCCTGGCCCAGCTGCCACAGGTAGTTTTTGGCCCGCTCGGCCACCCGGGGGGTGTCACAGAGGCCCACCAGGGCGTTGCCGGGCAGATAGTCCGCCGGGGTGGTCAGCTGGTCATAGACTCTGCCCAGGGCCAGGTCCGGGGGGCCGGTCCAGGGGTCGTCCTGGGGGAGGAGGACCTCCCCGGCGGGCAGGAGGGTGCAGGTCTCCCGCTGGGCGGTGCGCCGCTGGGTCACCGGGTCAAACAGGCCCATGGAGTCGATCTCATCCCCCCAGAATTCCATCCGAACCGGCAGGTCCAGGCCGGGGGAGAAGACGTCCAGAATGCCCCCCCGCAGGGCGAACTGCCCTGTCCCCTCCACCTGGTCGCACCGGGTGTACCCCGCCCGGACCAGAAAGTCGGTGAGCCCCTCCGGCTGACAGACCTGGCCCACATGGAGCTGGCGGCAGCTGGCGGCGAAGACCGCAGGGGGCATGGTCCGCTGGAGCAGGCCCTCCACGGTGGCCACCAGCACCGGGCAGTCCCCCCGGTGGAGCCGGGCCAGAATTTCCAGGCGCTGGTGCTCCCACTGGCGGGAGGCGGCCCCGGGGTGAAAAAGGAAGTCCCGGGCGGGGAGAACCGGCACCTCCGCCCCGGTGAAGGCGCTGAGGTCTCCCGCCAGACGCCGGGCCTCTCCGTCGTCGGGGCACACCAGGGTCAGGGGACGGCCGGTGGACTGGTGGAGGGCGGCGGCCAGATAGGCCCGGTGGACGGCGGACAGACCGGACAGGGCGATGGTCTGCTTGCCCTGGTCCACGGCCTCCAGCAGCCGGGGGTAATCCTCCAGCCGGGAGAGAAACTGGGTCAGACCGGGGAGGGAGAGGGGGGCGGACATAGCAAAACTCCTTTCAGGGTAGGAATAGAGGCATGTGGGCATAGGGCCCCACGACAGGTCGCCCCCACCGCCGGGGGCGGTGGGGGTGGGCTGTTTTTTCGGGCAGAATCGCCCCGACAGACGGGGCGGCGGACTGGGGGCTCAGCCGTTGTACCGGGCCATGGCCTGGTCCACCCCTTGGGCCAGCAGACAGGTCACCGCGTCGGCGGCCCGGGCGATGGCGGCCTCCATGGCCTGCCGGTCGGGGCCGGTAAACTTGCTGAGGACCCAGTCGGCCATGTCACTGTCGGGATGGGGCTTGCCGCCCACCCCCACCTTGATCCGGGGGAACTGGTCGGTGCCCAGGTGGGAAATGATGTTTTTCAGCCCGTTGTGCCCGCCGGCGGACCCGCTCCGGCGGACCCGGAGCTTGCCCTGGGGCAGGGAGACATCGTCGGAGATCACCAGCACCCGGTCGGGGGGGATTTTGTAAAACCGGGCCGCCTCCCCCACCGCCTCCCCGGACAGGTTCATGTAGGTGGTGGGCTTCATCAGCAGCACCGGCTTCCCGCCGATAAGGGCGGTGTTGGTCAGGGCCTTGTGCTTGAGTCTCTGGACCGGGAGCTTCTCCCGGTCCGCCAGCTGGTCGATTACCAGAAAGCCCACGTTGTGGCGGGTCCACTCATACTTGGGGCCGGGATTGCCCAGCCCCACCACCAGCCACTCTGCGGGGCCGGGACGCTTCCAAGAAAACATACGCGCAATACCTCAAAAAACAGAATCGAAACAGGGAACCTCTGCCCAAAACAATTCCGCCGCCCACAGGCGGCGGAATCCGTTGGGAGGACCGACCCGCTGGACGCCCCAGTTCGGGACGTCCGACGGGGCCGGCTGTGTCAGACGAACAGACGGGAGACCGAGTCCTCATGATAGATAAAGCTGATGGCGTCGGCCAGCATGGGTGCCGCAGAGAGATACTTGATCTTATCACTTTTTACGCCGGGCTTGCCGGGAATGGTGTCGAGGAAGAGGACCTCTTTGATGACGCTCTCCTCCAGGCGCTGGAGAGCGGGGCCGGAGAGCACCCCATGGGAGGCGCAGGCGAAAACTTCCGTAGCGCCGCCCAGCTCCACCAGGGCCTTGGCCGCGCCGCAGAGGGAACCGGCGGTGTCCACCATGTCGTCCAGCAGGATGACCCGCTTGCCCTGGACATCCCCGATGATGGAGGAGACCTCGGAGGAGTTGGGCTTGGGACGGCGCTTGTCCACGATGGCCATGCTCATGCCCAGCTTCTGGGCGAAGGACCGGGCCCGGGCCACCGAACCCACGTCGGGGGAGACCACCATGGTGTTGTCCGCGTCGTCGCCGAACCGAGCCTTAAAGTAGTCCACGAACAGGGGACTGCCCAGCAGATTGTCCACGGGGATGTCGAAGAAGCCCTGAATCTGGGCGGCGTGGAGGTCCATGGTCAGCACACGGTCGGCGCCGGCGGTGGTGAGCATGTTGGCCACCAGCTTGGCGGAGATGGGGTCGCGGGGCTTGGCCTTCCGGTCCTGACGGGCGTAGCCGAAGTAGGGAATCACAGCGGTGATCCGGCCGGCGGAGGCCCGCTTGAAGGCGTCGATCATCACCAGCAGCTCCATGAGGCTGTCGTTGACGGGGGAACAGGTGGACTGGATCACAAACACATCGGAACCGCGAACGGTTTCATAGATGGAGACGAAACACTCCCCGTCGGAGAAGTGGCCGCACTCCAGGTCGCCCAGGGGCAGACGGAGCTCTTTGCAGATGGCTTCCGCCAGGGCGCGGTTGGAATTCCCGCTGAAAATCTTCAGATCCTTGCCATGTGAGATCATCGTTACATCCCTCTCGATTCGTAAAATTTTATAGTGCATTTTTTCACGTTGCCTGCCCCGCCGCGTCCTGGCAGAGCCTCTTATCTGGTCTTATTATAGCAAATGGGCGAAGGGATTGCATCCATTTTCGTGAAATTTTCAGGAAAAAAAGCGAGAGAATTTTGCAGGATTTTTTGCAGAATTGGACAGGAGGGGGCTTGCTCCCTCCCCCGGCGGAACAGGAAATCCCGGAAAATGGTTGTCAGATGGGGCCGGCCATGATACAATCATTGCCAAGCGATGATTGTTGATGGCATAGCGCCCGCCCCGGGCCGTGCCAGACAAGCAACCTGCCGGCGGCGGGCCGGCAAAGGGGACAGGAAACCGGAAAGGCAGAAAACCCAATGGACGCTGGGAGGGCGGAGCCATGCCCCGGCGCCGGGGTTCAGCTTGGAGGCTTTCCAGGGAAACTCCCCGGAGAAAACCATCAAAGGAGACAAAAACCATGAAGAAAATGATGCGCCGTATCCTGGGCTCTGCGTTGGCGCTGGCCATGACGGCCGGCCTGCTCAGCGGCTGCGGCAGTGCCTATGACCCGGTGAAGGATGTGATGGGGTACAAGGGCAGCACCGTGATGTTCACCGTCAACGGACGGGATGTCACCGCGGAGGAGTACCTGTTTTGGCTGGCCCAGCAGGCGGACTCCGCCAACATGTATCTCAGCGCCATGGACAGTGAGGACAACCAGGGCAGCGTGTGGGACATGGAGGTCCAGGAGGGTGTCACCGCCGGTGACAGCATCAAGGAGGCGGCCCAGCAGTACGCGATCCTGTACAGCGTGGTGGCGGGCAAGGCCCAGGCGGAGGGGTACAGCTACGGCAGAGAGGACAAAGCCGCCTACCAGGAGGAGCTGGCCACCGCCAAGGAGCAGCTGGGCGGCGAGGAGGCCTATGAGACCTACCTGAAGAGCATGTGCATCAGCGACAGCGGCTTTGAAAAGGTCAGCTCCGTGGGTGTGCTCTACGACCACATGCTCCAGGGCATGTTCCAGGAGGGCAAGGACGGCGCGGCCACCCAGGAGGACCTGGAGAAGTTTGCCCAGGACAACGATGTCCTGGCGGCCAAGCACATCCTCCTGCTGACCCAGGACAGCCAGACCGGCCAGGCCCTGTCCGAGGAGGAGGCCGCCCAGAAGAAGGCCAAGGCGGAGGAATTGCTGGCCCAGCTCCAGGCGATTTCCGACCCGGCCCAGCTGGAAGAAAAGTTTGACGAGCTTATGAACGCCAACAGCGAGGACACCGGCCTGGCGGCCAACCCCGACGGGTACGCTTTCACCACCGGGGAGATGGTCCAGGAGTTCGAGGATGCCACCCGGGCCCTGGAGCCCGGCCAGATCAGCGGCCTTGTGGAGAGCTCCTATGGCTACCACATCATTCTCCGGCTGGAGCCCACCTGCGCGCCGGTGCGGACCATGTGGAACGAGGACCAGCTGAACACCCTCACCGGCCAGTGGGTGGAGCAGGCGGAGGTGGTCACCACCGAGACCTATGACAATCTGTCGGTGGGGGACTTCTACGACAAGCTCACCGCCTATCGGGAGACCCTGAACACCACCAGTGAGGAGGCCGAGCAGGAGAACGGCCAGGTGGAGCAGGACACCGGTGGGGAGATCCCGGCCCAGGATGGGACCTCCGACGGGCAGACCCAGGAGGACGCCGGCACCCAGGACAGCGGGTCCAAGGACGCGGCGCCCCAGGAGGAGGGGGCCGCCGATCAGGGAGAGAAGGCCCCGGACGACGCCGGCGGGGAGAGTACCCCCGAGGAATGACGGCGTTCCAACCAAAGCGCAGCACCGGCCCCAGCAGACAGCGGGGCCGGTGCTTTTTTTTGCGGGCCGCCCCGCCCTCTGTCCGGCGGGGAAAATTTTTGCGCCCACACAAGATCTGACAGAATCGTGCGTCTCCTTCCGGTATGCTAAGAGCATCCAAACCAAGGACAACCATTCCGAAAGGGAGCGCGAAACCAATGGACCACACATTTCACAGTGATACCCTTCACGAGGTGCTCAGCTGGCTGGAGACCGACCAGGAGCAGGGCCTGAGCCTCCAGGAGGGGGAGAAGCGGCTGGCCGAGCACGGGGAGAACCGGCTGGAGGAGGCCAAACAGGCGGGGATGCTCCGGCGGGTGCTGGGGCAGCTGAAAGATCCCATGATCCTGGTGCTGCTGGCCGCCGCCGCTCTGTCCTTCTTCGCCGGGGGCGGGCAGGACTGGCTGGACGCGGCCATTATTCTGCTCATTGTTCTCTTCAACACGGTGATCTCCGTGTCCCAGGAGGACAACGCCCGCAAGGCCCTGGAGGCCCTGCGGAAGCTCTCGGCCCCCAAGGCCCGGGTGATCCGGGCGGGGCTGGAGCGGCGGCTGGAGAGCAGTCAGCTGGTGCCCGGCGACATCATCCTGCTGGAGGCCGGGGACTACGTCCCCGCCGACGGACGGGTGCTGTGGGAGGCCGGCCTCCAGGCGGATGAGTCGGCCATGACCGGCGAGTCCCTGCCTGTGCACAAGCGGGGCGGGGGCGGGCTGCCCCAGGACACCCCCCTGGCCGAGCGGAAGAACATGGTCATCGGGGGCACGGTGATCACCGGCGGCCGGGGCCGGGTGGTGGTGACCGCCACCGGTATGGACACGGAGATGGGCAAGATCGCCGGGCTTCTTCTCCGCCAGACCCAGGGGGAGACCCCTCTCCAGCGAAAGATGGGGGAGGTGTCCAAGGTGCTCTCCCTGGTCTGTGTGGGGGTGTGCGCCGTCATGTTCGGGGTGGGTATGCTCCAGCACCGGGACATCCTGGACATGTTCCTCACTGCCGTGGCGCTGGCGGTGGCGGCCATTCCCGAGGGGCTGCCCGCCATTGTCACCATTGTCCTGGCCATGGGGGTGGGGCGGATGGCCAAGCGCAACGCCATCATCAAGCGCCTGCCCGCGGTGGAGACCCTGGGCTGCGCCTCCGTCATCTGCTCGGACAAGACGGGGACCCTGACCAAAAATCAAATGACCGTGTTAGAGGTCTGGACCCCCAGCCCCGGTCTGCGGGGACAGGCCCTGGCCCTGGGCACCCTCTGCGGGGATGCCAAGGAGGGACCCGGGGGCTATGTGGGGGACCCCACAGAGACCGCCATTGCCCAGATGGCCGCCCGGGAGGGACTGGAAAAGGCCCAGCTGGAGCGGGACATGCCCCGCCAGGGAGAGGCCCCCTTTGATTCGGTCCGCAAGCGGATGGCCACCTGCCACAGCCTGCCCGCCGGAGGGACCCTCATCGCGGTGAAGGGAGCGCCGGAGGCGGTGCTCTCCCGTTGTACCCAGGTACAGGGCCCCCAGGGGCCCCGGCCCATGACCGAGGCCGACCGCCGCCGCATCCTTGGGGTGGGCAGCGACCTGGCCGCCAAGGCCCTGCGGGTGCTGGCGGTGGCCCAGCGCAACCAGAGCGGGCCGCCCAAGTCCCTGGAGGCCCAGGAGCTGGAGCGAGAGCTGATCTTCGTGGGGCTCATCGGCATGATGGACCCGCCCCGGCCGGAGGTACGGGCAGCGGTGGAGCGGTGCGCCGCGGCCGGGGTCCGGCCGGTGATGATCACCGGGGACCACAAGGACACCGCGGTGGCCATTGCCCGGGACCTGAACCTGTTTCGTCCGGGGGACAAGGCCATCGACGGCCCGGGCCTGGATTTTCTCCCCCAGGAGACCTTGGAGGAGGAGATCGAGACCTTTTCCGTCTATGCCCGGGTGACCCCGGAACACAAAATGCGGATCGTCCGGGCCTGGCAGAAAAAGGGCCACGTGGTGGCCATGACCGGCGACGGGGTGAACGACGCCCCCGCCCTCAAGGCCGCCGACATCGGCTGCGCCATGGGGAAGACGGGCACCGACGTGGCCAAGGGGGCCGCAGATATGATCCTCACCGACGACAATTTCGCCACCGTGGTGGCGGCGGTGGAGCAGGGGCGGGGGATCTATTCCAACATCCGAAAGGCCATCCACTACTTACTCTCCTGCAACATCGGGGAGATTTTAACCATCTTTCTGGCCACGGTGTTCTCGTTTCCCCATGCCCCCCTCAGCCCGGTGCAGCTGCTGTGGCTGAATCTGGTGACCGACTCCCTCCCCGCCCTGGCCCTGGGGATGGAGCCGGTGGAAAAGACCGTGATGCGCCAGCCGCCCCGGGGGAAGCAGGACCCGTTGTTTTCCCGCGCATTCTCCCTCCGGCTGGCCTGGCAGGGGGCCATGGTGGGCGGGCTGACCCTCCTGGCCTACGGACTGGGGCTGCGGCTGACCCATGACTATGCCATTGCCAACACCATGGCCTTTGCCACCCTCACCCTCAGCCAGCTGTTTCACGCCTTTGACGTGCGCAGTGAGGAGACCTCCCTGTTCCGCCTGGGCTTCTTTTCCAACCCGGCCATGAACAAGGCCTTTCTGGCCGGGGTGGTGCTCCAGGGCCTGGTGCTCCTGCTGCCGCCCCTCCAGGGGGCTTTCTCCGTGGTCCCCATGCCCCTGCCCCAGTGGGGGATCGTCCTGGGGCTGGCGGTGACGCCGCTGGTGGTCTGTGAGATAGAAAAGGCGGTCCGCCGGGCCAGAACCGGCCGGCCGGTCCCTGTGGGGAAGGAGGCGGCGGTCTATCGCTGAAAGGGAAGAAGCATAAGAGACACCCCCTTGGAACCAGGCTGATGGTTCCAAGGGGGTGTTCTTTTGGCTGAACGCGTTGTATGCAACGCTGAGGAGAAGGTTAGTCGGGAAGGGGAATGGTCAAATCCCCCAGATGGAAACTGGCGATGGAATCCAAAGGAAGGACGGTCTGGAGGGCGCCGGAGAGGGTGTAGACGCTGCCCTGGGAGAAACCGCCCAGGTCAACGGTGTCCTGCTGGATGTCTTGGGTGGTCCCATCGGGGAAGGTAACGTAGAGAGGGAGGGTGCTGAACCATTCCCGCTTCTGCTCCTCCAGCCACGCCTCTTTGGACAGTTCGGTGGCGCCGGGGTCATAGCCGGCGGCCAGGGTCTCTTCCTCAAAGGTATAGCGGAAGGAGAGATAGATGGAGATGGGGGAGAGGCGGATCTCCTCCACGGTGCCCGTAAGGGGGCCGTGGTGGAAGGTCTGTCCCGTGGGAAGGGACAGGGTGGAGGTGTCGTATTCCAGGTGGAAGGACAGGTCCCAGGTCCCCTCCACCAGCGGGATGGACCCCTTTTCATCCTTGCCAGACACAGGACCGTAGGAGCACAGATTCCGCAAGGTCAGGGACATCCCTCCAGAGGGCAGGGGATAGTTTGGGCTGGAGACGGAAAATAGGAAGTACAAAACGGAATCGGTGGCCTCAAAGGGGACGAAGTGAAGGGCGCTGCTCAGAAGATACCTGTCGGGCTGGTCGTCCTCTGCCGGAGTAAACATGTTGAGTGTGCTGTCCTCCTCAAACAAAAGGGCGTGGTCCTGGTTGATCAGCCAGCTCAGGTCCGGCCGCTGGGGGAGCAGGGGCTGTCCGTCCGTCCGCCGGATGGAGAAGAGGATCTGCGCGTTGTGGGCGTCCCCCATGACCGATTCCATGGAGACGGTCACGCCGTTGTCGGTGTCGCTGGTTTGGATGACCTGGGCCCGGTCCTGGATGACCTGGGTCTGCGCGGGGGAGGAGATGCCAAACAGGGCGGAAAAGGCCGCCACCGTGGCCTGAAGGGCCCCGGAGGCACAGGCGACGCACAGGATCACCGCCGCGGCCACCGCCGCGATCAGAAGGGCTTTGCGGGGCTGCGGGCGCCGCTGGTGAGGGGCCTGACTGGCGGCCAGAAGGGCATCCACCATGGCCGCTTTTTGCTCTGGGGTGAACTGGAGCCCGTGCATCTGGTCACGATATGTTTTCATGAAGAACCCTCACTTTCCAATAGGTCTTTTAGCTGGGTCCGGCCCCGCCGGAGCTGGGTGGCCACCGTGGCCGGGTTGCGGCCCAAAAGGCGGGCGATCTCCTTGGAGGAGTACCCCTCGTAGTAATACAGATAGATCACGGCCCGGTACTTGGGGGGCAGCAGGTTCACTGCGGCCGACAGGCTTCCCTCCTCCAGCTCCGGGGCGGGAATGTGGCTGGCGGCCTCCATGGCCACGGTGGTCCGGCGCCAATGGCTTTTCAGCAGGTCCTTGCAGGTGTTGGCGGTGGTGCGGATGATCCAGGCCTTTTCGTGGTCCGAGGAGACGAAATCCGGGGCCCGCTCCAGGAACTTTAAGAAGACCGTCTGACAGATGTCTTGGGCGTCCTGGGTTTGATTGAGGTAGGAGTAGCTCAGCCGGAGGACGAGGTCAGAGTAGGTTTCCACCAACCGCTCCGCCTCCTGGCGTTCCAAGGGCGGCCTCATGTCGATCACTTCCTTTGTCTTGGTTTGAAAAAACACATTCTAAAGAGAATACGATTGGACCTGTCGAAATTGGTCGCCGGGCGAAAAAATTTTCAAAGAATTGACTGAGAAATGGAAAAAGCCGCCGGAACAGCAAAAAATTCCTGCATAAAGTGCATATTTATATAACATATAATTTTTAATAAATATGAAAAAAGAAGGGAGACCGTGGGCATACGCAGAGCGGCCACTCAGTTGAGTGGCCGCTCTATCTTTTCAAATAGGGAGCAGGATTATGCGAAAAGGGAAACCAACAGGAGCCCCCAAATCAGAAGCAAGGGGAGGAACCGGAACGTCATCAGACCGTTTTTCAGGAGAACAAGGGGCCGCAGGGACGGAGACGTGGCGTACGGGCGGCCGGAGGGAATGGCCTGCCTGAGTCCGGTCCGGTGGACGGTGTTGATGCCATAGGCGAACAGGTCGATGGCAAAGACCCAGGCAACCAGAAAGAGGAGAAGGGGGTAGAGGACAGCCTGCGGGATGGGAAGGGAGGCGGTGTCTTGCAGGATGGGTTTCACGAAGGAGAGAAAGACGGACAAAACGACCACCGGCAGGACAAGAAAGCGAATGATTTTGGAGAGCAGGGAGATGAGGTTGTAGGGGACAAACGCGGCGTAGTCCGCAACCACCGTCTGATTCCAAGTCTCTCGTGCCGCGGGCGAGCCCGCCTGTGGAACGATGAGGATTCCGTTGTGGAGCCCTGGAATGGGCTGCAACCCGTCTGCAAGGCGGTCTGTCCGGGGGCAAAACGCCATGCTGTACTGTGCCGGCGGGGTGTCCGTCCTGCGAAAGAGGGTGAATGACCGGTGTATTTGGACGGCCTGGTATCCCTGCCCGGCATAGTGGGAGAGAAAGGAGAGGAAACCGTCGTGGTCTTGGAGATCAACGGGATGGATTACAAATTTATACGTCATGGAAGTAAGGAAACAGATTGCCGTGGGAACGCGGCAATCTGTTGGGCAGGAGGGGTTATTCGTCTAAGTAATAGTTGTCGGTGAAGCTCCCCTTCACCTGGCTTCCATCGGCCTGGGTGGCGGTGTAGGTGAAGGAGAAGGCCAGCAGGGGATAGGTTTTTCCGTTTTCGTCGGTGTAATGCTCTGTGGCCGCGGCCTGGGCCTTGTCCTCGTCATAGGTGATCTCCACATAGCCAAAGCCGCCGGCGTCGTAGCCGATGGAGGCCAGGTAGGCGGAGACCTCCTCCGGGGTGGTCACCTGAAGGGTCTGACAGGACAGGCCGTTGACGGTTACCTTATCCAACTTAAAGGAGGTGAAGCTGGCGGGGCTTCCGTCCACAGGGTAGAACAGGAAGGAGGCGAAGTCCTCGTCAAAGAGAAGGGGGGCGTAGTCCCAGATGACCACCGTGCTGCCCGAGATGGCCCCGGAGTCCAGCAGATCCTGGAGCAGGGTCTTGTCCTCCCCCTTTTTGGGGGCATACAGGGCGTTGGCGGACACCACGGCGGCGTCAGCCCGAAGGAAGGTGGCGGTCTGGGCGGTATAGTCCCCGTCGGTGATGCCCAGCTGGTCGGTCAGGGTCCAGGGGGTGCTCCAGGTGAAATCCTTGCCATCCTCATAGCCCAGGGCCCGGAGAAGGAGGGTCAGGAACTGGGCGGTGGACACGGGGGTGGAGGAACCAAACCGGGTGGGCTCCACCCCGGTGGTATAGCCCTTGGCGTAGGCGTAGCCCACGTAGGACTGGGCCCAGTCCGGCACATCGGTGAAGGGGGTGGTCCAGGTTTGGGCCTGGGCGGCCTCCTCCGCGCCCAGCAGGCGCACCAGGATGGTCACGGCCTCGGCCCGGGTGGGGGCCCGCTCCAGGGCGAACCGGGGGGAACCGTCCTCGTTGGTGCCGGAACCCTGGAACAGGCCTAAGTTGTACAGCAGCTGGGCGGAGTCCTGGGCCTCCTCCGGGGTGGCGGCCCAGGCGGGCGCTGCCAGAGACAGGGCCAGGGTCAAGGCCAAAAAGAGGGATAGTAGCTTTTTTTTCATGGTCAATCCTTTCTTATGTCAGCCCCGGGAACGGGGCGGGAAATGGCGACAGGAGTTTATGGCTATTTTACCATAGGTGGGCAGGAAGTCAAGCCGGGCGGCTGTATAACCCGGGCGGCAGTGGTCCATACTACCAGCATCCACCAAAAAGAAAGGAGGCGGTTCCATGGGCTGGATCGGCCCCAAAGGGGAGGACATTCCCCCCCACCCCCGCCAGGAACCCCGGTTCGAGGGGGACCTGACGGCGGATCACATCCGCTTCATTTTTCGGGACTGCGCGGACTTTGGAGAGCGGGAGGTCCTCATCGGCGGGGACCCGGAGAAGCGGACCACCGTCTTTTTCATCAACGGACAGGTCCGCAATGAACGGATGAATGACTACATTCTCCGCCCCTTGGCCACCAGCCAGCTGCTGCGGGAGGCCACCCCGGAGGCGGCCTTCCGCATGATGACGGAGGGCATTGTCTACACCCAGCTGGTCCAGGTGTGCACCACCCTGGACCAGGCGGTCTTTGCCCTGATCAACGGCAGTGTGGTCTTTGATTTCCCGGGGAAGGGAAAAATGGTGTCCTATTTTGCCGCCACAGAGGAGAAGCGGTCGGTGAGCGCCCCGGACAACGAGCCCTCGTTGAAGGGGGCCAAGGACTCCTTTGTGGAGTCCCTGCGGACCAACACCTCCCTGGTCCGCCGCCGGCTCCGGGCCCCAGAACTGAAGATTGCCGAGATTTTTGCGGGCCGGCAGAGTGTGACGCCTGTGGACATTTTATATTTGGAGGGGACCACCAATCCGGAGCTGGTGGAGGAGACCAAGCGGCGGATTGCCGGTATTGACACCGATGATCTGCTCCAGACGGCTTCCCTGGAAGAGCTCATTGTGGACGAGGTGGACACGGCCTTTCCCATGATTGCCTACACCGAGCGGCCCGACCGCTTCTGCGCCGGTCTGGTAGAGGGCCGGGTGGGGGTGATTGTGGACGGGATTCCCCTGGGATACCTGCTGCCGGGAACCGTGGGACAGTTTTTCAAAACCGGGCAGGACCGCTCCCAAAACTGGGTCGCGGCCTCCTTTCTGTCGATTCTCCGGTATCTGTGCATGCTGGGGTCCCTGTTCCTGCCGGCTTTCTATGTGGCTGCGGTGAACTTTCACCCGGAGATGATTCCGGCCCGGCTGGCCTGGTCCATCTCCGAGGCCAAGACGGACGTGCCTTTTTCCACGGTGTTTGAGGTTCTCATCATGCTGCTGGCCTTTGAGGCGGTGCAGGAGGCGGGGCTCCGGCTGCCGGGCCCCATCGGACAGACGGCCTCCATTCTGGGCGGCCTGGTGGTGGGGTCGGCGGCGGTGGAGGCCTCCATCGTCTCCCCGGTGGTGCTCATTGTGGTGGCCATCGCCGGCATTGCCGGGTACACGGTGCCCAGCCAGGAGTTTTCCGCGGCGCTGCGGATTTGGCGGTTTGGCCTGGCCATCGCCGCCAGCATCGGCGGGCTGTTTGCGGTGACCGCCTTGGCGGCGGTGCTGGTGTACCGGCTGGCCCAGCTGGAAAGCTTTGGGGTGCCCTATCTCACCCCCTTCGCCGCCTCCGGCAGCGAGCGGGAGAAGGGCCACGGCGTCATCCGCTGGCCCACCCACCGGGTGAAGTTCCGGGAGAGTGCCTTAAAGACCCGAAACCAAAGGAGGCAGGGATGAAGCGTGTGTTGGCATTGGTGTTTCTTTTGCTCCTGCTTCTGACCGGCTGTGCCGGCACCCCCCAAAGTCGGGAGAGCGGCGCCACGGCGGTGGTCAGTGTTCTGGGGGTAGAGCCGGCCGGCCAGGGCATACACCTTTTGGCGGCTGCGGAGGGCCGGGGGGAGGAGCCCTTCCGCTGTGACAGCCAGGGGGAGACCCCGGCCGCTGCCGTGGAGGGCCTGACCAACCGGGGAGAACAGGTGGTGAGCTGTGCCCATGTGGAGCATCTGCTTCTCACCCAAAACGCGGCGGGCACCCTGCCGGAGCTGCTCAGTTATGCCTTTCAGGAGCCCCAGCAGAGTACGGAAACCCAGCTGTGGGTGGTCCGGGCGGATACCCTGGAGGAGGCCTTTTCCGGGGAGGCGGACACCGCCAAGCGGATGAGTGTCATCAAGTCCCAGGGGAAAAACCGCCAGGGGTTCTGCCCAGTGACCCTCCGAGAAGCGGCGGCGGCCTTGGCCCGGAAGGAGCCCCTCCTTTTGCCTGCCTTAGAGGTGGGAGAGCAGGGGTTGGCGTTTGCCGGCTTTGCCCTGTATCAAGAGGGCGGCATCACACAATGGCTCACCGGACCAGAGGCCCTGGGTGCTGCGCTTCTCCTGGGAGACCGAGTCCATTGGACCGGTTCCGTGGAGGCGCAGGCCATGGTGCTGCAAAGCACAGGCTGCCGGGTGGTCCCCCAGATGGAGGAGGGACGGCTGACAGGGCTGTCCATCCGCTGCCGCCTGGAGGGGGTCCTCACCGGTGGTTGGGAGAGCCGCCCGGGGGATGTGGCCAAACTGGAGGAAGAGACCGCCCGGGCCATGTACCAGGCGGTGGCGGTGCTCCAGCGGGCCGAGGCAGACGCGACGGATCTGCTGGGCCGGGCGGGGCTGTCGAATCCGCTCCGGTGGCAGGCGCTGTCCAGCCAGTGGCCTACGGCGTTTTCTACCCTGCCAGTGGAGGTCTCTGTCACCATCACTGTGACCGAGCGACAGTAGTAACCATAGAAGAAGGGGCGGCGTGCCGTCCTGCCCCGTTGGGGGAGGCCCCATCTTGAACGGGAAAAGAAGGAGGATAATGTATGACGGACAGAACAATCTCTCTGCGCCAACTGATGACGGTGCTCTTCCTGGCCCTGTTCCCGCTGGGCACGGAGCAGCTGCCAGGACGCCTGTCCGCAGTGGGCGCGGCGGCGTGGCTGTGTCCCATTCTGGCGGGGGGCATCGCTGTGGCTCTGGTGGCGCTGCTGGGGAGAAGCCCCGTCCTGGGGCAGGGAGATCTGGGGCAGCGGATTGCCCAGAGATGGGGACAGAGGACGGGACGGGTTCTGGCGGGCCTCTTTCTCCTTTGGGGTCTCTACCTGACCGCTGCCCACGCGGCCCGGATTGGCAGCCGCCTGTCCGATTCTCTCCGGGCCTCCCCCATCCTGATTACCGCCGTGGCGCTGCTTCTGGCCGGATGGATGGCCTCTGGGGGGCTGCCCGCCTTTGCCCGGGCCTGTGAGGTCTTTGCCCTGGCGGTGGGGTTTGGCTTTTTCCTGATCTTTCTGTTCGGCGTGTTCCGGCTGCAATGGGATGAGGTCCTCCTCTGGAACTGGCAGGAACTGTCCCAGGTGCCCCAGGGGGTGTTCACTGCGGGAGGGACAGTGGCGGCCGGCGGCTATGTGCTCTTCCTGCTGGGCGATGTCCGGCCGGAAGAGAAGAGCCGAGGGACGGTCATGCGCCGTTTGGGAGGATTGTTCCTGCTTTTGGGGGCGGGAATGCTCCTGGTGCTGGGACGGCTGGGCGCGGACCTGGCGGCCCAGATCAACCGTCCTTTTTTCCAAATGGTCTCCGGACTGGGATTTGAGGGGGCGTTTCAGCGGCTGGAAGAATTGGCCTCCGCGCTGTGGGTTCTGGGGGATGCGGCGCTGCTTGGGCTCCTTCTTCTGTGCCTGCGGCGGCTTGCAGCACAGCTGCTGGGCCGAAAAGAATCCAAGAAGCAGGGCTGGGGAATCACGGGGATCGTCCTTCTGGGCAGTATACCCATTGCCTATTGGAATCAGATCATTGCCGGGAACCTGCTTCCCATGGGAAACCTGGCGGCGCTGGCTATTTCCGTTCTCTGTATGTGCCTGGTGAGAAAGCAATCGAAAAATCTGAAAAAAATTGAAAAAAGGGGTTGACATTCCAGGGAGGGAGTGGTATTCTATCAAAGCTGTCGCGAGACACGGGGCAAAAAGCCGGACAGAAAAGAGGAAAAAACTTCTTGACAGATGGTTGGAGTTGTGTTACAATACAACTCACCCCGCAGAAGCGGTGTGCACCTTGTAAATTAAACAACGTAAGTAAGAAACACG